>Ga0182739_1001069_pt1 | contig 30173 bp, 29 predicted proteins | sample eDN5th30CBELigBY_FD_128873 | JGI IMG/M metagenome (GOLD analysis project Ga0182739, IMG submission 128873) | Enriched backyard soil microbial communities from Emeryville, California, USA - eDNA 5th pass 30_C BE-Lig BY (version 2) (version 2) | ecosystem: Environmental > Terrestrial > Soil >... | reverse complement strand
TCGACTGCGCCAACGGCGCGGCCTCCGGGGTCTCGCCCGAGACGTTCCGCGACGCGGGCGCCCGGGTCACGGTCATCGGCGCGGACCCCGACGGCCTCAACATCAACGACGGCGTCGGATCGACGCACCTCGACAAGCTCGCCGAGGCCGTCGTCGCGCACGGCGCGGATGTCGGCATCGCCCACGACGGCGACGCGGACCGCTGCCTCGCGATCGACGCGAACGGACGGGTCGTCGACGGCGATCAGATCATGGCGATCCTCGCCGTGGCGATGAAGAGCCGCGGGCGCCTCGCCAAGAACACGCTGGTGGCGACCGTCATGAGCAACCTCGGCCTGCACATCGCGATGCGCGAGCAGGGCATCGACGTCCTCCAGACCGCGGTCGGCGACCGCTATGTCCTGGAGGCCATGAACGAGGGCGGCTACGCGCTCGGCGGCGAGCAGTCCGGCCACGTCATCATGAGCGACTACGCCACGACCGGCGACGGCCTGCTCACGGGTCTGCACCTCGTCGCGGAGATGGCCCGGCAGGGCAAGACCCTCGCCGAGCTCGCCTCGATCATGACCGTGTATCCGCAGGTGCTCGTCAACGTCAAGGACGTCGACCGCACGCGCGCCAACGACCACCCCGCGGTGCTCGAGGCCGTGCAGGCGGTGTCCGCGGAGCTCGGCGACACCGGTCGCGTCCTGTTGCGCCCGTCGGGCACCGAGCAGGTCGTCCGCGTCATGGTCGAGGCCGCCGACGCCGAGACCGCGGAGCGTCACGCCGACGCCCTGGCGGAGGTCGTGCGCACACACCTCGCCGTCTGACCCGCGGCCCTCGGGGTCTCGGCGCCCGGCTAGGGTGGGGCCGTGGACATCACGGGCCTCGACTGGCGGCTCGGTGGGACAGGACGCCTGCGCACCGGACCCCGCAACGCGATCACGGATGTCTCGGGCATCCGCGTCGGCCACGCGCAGCGCATCGGCGACGGCTGGCTGACCGGCTCCACCGTCGTGCTCGGCGACGGCGGCGTCTCCGCCGCGGTCGACGCGCGCGGCGGCGGCACGGCGACGCGCGAGATCGCGGCCCTGGACCCGACCGGTGTGGTCGACCGCATCCACGCGGTGTACCTCGGCGGCGGCAGCGCCTACGGACTGGATGCCGCGGGCGGAGTGATGGCCGGCCTCGCCGAGCGCGGCCTCGGCTTCCCCGTCGGCACGGAGCCCACCCACGTCGTTCCGGTCGTCCCCTCCGCGACCCTGTTCGACCTCGGCCGCGGCGGCGACTTCTTCGCCCGCCCCGACGCGGCCCTCGCCCGCGAGGCCCTCGAGGCCGCGTTCGCCAGTCCGCTCGGCGCGCCCGTCGCGCAGGGCTCGGTGGGCGCGGGGACCGGCGCGGTCGCGAGCGAGATCCGCGGCGGCGTCGGGACGGCGAGCGTCGTCCTCCCCGGTGGCGGGGTGGTCGGCGCCCTCGTCGTCGTGAACTCGGCGGGCTCCACCGTCAACCAGCGCACCGGGCTGCCGTGGGGCGAGCTGTTCGAGCTGCCGGATGCCGACGGGCGCGGCGAGTTCGCGATCACGCCGCCGGATGCCGTGGCCCGCCGTCGCGCCGTCGACGCCCTCGAGAAGCTCGCCGGCGGGCGCCTCCCGATGCGTCCGCTCAACACGACGCTCGCCGTCGTCGCGACCGACATCCCGCTCACGCGCGGCCAGCTGCTCCGCCTGGCCGGCTGCGCGCATGACGGCATGGCCCGCGCCATCCGTCCGATCCACACGCTCTCCGACGGCGACGTCGTCTTCACGATGTCGACCGGGGACGGGCCGTGGCCGCCGCCCGAGGGCATGCTGCCGTCGATGCACGCGAGCGACCAGGTCAATCAGGTGCTGTCCGCCGGGGCCGACGTCATGGCCCGCGCGATCGTGCACGCCGTGCTGTCGGTCGAGCCCGTCACGACGCCGCTCGGCCACGTCCCGTCGTACCGCTCCATGTACCTGGGGGAGGACTCGTGACCCGATCGCTCGACATCGTCGTCGGCGTGACCGGCGGCATCGCCGCCTACAAGGCCGTGCAGGTCGTGCGCGACCTCGTGCTCGCCGGTCACACCGTGCGGGTCATCGCCACCGAGGCGGCGCTGCGCTTCGTCGGCGCCCCCACGTGGGAGGCCATCAGCCGCCAGCCGCTGAACACGTCGATCTTCGACGATGTCGCCGCGGTGCGCCACGTCGCCCTCGGCCAGCAGGCCGACGTCGTCGTCATCGCCCCCGCGACGGCCGACGCGATCGCGAAGATCGCCGCCGGCATCGCCGACGACCTCCTCGGCACGACCGTGCTCGCCACCCGCGCCCCACTCGTCATCGCGCCCGCCATGCACACCGAGATGTGGCAGAACCCGGCGACGGTGGCCAACGTCGCGACCTTACGGGAACGGGGCGTCGTCATCGTCGGCCCCGAGTCGGGACGCCTGACCGGACCGGATGTCGGACCCGGCCGCATGAGCGAGCCCGACGCGATCGTCGCCGCGGCGCTCGCGGCCGCCTCCGCCGCGGCGGAGCCTGCGACCGCCGCCCCCATGCGCGACCTCGTGGGCCGCCGCGTGCTCGTCACCGCCGGCGGGACCCGCGAGCCGCTCGACCCCGTCCGCTACCTCGCGAACCGCTCCAGCGGGAAGCAGGGCGTGGCGTTCGCCCTCGCCGCCGCTGCGCGCGGCGCCGAGGTCACGGTCGTCGCCGCGCACCTGGACCCCGAGCCGGCCGCGGCTCTCGCGGCGTCCGGCATCGACACCGTCGACGTCGTCACCGCCGCGGACCTCGCCGCCGCCGTCGCCGAGCGCGCGGATGAGGCATCCGTCGTCGTCATGGCCGCCGCCGTCGCCGACTTCACGCCCGCGGAGGTCTCCGAGCGCAAGATCAAGAAGACCGCGCGCGCCGAGCGCATCGAGCTCGTGCTCGTGCGCACCCCCGACGTGCTCGGCGGCCTCGTCGCCCGCCCTGTCGACGGCCGCATCGTCGTGGGCTTCGCCGCCGAGACCGCCGCCGACCGCGACGAGCTCCTCGGCTTCGCGCGCGAGAAGCTCGCCCGCAAGCGCCCCGACATCCTCGTCGCCAACGCGGTCGGCGACGGGCGCGGATTCGGCACCGACGACAACACGGCCGTCGTGCTCAGCGGCACGGGCGACGTGCTCCGCGACGTGTCCGGCTCGAAGCGCGAGGTGGCCGACGCGGTGCTCGACGAGGTCGTCGCGCTCCTTCCGGCCTGACCGGCGGCTGGGCGCCCGCGCCTCAGTCCATCGTCTCCAGGTAGCGCAGCAGCACGCCCTCGCGCAGCGCCCACGGCGAGACCTCGAGCTCGTCGACGCCGAGCGCCTTCATCGTCGCGTGCAGCACGACGGCGCCGCCCACGATCTGGAACGTGCGCTCGGGCGTGATGCCGGGCAGCTGCTAGCGGGCGTCGGCCGGCATGGCCGCCATGCGCGGGATCCAGCTCTTCAGCGAAGAGCGGCTCAGCAGCATCCGCTCGTCCTCCGACCAGCCGGGGACGGACCTGCCGGCGAGCCGTGCGAGCGAGCGCACCGTCTTGGACGATCCGACGATGTGGTCGGGGGAGGGGCAACCGGCCATCGCGTCGCGCACCGACCCGAGCTGCTCGTCGACGTGGGCGCGGAGGGCGCTCAGCTGCTCGGCGGTCGGCGGGTCGGTGGGGAGGAAGCCGACCGTGACGCGTCCGGCGCCGAGCGGCAGCGAAAGGGCGACGTCGGGGAGCTCGTCGGGACCGGCGGCGATCTCCAGCGATCCGCCGCCGATGTCGATCATGAGGATCTCGCCGGCCGACCAGCCGAACCACCGGCGGATCGCGAGGAACGTGTAGCGCGCCTCGCCGGGGCCGTCGAGCACCTGCAGCGGCACACCCGTGATCGCCTCGACGCGCGCGATGACGGCGGGGCCGTTGGGTGCCTCGCGGAGGGCGGAAGTCGCGATCGTCAGCAGCTCCGCGACGTCCTCGCGGTCCGCGACGGCGCGCGCGGCGCGGGCGGCGTCCTCGAGAGCCTGGATGCCGAGCTCGCTGAGCGCCCCGTCCGGCTCGAGGAAGCGCATGAGGCGCAGCACCGAGCGATGCGACATCGTCGTGACCGGGCGCGCGCCGGGGCGTGCCTCCGCCACGAGGAGATTGACGGTGTTCGAGCCGATGTCGAGGACTCCGAGACGCACGAATCGAGCGTAGCGGTCGGCCCCGCGCGCTCCGGCCGCCGCTAGCATGGCCGTGATGTCCACTCCTCGCGACACAGTCCCCGCCGAGCCGGCCTCGGCACTCTCCCCCTACCGGGAGCTCGCCCGCTCCGACTGGGCGCGCCTGGCCCCCGGCATGAAGCAGCCGCTCACCGACACCGAGATCGTCCAGATCCGCGGACTCGGCGACCGTCTCGACATCCAGGAGGTGCAGGAGGTCTACCTGCCCCTCAGCAAGCTGCTGAGTCTCTACGTCGCCGGCACGAAGTCGCTCGGCGCCGCCACGAGCACGTTCCTCGGAGAGCCGGACACCACCACGACGCCGTTCGTCATCGGCATCGCCGGATCCGTCGCCGTCGGCAAGTCCACCATCGCGCGCCTGCTGCGCGAGCTCCTCAGCCGGTGGTCCGACACGCCCCGCGTCGAGCTCGTCACCACCGACGGGTTCCTCTACCCCAACGCGGAGCTCGAGCGCCGCGGCCTCATGACGCGCAAGGGCTTCCCCGAGTCGTACGACCGGCGCGCCCTGCTGTCCTTCCTCACCCGCATCAAGAGCGGCGCGCCCGAGGTGCGGGCGCCGTTCTACTCGCACCTGCACTACGACATCGTCCCGGACGCGTACGTCACGGTCCGCCGGCCCGACGTCCTCATCGTCGAGGGCCTCAACGTCCTGCAGCCGCCGCCCGGGTCGGACGAGGTGTCGGTGAGCGAGCTGTTCGACTTCTCGATCTACGTCGACGCAGACCCCGACGACATCGCGCAATGGTACGTCGACCGGTTCATGGCGCTGAAGAACGGCGCGTTCAGCAACCCGAACTCGTACTTCAACGTCTTCTCGCACCTCGGCGAGGAGGAGGCGATCCAGACGGCGCTCGGCTACTGGAACGACATCAACCTGCCGAACCTCATGGAGAACGTCCTGCCCACCAAGCACCGCGCGACGCTCGTGCTCAAGAAGGCGGCGGACCACACCGTCGAGACGGTCCAGTTGCGCAAGCTCTGAAGCGGCGCCGCACCTGCGGCATCTGTTTCGTTCGGCGTCCTCCCATATCCCCCCGCTTACGATGGGAGGATGTGCGGAATCGTCGGATACGTGGGGCCTCGCGACAGCCAGGCCATCCTTCTCGCAGGCCTCGCGCGCCTCGAGTACCGGGGGTATGACTCCGCCGGGATCGCCGTCATCGACGGCGACGGGACTCTCGGCATGCGCAAGCGCGCGGGCAAGCTCTCGATCCTCCGCGACGACCTCGTCGAGGCGCCCCTCGCGGACGGCAAGACCGGCATCGGACACACGCGGTGGGCGACCCACGGCGGGCCCACGGATGCCAACGCGCACCCGCACCTGGCCGACGACGACAGGCTCGCCGTCATCCACAACGGCATCATCGAGAACTTCGGCGCGCTCAAGGCCGAGCTGCTCGAGGCCGGCTACACGTTCCGCAGCGAGACCGACACCGAGGTCTCCGCGGTGCTGCTCGGGCGCGAGTACCGCCGCAACGACGGCGACCTCATCGCCGCGTTCCGCGCGACCGTGTCGCGCCTCGAGGGCGCCTTCACGCTCCTCGCGATGCACGAGGACCACCCGGGCCTCGTCGTCGGCGCCCGACGCAACTCGCCGCTCGTGATCGGGCTGGGCGAGGGCGAGAACTTCCTCGGATCGGATGTCGCGGCGTTCGTCGAGCACACCCGCAACGCCCTCGCGATCGGTCAGGATGAGATCGTCGCGATCACGCCCGAGGGCGTCACCGTCACCGACTTCGCCGGCAACCCCGTCGAGGTCGAGCCGTTCGAGGTCACGTGGGACGCGTCGGCGGCCGAGAAGGGCGGCTGGTCGTCGTTCATGGCCAAGGAGGTCTCCGAGGAGCCCGAGGCCGTTGCCAACACGATCCGCGGGCGCGTGCACGACGGCATCGTCTCGATCCCCGAGCTCGACGGCCTCGACGACCTGTTCCGCGACGTCTCGCGGGTCGTCGTGATCGCCTGCGGCACCGCCGCGTACGCCGGCCAGGTCGGCAAGTACGCGCTCGAGCAGTGGGCGCGCGTCCCCGTCGACGTCGAGCTCGCGCACGAGTTCCGCTACCGCGAGCCGGTGCTCGGCCCGGACACGCTCGTCGTCTCGATCAGCCAGTCGGGCGAGACGATGGACACCCTCATGGCCGTCAAGTACGCGCGCGAGCACGGCGCCCGCACGCTGTCGATCTGCAACACGCAGGGCGCCACCATCCCGCGCGAGTCCGACGCCATCGTCTACACGCACGCCGGCCCCGAGGTCGCGGTCGCCTCGACGAAGGCGTTCGTCGCCCAGATCACGGCGCTCTACCTGCTCGCCCTGCACGTCGCGCACATCCGCGGCACCCTGACCGACGACGAGATCGCGCAGCAGGTCCTCGAGCTCGAGGCGATCCCGGTCAAGATCCAGCAGGTGCTGGACACCGAGCAGGAGCACATCGAGGAGTTCGCGCGCTGGATGGCCGACACCCGCTCCGTCCTGTTCCTCGGCCGCCACGTCGGCTACCCGATCGCGCTCGAGGGCGCGCTCAAGCTCAAGGAGCTCGCGTACATCCACGCGGAGGGCTTTGCCGCCGGTGAGCTCAAGCACGGCCCCATCGCGCTCATCGAGCCGGGCCAGCCCGTGTTCGTCGTCGTCCCGTCGCCGCGCGGCTCCGCGCTGCTGCACTCCAAGGTCGTCTCGAACATCGAGGAGATCCGCGCCCGCGGCGCCCGCGTCATCGCGATCGCCGAAGAGGGGGATGCCGCGGTGCTGCCCGCCGCCGACGAGGTGCTGCGCATCCCGCTCGCCGGTCCGCTCTTCGAGCCGCTGCTGGCCGTCATCCCGCTGCACATCTTCGCGATGGGCCTGTCGACCGCGAAGGGCCTGGACGTCGACCAGCCGCGCAACCTCGCCAAGTCCGTCACGGTCGAGTAACCCCTCCGTCGCCGCGGGGTAGGGTCGAGGAGGCCGCTCAGCGGCGGCACCCGGAGGAGCCATGATCGTCGGAATCGGCGTCGACCTCGTCGACATCGCGCGATTCGAGCGCACCCTCGCGCGCACGCCGAAGCTCCTCGAGCGCCTGTTCGCGCCCGCGGAGCGCCTGCTGCGCCCGCGGTCGCTCGCGGCCCGCTACGCGGCCAAGGAGGCGCTCATCAAGGCGCTCGGCGGCTCCGACGGCGTGCACTGGACCGAGATCGAGGTGACCCCGGAGCCGTCCGGACGCCCGTGGTTCACGCTCTCCGGGACGACCGCGCAGGTCGTCGCGGAGCGCGGCATCACGACGCTGCACCTGTCGATGTCGCACGACGCGGGCCTCGCGACCGCCTACGTCGTCGCCGAGGGGACCGACTCATGACCGACATGCCCCCGGGCGTCCTCCGGGAAGCCCTCATCGACACGGACGCGATCGCCGCCAACATCCGCCACGTGCGGCGCCTCACCGAATCCCAGGTCATCGCCGTGGTGAAGGCCGACGGCTACGGCCACGGCGCCGTGCGCTCGGCCCGCGCGGCCCTCGAGGGCGGCGCGGACCGCATCGGCGTCACCGACGTCGACGAGGCGCTCGCGCTGCGCCGGGCCGGCATCATGGCGCCCATCATCGCGTGGCTGCACGCGCCCGGCACGTCGTTCGCCGAAGCGGCGTCGGTCGGGATCGAGTTGGGCGTCTCCAGCTTCGACCAGCTGCAGCAGGCCGCCGCCGCGGCATCCGTCGACCATCCGGTGTCCGTCCACATCAAGCTCGAGACGGGTCTGTCGCGCAACGGCGTCGCACCCGCCGACTGGGGCGTCGTGCTCGCCGAGGCCGCGCGCCTCGAGCGCATCGGCAAGCTCACCGTCACGGGGCTGTTCAGCCACCTCTCCAACGCGAGCCCCGACGACGACCGCGCCGCGGTGCGCGCCTTCGAGCGCGGGGTCATCGCCGCGGCATCCGTCGGACTCACGCCGCCGCTGCGTCACATCGCCGCCTCGCACGCGGCGATCGCGCTCCCGGAGTCGCGCCTGGGCTGCGTGCGCATCGGCATCGCGATGTACGGACTGTCGCCGTTCGCCGACCGCTCCTCGGCGGAGCTCGGGCTGCGCCCCGCCATGACGCTGCGCGGAGCCGTCGCCGCCGTGCGCCGCGTGCCGGCCGGCACCGGCGTCTCGTACGGCTACACGCACCGGACGACCGGGGAGACGACGCTCGCCCTGGTGCCGCTCGGCTACTACGACGGCATCCCGCGCGCCGTGTCCGGCCGCGCGCCCGTCACGATCAACGGCGTCCGCCACACGATCGCCGGCCGCGTCGCGATGGACCAGTTCGTCGTCGACGTGGGCGATGCGCCGGTCGCCGTCGGCGACGAGGCCGTCCTGTTCGGCGACCCCACGCTGGGGGTGCCGTCCGCCGACGAGTGGGCGACCGCCGCCGACACCATCAACTACGAGATCGTCACGCGCATCGGACCCCGCGTGCGCCGCCGCGAGGGATCACGATGAGCGGACTCGACGCCCTGCTCGGCGAGCACGAGATCGACACGCCCGAGGCCATGGCGGAGTTCGGCCGCCGCATCGGCGGGATGCTGCGGCCCGGCGATCTCGTCGTGCTCACCGGTCCGCTCGGTGCGGGGAAGACGACCCTCACGCGCGGCATCGGGGACGCGCTGAACGTGCGCGGCCCCATCCAGAGCCCCACGTTCGTGCTCGCCCGCACGCATCCGTCGCTCGTCGGCGGCGCGCCGCTCGTGCACGTCGACGCGTACCGGCTGGGCTCGCCCGCTGAGCTCGACGACCTCGACATCGACTACGACACGTCGGTCGTCATCGTCGAGTGGGGCCGGGGCATGGTGGACGGCGTCCGCGACACGTGGTGGGAGGTCGAGCTCGTCCGCGAATGGGGCGGGGCCGGCATCGACACGGCGTGCGGCGTGGGCGGGACGGCCGCCGTCGAGGAGATGGATGCCGCCGCGCCGCGCCGCGTCACGGTGACGCGCCACGGCGCCTGAGAGTCCTCACGCCGACGTCCGTCGGGCCGCGACTACCCTGGAAGGGTGATCCTCGGCATCGACACGTCCCTCGGCACCGCGGTCGCGGTGATCGAACCCGACGGCGTCGTGCGCGCCGAGGTCGACAGCCCCGACCCGCGCGGTCACACCGAGGTCATCGGCACGCTCATCGCGCAGGCGCTCGCCGAGGCGTCCGTCACCCCGGGCGACATCACGCACGTCGCCGCGGGCATGGGACCCGGCCCCTTCACGGGGCTGCGCGTCGGGATCGCCGCCGCGCGCGCGTTCGGCCTGGGCGGTGCGCACGGACGCGGCATCCCCGTGGTCCCCGTCGCGAGCCACGACGCGGGGGCGCTCGCGGTGCTGCTCGGCGACGCGCTGCGCGGTGTCGAGACGCCCCGGTTCGCCGTCGTCACCGACGCGCGCCGCCGCGAGTTCGCCTACACCATCTACGACGGCGTCGACGACGACGGCCTGCCGGTGCGCGCCGTCGAGCCGTCCCTCAGCCCCCGCGACGACCTCGATGCGACGCTCGAGAGCCTTGGTGCGGTGCGGCGCGACGCGACGCACATCCCTGCGGCGATGATCGCCCTCGCCGCCGCGCGCGCGGTCCAGGCGGGGCGCACGATCGCCTCCGACGAGGCGCTGTACCTGCGCTCGCCCGACGTGACCCTCGCCGCCACGCCGAAGCGGGTGGTCGCATGATCCGACGTGCCACCGTCGACGACCTCGACGCCATCATGGCGCTCGAGCGGGCGTCGTTCCCCACCGACGCGTGGTCGGACGCCATGATGCGCGAAGAGCTCGCATCGCCGCACAGCCACTACATCGTCGACGCCGAGGGCGGCCGCGTCGTCGGCTACGCGGGCCTGCGCGCGCTGTCCGGAGCGACGGACGGCGACATCCAGACGATCGCCGTCGCCGCGGCATCCCGGGGCCGTGGACGCGGACGCGCTCTCCTGGAGGCCCTGCTCGACGAGGCTGCGCGCCGCGGCGTGCGGGATGTGTTCCTCGACGTGCGCGCCGACAACCCCGTCGCACAGGCGCTGTACGCGTCGGAGGGCTTCGTCGAGGTCGGCCGTCGCCCCCGCTACTACCAGCCGGACGACGTCGACGCCGTCGTCATGCGCCTCGACGTGCCCGGCTGGACGCATGCGCGCGCCGCGGCGCCCGCCGAGACCGGGACGGTGTGCACGTGAGCGCCGCGCCCCTCGTCCTCGGCATCGAGACGAGCTGCGACGAGACCGGCATCGGGATCGTGCGCGGCCGCACGCTCCTGAGCAACACGATCGCCAGCAGCATGGACGAGCACGCCCGCTACGGGGGCGTCGTGCCGGAGGTCGCGGCCCGCGCGCACCTGGAGGCGCTGCAGCCGGCCATCCAGGCCGCGCTCGCCGAGGCCGATGTGACGCTCGACGAGCTCGACGCGGTCGCCGTGACATCCGGTCCCGGCCTCGCCGGTGCGCTCATGGTCGGCGTGGGCGCGGCGAAGGCGCTCGCCGTGTCGCTGGGCAAGCCGCTGTACGCCGTCAACCACCTCGTCGGCCACATCGCCGCCGACATCCTCGACGCCGACGCGGGGCCGCTCGAGTACCCGACCGTCGCGCTGCTCGTCTCGGGCGGGCACACGTCGCTCCTGCTCGTGCGGGACCTCACGACGGATGTCGAGCTGCTCGGCGAGACCATGGACGACGCCGCGGGGGAGGCGTTCGACAAGGTCGCGCGGCTCCTGGGACTCCCGTACCCGGGCGGCCCGCACATCGACCGCGCCGCGGCGTCCGGGCACCCGAACGCCATCCCGTTCCCGCGCGGGCTGTCCCGCGCGTCCGACATGGCCGCGCATCGCTACGACTTCTCGTTCTCGGGCCTGAAGACCGCCGTCGCCCGCTGGGTCGAGCTACGGCAGGACGCGGGGGAGCCGGTCCCGGTCGCGGATGTCGCGGCGAGCTTCCGCGAGGCGGTCGTCGACGTGCTCGTCACGAAGGCGCTCGCGGCGTGCCGCGCCTACGGCGTGCCCCGTCTCCTCCTCGGCGGCGGCGTCATCGCGAACCAGCGCCTGCGCGACGTCGCGCTCGAGCGCGCCGCGGAGGCGGGCGTCGCGGTGCGCATCCCGCCGCTGTCGCTGTGCACCGACAACGGCGCCATGATCGCCGCGCTCGCGGCCGAGCTCATCGCGTCGGGGCGCGCGCCGTCGACGCTCGCCTTCGGCGCGGACTCGACGCTCCCCGTCACCCAGATCCAGGTGGCCGAGCAGGAGGAGGCGGCATGAGCGACTCCCGCGACGACCGCCTGCGCGCCGCGCCGTCGACGCCCGCGCCCGCGCCCGGTGTGGCGTCGGGTCCCGGTGCGGCGCCGTCGGGTCCCGGTGAGGTGTCGTCAGGTCGCGGTGAGGTGTCGTCGGGTCCCGGAGCCGTGCCGTCGGGTCCCGGTGAGGCGCTGCCGGCCCGGAGTGCGGTGGCACCCGGTGCCGTGACGTCGGGCCCCGGAGCCGTGCCGCCGGCCGCCACGCCCGGCGCGGGTGCCACGCCCGGCGCGGGTGCCACGCCCGGCGCGGGTGCCACGCCCGGCGCGGGTGCCGTGCCTCCGCCGATGCCGGAGGTGCCTGCTGTCCCCCCGACGCCCGCGGTCGCGCTCGGCGCGCCCACGGTCGAGGTGCCGCCGCGCATCCCCGGCGCCCCGCGCGACCGGTTCGACCGTCTGCCGACGGCCCCCGTCCCCGAGCAGGTCACGAGCGGCCCCGCCGAGGCAGGCATGGACGACGCCGCGGTCGCAACCGGGTGGGTTCCCACCTCGGCGACCGCCGCGGTGTCGCGCCGCGGCGTCGCGGCGTGGGCGCTGGCGCTCGCGGTCGTGAGCCTCGTGCTGTCGATGTTCGCAGGATGGGGCCTGCCGCTCGGGGCCGCCGGGGTCGCCCTCGGCATCGTCGCGCTGCGCCGACCGCTCGAGAGCCGCGGCGTCGCCTGGTGGGCCATCGCGCTCGGCGTGCTGTCGGTGCTGTACAGCGCGGGCTGGCTCATGTGGGCCGGCTCCCGGCTCGCCCTGGCCGGCTAACCCGCCCCGCCTCGCCTCGCCCAGCCTGCTCGCCTCCGGCGCTTCCCGCGTCAGGTGTGCGCAACTCCTCCAGAATCGCCCCGACGCGCCCGGATCGGCCTTCAGCGGTGTCCAGCGGGACGAAATGGAGGAGTTGCGCGCGCCGGGTGGGGTCGGAGCGGCCGGATCGGCGACGCGGGCCGCGACGCGGGCGGGCGGTTGGACAGCCCGCCTCTTTCGGCATCGCGTGTGCGCAACTCCTCCAGAATCGTGACGCCCTGCCCGGAATCGGCCTTCTGAGGCGTTGCGCGCGACGAGGTGGAGGAGTTGCGCACGGGCCGGGCGACACGGGGCAGAACCGGGCCGGGCGACACGGGGCAGAACAGGGTAAGGCGAGGGCGGGGTGGGTCAGTGGCCGAGGGCGGGGACGCGGTCGGCGAGGATCGCCGCCCGGGCGCCGTCGACGCGCGTCACGATGAGGGTCGCCGCCTCGTCGCCGCGCAGCTTGAGCTGGGTGCGGAGCTTCGCCGGGTCGATGTCGACGCCGCGCTTCTTGATCTCGAGCGTGCCGATGCCGCGCTCGCGCAGCGCCTTGGCGAGCTTCTTGGGGTCGGCCGGCAGCGTCTCGCGCACGCGGAACGTCGACACGAACGGACTCGTCACGGGCTCGTCGCCGGTGATGTACGCGATGCCGTCGGCCAGCATGCCGCCGGAGAGCGACCGGGCGACGTCACCGATGAGGCGTGCGCGGATGACCGCGCCGTCGGGCTCGTGGACGAAGGCGCCCAGAGTCCGCGTCTCGACGTCCTCGGCGTCGTCCGGGGCGGTGAGCTCGTGCGCCGCGCCTCCGCGCAGCACGAGTGCCGCGCGCCGCACGTCGGGGCGGGCCAGGATGCCGGACCACACGACGAGCTCGACGACCGATCCGTCGGCGCTCACCCACTGCGCCTCCGCGTCCGCGGGGATCGCCGTGCGGTCGAACGCCGGACCCAGCTTGATGCCCAGCGGATGCGATGCGGACAGCCCGAACGCCCAGTCCAGGGGCGGTGAGTAGTCCTGCGGCCCGACGCGCTGGGTCTCGCTGTGCCCCGCGGTGCGCCGCGCGGGGTCGAGCCATACGCCGTCGGCGCGCTCCAGCGGCGTGGATTCCGCCGTGCCGTGGCGCACCTCGACGTCGGGGCGGAAGGGGGAGAGGTTGTAGGCGGCGAGGGCCGCGGTGACCTCGTCGGCATCCACCGCGAGGACCTGCAGTCCCGCTCCGGCGAACGCGAGGGCGTCGCCGCCGATGCCGCAGCCCAGGTCGACGACGCGCTCGATCCCCGCGGCACGGTATCGGCCGGCGTGCAGGGCGGCCACCGGCATCCGCGTCGCCTGCTCAAGGCCCGCGGGCGTGAAGAGGAGCCGGTCGGCGAAGTCGCCGAACTTCGCGCGGGCGCGCACCCGCAGGCGGGCCTGCCCGACGACAGCCGAGACGAGGTCGGGGGAGTGCCCGGCGGCGCGCAACCGCGACACGGTGCGGGCGACATCCGCCGTCGACTCGACGGGCCCCACCTCGTCGAGCAGGCGCAGCCCGTCGGGGGTCAGGAGGGCGGCGAGCTCGGCGGTGTCCACGCGCTTCAGCCTATGCGGCGGGCGCATTGGCACTCGCGTTGCGTGAGTGCCAGCATGTCTCTAGACTGCTATCAGCACTCTCGATACCTGAGTGCTAACGAGTCTTGAGTTCTCAGACAGTCCAAGAAAGAGGTAGACCGTGTCGGTTTCCATCAAGCCGCTCGAGGACCGCATCGTCATCAAGCAGGTCGAGGCTGAGCAGACCACGGCGAGTGGTCTCGTCATCCCCGACACCGCGAAGGAGAAGCCCCAGGAGGGCGAGGTCGTCGCGGTGGGCCCGGGCCGCATCGATGACAACGGCAACCGCGTCCCGCTCGACGTCGCCGTCGGCGACCGCGTGATCTACAGCAAGTACGGCGGCACCGAGGTCAAGTTCGGTGCGGACGAGTACCTCGTCCTCTCGGCGCGCGACGTGCTCGCCGTCGTCGTCCGCTGAGACCGACGATCTGATTCACGGAAGACCCGGATGCCTCGGCATCCGGGTCTTCCGCGTTCCCGGGCGGCTCTAGGCTTGTCGGGTGACCCCCGCAGCGACACCCGGAGCCTCCGCGCGGCGGCAGGCCACCATCGGCGGGGCCTTCGCCTTCTTGGCCTACCTGCTGTGGGGCGTCTTCCCGCTCTACTTCCTCGCGCTCGCCCCGAGCGGCCCATGGGAGATCGTGTCGTGGCGCATCCTGCTGTCGTTCGTGTTCTGCGTCATCGCGCTGAGCGTCATCCGGGGCGGATGGCGCGCCATCATCGCCATCGCGCGCCAGCCGCGCCTGCTCGCCTGGACGGGGCTGGCCGGCGTCCTCATCTTCGTCAACTGGACCGTCTACCTGATCGCGACCCTCACCGGGCACGTCGTCGAGGCGAGCCTGGGCTACTTCATCAACCCGATCGTGACGGTGCTGCTGGCCGTGCTCGTGCTGCGCGAGCGCATGCGCGTCGCGCAGTGGATCGCGATCGGCATCGCCGTCGCCGCCGTCGTCGTGACGGTGGTCGGGTACGGTGCGTTCCCCTGGATCGCCGTCATCCTCGCCCTGTCGTTCGGCTTCTACGGTCTCGTCAAGAAGCAGATCGGCCCATCGGTGGACGCGCTCAGCGGCCTCACCCTGGAATCCGCGTGGCTGAGTCCCTTCGCGGCCGCGATCCTCATCGGGGTCGGGATGACGACGGGGATCAGCATCGGCACGGCCGGGCCGTGGCACGCGATCCTGCTGGCGCTCGCCGGTGTGGTCACCGCGACGCCGCTCCTCCTCTTCGCCGCGAGCACGCGCCGCGCCCCGCTCAGCGTCGTGGGACTCCTGCAGTTCCTCACCCCGATCCTGCAGTTCATCATCGGCGTGTGGATCCTGCATGAGCCGATGACCCTCGAGCGATGGATCGGCTTCGGCCTCATCTGGGTCGCGCTCATCGTGCTCACCGCCGACCAACTCGTCCACTCCCGCCGCTCGCGCGACGCCGAACCGGTCGCAGATCTCACCTGACCGCGGCCGTCGGCTGCTCTTCTCGCTTCGTGTGCCCGGCAGGAGCGTTACAAACCGTTAACGAAAGGCAACACTCGCGAGCGCCGTCCCACATTAGGTTGGTCTGAACACGACCGGCGCCCGAGTCGGTCAGCGTTCATACACAGCAAGGAGCAACATGAGCGTTTTCACTCGTGGCGGCGCCTCGCGCTCGCGTGCGGCCGGGATCTTCGGCGCAATCGCGATCGCGGGAGCGAGCGCACTCGTCCTGGCCGGATGTTCCGGCGGTGGTGGCGGCGGAGCGACCACCGCGGCCCCGGAGACCCGGGACCTCACCCTCAAGATCGGCACGGTCCTCCCGCAGACCGGCAGCCTCGCCTTCCTCGGCCCGCCCGAGGAAGCCGGTGTCCTCCTCGGCGTTGATGAGGTCAACAAGGCTGACAAGGGGATCACGATCGATCTCACCCGCGGCGACTCGGGCGACGCCGACAACAAGGCGTTCGAGACGACGGTTCCCAAGCTGCAGAGCGAGGGCGTCTCGGCGATGATCGGTGCTGCCGCCTCCGGCGTCACGAAGCTGTTCCTGGACAGCAACGTGTCCGCGGGCATCATCACCTTCTCGCCGGCGAACACGTCGCCCGACTTCACGTCGTGGGACGACAACGGCCTCTACTGGCGCACCGCCCCGAGCGACCTGCTCCAGGGCGAGGTGCTCGGCAACCTCGTCGCCGAGGACCGCCACAAGAACATCGGCATCCTCTACCAGAACGACGCCTACGGCACCGGCCTCTACGGCGTCGTGAAGGAGACGTTCGAGGCCACCGGCGGCAAGGTCGTCGCGGCCGAGTCGTACAACGACGGTGACGGACAGTTCGACGCGCAGGTCGCTGCGGTCGCGGCGGCCAAGCCCGACGCGGTCGTGCTCATCACGTTCGACCAGTTTGCGACCATCGCGCCGCTGCTGGTGAACTCGGGCCTCGACGCGAAGAACTTCTACCTCGTCGACGGCAACCTCAAGCAGTGGGGCGACACCGTGTCGGTCTCGCTCGAGGGCGCCAAGGGCACGACGCCCGGTCCGGTGCTCGAGGACGACTTCCAGCAGCGTCTGAAGGACGCGTGGAAGGCGTCGGGCGCGAACTCGGAGCTCGAGGACTACTCGTACGCGGCGGAGTCCTACGACGCCGTCGTGCTGCTGGCCCTCGCCGCGCTCGCCGCCAACTCGACGACCGGCGCGGACATCGCGTCGAAGCTGCAGGAGGTCTCCGGCGGTGCCGGTGACGGCACGAAGTGCACCTCGTTCGCGGAGTGCGCCGACATCGTCCTGAGCGGAGGGGTCCCGGACTACGACGGCTACTCCGGTGGCGTCAAGTTCGACGACAACGGCGACCCGACGGAGGCGTCGATCGGCATCTTCCAGTACGGTGCCGACAACAACCACACGCGTATCGACACCAAGTAAGCCGATACAGCGGAAGGGCCCCGGAGCGATCCGGGGCCCTTCTCGTTGCGTCGACGCCGGGCGACAGGGGCCGCGCGCGACCCCGCGCCACGATGTCCGGCACCGCGCGACCCACGACGACGTCCGAACACGAGGAAGGGCCCCGAGCGCGACATCCGCGCCCGGGGCCCTTCTGCAGTCGTCAGACGCCGTCGGCGCCGAGCGTGCCGAGGTACAGGCCGATCACCTTGGGGTCGTTGAGCAGCTCGCGACCCGTGCCCGCGTACGCGTCGCGGCCCTGGTCGAGCACGTAGCCGCGGTCGCAGATCTGCAGGCAGCGGCGGGCGTTCTGCTCGACCATGATCGTCGTGACGCCTGCCTTGTTGATGTCCGAGACGCGCAGGAACGCGTCGTCCTGGCGCACGGGGGACAGGCCGGCGCTCGGCTCGTCCAGCAGCAGCACGGACGGGTCCATCATGAGCGCGCGCGACATCGCGACCATCTGGCGCTCACCGCCGGAGAGGGAGCCTGCGCGCTGCTTGAGGCGCTTGCCCAGCTCGGCGAAGATGCCGGTCACGAACTCGAGGCGCTCGTTGTAGATGCGGGGGTTCTGGTAGAGCCCCATCTGCAGGTTCTCCTCGATCGACAGCGACGGGAAGACGTTGTTCGTCTGCGGGACGAACGCGACGCCGCGCTTGACGAGCTTGTCGGCCTTGAGGCCCACGATGCTCTCGCCGTTGACCTTGATGTCGCCGCCCCGCACCTTGACGAGGCCGAAGATCGACTTCAGCAGCGTCGACTTGCCCGCGCCGTTGGGCCCGATGATGCCGATCAGCTCGCCCTTGCGGGCGATGAGGTTCGCGCCGTTGATGATGTTGATCCCGGGCAGGTACCCGGCCGTGAGGTCGGTGATCTCGACGACCACGCGGTCGGACTTGCCCTCGGCGAGCGCAGAGGCGCCGGTCGTGCCGGCAGCGGTCCCGTTGAGCCCGGTCATCGGTTCTCCTCCTCGGCCTCGGCGAGCGACGCCGCCTCCTCTTCCTTGATCTCCTCGAGCAGCTCGACGGCGGACGTGTCCAGCTCACCGGCGATGCGCCCCGTCACGACGCCGAGGTCGACATCCTGGTGGCTGCCGAGGTAGGCGTCGATGACGGCCTGGTCGCTCATGACGACATCCGGCGGTCCCTCCGCGACGACCTTGCCCTCGGCCATCACGATGACCCAGTCGGCGATGTGGCGGACCATGTGCATGTCGTGCTCGACGAACAGCACCGTCATACCCAGGTCCTTGAGGCCGAGGATGTGGTCGAGCAGCGACTGCGTGAGGGCCGGGTTGACGCCGGCCATCGGCTCGTCGAGCATGACCAGCTGCGGGTCGCTCATGAGGGCGCGCGCCATCTCGAGCAGCTTGCGCTGACCACCGGAGAGGGATGCCGCGAAGTCCTGCTCCTTGGCGTCGAGCTTGAAGCGCTTGAGCAGCTCACGCGCCTTCTGCTCGTTCTCCTTCTCCTGCTTGCGCCACAGGCCGGGGATGAAGGCCTGCCAGAACTTCTCGCCGCGCTGGCCGGGGGCGCCGAGCTTCATGTTCTCCAGCACGGTGAGCAGGGACAGCGCCTTCGTCAGCTGGAAGGTGCGGACCTGACCCATGCGGGCCACCTTGAAGGCCGGGATGCCGGCAAGGCTCTTCCCGTCGTACGACCACGTGCCGGTGTTGGGCTTGTCGAACCCGCAGAGCAGGTTGAACAGGGTGGTCTTGCCGGCGCCGTTGGGGCCGATGAGGGCCGTGATGGCGTGGCGCGGGATCTCCAGGTGCTCGACGTCGACGGCGGTGAGACCGCCGAAGCGGCGCGTGACGTGGTCGACGACGAGGATCGGGTCGACCTTGGGCACGCCGGGGGCGGGGTCGCCCTTGGCGAGCCCGGTCGCCTTGGGGCGCGGGACGCTGCCGGTCGGCGTCGGCTCGACGGCCGCTGTGGGCTCGACGGGCTCGGCGGCGCCGTTCAGGTCGCTGGGCTGTTCACTTGACAAAGGTCATCTCCCTCTTGTCGCCGAGGATGCCCTGCGGGCGGAAGATCACGAGGAGCATGAGCGCCACACCGACGAGGATGAAGCGCAGCGTGCCCGCCTGGATCGCGGTCATCGGCAGCCAGCCCTCGGCCGCGAGCTCGGGCAGCAGGTTGCCCAGCAGCGCCATGACCATCCAGAACAGCACGGCGCCCAGCGACGGTCCGAAGATCGTCGAGGCGCCGCCGAGGAGGATGATCGTCCACAGGAAGAACGTGAGCGACGTCGTGTAGCTGGACGGGACGACCGCCGACGGCAGGACGTAGACGATGCCGCCCGCCGCGCCGATGACGCCGCCGAGCACGAGGGCCTGCATCTTGTAGGCGAAGACGTTCTTGCCGAGCGCGCGCACGGCGTCCTCGTCTTCGCGGATGCCCTTCAGCACGCGACCCCACGGGCTGCGCATGAGCGCCCACACCACGAGCAGCGCGACGACCAGCAGCGCGAGGCCGAACACGATCACCCACAGCGTGTTGGCGTTGTAGGTCCACGGGCCGAAGCCGTAGACGATGTTCTGCCCGTCGGCGCCCTTGAGCGGGAACGGGTTCGCCGACCGGAAGCCGTCGTGGTAGCCGCCCAGGCCGTCCGCGGAGTTCGTCCACTCGTCGAAGACCTGCGTCGTGAACAGCAGTCGCACGATCTCCGCGGCGGCGATCGTCACGATGGCGAGGTAGTCGGCGCGCAGACGCAGGGTCGGGATGCCGAGGATCAGCGCGAAGACGGCCGCCAGCGCGAGACCCACGAGCATCGCGAGCCACCACGGGAGGTTGAACGTCAGGATCGAGATCGCGTACCCGTAGCCGCCGAGGGCCATGAAGCCGGCCATGCCGAAGTTGAGCAGTCCGGCGAAGCCGAAGTGCACGGCCAGGCCCGTCGCCGCGAGGGCGTAGGCGATCGTCACAGGGCTCAGCAGGTAGCTGAGCGTGTTGGAAAGGATTGCTCCCCAGTCCATGGCGACTACCCCAATCTCTCTTTACGACCCAACAGGCCCTGTGGTCTCACGAGGAGGATCACGATCAGGACCACGAGGGCGCCGGCGTACTTCAGGTCGGACGGGATCCACAGTGTCGATGTCTCGACGACGATCCCCACGATGAGAGATCCGAGCAGGGCGCCGAAGGCGGTGCCCAGTCCGCCGAGCGTGATGGCCGCGAAGATGAGCAGCAGCATCTGCGTGCCCATGTCCCAGCGCATGCCCGGACGGTAGTAGGCCCACAGGACGCCGGAGAGGGCGGCCAGTCCACCGGCGAGGATCCACACGATGCGGATGACGCGGTCGACGTTGATGCCGGATGCCGAGGCGAGCTGCGGGTTGTCGGAGATGGCCCGCGTCGCCTTGCCGATGCGGGTGCGCAGCAGGAAGAACGCGACGGCGAGGATCACGACGACGCTGATGCCCATGCTGATGAGGTCGATGTACGACACCGAGATCGGGCCGAACTGGATCGGCGTCGGGCTCGCTCCCGGCAGCTGACGGGTCGCGCCGCCCAGGAAGAACTGGAAGGTGTAGCGCAGCGCGAGCGACAAGCCGATGCTCACGATCATGAGCTGGACGATGCCGAGCCCGCGCCTTCGCAGCGGTCTCCACAGGATCGCATCCAGCGCGAGGCCCAGGCCGCAGCCGGCGATCACGGCGGCGATGACGCCGATCCACAGCGGCGCCTGCCACCATGTGCTGACGATGAGGGTCACCATGGCGCCCCACGTCACCATCTCGCCGTGGGAGAAGTTCGACAGCCCCGTCGTCCCGTAGATGAGCGCGGCGCCCATGGCGGCGAGGGCCAGCAGGAGGCCGAAGTTGAGGCCGTTGACGAGGCGGACGGCGAGCTGGTCGATGAACGACTGCGTCTCGCGCTCGCCCTCGCCGAGGAACAGGTTCACGATCTTCGAGCCGGTGAGGCCGAACTCGACCTTCTGCGACGCGGATGAGCCCTCGACGATCACCCCCTCGGGGAGCGTCGACTCATCGACGGTGAGCGTGTACTCCGCCTTCTCGGGGACGTACAGACGCCAGCGTCCTTCGGCATCCGTCTCCGTCTCCGCCTTGAAGCCGTTCCCGTCGATGGAGACGACGACGCCTTCCAGCGGCTTGTCCTCGAACGTGATCGTTCCGGCGAAGTAGAAGTCGGTCTTCTCCTGGTCGTCGCCCGGCGCGGCACTCGCGCTGGGCGTGACGGTGAACACCATCGCCACGGCCATCAGAACGCCCAGAAGCGCGACGAGCCATGGCGCGGTGCGCCGTGCAGGGGCAGTCATGGAACCCACAGAACCTCCAGTCCGGCACCGCGCACCGAAGCTCCCGGGTCGCATCGGCCGTGATGTCGACGCTACGAGCGTAATGTGTCGCGCGTGTTTCGCCTACTCAACGTTCTGGAACGTGACGGGGCCGTGACTCGTGCATATCGTCTGATGGGCGGAAATCCCGCGCGGTGAGAGGGAACGCGGGAATGAAACCCGCCGCGACACGTTTAGAATCGAGTACGGCGCGTTATCGTGCGCACCGGCCGTCGTCGTCCACCTCGAACAACGCGCCGCGGCGCAGGAGAACCCATGGAGCACAACGACCCCTTCGGATTCGTCGGACTGACCTACGATGACGTCCTGCTTCTGCCAGGACACACGGATGTCATCCCGAGCGAGGCCGACACGTCCTCGCGTCTGACGCGCCGCATCACGGTCGCGACTCCGCTCGTCTCGAGCGCCATGGACACCGTCACCGAGGCGCGCATGGCGATCGCGATCGCGCGCGAGGGCGGCATGGGCATCATCCACCGCAACCTCTCGATCCAGGACCAGGCGGCGATGGTCGACCGGGTCAAGCGCTCCGAGTCGGGCATGATCACCGACCCGATCACGACGACGCCCGACGCGACGATCGAAGAGGTCGACGCGCTGTGCGCGCAGTACCGCATCTCGGGTCTTCCCGTCGTCGACCCGGACGGCCGTCTCGTCGGCATCATCACCAACCGCGACATGCGGTTCGTGTCCGGCTTCGAGCGCCAGTCCACGCGCGTCAAGGACGTCATGACCACCGAGGGGCTCGTGACCGGCAAGGTCGGCATCGGCGCCAACGACGTCATCGCGCTGTTCGCGCAGCACCGCGTCGAGAAGCTCCCGCTCATCGACGACGAGGGCAAGCTCGCCGGCCTCATCACCATCAAGGACTTCGACAAGAGCGAGAAGTACCCGCTGGCCACGAAGGACGACCACGGTCGCCTGCGCGTGGGCGCCGCGATCGGCTTCTTCGGCGACGCGTGGCAGCGCGCCGAGGCGCTGCGCGACGCGGGCGTCGACGTCATCGTCGTCGACACCGCGAACGGACAGTCGCAGGGCGTCATCGACATCGTCACGCGCCTCAAGGCCGACCCGTCCTTCGCGCACATCGACGTCATCGGCGGCAACGTCGCGACCCGCGAGGGCGCCCAGGCGCTCATCGACGCGGGCGTGGACGCCGTCAAGGTCGGCGTCGGTCCGGGCTCGATCTGCACCACCCGCGTCGTCGCGGGCGTCGGCGTCCCGCAGGTCACCGCGATCTACGAGGCCTACCTCGCCGCGCGCGAGGCCGGCATCCCGGTCATCGCCGACGGCGGACTGCAGTACTCCGGCGACATCGCCAAGGCGCTCGTCGCCGGAGCCGACACCGTCATGCTCGGCTCGCTCCTGGCCGGCACCGACGAGTCGCCGGGCGAGATCGTCTTTCAGGGCGGCAAGCAGTTCAAGATGTACCGCGGCATGGGCTCCCTCGGTGCGATGCAGACCCGCGGCAAGCAGACCTCGTACTCGAAGGACCGCTACTTCCAGGCGGACGTGCCCAGCGACGACAAGCTCATCCCCGAGGGCATCGAGGGCCAGGTCGCCTACCGCGGGCCGGTCGCGGCCGTCGCCTACCAGCTCGTCGGCGGTCTGCGTCAGTCGATGTTCTATGTCGGCGCGCGCACGATCGAGGAGCTCAAGGCCAAGGGCAAGTTCGTCCGGATCACCTCGGCCGGGCTCAAGGAGTCGCACCCCCACGACGTGCAGATCGTCGTGGAGGCGCCGAACTACAAGCGCTGAGCCGCGGCATCCCGACCGCGGCATCCCGACCGCCCGCGACCCGGGCGCGCGTTCACGTGCGCGCGGGCACGTGCCGCTACTCTGAGCGCATGCTCCGTCAGCGGCGGCATCCGGCCGCGACCCTGCGCACGACGCGCCTCGAGGCGTTCACGGACGGCGTGTTCGCGATCGCGGCGACGCTGCTCGTGCTCGATCTCACGACGCACTCGCTGGGGAAGGTCACGAGCGACGCGCAGATGTGGGCGGCGCTGGGCGGCATGTGGGAGCTGTTCGCGAACTTCGTCGTGAGCTTCATCCTGCTGTGCCTGCTGTGGATGGTGCACGTGCAGCAGTTCGAGCACGTGCAGCACGTGGACGGCACGACGATCTGGCTCAACAACCTGCGTCTGCTGTTCATCGTCCTGGTGCCGTTCGCGACGAGTCTGACCACGGAGTACTCCGAGTTCCTCGCGGCGCGGCTGTCGATGCCGATCGCGTTCTTCTTCTCGATCCTGTTCGGCTGGCTGCAGTGGCAGTGGACGATGCGCCGCCGCGCCGAGCTCATGCCGGAGCTCAGCGCGGAGGATGCCCGCGACTACGGCCGCGCGGCGCTCAGCGCCCTCATCATCGCCGCGGTCGTCGTGGTGCTGGCGCCCTGGATCGGCTCCGCGGCGTTCTTCCTCTTCGCAGCCGACGGCCTCCTCACCCGCGTCCTCGTCGGGCGGCCGCGGGCGGGGGAGTCGGACGCGGCGCGAGCGGACGAAGGACCGTCCGCCCGCGCCTGAGTCCACCGCTCACACCAGCGCGGGCTGCGCGGAGGACTCCTCCGCGTCCGCCGGTGGTGTCGTGGCGCGTCCGGCCGGCAGCCACAGGGCCGCGATCGCCGCGGCGAACAGCACGGCGGACCCGACGAAGACCGCGGGTCGCGCCGCGTCGACGTACAGCTCCGGCTGCAGCTCGCCTCCGGCGCCGACGAAGATCGCCGTCATGACGGCGGTGCCGAGCGCGATGCCGATCTCGCGGATCGTCGAGTTCACCCCGGACGCCTTCGCGTGGTCGATCGTGCGGAGCGTCGCGAGCAGGGCCGTGGCCGACGGCGCGAATACGAGCCCCATGCCCACTCCCGCCATGATGAACGGCGCGACGAGCAGTCCGTAGTCGAGCGTTGCGGACATCGTGAGCGCCAGCCACAGCAGCGCACCGCCCTGCAGCAGCAGTCCCGTGAGCATGAGCGTGCGCGTCCCGACGCGGGGGGCGAGGATGCCGGCGAGCGGCGCGACGAACATCGGCGCGAGCGTCCAGGGCGTCGTCTGCAGCGCGGCCTCGAGCGGGCTCGCACCCTGCACGACCTGCAGGTACTGGATGAGGATGAACACCGCCCCGAACGTGCCGAAGCTGAAGGCGAACCCGACCACGTTGGTCATCGAGAACGAGCGGTCGCGGAACAGGCGCAGCGGCACGAGGGGTGCCTTCGCCCTCGTCTGCCACACGAGGAACGCCACGAGGAGCACGACGCCGGCGACGAGCTCGGCCACCACGTCGGCCGACGACCACCCGTCGTCGTTGCCACGCACGACGCCGTGGACGAGCGCGAGCACACCGACCGCGGCGAGCACCGCGCCGACGATGTCGATGCGGACCCGTGCGCCGAAGTCGTTGGAGAGCACGGAGAGGGCAAGCGGGATGGCGACGACGACGACGGGCACGTTGATCCAGAAGATCGCCTGCCAGTTCCAGCCCTCCATGATGGCGCCGCCGACGAGCGGGCCCACCGCGACGCCGAGGCCCGACACGCCGCCCCAGATGCCGATGGCGAGCGGGCGCCGCCGGGGTGCGACCCCGCCGGAGAGCAGCGCGAGCGAGAGGGGAAGGACGCCGGCGCCGCCGAAGCCCTGGATCGCGCGCGATGCGATGAGCTGCGCCGGGTCGGTGCTGAGGGCCGCGAGCACGGATCCGACGCCGAACAGCGCGATGCCGATGACGAAGACTGTGCGCCGGCCGAAGCGGTCGCCGAGCGCGGCGGCCACGAGGATCATGCTCGCGAACGCGAGCGTGTAGGCGTTGACGAACCACTGCAGGTGCTCGACGGTCGCGCCCAGCTCGCGGTGCAGGACGGGCAGGGCGTTGGTCATCACGAGGTTGTCGAGGGTCGCCATGAACATCGGGAGGGATGCGGCGGCGACGACGAGGCCGAACGATCTCGGACGGCGGAGGAGTGCGGACATGAGGATCTCCGAGAGTTGTAATTGGATGATTACTTCAGGGGGGACAATGTAGTAATCGACTGATAACATGTCAAGCGTGACTTCCGCACCGCTCGGCGACACCGTCCGTCGCCTGTCCTCCGAGGAGCGCCGCGAACAGATCCTGCGCGCCGCCCTCGCCGTCTTCGGCGCCCGAGGCTACGTCGGCACGACGACCGACGAGGTGGCCAAGGCCGCCGGCGTGAGCCAGCCGTACGTCGTCCGCCTGTTCGGCTCGAAGGAGAGCCTGTTCCTCGCCGCGCTTGCGATGGCGCTCGAGGACCTCCTCGCGGCCTTCCGTGCGGCGCTCGAGAAGGACGGCGACCTGCCGGCGACCACGCGGATCGGACGGGCGTACGTCGACCTGCTCCGCGTGCGCGGTCTGCACCAGACGCTCGCCCACGCGTACCTGCTGGGCGGTCACCCGGTGATCGGTCCGGCGGCGCGCCGCGGGTTCGCCCAGGTGTGGCGCTTCTTCCGCGAAGAGGCCGGGATGGACGTCGACGAGGCGCACCGTCACATGGCCGAGGGGATGCTCATCAGCACGATGATCGGACTGCGTCTCGTCGACGACTACGACGGGGACGACTCGATCTCCGAGATCTTCCAGTCCTGCTTCCCGACGCAGCTGACGCACGTGCTCGAGATGATCCCGCGGGGCGACGAGCCCTGGTGACGTGACGGGCCTCCGGCGTATCGTCGCTGACATGTGCCGCAACATCCACACCCTCCACAACTTCGAGCCGGCGGCGACCTCGGAAGAGGTGCACGCGGCGGCCCTCCAGTACGTGCGCAAGATCGCGGGCACGACCAAGCCCTCGAAGGCGAACCAGGAGGCCTTCGACCGCGCCGTGCACGCGATCGCGCACGCGACGCAGCACCTGCTCGACGACCTCGTCGCGGTGACGCCGCCGAAGAACCGCGAGGAGGAGGCGGCGAAGGCGCGCGCCCGCGCGATCAAGTCCGGGCGCTACGCCGCCGCGTGAGCCCGCGATAAGCTGGTCGGCTCCGTATCGACCGCACGCTGCGACGGGGCGGACGGAGCATCGTGGGGTACATCGACGTCAACGCCGTCGGCTACGCGCTGCCCGACGGGCGGCCGCTGCTCGACGACGTGTCCTTCCGTGTGGGCGAGGGGTCGACGACCGCCCTCATCGGCGCCAACGGCGCGGGCAAGACGACGCTCCTGCGGATGATCCGCGGCGAGATCGCCCCGCACGCGGGCGCACTCACGATCGGCGGCGGACTCGGCGTCATGGACCAGTTCGTCGGGCACGGCGAAGCGGGACAGACCGTCCACGACCTGCTCGTATCCGTCGCGCCGGCCCGCGTGCGCGACGCGGCCCGCGAGCTGGATGCCGCGGAAGAGGCCATCATCGAGCGGGACGACACCGACACGCAGATGCGCTACGCGGGGGCGCTCGCCGACTACGCCGAGGCCGGCGGGTACGAGCACGAGACGGTGTGGGACGCGTGCACGACGGCGGCCCTCGGCATCCCGTACGCGCGGGCGCGCTTCCGCGAGCTGACGCCCCTCTCCGGCGGCGAGCAGAAGCGGCTCGCCCTCGAGGCCCTCCTGCGCGGACCCGACGAGGTCCTGCTGCTGGACGAGCCGGACAACTACCTCGACGTCCCGGGCAAGCGCTGGCTCGAGGAGCAGCTGCGCGCCTCCGCCAAGACCGTGCTGCTCGTGTCGCACGACCGCGAGCTGCTGGCGCGCGCCGCCGACCGCATCGTCACGCTCGAGGCGAGCCCCGCCGGCAGCTCCGCGTGGGCGCACGGCGGCGGGTTCGCGACGTACCACCGCGCCCGCGAGGAGCGGATGTCGCGGCTCGACGAGCTGCGCCGACAGTGGGACGAGCAGCACGAGAAGCTGCGCGCGCTCGTCGCCGCGCTCAAGGTCAAGGCCGCCGCCCACGATGGGTTCGCGTCGCGGTACCGGGCCGCCCAGACGCGGCTGCGCAAGTTCGAGGAGGCGGGTCCGCCCGAGGAGCGCCCGCCCGCGCAGGACCTCTCGCTGCGGCTCCGCGGCGCGCGCACGGGCAAGCGGGCCGTGGTCGCGGAGGGCCTCGAGCTGACCGGACTCATGAAGCCGTTCGACCTCGAGGTGTGGTTCGGGGACCGCGTCGCGGTGCTCGGCTCGAACGGATCCGGCAAGTCGCACTTCCTGCGCCTGCTCGCGCGCGGCGGCACCGACCCGGATCGCACGCTCGGCCACGTCACGACCGTCGGGGCGGGACTCGAGCCGGTCGCCCACACGGGGCGCGCGGTGCTCGGCGCCCGCGTCACGCCGGGGTGGTTCGCGCAGACGCACCGGCATCCGGAGTTCGCCGGGCGCACGCTCCTGGACATCCTGCATCGGGGCGACGACGTGCGCACCGGCCTGCCGCGCGACGCCGCGAGCTCGGCGCTGGACCGCTACGGTCTCGTGCGGCAGGCGGAGCAGACCTTCGACAGCCTCTCCGGCGGGCAGCAGGCGCGGTTCCAGATCCTGCTGCTCGAGCTGTCCGGGGCGACCCTGCTGCTCCTCGACGAGCCGACCGACAACCTCGACCTCGTCTCGGCGGAGGCGCTCGAGGAGGCGCTCGCCCGCTTCGAGGGGACGGTCCTCGCGGTGACCCACGACCGCTGGTTCGCCCGCTCGTTCGACCGCTTCGTCGTGTTCGGCGCGGACGGGACGGTGTACGAGGCCGATGCCCCGGTGTGGGACGAGAAGCGGGTGCAGCGCTCCCGCTGAGTCGTCCCCACTGGTGAGGCGTCGGAGGGCGCCGAGTAGGCTGGATGGGTGAGCATGGAGATGGAGCTCGGCCGCGCCAAGCGCGCGCGTCGCGCATACACGTTCGACGACATCGCGGTGGTGCCGTCGCGGCGCACCCGCAACCCCGAGGACGTGTCGACCGCCTGGACGATCGACGCGTTCCCCTTCGCGATCCCGGTGCTGGGCGCGCCCATGGACTCCGTCGTGAGCCCCACGACCGCGATCATGCTCGGTCAGCTCGGCGGCCTCGGCGTCCTCGACCTCGAGGGCCTGTGGACCCGCTACGAGGACCCGCAGCCGCTGCTCGACGAGATCGGCGAGCTCAGCGACGCCGACGCGACCCGCCGCATGCAGGAGATCTACTCGGCGCCGGTGCAGCCCGAGCTCGTGACGCAGCGCCTCGCCGAGATCCGCGCGGCCGGGGTCACCGTCGCCGGCGCCCTCACCCCGCAGCGCACGCAGGAGCTCTACGAGACCGTCGTGGCCGCGGGCGTCGACCTCTTCGTCATCCGGGGGACCACCGTCTCGGCCGAGCACGTCTCGAGCGCCCAGGCGCCCCTGAACCTCAAGAAGTTCATCTACGACCTCGACGTCCCGGTGATCGTCGGCGGCGCGGCGACCTACACGGCCGCCCTGCACCTCATGCGCACCGGCGCGGCGGGCGTCCTCGTCGGCTTCGGCGGCGGTGCCGCCTCCACGACGCGGGCGACCCTCGGCATCCACGCGCCGATGGCGACCGCCGTCGCGGATGTCGCCGGCGCACGCCGCGACTACCTCGACGAGTCGGGCGGACGCTACGTGCACGTCATCGCCGACGGCGGCGTCGGCACGTCGGGCGACCTCGTGAAGGCGCTCGCGATGGGGGCGGATGCCGTCATGCTCGGCGTCGCGCTCGCGCGGGCCACCGACGCGCCCGGCCAGGGCTACCACTGGGGCCCCGAGGCGCACCACCCCAAGCTCCCGCGCGGCCGCCGCGTGGCCGTCGACCAGGTCGCCTCGCTCGAGGAGGTCCTGTACGGGCCCGCCCCCGTCGCGGACGGCACCGCGAACCTCATCGGCGCGCTGCGCAAGTCCATGGCGACCACCGGCTACTCGGATCTCAAGGAGTTCCAGCGCGTCGAGGTCGTCGTGGCGCCCTACAGCGCGGGCTAGCGTGACCGTGACCGATGCCGCGCCCCAGCCGCCGGAGGTGTTCCCTCCGACGCTGCGCGAGGTGCTCCTGCGACCGCGCTGGCTGGCCCTGCTCGCGCTGTGCCTCGTCGTGGCGGGCGTGTTCGCCTGGCTCGGCCAGTGGCAGCTCGGACGCGCCGTCCAGGTGAACCCGGTCGCACCCGGTGCCACCGAGCAGGTCGAGCCCATCGCCGACATCGTGCAGCCGGGCGCCTACCTGCCCGATCCGCTCGTCGGCCAGCGGGTCTCCGTCACAGGGTCGTGGATCCCGGGCGACTTCATCGTCGTCTCTTCGCGGTTCAACGACGGCGTGGAGGGGTACTGGGTCACCGGCCAGTTCCGCCTCGACGAGACGTCGTCGCAGTCCCCGACGCCCACCTCGCTCGCGGTCGCCGTCGGATGGGCGCCCACGCAGGAGGACGCCGACGCCGCGGCATCCGCCCTCTCGGCGCATGCCGAGAACGACCCGCTCGCCCGCGTCGAGCTGACCGGCCGCCTCATCGCCGACGAGGGCACCGCGGTGCCGCCGCGCGGCGCGGACGCCATGGTGCTCACGCGGATGTCGCCGGCCGCACTGCTGAGCCGCTGGCACGACATCGAGGGACTCGACGTCTACCGCCCGTACCTCACGTCGGCGAAGCCGCTGGGGGGCCTCGAGGCCATCTCGTCGCCCGCGCCGGTCGAGGGATCGGGCGTCAACTGGCTCAACATCTTCTACGCCGTCGAGTGGGCCGTGTTCGCCGGCTTCGCGTTCTACCTCTGGTACCGCCTCGGCAAGGACGCGTGGGAGCGCGAGGTCGAGGAGCTCGAGGACGCCGCGGCCGACGCGTAGCCGGTGGGCGCGGGTGCGGGGCCTCGGTGCGGGCGCGTCGCCCTGGGGGCAGGCGCGGGTGCGTGGGTGCGGGTGTGCGCGGGATGCTCGGGTGTCGCGACCTGCGCCCTCCCCGCCCCTGTTGCCGCACTTCTCGTCACCTGAGCCGGGCGCCCTGCGGCTCAGGTGGCGCGAATCGTCGCCAGGCGTACGCGAAAGCCGCCGTTCGCGACCCGCGAGGAGCGGGCGGCGAACGGCGGCTTCGGCGTCGCGCTGCTTACAGACGCGACCAGGCCTCGGTCAGCACGCCGCGGAGGATCTGCTCGATCTCGGTGAACTCGGCCGGGCCGATGGTCAGCGGCGGCGCGAGCTGGATCACGGGGTCT
>Ga0182739_1001068_pt1 | contig 30188 bp, 31 predicted proteins | sample eDN5th30CBELigBY_FD_128873 | JGI IMG/M metagenome (GOLD analysis project Ga0182739, IMG submission 128873) | Enriched backyard soil microbial communities from Emeryville, California, USA - eDNA 5th pass 30_C BE-Lig BY (version 2) (version 2) | ecosystem: Environmental > Terrestrial > Soil >... | reverse complement strand
TTTTGCCTCTAACTGCATTCCTTCTCCCTTCTGTATTCCCTGAATACAGGCGGTCGGCAGAATTTCGTTATAGGCTAAAAATAGGGGCTCCGAGGCCATTAAAATCATTTTTTCACAGCCTCTAAGAGTAAACGACGAAAATAAAACGTGGCGGCTGTTCTACCGACTCGATCCGGATGCCATCATTATCCTCGAAGTCACCGAAAAGAAAACCCAAGCCACGAGCAAGACCACCATCCAGACCTGTCAAAAGAGACTGAAAAGCTATGAAGACCACCGGAAACAAAAAGGCTGTTGAACCTCAGTGGGTGGAGGGGGATGTCCAGACGTTTCTTTCCCTTTCCGATGCTGATATGAGGCTCATCGAAGCACGACTGGCCATCAGCAAGCTGCTAAAGGCAGCCAGAAAGAGCCAGAAGCTGACCCAAAAGGCTGTTGCCGAGAAACTGGGTACAAGTCAGTCCCGAGTTGCAAAAATCGAAGCTGGCGATCCCTCTGTATCCTTGGACTTGCTTTTTAGGTCAGCGTTTTCGCTGGGGCTGTCGGGAAGGGAATTGGTGGAAGCCTTTTAGATCCTAATCCTCAACGCTTTTCACCCCTACCTTGCGGGAGCGTGGGCGAGCGCTCTCCGGAAGATCGCCTCGGCCGCGCGCGCCCCCGCGCCTCCTTCGCCCAGACCGGCGATGATCTCCCGGAAGCGGGCGGTCTGCCGGTCGCGCCGTTCGGTGTCGGTTAACAGCGCGGTGGCGGTCCGGGCAATGGCGTCGGGGGTGGCGTCGTTTTGCAGAAACTCGGGGACGATCGCCTCCCCGGCGAGGATGTTGACCATTCCAAGAAAGGGAACCTTTACCAGCGCCTTGCCGACGCTCCAGGTCAGCGGGGCGACGCGGTAGACCAGAAGGAACGGCAGCCCGAAGTAGGCCGACTCCACCGTCGCCGTGCCGGAGGCGACCATCCCGACGGCGGCCTGCTGCATCAGGTCGTGCGACCCGCCGGTGCGGACGGTCAACGCCCCGGCGCTCTCTCCGGCGAACCCCGCGGCGGCGGCGAGCGAGCGGATCTCCTGCGCCAGCGCGTCGGAAGCGGCGGCGACTTCGAACCGGAGGTGCGGCTGCTTGCGGTGCATCTGCCAGGCCGCCGCCGCCATGACGGGAAAAATGCGGCTCACCTCCTTGCCCCGGCTGCCGGGCAGGAGGGCGACGAGATCGCTCTGCCGGGGAAGATCGCGCCGCGCCGCCGCCAGCGTGTCGAGCATCGGGTGGCCGACAAAGACGGTTTCCAGCCCGGTCGCTTCGTAAAGTTCCTTTTCAAACGGGAAAATGCAGAGCATCAGGTCGAGGGTGCGCGCCATCTGCGGCACCCGCCGCCGGTTCCAGGCCCAGACCTGCGGGCTGATGTAGTAGAAGAGCTTCGGCGGGGGAGAGCCGCCCTTCGCATCGCGCTCCCGCCGCAATGCCCTGGCGAGGCGGAGGTTGAACCCGGGGTAGTCGATGAAGACCACGGCATCGGGCTGCCATTCCGCGATTTCCCGCTGCATCGCGTGAAATTTCCGGCGGAAATAGCCGTATTTTTTCAAGACATCCCAAAGGCCGACGACCGCTTCCCCGCTCCAGTCGTCGATCGCCGGGGCGAGCGCCTTCATTTTCGGCCCGCCTGCGCCGCGAAAGCTCAACGCCACGCCGTCGGCTTCGGCCTGATGGCTCAGGGAGCGCATCACTTCCGCGCCCCGGGCGTCGCCGCTCGCTTCACCGGCTATGAGGTAGAGTTTCATCCGCGGGCTTCCGGCGGCAGGGTGGGGGAGGGGGCGTTGGCTTCGATCTGGTGGGTGATCGCGATCGCCAGTTCCAGCGCGGCAGCCGCCTGGTGCCCGGAGACCTTTGGCGCGGCCCCGGCGCGCGAACATTCCACAAAAGCGGCCAGTTCCCGCAGGAGCGGCTCGCCCTTGTCGATCTCGACCTGTTCGCGGGCGATCTGTCCCCCCGCCAGCCGGTAGATTTCACCCGTCTGGTTCTGGTAATCGAGCGAAAGGTAGGCGTTGTTCTGGAAGACGCGGATCTTGCGCATCTTTTCCGGGCTGATCCGGCTCGCGGTCAGGTTCGCCACGCAACCGTTTTCAAACCGGATGCGCGCGTTGGCAATATCCTCCCCCTTGCTCAGGACCGGGATGCCGACCGCGTCGACATACTTCACGGGTGAGCGGACGAGATGGAGGACGATCTCCAGATCGTGGATCATCAGGTCGAGCACGACCCCGATTTCGATACTCCGGCCCGGGTAAGGGGAAAGCCGGTGGGCCTCGATGAACTGCGGGCGGTTGAGCCGCGCTTCGAGGGCGCTCAAAACCGGGTTGAAGCGTTCAATATGGCCGACCTGCAACACCAGCCCGGAGCGTTGGGCGAGTTCGGCGAGCGCCTTGGCGTCGCAGGTGTTTTCGGTGATCGGTTTTTCCACCAGGCAATGCTTGCCCTGCCCCAGGAGGTATTGGGCGATCGGGAAATGGGTCGGCGTCGGCGTGGCGATCGTCGCGGCATCAACGAGCGAGGCAAACTCTTCGAGCGAACTGGTGGCGCGGGTCTGGTAAAGCTCCGCGATGGTTCGGGCGGTCGCCTCGTCGGCATCGTAAATCGCGGTGAAGGCAACGCCCGGCAACCCGGCCATGATGCGCGCATGGTTTTTTCCGATGGACCCTGTTCCGACAACGCCGACTCTGATGTTTTCCATAAATTTCTTAAAAATTGGGCCCGATCCCGAAGAGGGAGATTTTTTGCCGGGCGGCCTGCTCCAGCACTTTTTCGCGTTCCAGGATCAGCGTCAACCCCGCTTCGACGGCGATCGCCCTGATCTGCGCCTTCGCGGCGATCTCGAGCGTCTGGGTTCCGATGACCGGCACGTCAAACCGGAGGTCCTGCCGCGGTTTGGAGACCTTGACCATCACCGCCTTGCCGCGCCCGAGTTCGCCCCCGCGCAGCATGGTGGCGTTGGTCCCGTCAAACCCTTCGACGGCGAGGACGGTCCCCCGGCGGACGATGACGGTCTGGCCGATGTCGAGACGACTGATTTCCTTGGCGATCCTGAACCCGAAGCGGACTTCGTCCACCTGCCGTTCGCTCAGGCGTGGCCCGGCGAGATCGCCCTGCGCCGCGAGGTGGCGGCCCATGAAGGTGGTGGCGTTGAGTAGTTCGACGCCCCCCTTGGCGAGTTCCTGCGCGATCGCGCCGAAGATCGATTCCGCGTTGCGTTCGCGCAGTTTCGCGAGGACGAGGAGCGCCTTTACGTCGGGCCGCAGGTCGAAGAGATTTCCGGGGGCGATCTGCCCGGCCATGATGGCGTAGCGGATCTTGCGCGAAGAAAAAAAGCGGACGAGGCGCCCCAACTGGCCGACGCGCATCCATTCGATCTCGTCGACCCGGTCGGCAAACGCGGGGTTGGTCTCCTTTTCAAACGCACAGGCGACGATCCGGCGCACCCCGGCTTCCCGCGCCGCTTCGGCAAGGGCAAACGGGTAGTGGTTGTTTCCGGCGATGATGCCGAGTTCGGTCAACGCCTCGGGCGGTGCAGGGGCAAGGGAAAGGTCGCTCATCCGTCTATCAGGGAGGGAAAGCGTAAACGGCAAACCGCAAGAAACCAAGGATTCTTGCACGGCTCTTTCCCGCCACGTTTCCTGCGGGCCGAAAAATGCTGAAAGTTTTTCTTGCAGGTGTATTACACCACAGATAAAGGTAATAGCAATCCGAGGGGAAACCGTGGCTCCATGAGCGCCGTTTTCCGTTTCGGCAACCAACCCATCAACAAGGAAGTATTGCCCAGCTTATGCCACATGAAGTGACCTTGAGAGGCCCGACCTACACGTTTCAGTGTTACGGGGTCCACGAAGCCAAACAACTCGGTTTGATCGACGCCTGGGAAACGCCCGGGAGTCACGCCCCCGTCTCGACGATGTTTGAACAGGGAGAGGGGAAGCTCCTCGCCGACTGGCTGGAAAACATTCCCGACGCGCTGCTGGTCGCCACCGGGCGGTACCAGATCACCATCTACCGCCCGAAGAGCCGCGTGCTGGTGGTCCCGGATGAAGAGATTGAGGAAGAGGAGGTGGCGTCATGACTTCCGCCACGGAAAGCGCACCGACCCCGCGCTGGGAGGAATTGGTCGCCGCCAGCACGCAGTTTGTCTGTTCCCGCTGGGGCGAGGAGGAGGCGGGCGTCGAGTTTTTCGCGCCGGTGACCTGCGCCGACGGCGTCTTCTGGATTCACCCCGCCTGGGCGCGGGAATACCGGTGGCCCGAGATCCGCCGCCGCGCGACGGCGATCTGGAGGATCAGCGGCTCGTTCTGGAACCCCGGGACATTCCGGCTGGTCCATTGCGGCCCGGGGGGGCCGTCGTTGCGGGAGGGGGCGGGGGAATGAAGAAAATCACGCCCCCCGTTGTGGAAGAGGCCGTCGCTCCCGTGGAAAAGGAGAAACCGGTCGCAGTTCGCCGTCGCCGCCGCCTGCCGTATCCCGACCGGCCCCCGAAAACGCAGGAGGAACGGCGCGAACGGCAACGGCTCGTTTGCGCCGAACTGCTCAAGAAATGGGTGCCGTTGGCGACTTCCGAAGCGCTGGCGCTCGCCCGGGAGGTGCGGGGCAAGCCGGTGATCGAGGAGGAGGCGTTCGAAACCGGGCTGAAAGCCGGGGCGTTTGTCCTGAAGGTGCTCGAACGCCTTGCGCGGCTCGACGGGGTCGACGCCGCCGAGAAGCGCGAAATGGTGGTGAGCGAGTTTGCCGATCCGCTGGAACTGGCGCGCCGGGTCCGGGCGATCAGCCCGCTTCTCACCGCGCGGCTGGCTTTGGCCCGGGGCGGGGGCATGCCTGCGGCGGGGCCGCCCGTTTCAGAACTCCCGGGTGCTGGCGAGCCGGAGGTCGCGCAGGGCGACCGCCTCGGTGAGTAGGTCGGCGTCGAGTTCCTCGATCTCCGCACCGGGGTGAAAATAGATCTCGCTCCAGCCGTCGGGGAGTTGCGCCAGAAAGCTCTCGAACCGGTGGGTCGTGACCTGCCCGGTCGCCTCCAGCCCGTAGAGGCGATCGACGTAGCCGATCCCGCGCGCGTCGAGCTTTGGCACGGCGGCGCGGCTCAAGAGGCGGAAGATGATCTGGAGCGGAGCGTTTCCCGGTTCCCGGACCAGGCGCACCGCGCGGAAACCGTGCTGGCTGGCGACCGGCAGCGTCAAGGCCAGCACGGTCGGGTGGAGGTGGAGATGGGTATGCCCGTCCCAGTAAACCGGCGCGAACCCGAGCCCGGCAAAGAGGGAGAACTGAAGGGCGATCTCCTCGGCAAGGGCGTCCTTCAATCGCGGATCGAAGGCATAGGCAAGCCCGGCGCGGGCAGGGGAGTTGAGGAAGCGGTCGGGCGTGGTGCGGCAGGTGAGCCGGGAGGCGCGCGACGCCTTGCCGCAGCAGAGCGTCAGGTGAAGGCCGACGGTCAGCCCCGGATTGCGCCCGGCGATCCGGATCGCTTCGTCCACACCGGCTTCGTGAACCATCAGGCTTGCCTGCGTGAGCAAGCCGGCCTGGTGGTAGCGCTCGACCGCTTCATTGACCTGCGAGTTGAGCCCGAAATCGTCGCCGGTGACGATCAGCGACTTCCCGGCGGTTGGTGTTGGGGGGGTGGGGGGCGTCATGGACGCGCATCGTAGCGTGCGGTCGCTGGGAAGGGCAAGCAGGCATCACGCAGGCAAGATCAAGGTAAACCGCGCTCCCTGCCCGGGAATACTTTCCACGCTGGCGCTTCCGCCGTGAAGCTCCATGGCAGAGCGGACCAGCGCGAGACCGAGGCCGGTTCGCGGGTGCTTTTCGTTCGTGCGTGATTCGTCGGCGCGAAAAAAGCGGTCGAATACCCGTTCCAGATGATCTTGAGCAATCCCCTCCCCGGTGTCGCTGACCATGACCTTGAAGACCTCTCCCATGGACTGAATTTCAATGCCGACTTTTCCGCCTTCCGGGGTATGGCGCAGAGCGTTGGAGACCAGGTTGGTGATCGCCATCCGCAACAGCGGTTCATCGGCCATGACGCAGGCGTCGCCCACGAGGGTGAAGGAGATGCGCTTCTCCTCCGCCAGCGCCGAGAAGAAATCGAGCACTTCAGAGGAGATTTTCGCCAGATCAACCGGTTCTTTCCGGACGACCGCCTCCCGATTGTCCGCCCTTGCGAGAAAGAGAAGGCTCTCCACCAGCCGTTTCATCCGCTCGTACTCCTCCAGATTGGCCACCAGAGCATTGCGATACTCCTCCACGGGGCGGTTGGCTGAAAGAACCAGGCTCGTTGAGCCCATCAGATTATTAAGCGGCGTGCGGACTTCGTGCGCGACATCGGCGGAGAACTGGTTGAGGCGCAAAAAAGAGGCTTCCAAGCGGGCCAGCATCTTGTCAAACGCTTCCGCCAGGGCCGTGAGTTCCTGCGGCCAGCTTCGGGCGCAGATCTGTTCATTGAGATCATGGACCGTCACCTTCTGCACCGTCGCCGTGATTTCCCGCAGGGGACGCAAGGCATTTCGTGTGATGGACCATCCCAACCCACCCGACAGCAATGTTCCAACCAGAATCATGAGGATCAGGCGGTGCCGGTAGTCCCGCATCCACCCTTCAATATGCGCCGCATCAAAGACAATATGATAGGTATAGTTGGAGCCATGGAGCCCATCGGCCACCAGCGCGGAAGCCAGAAACGTCCGGTTGCCGGAGGCGGAGCGGGTCAAGGTCAGTTCCGTGAGCGGTTCCTTCGGGCCGACCGGTTCCGGATAAGCTTCCGCCGGAGGGGCGAGATCATGATAATCGGGAGTTTCAGCGACGACTCGCCCGGCAGGGTCGCGGAGTTGTCCATAGTAACGCTCCAGCTTTCGTGTTCCTGCCGTCGATGCAATGAGCTGCCCGATCCTCTCAAAATCTGATGGATGTTTGAGGACCTCCTCCCGTAAGGCGTTGATATGGTCGGTCAGGAGTTCCGCATCCTCGGTTTCAAAATTTTGCCACAAGCTCTCATGCAGATAAACCCCGGCAATCGAAAGCGTCAGGAGCATCGCGAGAAGGTAGCCCGCGATCAAACGCCCGGTCAGGCTCGGCACCGCCGGGGGAAACGTTCGGTTATTCATCGCGGTCCTCCAGGATGTAACCGAGCCCCCGCTCGGTATGGATGAGTTTTCGCTCCCGGGGTTCATCCACTTTTCGTCGCAGGCGTCCCATGGCCACGTCGACCGCGTTGGAGTCGGCGGAAAAATTCATGTCCCACACCTGTTCCGCCAGGGTCGCCCGGGAGAGGACCTCGCCGGAGCGTCGCGCCAGAAAGCTCAAAAGCTGAAACTCCTTGGCGGTAAGATCAATCACCCGGTTGCCGCGCCGCGCCTTCATACGGGAGAGGTCAAGCTCCAGATCGCCGACCAGCAAGGTTTCGTTGAGCCGGGCGGGAACCCGTCGCAGGAGGGCGCGGACCCGGGCCAGAAACTCCGCCCAGGCGAACGGTTTGACCAGGTAGTCATCCGCGCCAAGCTCCAGACCGCGAACCCGGTCTCCCACGGCATCGCGCGCGGTCAGAAAAAGCACCAGGGACTCCCGCCCCAGCGTGCGCATCTGTTCCAGGATCGACCATCCGTTGCGCCCGGGCAGCATGACGTCTAGCACGACGAGATCGTATTCGAACTCCCGCGCCAGATAAAGTCCCTCCTCTCCGTCGGAAGCGGCGTCCACCACAAACCCCGATTCCTTCAATCCCTTCGTCAGAAATTCGCGGCTTCGGGGCTCATCTTCGACAATGAGGATTTTCATATCGTGACCATAGAGGATGGCTTTTCACAAAGCCAAGGCGTTTTAGATGGATCGGTATCTTTACCCGGAGTATCTGAACAAAAGAGCGCTAGCAGCTTATTTTAGCATCCTAATAGCTTAATATGACAGAATGATGACAGTTCATTAACATTTTTGTTATTTTTGTTTGGTTAATCAAACAGCAAGATCACAAAGGAAAATAGCAAGATAGCGAAAGCGGGACCGACCGGTTTTCAATAGTTCGTTCCATGCTAATGAAACGCTCATCCATCTTATCTTTTTCCCGAAAAAATACAGCTTCCGCGAAACTGCTCGCCTGTTCCCTAATGGCCGCCGGAAGCCTCGCATCCCTTCCTGCCCAGACAAGCTCGTCCACCGGCGAGGTGACCACCACTCTTGATGAAGTGGTCGTGACCGCCGTCGATTCGCCGACCAGGAGCGTCAACCTCCAACTTGAAAAGGCCCGCGAGAACACGGCGGGGGCGGTGGTGACGGTAAGCCCCGAAGAGCTGGAACTTCAGAAAAGCAATAATCTGGGCGAGGTGCTCGCACGGATTCCCGGCGCTTCTTATGTGGATGAGGATGGCCACGGCACGAAAACGAACCTCGGCCTGCGCGGACTGAATCCGATCCGCAGCGAATACGTGCAGTTGCTTCAGGATGGAGTCCCCCTGCAACCCTCCCTCTACTCTGAAACAGCGGCCTACTATGGGCCTCCCGCAGAACGGGTCTCCGGCATTGAGGTTTTCAAGGGCGGCGCGTCCATCCTGTATGGTCCCAACGCCGTGGGGGGTGTGGTCAATTTCCTGACCCGCGGTTTTTCGGAGCGCCCCTTCTCCACCGTTCTCGATGGCCGGATCGACACCAATGGCGACTATACGGGCAACCTGTACGTCGGCGGCACCGTCAAGGACTTCTCCTACGGCGTGGAGTATATGAAAAAGGGCGGGAATGGCTTCCGGGACAATCTCGGCCTTGATATTGATGATTTTGATATCAAGCTTGGCTACCGGTTTAATCAGGACCACGCGGTCCAGGTTCACTTCTCTTATTATGACGAAGAAAGCGAAACTCCCGGCGGTCTGCTGCCCGAACAGTTCGAAGCCGGGCTCCGTCGGGAAAGCAACAAGCACCATGATATGTTTTACGGGCGGCGCTATGTCTTTGACATCCGCTCCAGCCATCAACTGACCGACCGGCAACGGCTGGAACTGCTCTTCTACACGGTCTCTTATCGACGGGACTGGTATATGCAGAAGTACCTGAGCAATACCACCACCGACCTGACCCTGACCGATACGAACGAACAATACCTGCGGGATTTCCGGACTTTCGGCTTTGAGCCAAAATACGTCCTTGAATACGATCTCGGCCAGAGCACCGGCCACCAGCTTACTCTCGGCGCGCGGATTTACTCCGATTCGGTGCATCGCCGCGCCGCCAACGGGCGACATGCGACTTCCCGCGACGATGACGCGGTTCTGACGACCGATGAAGAACTCGGCACAACCGCCTACTCGGCTTATCTGCAGAATGAATTCAAGATCACGAACCGGTTGAGCATCGTTCCCGGCATCCGCTTTGAACATATTGAACAGACGTGGGAAAACCTTTTGGTTACCCAGCCTGAAAAATACTCCGGCTACAATATCTGGGTGCCCGGCATCGGGGCAAAATACGAGTTTGCGCGCAACAGCCAGGCTTACGTCAATATCAGCCGCTCCTTCCGACCCCCGTCGTTTGGCGATTCCTTTAATCCGGTGATCGGCGCTTCCAGCGTGGATCTCAAACCTTCCTCCGCATGGACTTACGAAGGGGGGATACGGGCCAATCCCTATCCCTGGCTTTCCGCCGATCTCGGCGGTTTCTATACCGACTTTACCGATCAGGTGGTGGTCTCCGCCGGGGTGGCGGGCAACTACAATACGGTATCGTATGGCTTTGAAGGCCAGGCCGAGGTCGGGCTCGTCGGTCTGACACGGGGTCTTGTTGAGGGAGACTGGAACAGCGTGGGAGACCATGAAGTCTTCCTGCAAGCCGGGGCCACCCTGATCAACTCCACCTTTGCCGACGGCCCGTTCGACGGGAATACCCTGCCTTATGTGCCGGAGCAGACCGTCACCTTCGGGATCAGGTACGCCTTTCGCCAGAGCTTTGATCTCCTCTTTCAGGGCCGCTATGTCAGCTCCCGCTTTACCGACAGCGCCAACACGGTGGATGAAGATCCGGTCGGCCTGGTCGGCAGGCTCCCAAGCTATGTCGTCTGCGACATCAAGGCCCGCTGGCAGATCAACGAGAATCTGGCGCTGAACATGGGGATCAACAACCTCTTTGATGAATCCTATGTCACCCAGCGTCGCAATACTTCGCAGAAGGGAGTCTTCCCCGGCCCGATCCGTGCTGGGTATGCAGCGATCACCCTTACCTTTTAATCCAAGCCCTATTTTTATTCTATGAAAAGCCGCCTCCTGTCCGCCATCGCCCTCTTGTCATTATCCGTCTGTGTTCAGGCCCATTATCTATGGATCGAATCAGACCATGAAGGCGAAGCCAGAATTTATTTTGGCGAATATAACGAAGGGGTGAAGGAGAAGGCCGGGGGACGGCTCGATGAACGTGACAGAATGGAGGGGCAACTGGTGGCGCCCGATCAGGCCGCCAGCCCTCTCCGGTTGGTGAAGAAGGCGGATCACTTTGTCGCCCGGACCGGGAAGTCGGGTTGGCTCCTGGTCTCCGACGTGACCAATGAAGTCAAGGATTGGCGCAAGAGTGACATTGGCATTGTAAAGCCGATGTTCTACGCGCGCGCCGCTGTGGGAAACCAACCGCTTCCCGATGCACGGCCTACCCTTGCGCTCGATCTGATCCCCGATGCCGCCCATCCGCAGAACCTGCGCGTCTACTTCAACAAGAAGCCGTTGCCCAAGGCGAAGGTGATCGTTACCGCGCCCAATCTCTGGATGCAGGAACTGCAATGCGATCAGGAGGGACGCGTCAGCATATCGACGCCATGGCCGGGACGCTATGTCATAGAGGTCATTTATAAGGAACGGAAGCCGGGTCAGTTCAACGGGGTGGCCTACGAGGCCATCCGTCATCGCGTGACCTATTCGCAAAACTATTGATGCGCCGTTTTCATCGCTGGCTGGGACTCGGTTCCACGTTGGTCATCCTTCTCGCCGTCACGACGGGGCTGCTTTGGGCCTATGCTCCCTACCTTTACTGGCAGGGAGGGTATATGGAAAGGAAGCACCCGGTCGCGCCAGCCAGCTATGACGGGCTCCCGACGTTCCAGGATGCCCTCCGGATCGTTCGGGAGCGGGTGGGGCAGGGGGCGGTGATCACAACGGTCACGCTCCGTACCGATGCGGGCATCGCTCTCTATGAAGTAACCGGCACCCGGGAGGGCAAGGGATTCATGATCCTCCTGGAGGCCCGTACGGGGGCCGTTCTTTCTCCGCTCACACCGGAGTTTGCGGAGCGGATCGCCCGGCAATACGTGGAGGGGGAACCTTCCGTGGAATCGGCAGCCTTGCTGGAGCCGTTTGTTCATCGTTCCGGCAAAAGCCATCCCTCCGTGTACCGGGTGCGTTTTCGCGCTCCAAAGACTCCGGAGATTTTCATCGCCGCAGATTCCGGCCGGATTCTGGAGGAGCAGGACGACGTGAGGCGTTTCCATTTCTGGGTCATGCGGCTGCATCAACTGAACTTCTTCGGGTTCAGGAAGACCTTGACCATCATTCCCGGCACGGCCCTGCTGCTTCTCCTGGGTTCCGGCCTCGTGATCAGTCGCCGAAAGCGGTCGAAGGCCCGACGGGAAAAAACGCCAGGTCTCAAGGGTTGAACCCCTTTCGCTCCGCCGCTCCCGGGGGAAAACCATTGCACCCCGGGGGCGAAAGTGCCACGATCGTTATCCTGATGAAAACCATTCGTTATTTCCTGCTCGCTGCCTTTTCGGCTTTTCTCTTCAGTGCGTGTGGTCCCGGCGGCCCGCAGGGTGCGGAGAGCGGCAAGGAAGAAGCGCCGATCGTCGATGCGGACGGGACGCTCCTGATCAAGCTCAATGCCGATGACCATATGCGCTACGACAAACTGGTCCTTCGGGCCAAGGCCGGGCAGAAGGTGCGCCTGACCCTCGCCCACGTCGGCAAGGGGTCGGTCAGCGCGATGGGGCACGACTTTGTGCTGCTCAAGGAAGGGGTGGACGCGGCGAAGTTTGCCCAGAAGGCCGCCCTCGCAGCCGCCACCGGGTTTGTTCCCGAGAGTGAAAAGGAGAACGTGATCGCCCATACCCGCATGCTCGGCGGGGGCGAAAGCGACACCATCGAGTTTACCGTGGAAAAGGCGGGAAAATACACCTACCTCTGCTCCTTCCCCGGCCATTTCACGACGATGCGCGGGGAACTCATCGTCGAGTAAAACGATCCAACCAAGACGCTTGAAGCCCCGGCCCGCCAAGCAACGGCTCGACACCCTGTTGGTTGAACGCGGTTTTTTCGAAACCCGCGAGAAAGCCCAGCGCGCCATCATGGCGGGGAATGTCCGCGTGGGAGAGAAACCGGCGGACAAGCCGGGGCTGAAAGTCGCGGGAGACGCGGAGGTGAGCGTCCGCCACCTGAGCCGCTACGTCGGCCGGGGCGGGTTCAAGCTCGAAGCGGCGCTCAAGGCGTTTGCGCTCGACCCGACCGGCTGCGTAGCGCTCGACGTCGGCGCTTCCACCGGCGGTTTCACCGACTGCCTCCTCCAGCACGGGGCGGCAAAGGTCTATGCGGTCGATGTCGGCCACAGCCAACTGGCGTGGAAGATCCGTAGCGACCCGCGCGTGGTGGTTCACGAAAAGGTCAACGCCCGTTTCCTTGGGCGCGAGACGGTGCCGGAGCCGGTCGACCTTTGCGTGATCGACGTCTCCTTCATTTCGCTCACGCTGATCCTGCCGCCGGTCTTTGAACTCCTCAAACCGGGCGGGGCGGTGGTGGCGTTGATCAAGCCACAGTTCGAACTCGGCAAGGAAGAGGTCGACAAGGGCCGCGGCGTGGTGCGCGATCCCGGTGCCCAGCAGCAGGCGGTGGAGAAGATCCGCACCTTTGTCTCGGGTTCGCTGGCAAAAAGCTGGCAAGGCGTGATTGATTCGCCCATACTCGGCGGCGACGGCAACCGGGAGTTTCTCGCCCTCCTTCGTGGAGAAGAGCGGCTTGCGTAATGCCGTCTCCCCGTCACCTTCCCCCTTCTTTTAATCAACGACCGTTTCCCGCTTCAGCCATCCATGTTTGTGAAAACGATCGGACTCGTCGCTCATGCCAGGAAACCGCGGGCTGCGGAACTGGTGCAGTTGCTCGCCGACGGGTTTGCGACCCGCGGCGTCGAACTGTTGATGGAACGGGTGACTGCCGAACTGATTGGTCGCGAGGGGTGCAGCGTCGAGGAACTCGGGCGGCGCGTTTCGATGCTGGTCGTGCTCGGCGGCGACGGGAGTCTGCTGCGGGCGGTCCATCATCTGGGCGAGGCGATCTGCCCCGTGTTCGGGATCAATCTCGGCTCGCTCGGTTTTCTGACGTGCGTCAACTCGCTCTCGTGGCAGGAGGCGGTCGATGCCATCTGCAACAGCCGGTTTGTCTTGAGCCAGCGTTCGCTGCTGGCGGTCGAGGTCGTGCGGGGCGGGGAGAGCGTCTATCAGTCGTTCGCGCTGAATGACGCCGTGGTCGGTCGCGGCCGGTTTTCGCGCCTGATCAAGCTCGATACCGCCATTGACGGCGCAATCCTGACCCAGTACAACGCCGACGGCCTGATCGTCGCCACCCCGACCGGCTCCACCGCCTACTCCCTTTCCGCAGCCGGGCCGGTCGTGCTGCCGCAGTCGGGCGTGTTCCTGATCAACCCGATCTGCCCCCATGTCTTGACCAACCGGACGGTGATCGTGAGCGATGAGTCCGAGATCACCGTCCGCCCGGAGGCGGGGCAGCGCGGGATTGTGCTGACGGTCGACGGGCAGGCACCCGTTTCGATCAAGGCGGGCGACACCATCCGGCTCACCAAAAGTTCGCGTAAACTGCCGCTGGCGATGATGCCCGGCTTGTCGTTCAGCGAGGTGTTGCGGCAGAAGCTCAAGTGGAGCGGCACGGCGTTATGATCTCCATCGAAGATATTCTTCACCCCAAATCAGTCGTTCTCGACATTGCGGCCGCCACTGCCGGTTCCGCCGTGCTGGAGGTCGCCCAGCGGCTTCGCACCGAGAGCAAGGTGCGCGACTGGAACGCCTTGTTTCAGGCGTTGACATATGAAAACTCGTGCATGGCGAACGAAAAGGGGTATGGCATCTGCATCCCGCACGCCCGCACCCACCACGTCTCCTCCATGGTGATGGCGGCAGGCCGCGTCAGGCAGGGGATCTGGTTCGACAAGGCGCAGATGCAGGTCCATTACATCTTTGTCATCGGCGTCCCGGTGGCGCTCGGGGCTGATTACCTGCGAATCATCGGAGCGCTCGCCCGGGCCTTCCGCGTCCCGAGCAGCGAAGAGGCGCTGCGGGAGGTGGAGACCACGCAGGGGTTCATCGAACTTCTGTCGCAGAGTGAGCAGACGCTTTGAATCGTATGGGAACTGGATGGTTTCGATTTGCGGTCGTCACGAGGGGTATAACCCAAATGAGTGCGCCAACGGCGTACTATCCCTCAGCCCAGGGCAACGCCCTGGGTTTTAACCGAATCAAGTGATCCAGCCCTGAAGGGGCGATATATGTTTCTGATGGCGCCGGGGAAGAAGTTTATCACGCCCCTTCAGGGCGATTGATCTTCCTTTGGAAATCCCAGGGCAACGCCCTGGGCTGAGGAATGACCGCCCCTTTGGGGCTCTCATGGGAATGACCAACGACGGGTTGCTGCCCGGATCAAGCCGTGCCGTCCGTAGCAGCCTCCCGCCTCAACGTCAAATGAATGATCTCCGCCGGCGCTCCGACCCGCAGCGGGAACCAGTTGCCGGTGCCGTTGGAGACGACGAGCGCCGATGGTGAACCGCTGGCGTCGTTGCGGGTGTAGAGGCCCGACCAGTAGCGGAACATGGCCGGGCCCATGCCGAGTTCGCCGGTCAGCATGAACTGGCCGCCGTGCGTATGCCCCGCGAAGGTGAGCGGGATGCCCGGGGCGTGGTCCCAGGCGTGGGGATGGTGGGCGAGGAGGATCGGGAAGGCCGACGGGAGCCGCAGGGCGAGGAGGTCGCGCAGGGAGGAGGCCATCTGCTCCTCGCTGTAACGCTGCCGCTTTTCGCTCGGCGGCCCGCCCCAGCGCAGGCCGAGAAGTTGCACCGTCTCGCCCCGGAGGGTGAGGGTCGTCGCCTCGTTGATGAGCGTGGTGAAGCCGGAGGAGGCTTTCAGCGTTTCGCGAAATTGAGAGGCGCTCTCAAAGAGGTCATGGTTGCCTTCGCAGACGACGACCGGCCCTTCGATCTGCTCGAGCATCCGCACGGCGCTCGGGAGCGCGTCGAGGGAGTGGTCGATCAGGTCGCCGGTAAAGAGGGTCAGGTCGGCCTTGAGCGCGTTGGTCCGGGTGACGATCTCGTCGAGCACCGCCCCGTGGGTAAACCGGCCGACGTGGGTATCGCTCAGGTGGGCGATGGTGAGCCCGTCGAGGGCGGGCGGCAGGGTCGGGAGCGTCACGGTCAGGCGGCGGACGCCCACCTGCGAGAGCTGGCGCTGCCCGAGGACCCCGAGGCCGAGCGTGAGGATGGGAGGGGTGAGGATCGCCGTCGTGGCGAGAAATTCGCGCCGGCTGACCGACCGCCCCCGCACCGGGACCGGCTGGATGATCGGCATCGTCCCGAATCCTCTGCGTTGGGGGGCGAGCGAACGCCAGATCGCCCGGGCCGCCGCCCAGAAGAGGCCGATCAGGTGGAGAATCAACGTCGGCAGGGCGAGGAGGAAGTGCCAGATGTAGACGAGCACGAGGACGTAGGTCGGAAGAAAGTCGTCGACATTCAGCCCGAGACTGCGGGTGCCGAGAATCATCGCCAGGCTCCCGGCCTGGAGGATCATGAAGAGATGGAAGAGCGCCCGCGCCACCCGCGAAGCCCCCTTTTTTCGCAGCCGGATCGCTCCCCGGACCCAGACGAGGGCATCGGCTACGATGAAGGTGCTTAGAAAAAGAAGAAAGAGGCTCATGATGGAAAAAAGAGAAATTTTTTTAACTCATCTTCACAAAACTTCAGGGGCTGCCCGGGAGGTGTTCCACGCAATACTCCTCTCCGTCGCGGGAAGAGACGCGGAAGTCAAGCTCCGGGGAGGTGATTTCCGTGCGGCCGCATTTGGCGCAACGATGGAGGGCGGCATCCTCGGGAAGGGAGTTTTCCTCGAATTTCCGACGCCGGGCGGCGACCTTCTGCCGCTGGGCGGCGTCGGCGAAGATTTGCGGACCGAAGAAGAGGAACCAGTTGGCGAGCGAGGCGATCATGGCGGCGCGCGCCCCCCAGGTGCCGCCCAGAAACTGCCACGCCAGGTAGGCGGCCAGAAACCACGCCAGCCAGCGGATCGGGATCGGCGGGAAGAGGAGGATCTGGTTCGGGTAAAACCAGGCGTAGGCGAACAGGAGCGAGAGATTGAGCATGTAGTTGGAATACTCCGCCCCGAAAACGACGGCGGCGACCGTCGTCCCGATCATCCCGATCAGATAGAAGAGGTTGAGCCGGAATGCTCCCCAGGCCGCCTCGAGCTGTTCGCCGATCGACCAGAGAAACATCAGCGCCAGGAGGACGAAAAGGTAGCTGCTGGTCCGGGGGATGAAGATATAGGTGAAAAGCCGCCAATACTCGTGGTTGGCGAGCCCGGCGCGCGTCAGGTCGAGAAACCCGATGATCGCCGGGTTGAACTGCGCCAGCAGGAACACCGCCGCGTTGAGGATGACAATCATCCGGATCAACCCGGTGATGGCGAACCGGCCAAACCGGTATTCCAATCGATCGATAAAGCTCATCATTTGCAAGAAAAGGGAGCGTGCCACAAAACCGTGCCGGGTGGGAACCCCTGATTGCCGTTTGCGCCGGAATCGGCGTCCGGCGCGGCGGTGCAAACCGTGACGAAGTTTTTGACACATTCCGTTGATCTGTCCTAAGGTGCCAGCCGTGGCAACCTCACCCGCACATTCCGACACTTCAACCCCTAAAAAAACGGCACTTTACGACGAACATCTCAAGGCAGGCGCCCGGATGGTCGATTTCGGAGGATGGATGATGCCCGTCCAGTATACCAGCATCATGGACGAACACCGGACGGTGCGCCATGCCGTCGGCGTGTTTGACATCTCGCACATGGGCGAAGTCTTCGTCAGCGGCCCGCGCGCCCTGCCATGGCTCAACCGGCTTTTTACCAACAATGTCGAGCGGATCGAACCGGGCAGCAGCCAGTACACCTTCATGCTCAACGAGCAGGGGGGGGTGATTGACGACCTGCTCATCTACCACTACGCCCCGGGGGAATACCTCCTGATTGTCAACGCTTCGAAGATCGGGGAGGATGTCGCCTGGCTGGAGCGCCACCTTGAGGAAGGGGTCGAACTCCGCAACCGGAGCGACGAATACGCGGGCCTCGCCATCCAGGGGCCGAACGCGGCGGCGCTCTTTGACCTGGTTTTCCCCGGGGAGACCCTGCCCGCCCGCAACCGGATCGAGTCGGTCTCTTTTCAGGGGAACCCGCTCTTTGTCGCCCGGACCGGCTACACGGGCGAGGATGGCTTCGAACTCTTTTTCCCCTCCGGGCCGGTCGCGGTCGTCTGGCGCGAACTGCTGGAGAAGGGAGCCGCCCTCGGCGTGAAACCGGCGGGGCTCGGCGCGCGCGATTCGCTGCGGCTGGAGATGTGTTACCCGCTCAACGGGTCGGACCTCTCCCCCGAACGGACGCCGCTGGAGGCCGGCATGGCGTTTTTCGTCGACCTCGCCAAGGACGACTTCATCGGCAAAAGCCGTCTCGACGCCCAGAAGCGCGACGGCCTTCCCGCCCGGCTGGTGCCGTTCCGGATGCTCGGCAAGACGCCGCCGCCCCGCTCGCACTACCCGGTTTACTGCAATGGCGCGGTCGTTTCGGAAACGACCAGCGCGGGGCTCTCGCCGAGTCTTGAAACGGGGATCGGGCTCGCCTACCTCCCGCCCGAATGCGCCAGGGCCGGGGAGAAGATCGAGATCGACATCCGCGGTCGCCGGTTTGAAGCGGTCATTGAAAAGAAGCCGCTCTACCGGAAAAAGGCCTAACCTTGACGAGAAATTTTCCTTTTTCCCCTCACGAACTCCCAACCTGCAAAAATCCTTCTTCCTTACTGACTTAGAAATTACATGAACGTTCCAGAAAACCTGAAATACGCCGAATCTCACGAATGGGTTCAACTCGAGGGAGACCAGGCCCGGGTCGGGATCACCGATCACGCCCAGTCCGAACTGACCGATGTGGTCTACGTTGAACTGCCGACCGTTGGCGACAAGGTGGATGCCGGGAACCCGGTGGCCGTGGTCGAGTCGGTCAAGGCCGCGAGCGATATTTACGCGCCGGTGAGCGGGACGATCATCGAAGTCAATGCCGCGCTGGAGAGCGATCCCGCGCTGGTCAATACCGACGCGTTTGGCGAAGGGTGGCTCTTTGTCATCTCCGTCGACGCCAAGGAGGAGTTGAACGCCCTCAAGACGGCGGATCAGTACATCGAACAGATCAGTTGATCGTCCGGGCCCCAGGGCGGGCGGGACGACTTAAGGGCGGCGCAACCATGAAAACGATACAGCGGATCTACTCCGGTACGGTTCAGGGAGTCGGCTTCCGGGCGACCGTGCAGCACCTTGCCCGGGGATGCGCCGTGGTCGGAACCGTCCGCAACCTTGCCGATGGGCGGGTGGAACTCCGGGCCGCCGGGGAGCCGGACGAAATCGCCCGTTTTCTCGACGCGATCGAACAAAGCCGCCTCGGCCCGCTGATCACCCGCCGGCACGATGGCGATCCGGACAACCCGGGCGCAATCACCGGCTTGAAAGGGTTTGAAATTCGTCCATAGTTTCCACTACGTTTCTCTTCTCCTCCCTTCTTTTCCCCAAAACAATGTCTACTCCCGCCATTACCATTCGCAACCTGACGAAGGTCTACCCGATCCCGTTTCGCAAGGAGCGCGTCACTGCGGTTCATGATCTCTCGTTGACGGTGGAGCCCGGGCAGGTCTACGGGCTGCTCGGCCCCAACGGTTCGGGTAAAAGCACGACGATGAAGATCGTTCTCGGGCTCGTTCCGGCGACACGGGGGAGCACGGAGATTTTCGGTCGCGACTCGACGCTGGTCGAAAGCCGCGAGGAAGTCGGCTTCCTGCCCGAAAACCCGTACTTCTACAAATACCTGACCGGCGAGGAGACGCTTCTCTTCTACGGACGGCTTTGCGGGATCAAAAAAAGGGTGCTCAAGGACCGCGCGCGCGAGTTGCTCAAGCTCGTCGGCCTCGAAAACGCCGCCGACCGGCGGCTCGGCGGCTATTCCAAGGGGATGTTGCAGCGGATCGGGCTGGCACAGGCGTTGGTCCAGGAGCCGCGTCTCCTTGTGCTCGACGAACCGACCGCCGGGGTCGATCCCGCCGGTTCGCGGGAAATTCGCGACCTCATTCTCGACTTCAAGTCGCGCGGGATCACGATCCTCCTCTGTTCCCACCTGCTCGGGCAGGTGCAGGAGATCTGCGACCGGGTCGGCATCCTTCATCGCGGTCGCCTCGTCCGCGAAGGCAAGCTGGAGGACCTGATCTCGGTGGAGAGCCAGACGCAGTTGATTCTGGAAAATGCCACGCCGGAGACCCTGAAAAAGGTGGAGGCCCAACTGGCCGCCTGCGGAGCCCGCGTGGTGGAAGTCAGCAAGCCGCAAACGACCCTTGAACGCTTTTTCCTGGAGGTGACCAAGTGAGTACCGAAAACCGACCCGACACCGCCTCGACCCAGACGGAGGCTCCCGCACCGCGAAACCTGGCGCTCCACCCGCCCCACAAGGCGTTTTCGGTGGGACGCGTCTCCGCGATCGCCCGCAACACCCTGCTGGAACTGATCCGCCTGAAGGTTTTCTACTTCCTGCTGATTTTCGCGCTGGTGTTGATCGGCAGTTCGGCCTTCATGATCCAGTTCAGCTTTCAGGAGCAGTTCCAGGTCTTGAAGGATGTCTCGCTCGGCGCGATGTCGATCTTCACCTGGCTCCTTGCCGTGCTGGCGACGGCGATGCTGCTGCCGAAGGATATCGAGGACCGTACGTTGTACACGATCCTCGCCAAGCCGGTTCCCCGGTTTGAGTACCTCCTTGGCAAGCTGATCGGCGTGCTGGTGCTGCTGGCGCTCTCGACGTTGATCATGGGCGCGCTCTTCGCCATCGTCCTCTATGCGCGGCAGGAAATCGTGATCGCCGAAACATTGCGCGGCGGCGGCATGGAAGGGGGGCAGGAACAGGTCGATGCCATGATCCGCGAGATCAAGGCGAGCACGTTCACCTGGTCGCTGATCCCGGGCGTCATCGCGATCTACCTCAAGGCGGCGCTTTTCGCAGCGTTGACGCTCCTGATCTCCACCTTTGCCACCTCGTGGATTTTCACGATCGTGACCTCCGTGGCGATCTACTTCATCGGTCATATCCAGTCGGTCGCCCGCGACTACTGGCTCGCCGACCAGGGAGGGACCGTCCTGACCAAGGTTTTCCTCGCGCTGGTGTCGCTTCTTTTCCCGGACTTGCAACTCTTCAACCTTGTGGACGATATTGTGGCCGGGAACGCGATTGCAACGCTGCTCTTCCTGAAGACGGCGGCGCTGGGCGGGATCTACATCGCCGTTTACCTTTTTCTGGCCTATTTTATCTTCCTCAAAAAAGAGCTTTGATTTTGGTATTTTCCCGTTTGATTTCTCAATTTTGATCCCTCCGGAACTGACGTGAAAAGATATTCCATAGCGTTATTGATCGTACTCCTCTTCGGGGCGGCGAAGCTTCCGTTTGAGCAGAAGCTCAACGAGGAGCACCGCGCCTCGTTCTTCCGCGGGGCCAAGCTCGACCTCGGCCTGCGGGAACAGATCGGGCAGGGCGGTTTCATCGCGGCGTTGAGCGGGTTTCGCTCCATCGTCGCCGACCTCCTCTGGATTCAGGCCAATACCGCCTGGCAAAACACCGAGTGGGGGCGGATGAAGGTCCTCTTCGACGGGGTCACCACCCTCCAGCCGCGCGTGGTGCTTTTCTGGGACATGTCGGCATGGCACATGGCCTGGAACGCCAGCCGGTGGGCGGCAGACAACCCGAAACAGCCGCGCGAGGCGCTCCGCATCAAGGCCCAGCGCGAATACTTCGAACTCGGCCGGCAATACCTCGAAGCCGGAATCCGCAATAACCCGGACCGCTACGTCCTCTACGACCGCCTGGGCATCCTGCTCAAAGACAAGCTGGGAGACTACCTGGGAGCCTACGAAGCGTACAAGAAGGCTTCCGAGTTTCCTGATGCCCCTGCCTACGAAAAGCGATTCGCAGCCTATTACCTTGCCGAAGTACCGGGAAGGGAGCGCGAGGCATACGACATGCTGGTGAAGCTCTACCACATGGGGCCCGAGGAGCGTCTGCCGACGCTTCTTTCGAAAATCTACGCGCTTCAGGAAAAATTAAACATTCCGCAGGAGCAAAGGATTTACATCGACCCCAAAGATCGCGAATAATCGGACCCGATTGCGATTCTTGACGACCGACTTTGTTTTTGCCATGCGATTTGCGATTTTTGGAGATATTCACGCCAACCTTGAAGCGTTGACCGCCGTTCTGGAGGATGCCCACGACGCCGGCTGCACGCACCACGTCTGTATCGGCGACATCGTCGGTTACAATGCCAACCCCCACGAGTGCATCGAGATGATCCGGGAACTCGGCTGCCCCGTCGTCAAGGGAAACCACGACGAGCAGGCGTACATGAACGACGACCTGGAGAACTTCAACCCGCTGGCCGAGGAGGCGATCCGCTGGACCCGCGAGCATCTGACCGATTCGGACAAGGGCTGGCTGCAAAGCCTGCGGCTCGTCCGGCAGGTGCGCGACTTTTCGGTCGTCCACGCCACGCTCGACACCCCGCAGCAGTGGGGTTACGTCTTCAACCAGCTCGACGCGGCGGCCAGCTTCAACTACCAGTACACCAACGTCTGTTTCTACGGCCACACCCACGCCCCCCGAGCCTATGTGCGCGACGGCACGGTCCGCGCCGTCCCGCTTGATATTCTCGCGATCGAGCCGGGCAAGAAATATTTCATCAACGTCGGCAGCGTCGGCCAGCCCCGCGACGGCGACTGGCACGCCTCCTACTGCATCTACCACGCTGACAAAAACTACGTGGAACTGCGCCGGATCGAGTACGACATCCACACCGCGCAGGACAAGGTGGTCGACGCCGGTCTGCCCCAGCGCCTTGCCGACCGCCTGGCGCTCGGGAACTGACCTTCACCCCTGCTGCGAGCGGCTATTTGCTCTAGGGCGTGATGGAGACGATCCTGATCATCAAGCCCAGCTCAATGGGCGATGTCGTCCACACCCTTCCGGCAGTGGCGGCGATCGGTCGGCGTTATCCTCAGGCGCGCCTCCGCTGGCTGGTCAACCCGGAGTGGCAGCCGCTGCTGGAGGGCAACCGGTACGTTTCGCAAAGCATCGTTTTTCCGCGCCGCGAACTCGGCGGAGTGACCCGCATCGGTCGTCAATGGAAGTGGCTGCGGGAGATGAGGGCGGCGTATCGTTCCGATCTCGTCGTCGATTTCCAAGGGCTGCTGCGGAGCGCCATCATCGGCAGGGTCTGCCGTGGCGGGCATCTGGTCGGCTTCGCCGCCGCACGCGAGGGGGGGCGTTTTTTTTACGATGAAGCGGTCCCTTTGGAAGAGGGTGGCCGGGCGATCCACTCCGTCGATCGCTACCTGCGCCTCGCCGAAGCGGTCGGTGCGGAGCGGTCGTCGCCCCTGGAGTGGCCGTTGCCCGAGGGGGCGCCCCCGGCGCGGTTTGAGGAGAGTGCGCCGTTCATCCTGCTTCACCCGTTTTCCCGCGGCGCGGGGAAGTCGCTGACCGAGGCGGAGGTGGTGCAGTTTTGTGAAACGGTCGACTTTCCGGTGGTCATCGCCGGGCGTGCGGAGAGCGGAACCGGGGAATATGATCGTCTCGATCACGTCGAAAATCTCCTCAACCATACTTCGCTTTCGGAACTGATCTGGCTGATCCGGCGGGCACGTTGCGTCGTCAGCGTCGACAGCGGACCGATGCACATCGCCGCCGCCCTGCGCAAGCCGCTTCTGGCGATTCATACCTGGAGCGACCCTGCCAAGGTCGGCCCCTACGATCCCGAGGCATGGGTGCTCCGTGAAAAGATGCTCTTTCAGATGAAAGACCTCAATCGGCCATCGGCCGTCTTCAAGCCCCGGACGCTTCCCGACCTCGTCGCGGCGGCGCGGTTTGTCCGCGAGCAGCTTGGTTGAGTTTTTCAGGGCGGGGAAGCTCTCCGCTCGCCTTGCTCCTCCGGCAAAGGGACAAAGCCACCCTCCATTACCGTTCCCGGACTCGTGGAAGGTTTAAAAGTCTACGTATTTGGTTCTACCTTGAATGAATGGGAAAGAGTCGTCCTTGAGATCACTTCAAGCCGGGGAAATCACGGAGAACAGGCTGGGAATGATCGTTTCGTGGGGAGGTTCTTCACCAGGAGGGGGAGTGAAAATTTTTCTTTTTGGATTGCTTTGCTGAAGTGATTTGCTTAAAACTCTACTTGTTTAGTATCCTTAATAAATCGACAACCGGTTCGCTCAACCGATTGGCTCGAGGGCTGCCTCGGTCGGCGGGAGACGGACATCACCACCCATCATCTTATGGCCAATATTCGTAATAATGTCACCGCCACCATCGGTTCCACACCGCTGATCGAGCTTCACAGGATCACCAGGGGGCTTGGTGCCCGCGTTTTACTCAAGGGGGAGTTTTTTAATCCCCTGGGGAGCGTCAAGGACCGGATCGGGCGCGCGATGATCGACGCGGCTGAGAAGGAAGAGCGGATCAACAAGGAAACGTTGATTGTGGAGGCGACCTCCGGCAACACCGGCATCGCACTGGCTTTCGTGGCCGCTGCGCGGGGGTATCGCCTTGCGTTGGTCATGCCCGAGACCATGAGTCTGGAGCGGCGCACCCTGCTCGCGCTGCTCGGGGCCGAACTGGTGCTTACCCCTGCTTCCGGCGGGATGCGGGCGGCCATCACCAAGGCGGAGGAGATCGCCGCCAGCACACCCAACTCATGGATTCCGCAGCAGTTTGAAAATCCGGCCAACCCGGAGGTCCACCGCACGACCACGGCGGAAGAGCTTTGGGCGGATACCGATGGCGAAATCGACCTCTTTGCTGCCGCTGTCGGCACCGGCGGAACCATCACGGGGGTGGGGGAAGTCCTCAAGGCGCGCAAACCGGGGGTCCGCATCATTGCCGTCGAGCCGGAGGATTCGCCTGTCATTTCGCAGACCCTTGCCGGAGAGGTCATCAAGCCTGGGCCGCACAAGATCCAGGGCGCAGGGGCCGGGTTCATCCCGAAGAACCTCAACCTTTCCATTCTGGATGAAGTCATCACGGTTTCCAACGATGACGCACTGGAAACCGCCCGGGCCGTGGCCCGGCTGGAAGGATTGCTGGTCGGCATATCGACCGGCGCAAATATCCGGGCGGCCCTTCAACTCGCCGGACGACCGGAGAACCGGGGCAAGCTGATCGCAACCATCGGCGCCAGCACCGGCGAACGCTACCTGAGCACCGCCCTGGCAGATCACGCTCCCGCCCTTACCCACGCCACCGCCGAAGGAGCCAAACAGCCCTGAGCCTGGACGCCTTGTGAAACCGCAGGGAGAGCGACCATCTTGGTGAGCGAGGCCCACCATCGGAAATGGCTTCAATCCACACTCCCTCAAACTTTTTCAAGGAACCAACCTGATGCGACACCGGTTATCTGACTGGCTCAATAGCTATCGTCTCCGGAGCGTCCCGCCGGAAAGGTCGAAGGTTCTTTCAATGGCCACCGGCGTTGCCCAATGGAGGTGCGTGGTGGTGACGATCTGCTGGGCTCCGGCGGGGAAGGCGGCCAGCAGCGCGTTACGGCGGCGCAGGTCAAGCTCTCCAAAAATGTCGTCGAGCAGAAAGAGCGGCGGGCGGCCTTCGGCCCGGGTGATTCGCGCCGCCTGGGCGAGCCGCAGGGCCAGCGCAATGGTCCGCTGCTGGCCTTCGCTGGCGAGGTCGCTCCCGAGTCCGTCGAGCCGGAGGAGAAGGTCGTCGCGATGGGGCCCAACGGTTGTCTGCCGCAGCCGTACGCTGGTTTCGCGGTTTTCGGCCAGGGCGGCGGCGAGGTCGCCCTGATGGCCGGGCTGATACTCCAGCGTCAAGGTCTCTCCGGCGGCGTCGCTGATTGCCCGGTGGGCGGCCGCCGCGTCGGGGAAAAGTTCGGCGGCCAGTTCGGCGCGGATGGCGTGGATCGCGTTGCCTGCGGCGGCGAGCGGTTCGTCAAAGGCGTCGATCTCCCGCCAGCGGAGAACCGGCGCGCGCAGGAGCTGGTTGCGGGAACGCAGGGCGCGTTCGTAGGCGCGAAGGTGGCGGCGGTAGAGAGGGTGGAGCTGGCTTGCGAGAAAATCGAGATAACGCCGCCGCTCCTCCGCAGGCCCCCGGACCAGCGCCATGTCGGCGTTGGAAAACCAGACCACCCGCCCGCGCTCGAGGTAATGCGCCGTGCGGGTCTGGACCACGGAGTCGAGCGCCAGTTTGCGCCGGCGTGCCGAGGCGTAAAACTGGAGGTGCGCCCCGGCGTAAAAGCCGTCGAGCACGAACCCGTTCGCGCCGATCCGCACCAGCGTGGAGAGCGAGGCGGAACGCGGCGACTGAAGCCGCAAAAGGACGCAGGCGGCCTCCAGCAGCGAGGTCTTCCCCTGCGCATTGGGACCGACGATGACGTTCAACCCCGGCGCGAACTCGCATTCCAGCGTCGGGAAAGCGCGGAAGTCGCGGAGTTTGAGGGAAGTCAGCACGGCGGAATAGAGATGAATGGGGCCAAGGGCGGGCGGGGTGAAGATTGTCCGCTTTGCGCCCGGTTACGCAAGGCGGAAGATCGTTCCATTGCGACGGGGAAAAGAGCGGGGAAGGTTCCTGTTCCGCTCAAAAGGGGGAAAAGCCCCCCATGTTGGGGGAAAGACTCACCACGACAACGTGACCGCGCCTGATTGTGCCGATTCCTGGCGATGATTATGCTTGCCAGCCAAAGCTATGACGACTTTTGAGCATTTACTGATTGTGGAAAACGAGCCATCGGTCCTGCGGTTGCTGGAGCATCATCTCGCGGCAAAGGGATACCGGGTCACCCCGGCGGCGACGGTCGGCCAGGCCGAGGCTCAACTGGAAACCACCCGTTATGATCTCATTCTCTTTGCGACGAGGCAACCGGAGGAGGAGGCGCTCGCTTTTCTTTCCCGGCACCGGGCGCGTACCGGCTCCCCCCCGGTCATGATCCTGAGCGGCGTGGAGAGCTTCCGGATCGCGATGGAATGCATCCGCGCGGGCGCGTCCGATTACCTGACCAAGCCATTCTCGCTCGACGAGATCGCGGCGGCCATCCGGCGCCTGGAGGAGCGCCGCCCGCCCCGCCCCGCAAAGGCGGTGGAACCCCGCGCGCAAGGCCGGCTCTGCGGTGATTCGCCGAAGATGGCGGCGCTGCGGTCGATGTGCCGGAAGGTCGCCCCGACGACCACACCGGTGCTGATCATCGGCGAATGCGGCGTCGGCAAGGAACAGGTGGCGGAGCGGATTCACCTTTCCGGTTCCCGCGCGGGAGGGCCGTTCGTCCGGATCGACTGCGGGAGCGGTACGGTCGGCCAACTCGAAGCCGAGCTTTTCGGAGACGGACAGGGGAAGATCAGCGCGGTCGAAGCCGCCCACGGCGGGACGCTGGTCCTTGAGAACCTTTCCGCCATGCCGCATCCGCTTCAGGTCTGCCTCCGGCTGTTGCTCGAAGATGGGCGCTTTGAGCGGGGCGGCATCGTCCGGCCGGTCGATGTGCGGCTCATCGTCACCACCCCGCGGGAACTGGTGGCGGGGCATGGAGAGGGGCAGATCCGCAACGATCTTTTTTACCTCTGCAACGTTTTCCCGATCCGCGTCCCCCAGTTGCGGGAGCGTCTGGAGGATCTTCCCGCCCTGGTTTCGGAGTGGATGGAGCGCTACGCCGAACGCAACGGGATCAAACCGTGCGGCATCACCCCCGCGGCGATGGAGAAGCTCGCTTCGTTCCCCTGGCCGGGAAACCTGCGCGAACTGGAAAATGTGCTGGAGCGCGCGGTGATCCTCTCCGACCTGATCCGGCCGATTGACGCGGAGGCGATTGAGCTTCCGGAGGCGGGGGCCGCGTGTGCGAAGGTGGAGGAAAACGAACCGCTGCTGGCCCTGTGCGAGGTGGAAAAACGGCAGGTGCTGAAAGTACTGGAGGCGACCAACCAGAACCGGACGCGGGCCGCCGGGCTGCTTAAAATCAGTGTGCGCACGTTGCGCAACAAGCTGCACCAGTACCGTTCCGAAGGGTGGAGCCCTGCGCCGGTGCAACGTTCCCGGGAAAAACTCCGCTTCGGAGGCATCGGGTGAGCGCCCCTGCGGAGAGAAGGGGAGCGCGGAAACCGGCCTGAAAAAGTCCGCTTTTCGGAAAAAGGAGCAGCCTTTCGGGTTTTGGCTTGACGGCGGTAATACGTTGTTTTTAGTTGTGTCGACAAGATGCTACCACCTGTTTTCAGGTGTGTTGGGGAGCGCTGGTACAGGCAGGGTGCCATTGGGTCAGCGTTTCTTTCGCAGAGGTGGGAAAAAGGGAACTTTTCGGCTTGTCCCCATCAAGGCTTGCCGTAGATTTCCTTTCAAAAAACCTGTCCGCTTTCATCTTTGATGTGAGACCAACCGGGTCGTTGCCCCCCAGCCTTGATCTTTTCACCGGAAAAGAGGGCGGAAGACGGGTGCGCGGTGGCGGGGGGGGATCACGGATGGCGGTGGGCGTGAGCGGAGCGGTAGCTGATCGGTTTTTCCTTCAGAAGACTTCCAGAGAAAATCAAAAAGAGTCGATTGCTTCGCAGCCAAGGCGTGCAATGCTATAGAACCTAAAACATGTTAGTCCTATCACGTAAAGTAGGCGAAACGATCATGGTGGGGGATGATATTGAAATCATGGTCACCCGGATCGAACGCGACACCGTCCGTATCAGAATCAGTGCGCCGAGGGAGATTCCGATCTTCCGTGGTGAACTCTACCGGGAGATCAAGCGAAGCGCCGAGGCCGGACCGGAGGAAGACGCCGGTGAAGCCGAGCCCTCCTAACCTGCATGATTCATGCAGGCTAAGCCCTTTTCTCCCCAACCGAAAGGAACCGTGGTTTTTTCCCGGCAGATTTAAGAAAGCCGCTTTCGAAAGAAAGCGGCTTTCATTTGGCTTGGGGAAAAAGAGCGGTGCTGATCCGGCCCGGGCGTCGATCTGCCGGAAGTCAGTTTGAACTGCCTTCCTCGTCGGGTATTTTTTCCGTTTCGGAAGCGATGGTGGCCCGCGGGGCTTGTTCGTCGGCGCGCTCAAGCGTCACGGTTTCCCCCGGGACATCGACCGGTGCGGTTTCCGCGAGAGCTTGGTCCTGCGTCGCCTTTTCTTCGTTGGGAGCGATGGCTTCGTCGTCCGGCGCGGCTTCCGCCTCCCCGGTGGCGGGCGGCGGCGTGGCGATGACGGTGGGAGCCGTTTCGCTGCCGTCGCTTTCGGAGGCGGGAGCCGGCTGCGGCGGATTTTCCGGCTCGGAAGCCGTTTCCTGCCGGGCCGGTGCGTCTTCAGCGGCCGGTTCACCTTCGTTGGCGGGCTGCTCCGCCGGTTCCCCACTGGTGGAAACGGTCACGGCAGGGGCGGTTGCCGGGGCGTCTTCGCCGGGCACGGATTCAGGGGCCGGGGCTCCGGCTTCCTTCGACGGTTCGCGCGGCGGGAGCGGGAGATCAAACGTGCCATCGTGAAACTCGATGACGTGCCCGGCCTGTGTGAGCCATTTCAGGTCGCTGGCCAGGGTGCTCTTGCGCTTTTCAAACCCTTCTTCTTCCTGGAACGGTTTGAGGAGCGCTTCGGAAAGGTCGGCCCGGGTTGCCTTGGGTTTGCTTTCAATGACGGTGAGAAGGCTCGTGATTTCGGGCGAAACCTGCTGGTTTTTTGCCGAAAAACGGGAGGGGCGGACGAGGCTGACGTAGAGCAGCCGCTTGCGGTGTTTCCAGATCGCCAGACCCGCTTCCATGAAGGAAGGGCGGACCTGATTGACGATCTGCGAAGGGAAACCGCGCTCCTTTTCCCAGGCATCGCGGATGGCGTCGCGCAGGGTGCGGTCTTCCACCTGCCGACTGGCCACGCCGCTGACCTCGACGCTTTTGGCCGATTCGAGCACCTGGTCGAGGTAGTGGGCCATAAAGTGCGCCTCGACTTCCTGCACGGTCTTGAACTCCACCGGTTCGGCCTCGCGGGTCGTCCGGTAAAGGGTGACGCTGCTCGACTCCTTTTTCCACGCTTCGATGACTTCGGGGTCGCTGACGACTTCGATCTGCCGCAAAAAGGTGTTGAAGTCGCTGCGCCGGCTGAAGCGGCCGTCGTACAACCGCCGGAGCGCGGGCTGGTAGCCGTGGTGATTGGTCGGGCCGAGGAGGGTTCCGCTGATGCGGCACCGCGCGACATTGGAAAAATTCCCCTTGGGCGGTTCGACCTCGGTGGTTTCCCGGGTGTAGTAGGTGTCGCGGTGCCGCCGGAACGCTTCGCGCTGGGCGTGCTGGCGGTTGAGGGTGACGGGTCCGTCCTCACCGATCTTGAAAAGCGGGCAGGCGGGGGCGAGGGTGGTGATCCTGACCCGGTGGCGCTCCGGCTTGTTGAGGAACATCCGCCCCAGGCCGTAAAGCGGGTAGGCGCGATTGCCGGTCTTGATCTGCTGGATGAGCGCGGCGATCGCGTCGGCATTGGGGATGAAGGCGATCTCGAGCGGGACGGCAATCGTTTCCTCGCGTTCCGGGCGGGCGGGACGTTCCCCGGTCGCGGCGGGAGCGCCGCCACGGTGCCGCGGCTCCCGTTTGCCGCCGGTGCGGCGGTCGTTGCGCGGTTCGCCCGCGGAAGGTCCACGGGTGCGCTCGCCGCGATTGCCGCGCGAAGGCGGGCCGCTCCGCCGGGGAGCGGAGGGGCGGGAACGATGTTCCCCGGGGCGCCGGTCGTGGCGCGACGAGCGGCCTTCACCGGGGTGGTCGGCGTAACGGTTTTTCCCCTCGGGCTCCTTGAGCCAGTCAGGTAAAAGTTTCAGGTCGAGATCGAGAGGCGAATCGCTCATGATGAAGTGGAGATGAAAAAGCGGATCATACGGCAAGCTGCTT
>Ga0182739_1001067_pt1 | contig 30191 bp, 28 predicted proteins | sample eDN5th30CBELigBY_FD_128873 | JGI IMG/M metagenome (GOLD analysis project Ga0182739, IMG submission 128873) | Enriched backyard soil microbial communities from Emeryville, California, USA - eDNA 5th pass 30_C BE-Lig BY (version 2) (version 2) | ecosystem: Environmental > Terrestrial > Soil >... | reverse complement strand
GATCGGATCGATGTGCCCCGTCGCGCCGAACGCGCCGGCGATGAACAGCAGCGAGTCGCCCGGCAGGAAGGGCAGCACCACCAGTCCGGTCTCGGCGAAGACGATGAGGAACAGCACCAGATACACCCACACCCCATACTGCTCGACCCACAGGCCGAGCGTCTGGTCGATGTGGAGCACCATATTGAAAAACTCAAGCATTGAAGCGGCCCCGATATCGGAAGGGAAATTTCCAGCGACTATAGCCGACCGGGGCATGACGCTAAAATCGTCCGCACTGCTACACAAGATCTGGGCCACATGACCGAACGTCGTTCCATCCTCGCGCTTCCCGACCTGCTGATCAGCCAGATCGCCGCTGGCGAGGTGATCGAGCGCCCCGCGTCGGTGCTCAAGGAAATCCTCGAAAACGCCATCGACGCGGGCGGGCGCGCCATCGAGGTCCGCCTCGAAGGCGGCGGCATCCGGCGCATCGCCGTCACCGACGACGGCGGCGGCATCCCCCCCGAAGAACTGCCGCTCGCCCTGGCGCGCCACGCCACCAGCAAGATCCGCTCGCTCAACGAGCTGGAATCGGTGGCGTCCATGGGATTCCGTGGCGAAGCGCTTGCGTCCATCGCCTCGGTAGCCCAGGTGTCCATCATTTCCCGCACGCGCGACGGCGACCACGCCTGGCAGATCGACGCCGGCAGCATGCAGGTCGGTCCGGCGTCGGGCCCGCCCGGCACCACCGTGGACGTGCGCCAGCTCTTTGACGCCGTGCCCGCCCGCCGCAAGTTCCTGCGATCCGAGGCCACCGAGTTCGGCCACTGCGTCGATGCCATGGAGCGCATCGCGCTGGCGCATCCGCAGATCGCCTTTCGCCTCTTCCACCACGACCGCGCGCAGCGCCAGTGGCTGCCGGCCGATCCGCCCCAGCGCATCCGCGACGTGCTGGGCGCGGAATTCGCCGAGCACGGCCTGCTGCTGTCGCATTCGGTCGGCACGGTCAGCCTGGCCGGCATGATCACCCGGCCGACCGCCGCGCGCGCGCGCGCCGACCGCCAGTACCTGTACGTGAACGGCCGCTACGTGCGCGACCGCACGGTCAGCCATGCGCTGCGGGCCGCCTATGCGGACGTGCTGCATGGCGACCGGCAGCCCGCCTACGTGCTGTTCCTGGATATCGACCCGGCCGCCGTGGACGTGAACGTCCACCCGGCCAAGCATGAAGTCCGATTCCGCGACAGCGGCGCCGTCCACCGTTTCGTCTCGCATGCGGTCAGCCAGACGCTGGCGCAGTTGGGCGGCTCGTCGGCGGTCGCCCCGGCGGGACAAACCGGCGACGCGGAATTCGAAACCGTCGCGCGACCCGCGGGCGAAACGGCCCCGCCTTCGCCCGCTTCCGCCCCGCCCGCCTACCGCCCCGCCGCGCAGGCCGAGTCCGAGTCCCCGCGCCCGGGCTACGGCGGTGTGAATGGCATGAACGGCATGAACGGCGGGACAGGCGCCGGCTCAGGTTCAGGCAACGGCCCGGCCTACGGGCTGCGTCCGTCGCCCGCGCCGCAGCGCCCGCACACCCAGGTGCCCTTCCGTCTGCACGCGGAACCCGCCGGCATTCCGGCCGCCGACTGGCAATCCCTCTATCGCCCGCTGAACGACGACACCGCCGCCCGGACCGCGCCGCTGCGCGAGCCCGCCCCGGCGCCCGCCGCCGCGCTGCCCGCCGACGAAGAGCATCCGCTGGGCATGGCGGTGGCGCAACTGCACGGTGTCTACATCCTGGCGCAGAACCGGCGCGGCATGGTGCTGGTGGACATGCACGCCGCCCACGAGCGCGTGGTTTACGAGCAGCTCAAGCAGGCGCTGGACGCGCGCAGCCTGCCGCGCCAGGACCTGCTGGTGCCCGTGGTGTTCCACGCCCAGGAGAAGGACGTGGCCCTGGTGGAAGAATACGAAGAACAGTTGAACGACCTGGGCTTCGAAATGCGGCCTTCGGGTCCCACGTCCATCGCCGTGCGCTCGGTGCCCGCCATTCTGGCCCGCGGCGACATCGAAACCCTGGCCCGCGCCGTGCTGCGCGACCTGGGCGCCGTGGGCGTTTCGCGCCTGCTTACGGAACAGCGCAACGAACTGCTCTCGACCATGGCGTGTCACGGCTCCGTGCGCGCCAACCGCAAGCTCACCCTCGAAGAGATGAACGGCCTGCTGCGGCAGATGGAATCCACGGAACGCGCCGACCAGTGCAACCACGGCCGCCCCACCTGGGTGCAGTGGTCGATGTCGGACCTCGACAAGCTTTTCCTGCGCGGACAGTAGCTTGCCCTCCGACCTCACCCCCGCAACGCTTCCGGTCATCTGCCTGGCGGGCCCCACCGCGGCCGGAAAAAGCGCGTCCACGCTGGCCCTGGCCGAACGCTGGCCCCTCGAAATCATCAACGTGGACTCGGCCACGATCTATCGCGGCATGGACATCGGCACGGCCAAGCCCTCGCCCGAGGAACAGGCGCGCGTGCCCCAGCACCTGCTGGACATCCTGGATCCCGCCCAGTCGTATTCGGCCGCGGAATTCCGCGCCGACGCGCTGCGCCTGATCGACGACATCCGCGCGCGCGGCCGCATTCCGCTGCTGGCGGGCGGCACGATGATGTACTACAAGGCGCTGCGCGACGGCCTGGACGACCTGCCACAGGCCGATCCGGCCCTGCGCGCCGAACTGGAAGCGCGCGCCGCGCGCCTGGGCTGGCCCGCCCTGCACGCCGAGCTGGCGGCGCTGGACTCCGTCACCGCGGCGCGGCTGGCGCCCAACGACAGCCAGCGCATCCAGCGCGCCCTCGAAATCTGCCAGCTTTCCGGCCAGCCCATGTCGGCGCTGCTGCAGCGCGCGCAGCGCAAGCCGGACGACGACGCCAACCGCTACCTGACCATCAGCCTGGAACCCTCCGACCGCGCCGCCCTGCACGCGCGCATCGAACAGCGATTCGACGCGATGCTGCGCCAGGGCCTGCTCGACGAAGTGCGCGGCCTGCACGCCCGCGCCGACCTGCACCCGGGCCTGCCGTCCGTGCGCTGCGTCGGCTATCGGCAGATGTGGGCGTACCTGGACGGCGAGGTCGACCTGGACACGGCCCGCGAACAGGGCATCGCCGCGACCCGCCAGCTCGCCAAGCGCCAGATCACCTGGCTGCGCGCGCAGCCCGAACGCGTGATCGTGGATTGCCTGGCCGCCGACGCCGTCGCGCAGACCATCGACGCCGTGGCGCGGGCGCTGGCGCACTGACGGGTTGCGGGGCTCGCGGTACGCGAAGGTGTCAGACACCCCCGGCAACGCAGCGCCGCCCAGCCATCCGCCCCCCACTCACAAAAAAAATGACCGCCATCAGGCGGTCATCTTTCTTGCAGCGCATTCGCCGCAACGTCACACCACGAAGGTCTGCGCCATGCCGGCTTCCTGCGGCACGATCTCGCCCAGCTTGCTGACGGTCTCGCCCTGCTCGCGCAGCGTGGCGGCGATGGCGTCGGCCTGGGCCGGATCCACCACCAGCACCATGCCGATGCCGCAGTTGAACACACGGTACATCTCGGTGTCTTCGACGCCGCCCTGCTCCTGCAGCCACTGGAACAGCTTGGGCATTTCCCAGGCGTCGCGGTGCAGTTTGGCGGCCAGGCCGTCCTGCAGGATGCGCGGCACGTTGTCCAGCAGGCCGCCGCCCGTAATGTGGGCCAGGCCCTTGATGGCCGTGCCGTGCTTGGCCAGCGCGGCCAGCACCTGCTTGACGTAGATGCGGGTCGGGGCCATGACGACATCGACCATCTTCTGGCCGTGGAAATCGTCGTCCGGCTTGGCGTTGGCGCGTTCGAGGATCTTGCGCAGCAGCGAATAGCCGTTGGAGTGCGCGCCGCTGGAAGCCAGGCCCAGCACCACGTCGCCGGCCTTGATGGACTTGCCGTCGATGATCTTGGACTTTTCCACCGCGCCCACCGCGAAGCCGGCCAGGTCGTATTCGCCGTCCGGGTACATGCCCGGCATTTCGGCGGTCTCGCCGCCGATCAGGGCGCAACCCGACAGTTCGCAGCCCTTGGCGATGCCGCCCACCACGGCGGCGGCCGTGTCCACCGACAACTTGCCGCAGCCGAAGTAATCCAGGAAGAACAGCGGTTCCGCGCCCTGCACCAGGATGTCGTTGACGCTCATGGCGACCAGGTCGATGCCGACCGTGTCGTGGCGGTTCCAGTCGAACGCCAGGCGCAGCTTGGTGCCGACGCCGTCCGTGCCGGACACCAGCACCGGTTCCTTGTAGGTCTTCGGCACTTCGAACAGGCCGCCAAAGCCGCCGATACCGGCCAGCACCCCCGGGCGCATGGTGCGCGCGGCTAGGGGTTTGATACGGTCGACCAGGGCGTCGCCTGCGTCGATGTCGACACCCGCGTCGCGGTAGGTCAGGGGGGCTTTAGGTTGGTTCGTCATGAGAAATGCCGTGGGGTATGTAACAATTGCTGGGATTTTGGTGGAACGCCCTGCATTTTACGATGACGCGGGCGCCGACAGGCATGCGGGGCGCAAACCCGTGCCAGTGCAGGCGTTCGGACGCGACACCAGCCCCCCAGGTGGTTTAAAGTGTAGGGTTGGCCGGTATTGATTTTGCCAGTTTCTGGCAAGGCAAGCCCCCGGGCGGGTCCGGGCAGCCGTCCGGCAAGCCCCACGGCACAGTCCCCATGGGCCAGGCCGGGGCGCTTTTCGACCCGTGTATCACCGATTTTCTTGGCTTTTCCGGCGCCCCGGCAATGTTTGCCCGGCATGTCGCCCGCGGAAATCCCCTGCCTGGCAGGCGCGGATTTCCGGTGGTTCCGAAAAAGCCCGATTGCTAACTCTCATGAACCGCCAGCTTCTGCTCGACGTTCTCCCCGCGCCAGCGCCATCGCTGAACAACTATATCGCCGGCCCCAACGGGGAAGCGGTGGCGGCCGTGCGTGCGCTCAAGCCGGGCCGGGCCCTGTACATCTGGGGCGCCGCCGGCTGCGGCCGCACCCACCTGCTGCGCGCGCTGACCGCGCGCCCCGACGCCGTCTTCATCGACCCCGCCAACGGCGAAAACATGCTGCGCCGCCTGGCCGAGGCCGATTCCAAATCGCCCATGCCCCAGTTCGTGGCGGTCGACGACGTGCACCGCATGGACGACAGCCGCCAGGCCGCGCTGTTCGCGCTGTACAACCGCTGGCGCGAATCCGCGGCCACCGGCCGGGCCTTCGCGCTGGCGCTGTCGGGCGACCGCTCGACGCTGTCGATGCCGCTGCGCGAAGACCTGCGCACGCGCCTGGGCTGGGACCTGGTGTTCCGCCTGGATCCGCTGTCCGACGCCGACAAGCTGGCCGCGCTGTCCGCCCAGGCGGCCGAACGCGGTCTGCACCTGGCGCCCGAAATCATCAACTGGATGCTCACGCACCACGAGCGCGACATCCGCAAGCTGGCGGCGCTGCTCGACGCGCTGGACCGATACTCCCTGGCCACCGGCCGTCCCATCACCCTGCCCCTGCTGCGCGCCATGCTCGCAGATCCTGATTCACAACGCACATGACCACCCGACGTCTCGCCCTGTTCGACCTGGATCACACCCTGCTGCCGCTCGACAGCGACTACCAATGGGCCGATTACCTGGCGCGCACGGGCCGCGCGGGCGACCCCGTCCAGGCCCGCCGCCTGAATGACGACCTGATGGACCGCTACAACCGCGGCGAGCTCACCGCCGAACAGGCCGCCGAGTTCATGCTGGGGCTGCTGGCCGCGCATTCGCCGCATGATCTGGCGGCCTGGCATGAAACCTTCATGGGCGAAGTCATCCGCCCGTCCATCACGCCCGCCGCGCGCGACCTCGTGGAAGCGCACCTGGAAGCCGGTGATCTCTGCGCGATCGTCACGGCGACCAACAGCTTTGTCACCGCCCCGATCGCCCGCGCCTTCGGCGTGCCCCACCTGGTCGCGACCGACGCCGAGTACCTGCGCGGCCGCTACACGGGCCGCATCCTGGGCACGCCCAGCTTCAAGGAAGGCAAGGTCGTGCGCGTCAACGACTGGCTGGGCGGCATGGGGCTGGGGCTTGCGGATTTCTCCGAATCGTTTTTCTATAGCGATTCGGTCAATGATGTGCCGCTGCTCGAAAAAGTGACCCGTCCGATTGCCGCCAACCCCAGCCCGTCCCTGCGCGCCATCGCCCAGGAACGCGGCTGGCAAGTGATCGACCTGTTCGACCACATGGAAGATTCGAAGTCCTAATGATCACTGAAACCATAAAAAAATTCGTCGGCCGGCTGTTCGCGCCGACACCCAGGGGGCCGTTGCGCATCGGGCGCGACAAGCACGGCATCGACCGGCGCAACGTCTCGCGCCACGCCATCAAGGTGTGCGAGGTGCTGCGCCAGCATGGCTACGAAGCCTACATCGTCGGCGGCGCGGTGCGCGACCTCATCGTCGGCCTGGAGCCCAAGGACTTCGACGTGGCCACCAACGCCACGCCCGAACAGATCCGCCCGCTGTTCCGCCGCGCGCGCATCATCGGCCGCCGCTTCCAGCTCGTGCACGTCGTGTTCGGCCAGGAAATCATCGAGACCTCCACCTTCCGCGCGCCCGCCTCGGAAGACCAGGAAACCGACGAGCACGGCCGCATCCTGCGCGACAACGTGTTCGGTTCGCAGGAAGAAGACGCCAAGCGCCGCGACTTCACCATGAACGCGCTGTACTACGACCCGCACAACGAGGAAGTCATCGACTACCACGATGGCGTGGCCGACCTGAAAAAGCGCCAGATCCGCATCATCGGCGACCCCGTCAAGCGCTACCGCGAAGACCCGGTCCGCATGCTGCGCGCGGTGCGCTTTGCCGCCAAGCTCAACGGCACGATCGACCCGGCGACGCGCGAACCGATCAGCACCATGGCGGACCTGATCGAAAACGTCCCGGCCTCGCGCCTGTTCGACGAAATGCTCAAGCTGCTGACCTGCGGCCACGCCATGGACTGCCTGCGCCAGTTGCGTGCCGACGGCCTGCACAACGGCCTGCTGCCGCTGCTGGACGTGGTGCTGGAGCAGCCCGGCGGCGAGCACTTCGTGGAACTGGCGCTGGAACGCACCGATGCGCGCGTGCGCGCCGGCAAGACCATCAGCCCCAGCTTCCTTTTTGCCGCGCTGCTGTGGCAGCAGGTCGAAGTGCGCTGGAAGCAGTTGCGCGCCCAGGGCGAGCACACCATCCCGGCGCTGTCGACGGCCGCGGACTCGGTGCTGGACGAACAGACGGAAAAGCTCGCCATCCAGCGCCGCTTCTCGTCCGACATGCGCGAGATCTGGTTCATGCAGCCGCGTTTCGAGCGCCGCATGGGCAAGACCATCTACCGCATGATCGAGCAGCCGCGCTTTCGCGCCGCCTGCGATTTCCTGCAGCTGCGCGCCGCCGCCGGCGAGTTCGACAGCGTGCTGGCGCAGTGGTGGATGGACCTGGCCAATGCCGACGACGCGACCCGCGCCGACATGATCGAAGAAGTCTCGCGCCAGCCGCGCGAGGCCGGCGACGCGCCCGCCTCGCCCGCGCGCCGGCGCCGCCGTCCGCGCCGCAGCGGCCCGCGCAGCGCGCCCGCCGCGGAGTAGCGCCGTGCCGCAGCCGACCGTGCGCGCGTACGTCGGCCTGGGCGCCAACCTGGGCGACAGCGCGGCCACGCTGCGCCAGGTGCTGGCGCAACTGCAGGCGACGCCCGGCATCAACGCGGTGACCGCGTCGCCGTTCTACCGCAGCGCGCCGGTGGACGCCGCCGGCCCGGACTTCGTCAACGCCGTGGCCGCCGTGGATACCGTGCTTGCGCCGCTGGACCTGCTGGACGTCCTGCAGGCGCTGGAGAACCAGCATGGGCGCCAGCGCCCCTATCGCAACGCGCCCCGCACGCTGGACCTGGACCTGCTGCTGTACGGCGACACGCGGCTGGACCACGAACGGCTCATCCTGCCGCATCCCCGCCTGCATCTGCGCGCGTTCGTGCTGTTGCCCCTGCGCGACCTCGCGCCCGGCATGCCGGTATCGGGCAAGCCGGTCGACGCGTGGATCGACGCCATCCACGACCAGCCGATCGAACGGCTCGCCGGCTGATCAGACCGGCGCCGGACCCGCGCATCATCCCTTGGGCGTGAACGCCATCATGGCGCGTTCCACGTCTTCCACCTGGGGCAGCCCCGCCTCATTGCCCAGATGCTGGATCTTGTGCGCCGACGCGGCGCGCGCGAACGTGAAGTGTTCGATCCACGGCTGCTCCGGCCGCGTCAGGTAGGACCACACATAGGCGCCGTGAAACACGTCGCCGGCGCCCGAGGTATCGATGATGCGCGACGCCGGAACGTCCAGCGAAGGCAGCGTGTCGACCCGCCCCGTCTCGTCGTACCAGAGCATCCCCCGCTCGCCCATCGTCACCGCGCCGATGCGGCAGCCGCGCGCCTTGAGCAGGTCCAGCAGCCCCTCGGGCGACAGGCCAAGCTGCTCGCACATGCGCTCGGCGCACACCGCCACGTCGATATATCGCAGCAGCTCGTCGGTGTTCTCGCGCACGCCGCCGCCGTCCAGCGAGGTCAGCACGCCGGCCTGGCGGCACGCGCGCGCGTAATGCAGGGCGGCGTCGGGTTGATGGCCGTCCAGGTGAAGGACGCGGTAGCGGCCGATGTCCAGCCGGGGAAAATCGTTCAGGTAGTCGGCATCGCGCGCGCGCAGGATGGCGCGCTTGCCGTCCTTGGGCATGATGAACGACAGCGAGGAACGGCGCACCTGGCGCGCATGCAGCGTGACCCCGTGCGCGGCGGCCATGTCGGCGTACATGTGGCCCAGCCAGTCGGGCGCCAGCGTGCAGATCAGGTCGGGCGGGCATCCCAGCCGCGCGCAGGCGAATGCGGCCGTGACCGCGTTGCCGCCGAAGGACACGGCGTAATCCCGCGCCACGCGCTTCTGGTCGCCCGTGGGCCACTCGTCGGCCAGCACGGTGACGTCGATATAGGTATGTCCGATGAAAAGCGCCTCGCCCATGGGCCCGCCTTGTCAGGAAGCAGTGTGAGGAGTCTGGCTGCGCCGGGCGCGTCAGGCGCGCGCGGATTCGCCCGCCTGCGCCAGCACCAGCCGGGCCCGCGCGATGACGGGCGCGTCGACCATCTTGCCGTCCAGCATGAACGTGCCCGCGGCCGTGTCGCGATGGGCGGCGACGACGCGCCGCGCCCATTCGAGTTCCTGTTGCGCCGGCACGAAGGCGGCATGGATGACCGGCACCTGCGTCGGGTGGATGCACAGCATGCCGCCAAAACCCATCTGCTGCGCGCGGCCGGCGGCGGCCGCGAGCCCCGCCAGGTCCTGCACGCCGGGAAAGACGCCGTCCAGCGCGGGCGCAAGACCCGCGGCGCGGGTATGCAGCAACACCTGCACCCGGGCCTGGTCCAGCACCGTGTCGGCGCCCGGGGTGTCGGGCGTCAGACCCAGGTCCAGGCCGTAATCCAGGCTGCCGAACGCCAGCCGCGCCACGCCCGGCGTCGCGGCGATTTCGCCGGCATTGAGGATGCCCTGCGCCGTTTCAAGAATGGGGATCACCGGACAGCCGGCCTGCGCCGCATGCCGCACCTGCATCATGCCTTCGGCCTTGGGCAGCAGGATCCCGGCCACGTTGGCACGGCCGCGGCAGGCCTTCAGGTCGTCGTCATGCCAGGAGGTCGACGCGTCGTTGATGCGCACCCAGAGCCGCGCCTGGGGATTGAGGCTCAGGAAATCGCACAGGGCTTCGCGGGCCGACGCCTTGGCCAGGTGTTCCACGGCGTCTTCCAGGTCCACGATGACGGCGTCCGCACCGGCGGCCAGCGCTTTGGGGATGCGCTCGGGCCGCGAGGCCGGCACGAACAGCGCGCTACGTACGACGGGATGCATCACACGACCTCCGAGGCATGGAACTGCGCCACCTGTTCCGGCGCGTATCCCAGTGATGCTAGCACCGCATCGGTGTTTTGGCCCACCGCGGGCACCGCCCCCATGCGCGGCGCGAACGCGTTGCTGCTGGCGGGCGGCAGCAGCGCCGGCAACGCGCCGGCGGGGCTGTCCACCTCGCTCCAGCGCTGGCGCGCCTGCAATTGCGGATGCGCCCACACGCCCGCCATGTCGTTGACGCGGGCATTGGCGATCTGCGCGTCCTCCAGGCGCTGCGTCACCTGTTCGATGGACAGATCGGCGAACGCGGTCACGATCAGCGCGCGCAGGGCCTCGCGATTGGCGGTGCGCAGCGAATTCGAGATGAAGCGCGGATCCTCGGCCAGCTCGGCCTGGCGCAGCACCTGGGCGCAGAAGACGCGCCATTCGCGCTCGTTCTGCAGGCCCAGCATGATGGTCGAGCCGCCGCCCACGGGAAACGGCCCGTAGGGATAGATGGACGCATGGGCCGCGCCCGCGCGAACGGGCGGGGCCGCGCCGTCGAAGGCGTAGTACATGGGAAAGCCCATCCATTCGACCATGCTTTCCAGCATGGACACGTCCAGGCGGCTGCCCAGACCCGTGCGCTGGCGCAGCAGCAGGGCATTGAGGATGGCCGAATAGGCGTACATGCCCGCGGCGATGTCCGCGATCGAGCAGCCCGCCTTGACCGGATCGTCCTTCGTGCCGGTCACCGACAGAAAGCCGCTTTCGCTCTGGATCAGCAGGTCATAGGCCTTCTTGTCCTGGTAGGGACCGCCCTCGCCGTAGCCCGAGATGTCGCAGACGATCAGGCGCGGGTACTTCGCGTGCAGCGCCTCGAACGACAGGCCCAGGCGCGCCGCGGCGCCGGGGGCCAGGTTCTGCACCAGCACGTCGGCCGATTCCAGCAGGCGGCCCATGATGCCGGCGGCCTCGTCGCGCTTGAGGTCCAGCGTCAGGCTTTCCTTGCTGCGGTTGGTCCAGACGAAGTGCGAGGACAGCCCCCGCACGCGTTCGTCGTAGCCGCGGGCGAAGTCGCCGCTGCCCGGGCGTTCGATCTTGATGACGCGCGCGCCCATGTCCGCCAGCTGGCGGGTGCAGAAAGGCGCGGCGATGGCGTGTTCCAGGCTGACGACGGTGATGCCGTCCAGCGGTCGGGAGGCCTGCGTGTTCATTCGGTGAACCTCAGTTCGGCTTGGTGGGCCAGCGTGCCGTCCTGCTCGGCCCAGAGCTGGGCGACGCCCGGCTCGGTCAGGCAGCCGGCAACCTGGAATGGCGCGGGTGAAATCAGCGGGCGCAAGCCGCGGTAGGACAGATGCGTGAGGCGGGCCCCGGGATGGGCGCGCACGAAGGCGGCGACCATCTCGGTGGCGATGAGCGGACCGTGCACGACCAGGCCGGGATAGCCCTCGACGCCGGTGACGTAGGGATGGTCGTAGTGGATGCGATGGCCGTTGAACGTGACGGCCGAATAGCGGAACAGCAGGATCGGGGTCGGATGGACGGTATCGCTCCATTCGGCCCGCGGCGCGGGCTCGCTACCCGTCAGCTTGGGCGGCGTCGGCTGGCGGTACACGATGTCCTGCTCTTCGAGGATGGCCACTTCACCCGACTGCACGTACTCATGCCGCACGGTGACGAACAGCAGGGAGCCGGTGCGGCCCGTCTTTTCCTTGACCTCGGCCACCGTGGACACGCGCTCGGCCGGCACGCCGACCTTGAGCGGCTGGCGGAATTCGACCCGGCCGCCCGCCCACATCCGGTTGCGGTCCTGGGCGGGCGGCAGAAAGCCGCCGCGCGAGGGATGGCCATCCGTCCCCAAACCGTCCATGCCCACCGTGGAAATGAAGAACGCCCATTGCCACAGCGGCGGCAGGTCGTCCCCCTGGCCCGGCACGGGCCCGCCCAGCGTGGCTGCGATGCGCGCGGCGTGGCCGGGATCCATGGCGTCCGCCTTGCGCTCGCCGCTGCCGACCCATGCGGCCGGATCTGTAGATGTCATGCCGAGTCCCTTTGGTGGAGTTTTCACAGCCTGAAGCATGCCCGCAAGCCATCGCCCCTGTGAATTCGTTTTTCCTCAAGGCGGGGTTTGCTGCGCCTGAATCGGCCATCCACGCCGCGACCGGCGGCCGGTCGCCACCCTCGTATCGCCAGTAGCCCGTGGCGCGTCGGCGCGCCGTAATATATGGGCCATGCACTTCGACCTAGCCGATCTCCGTCTGTTCATCCACATCGCCGAATCCCCCAGCCTGACCCAGGCGGCCAAGCGGGCGCACCTGTCCCTGGCCGCGGTCAGCGTGCGGATCAAGGCGCTGGAAAACCAGCTCAACACGCGCCTGCTGTATCGCGACAGCCGCGGCGTGGAAATCACGCCCGCGGGCCAGAAACTGCTGCAGCACGCGCGGGTCATCATGCGGCAGGTGGATCACCTGAAGCACGACTTCCAGGAACAGGCGGATGGCGACGCAGGCCACATCCGCATCTTCGCCAACACCACGGCCGTGACCGAGTTCATGCCGGACATCCTGGCGCGATTCCTGTCGGGCCATCCCGGCGTCACGGTGGACCTGCAGGAACGCCTGACGCGCGACATCGTGCGCGGCGTGCTGGACGGGACCACCGACCTGGGCATCGTCGCCGGGCCGGTGGACGCGCCCGAATTGCAGGCCATCCACTTCAGCACCGACCGGCTGGTCCTGGTGGTGCCCAACGGCCATCCGCTGCAGGACCAGGACAAGGTCAAGCTCGCGGACGCGGTGCGCTATCCGTTCATCACCATGCACGAAGGCTCGACGCTGGTGGCCTTTCTGCGCGACCAGCTCGAACGCGTCGGGCAGCGCCTGCCGCAGCGCATCCAGCTCTATAGCTTCGACTCGATCTGCCGCATGGTGCAGGCGGGCGTGGGCATCGGCGTCATTCCCGATTCGGCCGCGCGCCGCTATGGGGCGGACACCGCGCTGCGCGTCGTCGAACTGGACGAGCCGTGGGTGGTGCGCGAACGCAAGCTGCTGGTGCGGGACATCGACGCCCTGCCCGGTTGCGCGCGCGAACTCATCGAACAGATCCAGTCGCCGGCCGCGCCCTGAGTCCGCCGCGCCTCACTTTCCCTTGAACGCTGGCGGACGCTTTTCCGCAAAGGCGCGCATGCCTTCCAGGTAGTCGTCGGTGTAGCCCAGCTCGCGCTGCAAGCGGCATTCCAGGTCGAACTGCTGCGCCAGCGTGTTGCCGCTGGATGCCTGCAGCGCCGCCTTGGTAGCCGCGTAGGCGCGCGTGGGGCCGGCGGCCAGCGTGTCGGTCACCTGCCCGATCGTGTCGGCCAGCGCCGCGTCGGGCACGACCCGCCAGATGAGACCCCAGGATTCGGCCTGCGCCGCCGAGACCGATTCGCCGAAGAGCGCCGCGCCCATCGCGCGTGCCGATCCCACCAGCCGGGGCAGGAACCACGTTCCGCCGGCATCGGGCAAGAGGCCGATCTTGCTGAACGCCTGCACGAAACGCGCCGACTCCACGGCAAAGACCACGTCGCAGGCCAGCACCAGGCTGGCGCCCGCGCCCGCCGCCACGCCGTTCATCACACACACCACCGGCACCGGCAAGGCGCGCAGACGGTTGATGAGGGGCCGATAGCACTTTTCCAGAATGAGGCTCAGGTCGCGGCGCGAGCCGTCCTCGGCAGGCTTGCGCTCGCCCAGGTCCTGCCCGGCGCAGAAGCCGCGGCCGGCGCCCGTGATCACCAGGCCGCGCAGGCCCTCGTGGCCTTCCAGCACGTCCAGCGCCCGCGCCAGCTCGCCGTGCATGACCTCGGTGAAACTGTTCATGCGCTCGGGGCGGTTGAGCGTGATGACGCCTACGCCGCGCTCAAGCGTGAAGCGGATCTGCGTGAATTCAGGTGTCTGCGCGCTCATGCCAGTTCCTCCAGGACGGCCAGTTGCTCGGCGCTGTCGCCCATCAACAGGTCCACGACCGTCAGGCGCTTGAAGTAGTCGCCGACTTCCAGTTCGTCCGTCATGCCCATGCCCCCGTGCAATTGCACGGCCAGTTGCGCCACCAGCCGCCCGGCGCGCGCGGCCTCCAGCTTGGCCGATGCGATCATGCGGCGCCGCTGCGCGGCGTCGGGTTCGGTCAGCGCCGCCACCGCCACATACGCCATCGACAGCGCCAGCTCCTTGGCCACCAGCATCTCGGCCAGGCGGTGCTGCAATGCCTGGAACGCGGCCAGCGGCTGGCCGAACTGCTTGCGGGTCTTCAGATAGTCGACCGTGATCTCCAGCAGGCGCTCCATGGCGCCCGCCGCATGCGCGCACAGCGCGGCCGTGCCCCACTGCAGGGCCTGGGCCAGCGCGTGGTCGGCGGCCTCGCCCTGCGCCAGCAGCGCGTCCTGGGGCACGCCCACCGCGTCCAGGTCCAGCCGCGCGCAGCGCGCGCCGTCCAGCGTGGGCGTGTCCGTGACCCGCACCCCGGCGGCATCGGCCGGCACTGCCAGCAGGATGGTCTGGCCGTCGTCGCCGCGCGCGCTGATGAACCAGGCATCCGCTGCCGCGCCGTGCCACACCAGGTGCTTGGCGCCGTCCAGCCGCCAGCCTTCGGCGGTGCGGGCGGCGCGGCAGTCCACCGGCTCGGCCGCGTAGCGGCGACCCGGCTCCTGCCAGGCCACGCTGACGATGGCCTCGCCCGAGGCGATGGCCGGCAGCCAGCGCTCGCGCGCCGCATCGTCGCAGGCGTCGATGAGCGCGGCGCCCATCACGGCGCTGGGGATGACCGGCTCGGACACCAGCGCGCGGCCCAGCACGACATGCACGGGCAGCAGGCTCGCGGGCACCTCGCCGAAGCCGCCGTGGTCCTGCGAAATATTCAGGCCCAGCACGCCCAGCTCGGCCAGCGCATTCCAGGCCTGCCGGTCCAGCGCGCCCGCGGCTTGCCGGGCGCGGCGCTGGGGAAAGGTCCATGCCTGGTCCACCAGGCGGCGCAGGCTGTCGGCCAGCATGCGCTGTTCTTCGGTGTAGATGAAATCCATGCGTCGTTTTCCTGTCGGGTTGCGGCGGCGCCTGTGCGCTATACGCCCAGCACCAGCCGGGCGATGATGCCCTTCTGCACTTCGGTCGTGCCGCCGTAGATCGAGGTCTTGCGCATATCGGCATAGCCGGCGCCCGCCGCCGCGGCCATCTCGGGCCCCGGGCCGTGAAAGTCGGCGTCCGCCCGCATCCAGTCGGGGTCGTAGGGCCAGCAATCCGGACCCGCGACCTCCATCTGCAGCATGGCCAGATCCTGCTGGATTTCCGAGCCGCGGATCTTCAGCACCGAGGCCTCCGGCCCCGGTGTGCCGTCGTTGCTGGCCGCCACGCGCAGCAGCAGCATCTCCAGCGCCATGATGTCGACCTCGATGCGCGAGATGCGGTCGCGCATCCGGCTGTCCTGCAACAGCGGCCTGCCGCGCGACTGCGCGCGCGCCGCCATGTCCTTCAGGATGCCCAGCTCGCGGTGGCAGTGGCCCAGGCCCGCGATGCCGGTGCGCTCGTGGCCCAGCAGGTATTTGGCGTAGGTCCAGCCCTGGTTCTCTTCGCCCACGAGGTTGGCCGCCGGCACACGCACGTCTTCGAGCCAGACTTCGTTGACGTCATGGCCGCCGTCGAGCGTGCGGATGGGGCGCACGGTGACGCCGGGCGAGCGCATGTCCAGCAGCAGCATCGAGATGCCGCGCTGGGCGCGCGCCTCGGGATCGGTGCGCACCAGGCAGAACATCCAGTCGGCGTACTGGGCGAGCGTGGTCCAGGTCTTCTGGCCGTTGACGACGTAATCGTCGCCGTCGCGCACGGCCCGCGTCTTCAGGGACGCCAGGTCGGACCCCGAGCCCGGCTCGGAATAGCCCTGGCACCACCAGTCCTCCACGCGGATCATGCGCGGCAGCAGGCGGGCCTTCTGGTCGGCGCTGCCGTATTTCATCAGCACGGGGCCGATCATGGACAGGCCGAACGGCAGCAGCCGCGGCGCGCCGGCCTTGAAGCATTCCACTTCGAAGATCAGGCGCTGCAGCGCGTTCCAGCCCGTGCCGCCGTGCTCGACGGGCCAATTGGGCGCGCCCCAGCCCTGATCGGCCAGGATGTTGTGCCAGCGCACGTAATCGTCGCGTTCCAGCCGCTGGTGCCGCAGCACCTTGCCGCGGATGTCGTCCGGCAGCTTGGCGGCGGCGAAGGCGCGCACGTCTTCGCGGAATTGGCGCTCTTGCGGCGTCCAGGTCAGGTTCATGGTCCACCTCCTTTGCCCGGTATCTAGCCACGGCCCGCACGGCCGGACAATCTGCCTCTCCCGAAGACGGGCTTCGCGCTGCGTGTAGGGCGCGCGGCCCACTACGGATTGGCAAAAGTCCTGCTTCAGCAATGAAGAATGGCCGAAGCGGGGCCGCAGTGCCGACACTAGGGGCCTGTTCCGATTCAACCCGTCATCACCGGAAATCCAACGCACCATGACTGCTCCCGATCAGACGGATAGCGTGTCGCAAGGCGTCGAGGCGCAGTACCGCCAGGCGCTCGACGACGGCCGCTTTCTCATCCAGCGCTGCGCCGGCTGCGACCGCGCCGTGTTCTATCCCCGCATGGTCTGCCCCCATTGCGGCGCGGACAAACTCGACTGGGTAACGCCCGACGGACGCGGCACCGTCTATTCCACGACCGTGGTGCGGCGCAAGCCCGAGGCGGGCGGCGACTACAACGTGGCGCTGATCGACCTGCACGAGGGCGTCAGGCTCATGAGCCGCGTCGACGGCGTGGCGCCGGACGCGGTCCGGATCGGCATGGCGGTGCGCGCGCAGGTGGTCCAGCAGGACGGGCGCGGGCTGGTCGTTTTCATCCCCAACAAGGAGGCGCAATGACGCTGAAGGATCTGCGCGGCGCCGTGGCCGTGGCCGGCGTGGGCCATGCCGGCCTGGGACAGGCCGCGGGCTACACCGAAATGGAAATCCTGGTCCAGGCGGCGCAGCGCGCCGTGGCGGACGCGGGCCTGTCGATGCGCGACATCGACGGCATCTGCACCGCCAGCGTGGCCGCGCCGATGTGGGCCATGCCGGTGATCGAACACCTGGGCATCCGCCCCACCTTCATCGACAGCACCATGCTGGGCGGCTCCAGCTTCGTGGCGCACCTGATGCCCGCCCTGCACGCGCTGGCGTCGGGCCAGTGCAATGCGGTGCTGGTCTGCTATGGCAGCACGCAGCGCACGTCCACGCTGAGCCGCGCCGAGATCGGCCGCGTGCGCAAGCAGTTCGATCCGCAACCCTATGAAACGCCCTACGACCCGCTGAGCCCGCTGTCCTCGTATGCCCTGGCGGCGGCCCGCCACATGCACCAGTACGGCACCCGCCGCGAAGACCTGGCGCGGGTGGCGCTGGCGGCCAACCAATGGGCCCGGCTCAATCCCGAGGCGCAGTTGCGCGAGCCGACGACGCTGGAGCAGATCCTGTCCGCGCGCATGGTGTCCGATCCCCTGAGCGTGCGCGACTGCTGCCTGGTCACCGATGGCGCGGGCGCCTACGTGCTGGTGCGCGCCGACCGGGCGCGCGACCTGCCGCGTCCGCCCGTCTATGTGCTGGGCAATGCCACGGCGGTCTGGAACCGGCAGATCTCCTCCATGGAAGACCTGACCGTGACCGCGGCGTCCGAATCCGGCCGCCGCGCCTACGACATGGCCGGCGTGGCCCCCAAGGACATCGACGTCGTCGAGCTCTACGACGCCTTCACCATCAATACGCTGCTGTTCCTGGAAGACCTCGGCTTCTGCGCCAAGGGGGAAAGCAAGGAGTTCATCGCGGACGGCGCCATCGCGCCGGGCGGGCGGCTGCCCGTCAACACCAATGGCGGCGGCCTGTGCTGCGTGCATCCCGGCATGTATGGGGTGTTCATCATGATCGAAGCGGTGCGCCAGTTGCGCGGCGAATGCGGCGAACGGCAGGTCACGGATGCGCAGGTGGCGCTGGTGCACGGTAATGGCGGTACGCTGTCCAGCCAATCGACCGCCATCCTGGGCACCCAGGCAACACTCTGACCCGACCGTAACACCCATGTCCCAAGCAGAATCCATCACCCGCATCCACGACGTCCTGGCGCAGCAGGCGCGCCGGCAGCCCGACGCCATCTGCCTTTACGAGGAAGGCGGCGGCACGCTCACCTACGGCCAGTTATGGCAGCGGGCGCAGGACACGGCGGACTGGCTGCGCGCGCAAGGCGTGCAGGCCGGCCACCGCGTGATGATGGTGGGCGAGAACTGCACGGCCATGATCGCCGCGCTGTTCGGCTGCGGCGTGGCGGGCGCGTGGCCGGTGGGCGTGAACGCGCGCCTGTCCGCCCGCGAGATCGACAACATCCGCCAGCACGCGCAACCCGAGCTCGTGCTGTACACCAGCGGCGTGTCGGCGGCCGCCGCCGCGCATGCCGCGGACGCCGGCGCCATCGCGGCGGACGCGGCCGCGTGGGGCCGCGGCGTGCAGTTCTGGCGCGCGGCCGCGCCAACGCAGCCGGAAACCAGCGAACTGGCCGGCGAAGTCGCCACCGTGATCTACACGTCCGGCACCACGGGCGCGCCGAAAGGCGTGATGGTGCCGCATCGGGGGCTGGTGCATTTCGCGCGGGTCTCGGCCGCCTCGCGCCGGCTGACGCCCCGGGACATCGGCTACGCGGCGCTGCCCATGTCGCACATCTTCGGCATCGCGACCGTGTTGATGGCCACGCTGCACGCGGGCGCCAGCCTGGTGCTGCGCAGCCGCTTCGATCCGGAGGACGTGTTCAAGTCGCTGGCGCATCCCGGCGTCAGCATCCTGCAGGGCGTGCCGACGATGTTCAGCCGCCTGATGGCGGCGGCGCCGCCCCGCGCGGAACTGCGCGCGCCCGCCCTGCGCTACCTCTACACCGGCGGCGCGGCGCTCGATCCGACCCAGAAGCGCGACGCCGAACGCTATTTCGGCGTGCCGATGCACCACGGCTACGGGATCACGGAATATGCGGGGTCGATGTTCATCACCGACATCGATGCGCCGCGCGACGACTGCTCGGCGGGCCACGCGGTGGACGGCGTCGAGCTGCGCATCGGCAGCCCGGACGCGGCCACGGTCCCCGGCGAACGCGGCGACATCCTGATCCGCGGTCCCGGCGTGATGCTGGGCTACTACCGCAATCCGGAACAGACCGCGCTGGCGCTGCTGCCGGGCGGCTGGCTCAACACGGGCGACATCGGCTACGTGGACGACAGCGGCGCGCTTTTCATATCGGGCCGCTCCAAGGACCTGATCATCCGCTCGGGCTTCAACGTCTACCCGATCGAGGTCGAGTCGGTCATCAACGCCTTTCCCGGCGTGCGCCTGTCCGCCGTGGTGGGCCGCGACACCGCCGACCACAACGAAGAAGTCATCGCTTTCGTCGAGGCCCTGCCCGGCGCGACGGTCGACACCCACCTGCTGATGCTGCACCTGCGCGCCCAGCTCGCCCCGTACAAGCGGCCGGCGCGGATCATTCCCATCGAGACGATTCCCACCACCGTCAGCGGCAAGATCCTGAAGCAGCCGCTGAAAGAAAGGCTGGCGTAGGCGCGGACAGATGTTCCGCTCCACGACCCGCCCCCATGCACAAGGAGACAAGAGCGTGAACCTCAAGACCCTCATCGCCACGGCCGCCGCCGTGGCCGCCCTCGCCGGCGCCAGCGCCGTGCAGGCGCAGACCTATCCCGACCGCCCCATCCGCCTGCTCGTGGGCTACGCGCCCGGGGGGCCGGTGGACACGACGGCGCGCGTCTTCGCCAAGTACCTGGGCGACAAGCTGGGACAGTCCGTGGTGGTGGAGAACCGGGCCGGCGCGAGCGGCATGATCGCCTCGGACGCGACCGCCAAGGCCACGCCGGACGGCTACCTGCTGGGCTTTGCCGCCAGCCCGACGCTGACCATGTCGCCGCAGGTCCAGCGCAGCACCCTGTTCGATCCGCGCAAGGATTTTTCGCTGATCGGGCTGGTTGTGGATTACGCGAATGTGCTGCTGATCGGCCCGCAGATTCCGGCGAAGAACGTGGGTGAACTGGTGGACTACGCCCGCGCGCATCCGGACGCGGTGTCGTTCGGGTCGGCCGGGATCGGGGCGTCGAATCACCTGTCGGCCGAGCTGCTCAAGAAACAGACCCAGTCGCCGATGCTGCACGTTCCCTATCGCGGCAATTCGCCGGCCATGATGGACGTGGTGAGCGGCAAGGTGACGTTCATGTTCGACATCACCAGCACGGCCATCCCGTTCATCAAGAGCGGCAAGGCGCGCGCGCTGGCGGTGACGTCCAGGACACGCAATCCTGAATTGCCGGACGTGCCGACCATGATGGAAGCGGGCATGAAGGACTACGAGGTGGTCGGCTGGTACGCGCTGGTCGGCCCCAAGAAGCTGCCCGACGCCGTGACGGCGCGCCTGACGCGCGCGCTGGCCGAGGTGTCCAAGGACCCCGCGTTCCGCCAGGCGATGACCGAGGGCGGCTACACGATCAACACGGGCGATTCCACCGCCTTGCAGGCCCGCATCGACCGCGAGTACGCCCTGTGGTCCGATGTCATCCAGACCGCCAATATCCAGGCCAACTGACCTACTCCGGAGCATCACGATGAATTCCCCGACCGCATTGCGAGACCAGATCCGCCTGCCTGTGATCGGCGCCCCCATGTTCCTGGTCTCGGGGCCGCAACTGGTGGTGGCGCAGTGCGCGGCGGGCATCATCGGCACGTTTCCGTCGCTGAACGCCCGGCCACAGGAGCAGTTGCACGAGTGGATCGCGCAGATCGAGGACGGCCTTGCGCAAAGGCGGCGCGAGGCCCCGTCCGCGACGGTGGCGCCCTACGGCGTGAACCTGATCATCCACCCCAGCAACCCGCGCTGGCAGGGCGACCTGGCCATCTGCGCCGAACGCCGGGTGCCGCTGCTGATCACGTCGCTGCACGCGCCGGAGGCCGTGGTGAAGGCGGCGCACGCCTATGGCGGCCTGGTCTATCACGACGTCACGAACGTGCGGCATGCGAAGCGGGCGCTGGAAGCCGGCGCAGATGGGTTGATCCTGGTGGCGGCCGGCGCGGGCGGCCATGCGGGGCAGATCAATCCGATCGCGCTGGTGAATGAAATCCGGGCGTTCTATGACGGGCCGTTGGCGTTGTCAGGCTGCATCAGCCACGGCAAGGACATTCTGGCGGCTCAGATCCTTGGGTGCGATTTTGCATACATGGGCACGCGGTTCATTGCGACGCAGGAGTCGCTGGCGGGGGACGACTACCGCGAAATGGTGCTGGCCGCGCAGGCTGCGGATGTGACCTATACACCCTATTTTTCCGGCGTGCCGGCGAACTATCTGTCGGCGAGCATCCGGTCCGCGGGGCTGGACCCTGTGGCGCTGGCGGCCAACGGCGTTGCGCCGCCCCCGAACATGGACAAGAACTCGCGGCCGAAGGCCTGGAAGGATGTGTGGAGCGCTGGGCAGGGCGTTGGCGCGGCGCAGGAGATCCTGGCTGTGGGGGAGTTGGTGGAGCAGTTGGCGCAGGAGTACCGGGGGGCTCGGGAGGCGATGCTGCGGGGGGCTGTTCATGGCTGATGGTGGGCTGAGGGCTGAGGCCTGGGACCTGGGGCGGGTGAGTTGGGTTCTTTAGACGCCCGGCGCGGCGTGGGCCTGGGGCGGGCGGGGCTCCGGTTGCGGTCCGGAGCCTTCGCTCCGGACTACCCCGTACTCAACCTCGTCCGCCTTCGGCTCCCTTCGGTTTCCGTCGGGCGCACCTAAACGCCCCGCCCACCCCAGGCCCACGCCACACCGGGCTTTGGTGGTTTCAGCTTTGCGGCCGCTTGGACGGGTGGAGTTCTTTAGGTTCTTGCCTGCGCTGGTTGGGTGTTGGAACGTCTTGCGGGGCCCGCCCCCGGCCGGCCGCGCGGGCGGCCTTTGGGGGCTTACGCGAGGGCTTGCGTCGGAGCTATGACGCTTCGCGCTCGCGGGTGCGTCTCTAGGTGTCTCCAGGTGTCTGACACCCTCGTGAGATCCGCTACATACCTAGTGCACCTCTCGCGGGTGTCAGACACCGGCTTTGAAGAACTCGCGGCCGAAGGCCTGGAAGGATGTATGGAGCGCTGGGCAGGGCGTTGGCGCGGCGACGGTCTGACGGACCGTCAGACCGTTTGAACTACGTGTTCAAGATCCGCTTCAAGGCGTCAAAAAACGATGGGATCGAATAACCGATAAGCTCCGGGCTGAACGATCCCCAACGTTGCTCGAATACGACCCCTGCTTCCGAGCCGTATTCGGCGATGAACCGATCCATCTCCGCGCATGCCTGGCGCACCCGGGCTTCACTGACCACGCGCTTGTACTCGAGAGCGACGTCTTCGATCGTCGCACCAAACATCGACCAATCTTGATGGAAGCCTCCGCCAATGAACTGCTCCAGTTCGGGATAGGGATCACTTTCCACGGTCATCAGATATCCAGGTAGGCGGTAAGCACGAAGTAGGGCATCCCATTGTAAGTCTGCTTCTTGAGCATGACGATGACCTTCGTTCCTGGAACAACGTCGGCGGCTCCGCGAACCAATACAAATCCCATATCCTCCGTTACCGGCCCGCTCAAGCGCAACCAGGCACCGCTGGAGGCCGAGCTGGCCCACTCGCTTACGCGCCCCGCATCGCGACGCAGCACGGCGGTCACTGTCTTTTCAGCCGCTTCAATCGAATGGAACGTCGAGGCCCTTCGCAATGAGGGTTCTGACCGTAGCCGCGCTTCCAGGAATGCCTTGGTTTTTCCTACGTGTTTTTCGATCGTATGGCCCCCAAGCCCGCCGAAAAAACGGGCTTCGTGCCTGTTCAGGGATATCCGTCCGGCAACGACGCTCGACACGCGAGCAGCCCTCAGCGCGCCAGCAAACCCAACGGGAACAGCGAGTTCGACGGTGATGCCGAGCGCCCTGCCCGAGCCGGCCGAAGCGCCGAGCTTGCGGGCAAGGTCGATGAGTCCTGCCTCCGTCAAAGAACGCGTGCGTCGCCCGGTCCAAACTTCCCGCAGACCGGCAGCAGCCGTGTCAGAACCGTGTACCCCCAACAGCACGCAACCGGCCTTTGTAAGACCAGTAGGTTCCGGGACAACGCATAGGGCAGCGCCGCCCACCATTTCCAGAACGCCTCCGGCAAACGTCAGGCTGCCCCACATACGATTTGAAAGCGTCGATTCATCGCTGATCGACTCGCCCTGTATCACCGCCGCAAGTTGCACCGGTGAGAGCACGATGCTCAAGCTCGAATCCTCCGACATCGGATCACCCCCAAAGAAAAGTGACCGATCAATATCAGGAAGAACTCAATGCCGCGCTATCAGTGCAGTCCGATTTTCGTGGATGGGAGGGCGCTACCTCATTCCAGCTTCACACCCGCCTTCTCGATAACCTGCCGCCACTTCGCTATCTCGTCCCGCACGAACGCCCCGAACTGCTCCGGCGTGCCGGGCTTGGGCTCCGCGCCCGCCGCGATCATCGCCTTGGCCGTGCCCGCGTCCGACAAGACCTTGACCATGTCCGCGTTGATGCGTTTGACGATGTCGGGCGGCGTGCCTTTCGGGGCCATCACGCCGCTCCAGGAATAGGCCTCGTAGCCGGGCAGGCCCGATTCGGCGATGGTCGGGATGTCGGGAACCATGCTGGATCGCGTGGGGTTGCCGACGCCCAGCGCGCGGATCTTGCCGCCTTTCAGGTGGGGCACCGCCGACGGGCCGTCGGCGAACATGACCTGGACCTGGCCGCCCAGGAGGTCCTGCATGGCGGGTGCGCTGCCGCGGTAGGGGACGTGCTGGATGCGCACGCCTGCCATGGCGTTGAAGAGTTCGCCGGCCAGGTGCGTGCCGCCGCCGGTGCCGGATGAACTGAAAGAGAGCTTGCCGGGGTTCTGCTTGGCGTAGGCGATCAGTTCGCTGACCGAGTTGACCGGCAGCGATGCATTGACGACGAGGATGATGGGAAACACCGCCGCCATGCCGACCGGCACGAAGTCGGTGGTGATGTCGTAGCTGAGGTTGGCGCGCAAGCTGGGCAGGACGGCGTGGTGGATGGACGCGAAAAAGAAGTTGTAGCCGTCGGGTTCGGCCTTGGCGGCGAACTGGGCGCCGACGATGCCGCCCGCGCCGGATTTGTTGTCGACGACCGTGGGCACGGACCACATCTGGCCCAGGGGCTGCGTCGTGAATCGCGCGGTGGTGTCGACCGGGCCGCCTGCGGGAAAGGGGACGATGAAGGTCACGGCGTGGCCCGGCCAGGTGGCGGCGCGGGCCCAGGAAGGAAGCATGGCGGCGCCGCATGCGGCGCCCAGCCCCGCGAGGACGCGGCGGCGGTCTTGATTGGTCACGGCAGTCTCCTGAGTCTTGTTCTGGTCGCGGTCGGGCATCGCGCACTGCCGCCCGCCGCTGTTTTTTATTATTTGCCGAATGCAGGAAACCGCCGCTACATATTTGCAAAAGCCCCTCTTTCGCACGGCCTGAAGGTTCGCTCACCGGACACGGCAAGCGCTGCGCCACGCCGCTACGGCCCATTGCCTACGGCATCTGGACGAGGACGCCGGCTCAACCCGCCGCGCCCTGACGCCGGGTAAGGCCGGCGGTTTTCGTTATTGTCCGCGCGCCGCGCGTTGCACGTGGCCGATGAAGCATTCGGCGAAGCTGGGCAGGTCGCGGCCGCGCTGGCGGCACAGCAGGCGGTCGCGCAAGGCCCAGGGATCGTCGAGCTTGAGCACGTGCAGGGCGTCGGGACGGCTGTAGCGCGCGGCGCAGGCGCGTGGCACGACGGCGATGCCGGCCCCGGCCTCGACCATGCGGCACACGGCCTCGAAGCTGCCCACGTGCACGCGCTGGCAGAGGCGCTTGCCCAGGCCGCTGGCGATGTCTTCCAGGAAGGTCTGGATGGCGCTGTCGGGATGGATGCCGACGAATTGATAGGCATCCACCAGGTCCGCGAAATGCGCGGTCTCCTGGGCGGCCAGCGGATGGTCCAGGGCGGTCACCACGGTGAGTTCGTCGCGGAACAGCGGCGTGACGTCCAGGCCTTCGACGTCGATGTTGCCGGCCACGAGGCCCAGGTCCCCCGCCCCCGCGCGAATCGCGATGACGATGTCGCCGGAGATCTTTTCTTCCAGCTCGACGTCGACGTCCGGGTTCTCGGACAGGAACGTCGACAGCGCATCGGCCAGGAAGGAGTTGGTGGCGGTGGTGTTTGCCAGCAGCCGGAGCCGGCCTTTCAGGCCGCTCGCATAGGGCTGCAGGTCGGCGTTCAGGCATTCGAGCTGCCGGAAGACGGCGTTGGCGTGCTTGAGCAGCACCTCGCCGGCCGGCGTCAGCGCCACACCGGTAGCCATGCGCACCAGCAGCCGGGCCTTGAACGCCTCTTCCATGTGCTTGACGCGCGCGCTCGCGGCCGGCAGGGACAGAAATGTGCGCTCCGCCGCACGGGTCAGATTGAGTGTTTCTCCCACGTTCAAGAACAAACGCAGGTCAGTCAGATCATGTCTCATGTTCCACCACGCAGAAGGGGGGCATTTCTAATTTTGAATTCTTCGAATGCCGTGTCGAATCTACCATGAGGCATGCCCATGAACCAGACGGGTTGATGCGGAACTGTTTTCCACACACGGCGTGCGCGCCGCAGCACAGGAGTCAGATGCAATGAGCGGCTTGGTATCCGGAAAAGTGGTGATCGTGACGGGCGCGGGCGGCGGCATCGGCCGCAGCGTCGCGCTGGCAATGGCGCAGGCGGGCGCCAAGGTCGTGGTGAACGACATCGGCGTGTCGCTCACGGGCGAAGGCGGCGCGGACGGTCCCGCGCAGGCCGTGGTCAAAGAGATCGCCGAAGCGGGCGGCGCCGCGGTGGCCAATACCGACAGCGTGGCCGCGTACGACAGCGCCAGCCGCGTGGTGCAGACCGCCATCGACGCCTTCGGCCGCATCGACGCGGTGATCAACAACGCGGGCAACCTGCGCGACCGTGTTTTCCACAAGATGAGCGAAGAAGAATGGCGCCAGGTGATCGACGTGCACCTGAACGGCTCGTTCTACATGAGCCGCGCGGCGGCGCCCTACTTTCGCGAGCAGGAGTCCGGCGCGTTCGTGCACATGACGTCCACGTCGGGGCTCATCGGCAACTTCGGCCAGGCCAATTACGCGGCCGCCAAGCTGGGCATCGTGGCGCTGTCCAAGTCCATCGCGCTGGACATGGCGCGCTACAACGTGCGGTCCAACTGCATCGCACCCTTTGCATGGAGCCGCATGACCAGCTCCATCCCCGCAGAAACAGACGAAGAGAAGGCGCGCGTCGAAAAGCTCAAGAAGATGGAGGCCGGCAAGGTCGCGCCGATGGCGGTGTTCCTGGCCAGCGACGCGGCCAGCGAAGTCACGGCGCAGATCTTCGCCGTGCGCGCCAACGAGATCATGCTGATGAGCCAGCCGCGCCCGCTGCGCACCGTGCACCACGCCGAAGGCTGGACGCCGGAGCGCATCGCCGAGATCGCGGCGCCCGCCATGCGCAAGCACTTCTACGCGTTGGAGCGTTCGCCCGACGTGATCGACTGGGATCCCATCTGAGGCCGCCACATGCCGTTGGACTATGCAACCGTGAAGGACTGGCGTTTCGACGACGTGCGCCAGCGCTACGACCAGAAGGACACGATGCTGTATGCGCTGGGCATCGGCCTGGGGCAGGACCCGGAGGACACGGGCCAGCTTCGATACGTGTACGAAAAAGACCTGCGCGCGTTTCCGACGATGAGCGTGATCCTCGGCTATCCGGGCTTCTGGGTCAGCGACCCGCGCTCCACCGTCGACTGGGTGAAGGTGGTGCACGGCGAACAGCGGCTGACGCTGCATGCGCCGCTGCCCGTGGCGGGCGTGGTCGTCGGCCGCACCCGCAACACGCATGTCATCGACAAGGGCGCGGACAAGGGCGCCATCATCGTCAGCGAACGCACGCTGCACGATGAAGACGGCGCGTGCCTGGCCACGCTGCGCAGCAGCACGTTCTGCCGCGGCGATGGCGGCTTCGGCGATGGCGACGCCAGCCCCGAGCCCCTGCCCGCCGCCCCCGATGGCGATCCCGAACTGCGCTGCGAATTGCGCATCCCGCCCAGCGCGGCGCTGCTGTATCGCCTGAACGCCGACCGCAACCCGCTGCACGCCGATCCGGACGTCGCACGCCAGGCCGGCTATCCGCGTCCCATCCTGCATGGCCTGTGCTCGTACGGCGTCGCCGCGCACGCGCTCGTCAAGACGTTCTGCGACTACGACGCGACGCGGCTCACCAGTTTGAACACGCGCTTCTCGGCGCCCGTGTACCCCGGCGAAACGCTGCAATGCGACATGTGGCGCATGCCGGATGGCCAGATCCGCTTCATCGCCCGCGCCAAGGAGCGCGGCGTGGTGGTCATGAGCCACGGCACCGCGACGGTGCAATCATGACGCGCCCGCCTCCGCTCGATGGCATCCGCGTGCTGGACCTGTCGCGCATCCTGGCCGGTCCGTGGTGCACGCAGAACCTGGCCGACCTGGGCGCGGACGTCATCAAGATCGAACGGCCGCGCGTGGGCGACGACACGCGCGCCTGGGGACCGCCCTACCTGAAGGACGGCAACGGCCAGGACACCAACGAATCGGCCTATTACCTCAGCGCCAACCGCAACAAGCGCTCGGTCGAGGCCGACATGGCCACGCCGGAAGGCGCGGCGCTGATCCGCGAGCTGGCCGCGGTCAGCGACATCCTGGTCGAGAACTTCAAGGTGGGCGGCCTGGCCAAGTACGGGCTGGACTACCAGAGCCTGAAAGCGGTCAATCCGCGCCTCATCTATTGCTCGGTCACCGGCTTCGGCCAGGACGGGCCGTTCGCGCAGCGCCCCGGCTACGACTTCATGATCCAGGGCATGGGCGGACTGATGAGCATCACGGGCGAGCGCGACGACCTGCCTGGCGGCGGACCGCAGAAGGCGGGCGTGGCCGTCACCGACATCGTCACCGGCATGTACGCCACCGTGGCGGTGCTGGCGGCCCTGCAGGAGCGCCATCGCAGCGGCCAGGGCCAGCACCTGGACATCGCGCTCCTGGACAGCCACGTGGCGCTGCTGGCCAACCAGAACTCCAACTATTTCAATTCGGGCGTCGCGCCCACGCGCGCCGGCAATGCGCACCAGAACGTGGTGCCCTACCAGGTGTTCGCCGCCAGCGACGGTCACCTGATCGTGGCCACGGGCAACGAATCGCAATATCGCGCCTACTGCCGCGCCATCGGCGTGCCGGAACTGGGCGACGATCCGCGCTTTGCCACCAACCGGCTGCGCGTCACCAACCGCGTCGAACTGATCGGGATCCTGACGGCGATCATGCGCGAAGGCCGCCGCGACGACTGGATCGCCAAGCTTGAGGCCGTGGGCGTGCCCTGCGGGCCCATCAACGACATCGCCCAGGCGTTCGCGCATCCCCAGGCGCAGGCGCGCCAGTTGCGGCGCGACATGGCGCATCCGGCCGGCGGCGTGGCGCCGGTGACGGCCAGCCCGCTGCGGTTTTCGGATTCGCCCGTGGTGTACCGGCGCGCGCCGCCGCTGCTGGGCGAGCACACCGAGGAAGTGCTGCGCGACGTGCTGGGCAAATCCGCGCAGGCGATTGCGGCGTTCAAGGGTGACGCAGAGACGTAACGGTGCGTGGAGGCCCGATCACGCCTTTGCGGCGACGGGTAGCCGGAACGGGGCGCCCAGCCGATTGAACGCATTCATGGCCGCGATCGTGATCGTAAGGTCGACCAGGTCTTTGGGCTCGAACGCGGCCGAGGCGGCGGCATAGGCCTCGTCCGAGGCATGGGTTTCGCTCACCCGCGTCACTTCCTCCGCCCAGGCAAGCGCCGCACGTTCCTGGTCGGAGAACAGGTGAGGCACCTCGTTCCATACCGGCAGCAGCGTGATCTTGTCGACCGACATGGTTTTCCGGAGATCGCGGCTGTGCAGGTCGATGCAGTGCGCGCAGCCATTGATCTGCGAGACGCGGAGAAAAACGAGATGCACCAGCTCCGCCGGCAGGTTCGTTCGTGTCGTGACGTAGTGGTAGACGCCAAAGAGGGCCTTCGCGCCTTCGGGTGCGATCTCTTGCCAGTTCATGCGGGTCATTTCAGTCCTTTGCGTTCGTCGAAAGTGAACACCGCCACCTTACCTGCCGGCGACCTGGCGCAACAGATCCAAGAATCGGCGTATTGACTGAGCCAAGATCCGCGCGGAACGCCCAAAAAAATTGGCCGCTGTCTCCAGCGGCCAATTCATCTGCACTTAGGACTTAGGCAACGGCAACCGGGATCTTCCCGATCTTCGCCTGCCACTCCTTGGGTCCGGTCGTGTGGACCGACGTGCCCTGGGCGTCGACCGCCACGGTCACCGGCATGTCCTTCACGTCGAACTCATAGATGGCTTCCATGCCCAGGTCGGCAAAGCCCAGCACCTTGGCGCCGCGGATCGCCTTGGACACCAGGTAGGCCGCGCCGCCCACAGCCATCAGGTAGGCCGAGCCGTGCTTCTTGATGGCGTCGATGGCGACCGGGCCGCGCTCGGACTTGCCGATCATTGCGATCAGGCCGGTCTTGTCCAGCATCATGTCGGTGAACTTGTCCATGCGGGTGGCGGTGGTGGGACCGGCGGGGCCGACCACTTCGTCGCGCACCGGATCGACCGGGCCCACGTAGTAGATGACGCGGTTGGTGAAGTCCACGGGCAGTTGCTCGCCCTTGGCCAGCATGTCCTGGATGCGCTTGTGCGCGGCGTCGCGGCCGGTGAGCATCTTGCCCGACAGCAACAGGGTCTGGCCCGGCTTCCAGCTGGCGACTTCTTCGCGGGTCAGGGTGTTCAGGTCGACCTGCTTGGACTTGTTGTAGTCCGGCGCCCAGTGCACTTCAGGCCATTCGGACAGCGACGGCGGCTCCAGGCGCGCGGGGCCCGAGCCGTCCAGCTCGAAATGCGCATGGCGGGTGGCCGCGCAGTTCGGGATCATGGCGACGGGCTTGGATGCCGCGTGCGTGGGGAACGTGTTGATCTTGACGTCCAGCACGGTCGTCAGGCCGCCCAGGCCCTGCGCGCCGATACCCAGCGCGTTGACCTTTTCGTACAGTTCGATGCGCAGCTCTTCCAGCTTGTTCTGCGGGCCGCGGGCCAGCAGTTCGTACATGTCGATGTCTTCCATCAACGACTGCTTGGCCATCAGCATGGCTTTTTCGGCGGTGCCGCCG
>Ga0182739_1001065_pt1 | contig 30245 bp, 31 predicted proteins | sample eDN5th30CBELigBY_FD_128873 | JGI IMG/M metagenome (GOLD analysis project Ga0182739, IMG submission 128873) | Enriched backyard soil microbial communities from Emeryville, California, USA - eDNA 5th pass 30_C BE-Lig BY (version 2) (version 2) | ecosystem: Environmental > Terrestrial > Soil >... | reverse complement strand
CTCCACGGGGTTGGCTACCGCAGCCCGTATGGCCTGCCAGCTTACGGTGAGCAGGGCAATAATCACCGCGACCAGTCCTGCCGCCGCGAACATCCACCACTGGATGTCGATGCGGTAAGCGAAGTCGGCCAACCATCGGTTCATCGCCCACCACGCAATTGGTGAGGCGATGACGATGGCCAAACACACTAACTTTATAAAATCTTTGGAAAGCAATCCCACGATACCCGATACCGTGGCGCCCAGCACCTTGCGGATGCCGATTTCCTTGGTGCGCTGGAACGCTGTAAGCGTGGCCAGGCCGAACAGCCCGAAGCAGCTTACCAGGATGGTAACGCCGGTGGCTAGCCCGATAAGTTTGGACATCCGGTATTCGGATTCGTACAGGCTTTTTATCCGTTCATCGTTAAACCGGTACGCAAAGGGTGCATGGGGGTAAATGGCCTTCCATTCGTCAGCCATTATGGCCAACGCTTTTTTCCACTGCTTACGGTCGGCCGGCAGTTTGATGTTGAAGGTTTGGAGGTTGCTCCGTTTATTGCTCGTAATGAGTGCGAGCGGTTCGATAGCTACATGAAGTGCCTTTTGATGGAAGTCGGCAACGACGCCTACAATGGGGTATTGGTTGCTTCCCCCCATGGAGACAAGCTGTCCGACGGCGGCTTCGGGTGTTTTGAAGCCGAAGGCCTTGCGGGCGGCGTCATTGATGATGACATCGCGCGTGGTGTCGGTCTGTTGGATGTTACTGCCTGCAAGTAATTTGATTTGATAGAGGTCGAGGTAGTCTGCATCGATGTATTTTCGGGGCATGTTTACCCGTAGTTCGCCAGTGTCTGCCGCCAAGCGGAAATCCGTCCCCCAATGGTTGTTGTTGAGCGGCTCATGGCCAAGCGCTACGTCCGCAATTTCGGAGTGCTGCGCCAGCGCGCGTTTATAGATGAACGGGTCGATGTCGGCACCCTGGTCGGAGCGGTAAGGCGTACCGATATTGACCACCGCATCGTGGGTAAACCCAAGATCTTTCTTTAGCGTGTAATTGAGCTGTTGGCCGATGATAAGCGCACTGACGATGAACACCTGTGCGATGATAAACTGGAAGACAATCAGGGTCTTACGGAGGTTCAGTCGTGCGCCGACTACCATTTTGTCACCGTGTCCTTTCAGCACCTGCACGGTGCGGACCCTGGTGATGAGCCAGGCCGGGTAGCTCCCGGAAGCAAGCGTGACAGTAATGAGCAATGCCAAAAGAAACCCTATCAAACCAAGTGGGTTAACGTATGTATCCATGCCGGGGGGGACAAATTCCGGGAATATCCGCATAAAGAGCGCGGTCAATGGGACAGCGAGCAACAACGACACAAAGGTGATAGCCAGGGTTTCTGCGAGGAAGCTGCCAATCAGCGCCCGGGGCGTGCCCCCAAGCGTTTTTCGCACGCCGATTTCTTTAGCCCGTTGGGGTACCTGTGCCGTGCTGAGGTTGATGTAGTTGATGCATGCCAGTATGAGCAGGAAAAATCCGATGCCCATGAGGCCGTACAATACGTTCATACTGGCCGACCGCGAGCTGGTCGCATATTCGGCGGCAAAATGCTTTTCGGTGAGTGGGACGGCATCGAACCAAGACTCGAAACCGTATTCCTTCATCGCCTCACCAGCCACCTCCAATCGTTTCTTTGAGGCCACGTCAACGATGGTCTTAATGGAAGCTCCTTTTGCCAGTTTAACGAAGACGATGTGGGCCGAGTTTGACCCCAGCCAATTGTCAGACGACCACTGTTCCGCCGGTACCGCTATAAATTCCTTTTCTTCAAAACTGCTGGGGTAATCGAGGTCGGCGACTACACCCGTTACGTTCCGTGCGACCGTATCGTACATGAGCGTTTTGCCAATAACGTTTTCCGGTTTCAGGCCGGGAAAATATTCCCCGGCACGCGATTCGGTGAGTACTACCTTGTCAGGAGCGTTGAGGGCACCTTGTTTCGAGCCTGCAAGCCAACGGTGGGGTATCATGTCGAAATATGCGGGCAGGGTAGCCACCATTTGCGGGTCTTCCACTTTTCTCTCCGGCTGATCGCCCGTGGAGGGGATAGTGAGTGTTTCCACGTAGTTGTCATAGATAGGCACCACCAGCTCCATGCCGGAAATGCCTTCCGAAAGCAATGGTGCCAGCGGCAACGGTACGCCACCGAATCCGCTTTCCTGCCCATCCGCTTTGAATCGCCCCACCACCTGATAAATGCGCTCGGCATCGGGGTGTGCCTTGTCGAAGCTCAATTCGTAATCCACAATACGGTACACCACCCAGCAGGCGCTGATACCGATGGCAAGCCCTAATATATTCAACGCCGTGAAAAGGCGGTTGCGCCACAGGTGGCGGAAGGTAGTCTTTATGGCATTTCTCATGTTATCCTATCTGGCGTGCGCTTGATGGCACGGGTGCCCCGTTTATTCCGTGAAGGAAAACACAGATTTGACGCCAAAAAAGCAATATGTTGATAATGAGCTAAATATAAATGTGTGTGGACACCAAGGTGTTCGATATCGAACACTTGTTGTTCGGTTACGAACAGGCCTTCCGTAAGCTGTGATTCCTATTCATCCCGCAACGAGTCGACCGGATTGGCCACCGCTGCCCGGAATGCCTTGATGCCGATGGTCAGCATGGCGATGACAAGGGCTGCCAGTACCACGGTTAAAAAAAGTCCGATCCCTAAATCGATACGGTACGTAAAGTTAGCGAGCCAGTCGTGCATGAAATAATAGGCCAGGGGTGCGGCCACACAGAAGGCCAGCGCCACCATATATATAAACTCCTTCGAAAAGAGGTATACGATGCTTGCCACACTTGCGCCGAGCACTTTCCTGATGCCGATTTCCTTTACTTTCTGTCCCAGCATAAAGGATACCATGCCGTACAGCCCGATGCTCGAAATGACCAGCGACAATACCGCGAACAACTGGTACACCAATGCCATCTTTTCTTCCTGCTCGTAAAATTTGGCGATGCTGTCATCGAGGAAATCCGCTTGAAAATACTGCTCGGGGTAAAGTTGTTCAAACCGTTGCTGGATGGCTGCCAAGGTATTTTTCCCGGCACCTTTCTCCAGTTTAATGCCAGCTACGTAGTAGTTGCTTTTCAAGGTAGTGATGATGAGTGGACTGATTTCTTCCCGCAATGAATTGGGGGTAAAGTCTTTTACCACGCCAGCAACGGTCATCCAATTATCCATGAACCCGATACGGATTCGCTTGCCTATGGCATCCTCAGCGCTTGGCATCCCCAATTTATGCACCATCGTTTCGTTGACCACCGCGGCTTTGGCCGTATCGCTCGCTGCATAAGCACCACCCGCAACAAAGGTCAATGCATAGTTGTCAAAATAATCAGCATCTGCGAATTTCATAGCCGTGGGAAACGAAATGTCGTCGCCTGATTCCCTGCCATCGAAATAGAAATTGGATTGCCATTTATTGCCCGACGAAGGGACATCGCTCGCCAGGCTCACCGACTGGATCTGCGGCAGCCGCAAGAGCTGCTGTTTGAACACGGCCATTCGCGGGTTCGAGCTGTCGTCCGAAGGTACCTGAACCACATATAACGCTTCCTTATCAAACCCCAGGTCCGCATTCCGGATAAATGCCATTTGCTTCACAGCTACCAACGTGCCGATCATCAGCAATTGGGCAATGGCGAATTGTGCAACTACCAAGCCCTTCCGCACAGGGACGCCCCCCAATTGGGCGGTATTGATTTTATTCTTGAGGGCAGCAATGGGCGTAAAACCGGAAAGGATAAGCGCCGGATAGCCACCCGATAACAAGGTCATGGCCACCAGGGCGATGCCCAGAAATAGCACGGTATTCCCTTGCAGCAACGCGGGGTGATTGGGCATGTTGGAAAAGTGATGCACATAGGGGAGCGCGGCGTAAGCAATGCCTACCGCCACGACCATAGACAGCAAGACGAGCAGGAAGGTTTCCGTGAACGATTGGGCAATCAGCCCTTTCCTGGAGCCTCCCAATACTTTCCGCACCCCGATTTCCTTGCCTTTGCCCAGCGCCTGTGCGGTACTGAGGTTGATGAAATTGATGGCCGCCATGAGGAGGATGAATATTCCGATGAGCGTCAGCGTAGTTAATGTGGACCGTTTGACCAATTGTCCCTCGAACAGACCGCCGTAGCGCGTGTCGAAATGGACATCGCTGAGGGGTTGCAAATGAAGGAACCGGCCTCTTCCCCTACCTTCAAAATATTTTTTGGTCAGGCCGTCCAATTGTTGGCCAAAAGCAGCTTCGTTCTCCTTAGAATCTAGTAATACGTACGTTTGGAAACTGCTGCTTATGCTGTTCCAATCATCGGGATTATAGTCAAACAGGCTTGGGTTTGCCTCCAAGGTTGGAAAGGAGACGAGCAGGTGGTAGGGGAAGTTGCTGTTTTGCGGAGCGTTCTCCACGACGGCGGCGACTTGCAGGGGAATGGCATTGGCCAATTGGAGCGGTTGCCCCATGGCCTGCTGCCACGAGCCGAAGAAGCGGGTTGCCGTTTCCCGGTCGAGCACTACACTGTTGGGAGCGGATAGTGCCGAGGCATCACCAGCTAGCCATGCAGCATCGAAAAGCTGGAAAAAATCGGCCGTCGTAAAAACGACCTGTTCGGAATATTTATCGATTGGGTTTTCCCGACTTTTGTCAAGCACGTCTACCTGCCCACCGGTTGCTAATAACGGTACAACTACCTCCAGTTGAGGTGCGTCTACCCGGAGCGCTTGCGGCAATGGGTTGGCAACCCCCGCGTTATAGTCGGCCGAGTTTTCGCGTTTCGTCTCGGTAACGATGCGGTAGATGCGGTCATAGTTTTTATGGAAGCGATCGTAACTCCATTCATATTGTACGATGACAAATAAAATCAATGCGGCAGCAATTCCCAGCGAAAGTCCCATCAAATTGATGAGCGATGTGCGCCTTTCGCGGATGATGTTTCGCCAGGCTATTTTAAGGTAGTTCGTTATCATTTTCTGGACGTTAGTTCCTTAATTTGTTCATCATACTGCAAAAAAATAGCAGCAACTACGCCAAAATAACAAGGTGTTGATTATTAATCTGTTGAATAGTGATCGGTTTGCGAGAGTGTTCGATATCGAACACTTGTTGTTCGCTCGCGGACAGGAAGTGACGGAATATAGGATAAAATCTATTTGTATCTTTGGCCGTGTAAATCACAATAACAAAATAAGATGGTTAAAGGCAATATAAAGAAAGCAATTTATGTGGTGGTCATGGTTGGGCTATTCGCGATGCCAGCCGCTCAGGCACAAAGTATTTTTGACAAGGTGAAGAAAGCGGTAAAAGATCAGCAGGAGGGCGAGGCCAGTGAGGACAAGAAGAAAAGCAATGTCGACCTGACCGGCATATCCACCGGAGAAATGTCAGGCGCGTTGAAGGAAGCGTTGAACCTTGGCGTAAAGGAAGGTATACAGAAACTCGGTGCCGAAGATGGTTTTTTTAAGAACGAACTGGTAAAAGTACTGCTGCCTGAGCAGCTGCGGAAGGTGGACGCCACCCTGCGCGGCATCGGGTTGGGCAGCTTGGCCGATCAGGGGTTGCTGCTACTCAACCGGGCGGCGGAAGATGCCGTACAGGAGGGCGCACCTATTTTTGCCAATGCGATTACATCGATGACCTTTGACGATGCGAAAAACATTTTGCTCGGCGACAGTGTTGCGGCCACCAATTATCTGAAGGGTAAGACCTCCGAACAGCTTTTTACAGCATTCAAGCCCAAGGTGGAAGGGTCACTAGGGAAAGTGGGAGCGGACAAAATCTGGGAACAGATCATCAGCAAATATAACGGGATAACCAACCAGTCGATAGAAACGGATTTAAACAGCTACGTTACGCAGGAAACTGTCAGCGGCGTATTCAAGATGGTTGCCGAAAAGGAAAGTGCCATCCGCGATAATTCGGTGTTCCGTACTACCTCATTGTTGAAGAAGGTGTTCGGTGCGGTCGATTAGGCGTGCGGTTTTAGCATGAAACTGGATTGCGAATACGCCATTATCGGGGGCGGTGTTGCCGGACTATCCGCGGCTATTGCCCTGGGCAGGCTCGAAAAGAATTTTCTTGTTTTCGAACAGGCTCCGGTGTTGAAGGGGATTGGAGCGGGCTTTGGTTTAGCCGCCAATGCCATGCAGGCGTTTGCATACTTGGGGCTTCGGCAAGAAGTCGAGGAAATCGGCTTCTATACCGAAAGCTATGCGATATTAGACCATAAAGGCCGTAACTTGGTCGTTCCTGACACCCAAAGCTTAAGCACACGATATAACCAAAAGAACCTCACGGTACACCGCGCGGATTTGCATGGCTATTTGCAGGGAAAGCTTCCCGCTGATTCACTGCTGCTCGGTAAGCGGCTTCTTCGGTTTGAACAGGCAGGCAATGGGGTGTTGCTGGTTTTCGAAGATGGAACGAGTTATCGCTGCCGTTATTTAATCGTTGCGGATGGTGTCAATTCCATTGCCCGCCAGCAACTCGTTCCGCGGGCCAAACCCCGGTATGCGGGATATACCTGCTGGCGAGCCACCATCGCCAATGATGCTATCGGGTTACGGCGCGGTTCGGAAACCTGGGGGCCTCATGGCAGATTCGGGATGACGCCCTTGGTAAATAATCGGATTTACTGGTACGCGTGCATCAACGCACCCCGAAATAGTGGCGTATATAAACAGTATTCCGCGCGCGACTTGTTGCAAAACTTTGGCCGTTACCACCAGCCGATTCCTGAAATCCTGGCAAATACCAAAGACGAAGACCTTATTTGGAACGATATCATCGATATCAAGCCGTTATCGCGTTTTGCTTACGGCAACATTTTGCTGATTGGCGATGCTGCCCACGCCACCACGCCCAATATGGGGCAAGGCGCTTGTCAGGCCCTTGAAGACGTTGCTGTGCTAAGCGACGAAATCAGCCGGGCTGCTGCCGTTGAAGATGCGTTTAAGAATTTTGAAAAGCGGCGGTTAAAACGGACAAAATACATCACCGAAACTTCCTGGCGAATCGGCCGTGCAGCCCAGTACACCCATCCCCTGATGATCGGTGTCCGCAATTCATTGCTGCGGATCATGCCGGCGGCATGGGCACAGGCGACGCTAAAAAAACTACTGGAAGTAGGCTTCATGGCGCCTATAAATACCTATAAATAGGTATTGCAGGCGTGGCCTGCGAGCAGCTATCTTGCGGCAAAATTGTCTGTCTAAAAAAATGAACATGAATTACGTAATGATGAAGATGCGCCGGTGCCACTTTATGTCGGTTCTGGCCATGCTGGTAATTGGTTTTGCCGCGGTGTCGTGTAGTAAAGATAACGACCCTTCTCCGGAAGATGAGGAGGCGTTGAAGGTTGAAATTGGTAATGTTGTCGGCTTTGGAGAGGTTTCCGGCACACCGCAGGGCACCCCATTCCAGCTACCGGACGGCGTTGTTGTGGATGGAACAATCACGGGCGATGACTGTGGTGAAGAAGTAGAACATATCGGTAGTGGATATTATGTGACGGTGTGCGTTGCACTTCGGAACGACAAAGACCAGCCGATAACCATTAAGCTTCCCGGAGGATTGATTATCGTGTCTGAAACGACCGAGTATCAGCACGGTGTGGTACTGGAAACAACCACGATTGTGCTTCCGCCAAAGACCACGACCCGTTTCGCCCTACATACCTACTGTGGAAACGCCAGCCGGAGCGCTGCTGATTCAGATGCCATCTATACCTTCGGACCCACAACGAACAGTAAGCTCTTGGAGCGGCTGGTGAATGACCTTAGCCGTAAAAAGATTGAGATTTCTGACTATTGGGTCGATGGTACAACCACCCAGACGTATGATGAACTTGAAGATACGATTCAAACGTTGCTTTGGCTTATCACCGATCACGGAGGAAGCATGGACTGGGAGACATTCGAATACATGTATAATCAGCTACTGAACGAATTGCCCAATAAATAACGAGGTAAGAATCATCCCGAGGTAAACAGATCATTCAACGCTTCGGTCATGCTGGGATGGGTAAAAATCATATTGGCCAATGCATGGTAAGTGACTCCCGCATGGATGGCCAGCTGCACCGTGTTGATTATTTCGTGCGCCTCCGCACAACACAGCGTACAGCCCAGAATACGGTCGGTTTTTGCGTCGACAACGGCTTTAAGCAAGCCGCGCCGTTCATTTAGGATGGCCGCTTTAGGGATAGAACTGGCAGGGATTTTAAACACCTTTATGTCGTATCCCTGCTCTCGGGCTTCCCGTTCGCGGAGGCCCGCTTGGGCCATGGGCGGGGTGACAAATACGCAGGTCGGAAACGGCGGACGATCGTTCAACGAAGTGTAACGGTCTTTGCCGGAAAGTTGGTTGCGGATGATGCGGAAATCGTCCAGCGAGATGTAAGTAAACTGCGGACCGCCGTTGCAATCGCCGATTGCCCAGATGTGCGGTACGTTCGTTTTCAGTTGGTTGTCGACCTGTATGTACCCTCGTTTGTCTGTTTGGATACCCTCGGCAGTGAGGTTCAAGTCGTCGGTATTGGGTTTCCGGCCGGTGGCCAGGAGTACCGCGTTGGCGGTAACGGATTGTCGCTGTCCATTCTGCGAAAAATGAACGTTTACGCTTCCGGCGTTTCCCTCTTCCACTTTCTCCACGTCAACACCGTTCAGGAGATTTATCGATTTGCCGGAGAGGATCTTGAAGAGTTCGCCAGCGATGTCGTCGTCTTCGTCCGGAAGGAACCGCGTGCGCCTGTCAAGCACGGTAACTTCCGTGCCAAACTTGGCAAACATATCGGCAAATTCGAGTCCGATGAACCCGCCACCGATGATGACCAGCTTTTCGGGCTGCCCGTCTTGTGCGATTAATGCCGCGCTGGTGAATACCTTTTCAGAATCCATCCCTTCAATGGGCGGAATGGCCGGTTGGGAGCCGGTGTTGATAAAGATGCGCTCGGCTTCGACCCGGGTTTGCCCGCCGGCTGCCAGTTGGATGGTAACCTTATGCGGAGAGCTGAATGTAGCCTGTCCGGTAATGACCTCCGCGTTTTCAAGGCCGGTGAGTTTTTCGTAGTTCGTTTGCCGCAGGGTAGCCGTCAGTAATTCTTTGATTTCATGGGCTCGCGGATAGTCGAGGCCTTTCTCCGCCTCTACGATAAGTGATTTCGTGGGGATGCAGGCAATATTGATGCAGGCACCACCATACATATTGGCCGATTGCTCGACAAGGGCTACCGTTTCGCCCCGTTTTGCGAGGAACGCGGCGAGGGTTTTCCCGCCCTTACCGAAACCAATGATAAGATTCTTGACGTGCTTTTCCGTTTCCATATCGTTTACCTGTTTAAGATGGCGGTCAGTTTAATATACCAACAGACGGTAAAAAATGTTTGGAAAGCTGAAAATCACCCTTTCTCTTTCAACGTTAAATGCCCGCAGAGCGCAGTCAACAATTCACACGGCTCCATATCGATGGCCTTAGCGATGAGGTAGAGCTCATCCGCACGTAGTTTGGCCGTGGGGGTCAATGTCAATTCATTCATCCGTGCTTTGCTCAGCCCCGTTCGTCGTGCTACCATGGATTTGTTGACCGATCGCTTGGCCAATATTTCGCCTAGTGGTGTCATATTTCCTCGTTGTTTGTTCTGGTAAATATCCTGTTTGTATAGAAAAACTGAACAATTATTTGTTTTATTGAAACAATGTCTTTACGTTTGTATGGAAAATCCATATAAACATTCATTTATTATGAAAGAAATCATCAGCCAACAACTCGTCGAACGCCTTACCCAGCGCTTAGATTTGAACCGTGTTTTCCTGTTTTCCTACCCCTATCTGGAAGAGGAGCGACCACATCTGCTATTAATCGTCAATCCGGTAAAGGGGATTGCGCCGAAGACGATGGCGCCCATTGTTTCGTTATGCCTGTCGGACAGCGAGGAAATCCCGTTTGATCTGGTGCTTGCGGGCGAATGGCAAAACCAGTTGAAGCAGGGAAGCCTGTATTATACCTATGCATCGTTGCCCCAGCACGAGCTGTATGCCGCCTCCAAAAAAGGGAACCCGCTGTTTTCGCACAAAACCATTACGGGTCTGCTGGAACTCGCGGAGCTTAACTATGAAAAATGCCGGAAGAGGTCGGACGAATTTCGTGAGGGCGTAGACAATTTCGTCGCTAAGGATGATTATGGGCAAGCTACTTTTATGCTACATCAATCTCTGGAACTGCGATTAAAAGGCTTCCAGGCTACCGCCGGAATGAATGGCGGGAAATCGCACAATGTGGAACACTTAATGAAGGGGTTGCGAGGTCTGCTGCCGCCGTTGCAAGCCATTTTCCCGTATGATAGCCCGTCGGTCGATTTGTTCCGTCTGCTCGATCAAAGTTATACGAAGGCAAAAAAAGGTGAGTCGATTGGAATAGAACAAGAGGAGTTTAACATCTTGGTGGATAAATGCGAGCAGGCGAAAGTAGCCATGGATGAGATGTTGGCGTCGATGGTCGCACGGGTCAACGCTTACCGGGAGCAGTTGCCGAAAGAGGTGGAGAAGTCGGCAGAAACAGCTAAGGCAAAGCCCGTAGAAGTGCCGGCTGTTCCGGCTCAGGCTACGCAGGTTATCTGCGAGGATTTCAGCAATTTCCCATGGCCGGAGCAATATAAGCGGGATGTCAATAAGCTGTTGGATAAGATTAGACAAAGCCATAACCCCGAACAGGTGGTGCTGTTGAACTACCATACGGGTGGTTTTTCGGGAAATTACCTATTCCGGCCGGAAGAGCGGGAAGACAATGAGGGAGGGTCTAAGGTGGAGCTTTACCTCGTTGTATTGATGAACAACAAAGGGCCGTTCCATTTCAGGTGCATGCAGGTGGGGGAGGCCAGCGCGATGGTGGTGTACCTCAATACGAAAACCGTACAGAAGAAACTGGCGGAAGGGAAGCGTTTTTTCCATACGTTGTGGACCAAGGGGCGGGTATTGCGTAAGAAATCAACGTTCGATCCTCCTTTTGAAGTAGTGGCTGTGGATTGGAAGGGTGAGTATGAGCTGGTCGAAAAAACCTGGCGGAATGCGAAGGCGTGCATGGACAATCTGAATGACTTAATCCAAAGTGCATCGGTGTTGAAACTCGACACCTGTTTCTTATTACTGCGGAATCTGTTGGATTTGGGCATCAGTACTTATTTGCGGTGCGCAGTTGGGTTTGTGCCGTACGGGGTGGACTTAGCGGAATTGATCGATTGGAGCGGGGTAACGGGCCGGAAGCTGGTGGATTTTATATATCCGGCGAGTGAAATCGAAACGGCTCGAATGCAATTGATACTTAGCCCACACACGGTATGGTGGCAAAATATCGACATCGGTCTGTCGAGTGCCTCGCAACCGTTTTACAAAGATCGGGCGAAGGAAATAGTTAGTTTTTTTGAGGGGATGATGGGTGGAGTAGTGAAGGAGTTGGAGGGGAAGGTGGGAGCAGGGACGGGAGAGGAGGTGCCGGAATGAGTAAGCTGTTTGCTGACAGCGAGGTAAGCGTGTTTTCCACGGACTGCTCGCTCACGTATTCCAGCCTTATCTACTGCATGATGTTGAACCGTATGGCTTGGGACTTTTCAGCGCAGGAGCTATCCTTTTTGCTCGGACAAGATGATGATTTTGTGGCGAACCTAGAGCGGTTTAAACGGTTCGATATGGGGGTAGAGTTGTACCAGCAGTTACGCAAGGTTTTCCATCATGCGTCTTTTATTCAACCTCAACATCATGGAGAAAAGGAATTGCGGCATGAAATGCACATTTGGAAGGCAGGTGAGACGATTTTCTATCGGATGGAGTGTTACAAGAGCCAATTTGAAAGCATAACCCTGTTTCAACTCAGTGAAGAGGATCCGGAAATCGGTAAATACAGGTATAAGAATTCTGTAACGATTTATCAACAACAGTCATTAAATGCATTGTATACAATGTTGACGAGAGGTCTTTTCGATAAACCAATTGAAGCACAAGAACTCTATAGGCTACTCGACCGCATGTCAGAAAATATAATAGACCCGATTTACTTCAAAACGGAGCTTCATAAGCTGGTTGGGCGTAAAGGAAAAGCTCCTTTGAAGCAGACGAAACGACGGAGTTATAGTTATCGCTACGCGCTGCATCCGGGTGTGGACTTGGAATCAGCGACGGATTTCGTTCACCAAAAATTCGATGAACTATCATGAAGGTTGAAACCGCATTTATAGATGTGCCAAGAGACTGCAAAATTTCCTGCGAACTGGTGGGGATTGCGGTTCCTGATTTTTTACAATTGATTGTCAATCATTTCAGCTATGCCCATATGCACATGCATAACACGTCGGAATTCGATATGGCAACGAAAGCGTTTTTGGAGGCGAACCGGCTATTGGGAGAAAAGGAAATTAAGCCAGCCAAGCACCTGTCAACTGATCAAAAGGAACGCTTCCTGAAACTGTTCCGGCAGATACTCAAAACGTCCACAAACCGAAATTACAGTTTTCCGACACGGAGAAACAAGGTAAAAGTGCTTGCTGGTAAATTGTTAGAGAACTATACGAAGGGCCTCGACGTTAAACGGGTGATTTACTATGACGAAGAGACGAAAATCAACTTAAGTGGAGAGTTTTTATGTATGTCGCTCTTCTTTCAGCGTACGCCAACGGAATTGCTGAACGCCATGATGCAGCGGATATCGTATGCTGAGTTCTACGCGCGATACCATTTAAAGCAGGAAGAATCTAACCCCGCCATAGCCTTTTTCCTTCATGTGATGGACGGCCATGGGGATATTCAGGACCAGAAATACCTAAGCTCCCAGTCGTTGAAGGAGTACTTTCTCTGGGACATACAGGAGTTTCGAACACGTTATCTCTTTTATCGTACCCTCGAAGACCGTGTAGATGCATACCGCGAAAGGCTCGAAGAAATTTATAAGCAAATTCAAAAACCTCATTTTGACCATGACTAATCTCGAAAACATAAACATTACACACGAATTCCAACAGGTGTGTGACATCTTTAAATTAAGTCCGGAACAAATCGTTCAGGATTTCATAGACCATGTATCGATAGCTGAATACATGTGTGATCCGTTTTCTCCCACGCGATGGGCGAACACCTTCGTACTCGAATGTACCATCGCGCAGGTGGAGTCGGAAGCTATTCTGATGAAATACGGAGAATATGGTGAACGGATAATCAAAGCCGTACTGGCCAATCCGAAAAACGCGGAAGAGACTGCGAAGAAGATGGTGGACGAATGGCATAAGGCGGTGCTCGAAGACCAGATAAAGGACGTGATGGAGGATGGCGAGGATTGAACAGCTAATACCAAATATAAAACTAATGGAAATGATAAACTACAGAGACCATGATAACCGCCTAATGGAAACCGCATCGGGAATATTGGAAGTATTCCGCGAAAACAGTGTCGAACAATTACGGCTCGACCTTTGGGACTGGATGAAGTACCTAAATGCAGAAAAATTTAGTGAACCACGAGATTTCTCGGACATCTATAAAAGCATATCTACGCTGATTGATGGGGCCTGGACAACACTAAAGCGAGCTCAGGAGGAAGGGTTTAAACATTACAGCTGTTGTGAACCCTTGGAGGTTGGACCGTGTTTGAAAACAATGCATTCTGAAAAGGAGGAACGTGCTAGACGCTTTCGAAAACGGATCACGCACTACTCTGGTAAGATTTTACACCTCGAACAGGAAGAGGTATATGATTTCTATGCGGTTTTTGAAGGATTTTTTCACTATCAGACGCTCACATCCTGGAAAGCGCTACTACATGAAGGGTCAATTTGTTCACAGGATAAACAGCCTTTTGGTACAAGAGACATGCTTTATCTCTATGAACGACTGGCAAAACTCATTGAATCCTGTTTTTTAGTGACCCGTATACTGCTAGAAGAATTGAAAGGCTTCCCGCATTTTGGCTACATGGACAAAGATTGGAAAGCTATGCATTTGAATTCCGAGGAATATGACAGCCCATATGAGAATGTGAATTATGCACTTACTTGCTACAACGCAACGCAATTCAAAAAACAGTTGAAGCGATGGTATAAATGTGCGATATCGTCAACAAAAATATGGAATGACGATGAACCGGGGCGACTGGTGCTGCTGTACCAGTTTATTCAAAAGCTGGTTGATAACGCATGGTTTATATACGGCTGCGACGAAATTATGACACGTTGGAAAAAAGATCCATACAGAAACGAACTATTCTATAACAAACCAAAACTTGAAAAGGAAAAAGGCATTTCGAAGTTCTCCCTTTCAACCGCAGAGATAGAGGATCCCCATTCGGTGTTCAGCTCGTTTTTTAGCAATCATCACTTGACTTACGATAAAACCATATTGCAAGACTGGTTACGCGCGGCCTTGTTTTCAGATACCGCAGAAAACGAAAACGATGAGTTTTTCTCCGCACTAAACAGACTCATCGAAGCATGGTACCTCATAAACTTTAAGCTTTGTTATCCCAACAAAAACCCGTTAACATATACGGATAATACAGACTTGGAAAAGGATAATGTGGTAACATCCGACGAAAATTCAAACTAAAACCTATGTCACGAAAACTAGCATCCATTGTAACCGTTGAAAACCTATCTCCCATTCCAGAGGCTGACTTGATTGAAGTCGCCACTGTAAAAGGATGGAAAGTGGTGGTCAAGAAAAACGAATTTGAAGTCGGTGACCCTGCCGTATATTGTGAGATTGATTCGTTCTTACCCATTAGAGAGGAATTTGAATTTTTACGGAAGACCTCCTATCGAAAAATGAGAGGTGTTGACGGGTTTCGTTTGAAAACCATCAAACTCCGCGGACAAATTTCCCAAGGACTACTTCTTCCAGCCAGTATACTAGGCGACTTGCGATTGCAAATTGGAGATGATGTAACCGAGCATTTGGGTATTATCAAATATGAACCACCTATTCCAGCGTCGTTGGTCGGTATTGCCAAAGGACCGTTCCCGTCATTCATCCCGAAAACGGATGAAGAGCGGATACAGAACCTATTAGAACATTTTGAATCATTAATGGCACAGCGCTATTATGTGTCTGAGAAATTGGACGGATCGTCCGTCACGTATTATTTGCATAACGGACATTTCGGGGTTTGTTCCCGAAATTTAGAGCTGTTAGCATCACCTGATAACACGCTTTGGAAATTCGCTCACGAAAACAAGCTTGCTGACAAGTTGATTTCGCGCGGTCGGAATATTGCGTTACAAGGTGAGCTCATTGGAGAAGGAGTTCAAGGAAATCCTTATAAACTAACGGGGCAGTCGGTACGATTCTTTTACCTGTTTGATGTCGATAAGCATCGATATCTGCCTATGGAAGAGTTTTTCTCACTCATGGAAGCGCTGGAATTAGAAACCGTTCCTATATTGTCCGGGAACTTCCAGCTGCCGGAAACCATTGACGAGATTTTGGCGCTAGCAGACGGTGTTTCAAAACTAAATCCGCCGAATAAACAGGTCGCCCGAGAAGGATTAGTGTTTCGCAATGCTGATCGTACTGTATCGTTCAAGGCAATATCTAACAGATTTCTACTGAAAGATGGTAATTAGCTTATAACGCAACAGCATTAGTTTACTTAACATCAAAATTATGCATCAGAACATTCACGTTAGCGGCGCTGGCGACGCAAGAAGCAACGACTTTTCCATCCGAGATGACTCCCAGACCACGAACCACATTTACCTACACCCCGGCCCGAATCAGGGCGAGTTTGACAATTGGATGCGGAGAATAGGTTCGCTATTGCAGGTGGCGGATGAACACACAGCGCTTAAACCGGCGTTGGAATTGATAACAGCTGTCTTCGAACCGCAGCGGCTGTTTTTAATCACCCACTCCGCATTACCCGAAATGGATGTTGAGGCTTATACCGAAATCCTGGTGGTGTTGGACCGGTCACAAATCACCTCAAAGAAAATCACGAAGCACATCCTCAACCTGGCATCTTTCCGACAACAGCGCGTGGTTGTCAATTTTGAAACGGCAGCCAAATTCGAACGTGCAATCAGCCAAGGACAACCTCATCATTGCCTCTTTTGCAGCGAAGAGAATCTCGTGTTTTCGGGGAGTCCCTATCGGCTTCAATCACCGCCTACTGAAACGCTTAACGCGTTGAAAGCGGATTTGCCGGAAAAGCTGGAACAGCTATTCGCACAGTCGAGCGTATTCTGGTCGGAAGCCGAGCGGCTGAAAAGTCAATCGTCCAACCTAGCAGCCTTGATGTTACATCATTGCTTGGGGTACTTATATAAGAACCTGTTGTTTATCTTCAATTTTGAATTCCCAAAAACTCACCGATTGGAAAGGCTTCAACCGAAGGTGGCTCGGTGTTTTCCGCAGGTAAGTGCTGCATTGAACGAGCGTATCGCGGATTTGCTTGACTTTACGTACGGCTCGATAATGGGCTTGCATTTCGATGTCAACGAAATCTGTGATGCTGAAAGCGTATTCGAAGAAGTCGATAACGCATTGAAGGTGGCAAAGGCTGTAATTGAAAAGCGAACGGAATTGTTGGTCGGAGGTTCTGGTAATCTTGAACAAAGCGGAAACAGCGAGAAAACGGTAGCTAAGAAAAAAAGTGTGGAATAACGAAAGAAGGAATTGGCGGAAGTGTCGCTTAACAGCTATGGCGATAAATTTGACCGTGACGAAGCCAATGATTATTGCAAATAACAAGGGTTGTAATAGTTGTGAGTATTTGTTATTTTTGATGTAGATGTATAACAAAGCAAAAATATTGAAAATGCTCAAGGCTAAAAAGTCGGAGTTAGAAAGAAAGTATTCTCTTTCCGAACTTGGTCTGTTTGGTTCGTATGCGCGAGGTGAGGAAAATGATCAAAGCGACATCGATGTTTTGGTTGATTTCGACAATCGTATCGATGGTTTTCAATATATCCGATTGGCACACGAACTGGAAGATTTATTCAATCACAAGGTAGACGTTGTTTCGCGAAAAGGGATTAGGCCAGTTTATCTACCTAATGTAGAAAAGGATTTGGTCCATGTCTGAACGGGAAATTTCGCTACTGTTACTCGATATTGAACAGGCTATCACGGCTATTCTCGAATACACAGAGGGCTATTCATTTAGCGATTTTGAGGAGGATGCCAAAACAAGACATGCGGTCGAACGCAATTTCGAGATTATTGGCGAAGCCGCATCAAGGTTATCTGCAGAATACAAAGCGCTAAACCCGCAAATCGAATGGCGTATTCTAAAGGACTTCCGGAATTTCATCATTCATGATTATTTCGGGATTAACAATGAAATCGTCTGGGATACTATTCAGTTACGTTTACCCGACTTACGAGATGATATTAGATCACTGAAAAGTTAATGCCAATTTTTTCAGCCATAGAACCCCGTGCAGTTAAAGCAAATTGCTAAGGCAGTAGATTACACGGATTACCACTAATTGGAGGATAAGGATATGGCAATGCACAATCCAGCACACCCTGGCGAATTGATTCGGGAAACGATTGAAGGAATACGGGAAGAAACGGGCGAACGACTTCCGCTGGAAGAAGTTGCAAAGGGGTTAGGCACTACGCGTAAAACATTATCTGCCATTATCAATGGTAGGCAGGGCGTAACACCCGAAATGGCAATAAAACTGGCGGCAGGTTTAGGTTCTACTCCTGAATTCTGGTTGAGGGCACAAGAGAATTACGACCTATTTCAAGCTCGGATGAAAGTAGATACAGGACATGTCCGAGTGTTTTGGAAAAGTGCTGTCGCGGCTTTGTAAGGTTAAATTAACGCGCGGCCCACTCGCCCGGAGTAATGCCTTCCAGCCGCTTGAACCTACGGATGAAGTAATTGACGTTATTGAAGCCGGCCTGATAGCAGGCAGCAGTAACCGTCATTTGGGGGTCTGCAAGTAGCTGTTTTACCCGCTTTATGCGCTCGCGGACAATGAATTCCACGGGCGTTTCGCCAAAGTGAGATTTGAATGACCGGAAAAACAGTGTTTTGCTCATGCCCGCCACGCGTGCCAGTGCATCTACGGAGATTTTTGCCGCCAGATTGCTTCGGATATATTCCAGTACCGGAGCAAAGTGCAACTCAGTGCCAGGGTCGTTGCGCTGCACAAGCGCCAGGTGCTGGGTTTGGATGATGCGGAGCAACAGGGATTTGAGTGCGAGGTCTGCCAACGCGTCTTTTGCAGGGTCGTCTTCCATGCTGATACTGATCAGCCGATTGATGCTGGAGGCGAGTTCTTTATTGTTTTGGAAATGGTAGCGGCAGAAATTAAGCTGCCAGCCATCCGGCAAGGCCGGATTGGGGTAATGTGCGTTGAGAAAATCCAGGTTTTTGTTTACCATATCCCAGTCGAGCGCAAGCGTGGCGCATTGTACCGGATGTTGCATATCCGCTTCGGGAAAATCGACCTTCATGGATACACCTTCCGGCAGGATAACACTTTGCCCGGGAACGAAATCAAACCGGTCGGAACCGGAGATAGACATAGTTTTTTTACCCCGAATCATGCTAGACACTACTAATCCATTATAAGATAGTGCCACATCCTTGGTTTGGTGATACGTCTCGAAAATATTCAGTTGGCAATCGTTCAGGTTGAATGACCTGCGGTGCTCCACAAGGCTGTCCAATTTGGTGACATCACTCAAATTTATCGGCAAAAGATGATGTGCGCGCTCCATATGCTCCATCCCATTGGCTAAAATAAGGATGTTTTACGACACCACCAACCGAAGATGGCATAACGGGAGAATAGTTCCAATAATAAAAACGATAGTTCCGTTTGCCCCAAGGGGATTACCGTATCCTTGTATCTTAAACGTAAAAAATGAACATCACACTCAAACAGGCTGAGGCGGCCGTAGCGGCAGCCAAGGCAAAAGCAGAAGAACTGAACACGCTGATGAACATCGCGGTGGTAGACAGCGGCACCAACCTGGTGGCTTTCGTCCACATGGACAATGCATGGCTGGGCTCCATCGACATCTCACAGAAGAAAGCACGTACTGCGCGCTATTTCAACATGCCCACCGGGGAGATTGGCAACCTGTCTCAACCGGGTGGGTCGCTTTACAATATCGAGCATTCCAACGGAGGCTTGATTACTTTCCCGGGAGGCGTGCCCCTGAAAAATGCGGCCGGAGAAATTATCGGTGCCATTGGCGTATCTGGTGATACCGTTGAAAACGACCACGCGGTGGCACAGGCTGGTGCAGACGCGATTGCCTAACCGGGTTGCGACGCAGTCCGCTTGACGGTTCGGCGTATTTTTACGGCCAAGGCCAGGTAACTTAATAGGCCGAAGATGGCCGTCAAAATGGCTAGCAACACCAGTGGGCGGCCGATGTCCGTGAATGAACCGTCCTGCGCGAGCAGGACCCGGTATCCTTGCAGGAAGTGAGTAAGGGGAATGACATCTGCCAGGGCGGCGATCCAACGGGGCATCTGACTAAGCGGCCAGGTGAATCCGCTTAGCACGAAGCTGGGCGTGGCAACGACCATCAGCACCTCGGTAGCTTTTAACTGATTCGGAATGAGTATGCTGACAAGTATGCCCATAAAGGCAGCAGAAGCAACGAATAAAGCGGACAGTAAGAGGGCTGGGGCAACTTGAGGTGGGGCTAATGGAACGCGGAAGTAATGTTGTAAACCCAAAAAGAACAGGCCAATTGGAATCATCATCAGCCAGTAGGGCATGCACTTGATAAGGATGGTTTTCAGTGGCGATTGGGTTGCTTTAAGCAGTTCCGTTTGGAAGGTGCCGCGCTCATATTCCTGAGCGAAACTCAATGCCAAGGCTAACAATAACACCTGTTGGACAATCGTAGCAAGCATGCCTGGCCAAAGGAAGCTCATGTAATTGGATGAGCGGTTATAGAGCCTGACGTAGTTGGTGCTAAACGATTCGTATTTTGAGGAAACGGCATAGTCGGGTGTACCGCGCTTTCGGAGGGCTTCCATTTCAAGACCGGCATTTAACGAACCGAGCACGAGCTGAATGGAACGCGAAGCATAGTTAGCCGTAAGGATGTTGGCCAGATTAATGTTTACATCGATTTCTGGCGATCGGTTTTGGAGTATGTCAGCCTCAAACCGATCGGGAATAACCACGACAGCCTGTCCGTCTAAGGCAATAAGTTGCTGTTTGAGGTTTTTTCTGTCGGGTTTGACCGCGGTCACATGAAGCACTTCATTGTCTTCAAGCATATCGATTAACCGGTTGCTCAGTGGCGTATTGTCACTGTCTACAACGATGATATTGAGGTCCGTGACTTTCCCTTTTTCGTATACGAACCCGAAAAGGATGCCGTAGAGCACAGGGGCGCCTATGAAGAGTAACCGTAAAACCGAGTTTCCCCAAAACAAACGGAATTCCCGTTTCAAAAGCTGATAGAACGTTCGCATGTCTAATTGATGAAGGTAACGGTGGCATTATTGAGCAGGGTATCGGCCTGTGCTAACTCCGTAGGACGGGCTTTGACTTCATAAACAGCTTCTTCAAGCTCGTAATCCGGATAAGCGGTGGTCACATTGGCATACTTGGGTAGCTGTTTGATAGTGGCTACGGTGGCATCAACGGATTGGTTAAGATAGGGAATACGTACACTGATTTGCTGGCCTTGCTGGAACCGGGCAACCTGGCTTTCGGCTAAGGTGAAACGGAACCAGGTGGTTTGCGGCAGGTAGCCGTTGAAAATGCTGTAGCCGGGAGTAGCCAACTCGCCGATATGCAGGGAAATGGTTTCAATGCTCATGTCGGCCGGCGCGATGATATAACGTTCGCTGGATGCCACTTCGGCTTCTTTCAATGCGCCGCTTGCGCGCTCCTGTTGCCCGAGAGCCATCAGTTTGTTCTCGACGCGGACGCCCGATTTTGCTTCTGCGAGTTCGGCAACGACGGCGTCGTATTGTGCCCTTGCGCCCTGGAACTTCGCCCTGGCTTCGTCATAGCTTTGCGGAGATATAAGCGAATCGGCAAACATGGCTTCGACACGAGTGAAAGATTTACGCGCAAACTCGTATTGCTCTTTCAAAGCGTCGTGCTTTGCTTGCAGTTGCTTTAGTTGGTTGGGCGTGGCACCGCGTTCTGCCATTTCGTATTGAGCAGATGCTGAGCGGACTGCGCCCTGAGCTTGTGCAATTTTGGCATCCACTTCGGGCAAGTCGAGGACAGCCAGTGTGTCTCCTTTCTTAACAACATCTCCCTCACTTACCCGTAGTTGAGCTACCCGGCCGGGCACCTTTGTGGTTACGGTAATGGCATCCCGTTTGATTTTGCCTTCAAGGCCTGTTTTTTGGGGGCGGTTGCATGCGGAAAATAGAAAAGCAGCAAATAGGATAGTAGTTAGTGTTTTAAAGATATCCATGATCATGATGTTTGAAGCCATTAATTTAATTGTTCAAGGTCTAACTTACCGGTGGCTATCAAAAGCTGATAGGCGGCCCGGCGCTGATTGAAAACGGTTTGGTAATAGTCGAGAGCGGCCTGTTGGTAGTCGGTCTCGGCTTCGACGCGTTCGGCAGGTTTTATCAGGCCGGTCCGATATTCCTTTTGAGCAATATCCAGGGCTTTCGCTGCGGTCTCCAGCCTTCGTTCGCCCGCAATTACCTGCTTATTGGAGAGGTCGTATTCGGTTTGTGCCTTGGCTAAATCCAATTGAACCAGTTCTTCGGCTTGTTTCCGGTTGTTCTCGGCTTTAAGCAATTCTATCTTGGCCTTATTGACAGCCCGCTTTCCCTGTAGCCCATCAAATAGGTTCCAGCGGAAGCCAACACCGACCATGTAGGTGGGGAACGACTGGAGGCGATTGATGCCGGATTGGATAGGTTGCCCGCTTAATGGAAAGGTGTATGGCGTTTTTAACGATCCGTTGGTCAGGCCGTAATAGCCGATACGGGCCATGGCTTTGACCTGCGGTATCCAATGGGCGCGTGCTGCCTGCAGCTGATATTCATTGGCTGAAATGGCCGCATCCAGCGCGTTTAATTCGGGTCGGGTACGGATGCTCGCTGCATCGGTGGAAGGCACGGAGTATGGCTGTAAAGCGTGGTTGATCAACGCAAGTGAATCGGTGGAGACGTCGGTAAGGATGTGGAGCTGCTTTATAAGCAGACTGTGTTTTCCTTCATATTCCACTTGCCTGGCCTCAAGGGCCGCTGAAGCAACCGACACTTTGTTTAGCTCATAAGCAGTAATCAATCCGTAGGTAAATGCTTTTTCTGCTGTTTTCTGTTCGATTTCCAACCGCTTTCGGCTTTCCGCCAGCAGTTTCTGAACTTGCTGTAACAAGGCAATTTGATCGTATGCGGTACTTACTTTGCTGATGATTTCCTGCCGGCTTTTTTCAAGCATGAATTCCTGGGCTTTAATTTTTTCGTCTACCGCCTTGCCTAGTTTCGGTACCTGGGTGCCTGAAAACAAAACTGCGGATGCAGTGAGGTCCGAGGTCCATAGATTGCCGCGGCCTCGAAAAGTCTCCCTGCCATCAAAAAGAGGGATGTTCAGCAAGGGGAGGCTGGTGGTGGGGAGGTCGACGAGCAGCTCACCATCCATATAGGCATATTTCCCGTTTGCCTCAAGATGGGGGATATACGTCTCCCGGATGCCCTTTCTAGTTTCCTGATCGGTTTTGATAGCCAACTCGGCATTCGCCAGTTCGTAGCTCTTACTGATTGCCCGGCTCGCTAACTCGGGAAGTGAGGGGGCTTGTTGTCCAAACCCGAACAGTGGTACGCCTATCAATAGCGTAAAAGTAAGTTTTGGAGATAGGTAATTAGCCATGTTGTTTGACTTATTGTTGTTTATGCAACCTTTAGGGGTGTCTATTTTAAGTTTATGTAGACCTGCCTCAAGGTTTCTTTCGCTGTTTGCGTGTGTGCAGCGTCTACGTTGTGTAACGCTTCTGCCAATGTTTTGTTCGCTTGATGCATGCATTTTTCTTTCAGGTGTCTGCCAGACTTGGTCAAATAGATTAGGTTGGTCCGACGGTCGGAGTCGTCTGTCACGCGGATTACCAGTGTTCTTCGAACTAAATTATCTATCAGTCTGGTTATGGCAGTTTTATCGCGAAACGTGCGTTGTGCCAACTCTTGCTGGGTAAGTCCTTCTTCTTCCCAAAGCGCATACAGAATGCTCCATTGTTCACTGGTAATTTCGATGCCTGCTTCCCGAAGGTTTTTCTGTAGCCGCCGCGAAAGGGCGGTATAAGCTTTGCCAGTCAAAAAATCGTAAAACTCGGTGGCCTCTATAGGGTTTTTATCCATTTTCGTGTTCGATACTTATATAGTTGTATATGCAACCATCAAAATTGGTGCCAAATTATGATTGGTGTTTGATTACAAACCGGGCGGGTTAGGGTCTGGTAATGCAGTGCACCCTGTAACGTGTATATATCGGTTGCCCTGAAGATAATAGAAGTCTTCGACCAATAGGCGGGGGCGCCTTATGTATTCGACAAGGTTGTTTTTACGGGTCCGTCTTTTGCCTGTCCTTCGGTCAAAAGCTCCTTGAAAAAAATAATGCTTTTTGCGTGCTCTTTCCTGTTTGCCGGAACTTTCAAATGGATGAACCACAATATAGGTAGGGAAATAGGAACCCTCCCAGCCATTGCGGATCATGTCGGTAACGAAAATCTCCTCTTCACCGTAGCCCAGCTTGGTGCCTAGGCCGAACCGTTCGTCAAACCAAAGCTTTTCAGCTTTGACTTTATCAGCATTGACCATAATCTCAATCGAAGAAACCCAATGCTTCAACTTGGAGACTGCATAGGTTCTATCGGGGTATATTTTATACTCCGGCTGGCCATTTGGTGTCTTGATTTTGAACAAGGCGAAGTCGGGTTTTTCCGAAGTAATGACCTGAAGTAGCTTTTCGAGTCCGCTGGGCAGAAACTCAACATCATCATCGGCAATTAAGGCGTACCGAGTCTCGCAATGACGTAGGCCGATGTTCCGGCTGACCGCAATGCCGCGGGACGAAGACGTAACTACGGCGATGTCTGGTCGCTGCGCGAGAACGTTGGGTAGTGAAGTGCGGCGCCGGGTTTGATGGATAATCAGGTACCGGATTGCCGGATGCTGTATCTGCACGGCCTTATTCAGCCGAGTGATGCGGTCTTCCAGTGTTGAAATGATGATAGTGAGCATAATCGTTAAATGAATAGGTGTTGAGGTTCTTCCGATAGGGATTGGGCGCCGATTCCTACGGGCAGGCTCGTGTCGGCCGGTGTCTTCCAGAAATCTGCCCACGGCAATACGGCTGCGTCGTAGAACTGCATATAGAGGAGGTATAGGTAAGAAATGGGCGAGTTCTTTCGCAAATAGTGGTAGTGCTTTTTCTTCAGGCGGATAAAACGGGCCAGTGTACGGTGCACTTCCCTGCGCTGGAATTCTGTCGCTACGGTATCCCAATACAATGACAATGAACTTGCGTTACGGTGGGTAATCCTGTTTTTGCTGTGTCTCCGCACCACGGATCCGGGCAACGTCAGGTTTTCAGTATACCCCCGTAATTTATAGGCAATGCGTAGCCAAAGCTCGGAGTCCTGATGTAAGGTGAGCGTCGGGTTGAACAACTGGGACAGCCGTTTAAGCGACTGGGCACGGATTAAAATACTGTTCGTATCAAAATAACCATGCCGTTCGGTAAGCAGGGCGGGGAATAGGTTACACGTCGTGTTATTGGCCGCCTCGCTCATCATCGTATACCGCCCACTATTGGTTAGGTAATCGTGCTCAAGCTGGGACGGACTGACAACGTAATCGATATCAGGGCGGCTCCGAAGGAGTTCGAGGGGGTAATCGAATCGATGGGGCAAGTAATAATCATCAGCATCCAAAAAAGCAACAAGTTCCTCCTTGGCCTTTTCCAACCCTAGATTCCTGCTTGCTCCGGCTCCAAGCTGCCGCCGGTCGGGGTGCATATGTAGCTCTACAAGGTTAGGGTGCTGACGGACAAGGTCTTGACAGATGGCCAGGCTGTTGTCTGGAGAGCGGTCTTCGATTAAAATAACTTGACGGACTTCATTGATAGCAAGAGCGGAAAGGACTGCGGCCGCTACGAACTCTTCGGCATTGTAAACCGGAATGATAACACTAATACCCATATAAACAAATTAAAAAGTAAAATGCATGGCAAAGCATACCATAGGGCCTGCCCCGTTTTTTTGACAAACGACGCCGGTACGCTACTACATAAAAAGATGCAGTTGTGTTTTTCTAGGGACCTGGAACCAGGTGGAATAATCCGTTAATCAGGATGCCTAGGGCTTGGCTGCACTCGCGAATAGCATACGAAAAGATTTGTTAAGGCTGTGTCATGTTTGAGACACCTCATGGCGCTAAGGGTTAGTCAATCGCCTCGATTGACCGGATGGAAATGCCCGAAAAACAGTCATCCATGCAATTGTCTGGCACAAAACCAGCAGACGAAATCAGCCCGTTGTTTTTTGCCTCAAAAGAAACGCTTCCGTCGCCCCGCTTTTTCAACCATACCGTCCGGGCGGTTTCGTATACCTCATCTAGGGTAAGCAGCCAACTGGCCGGTGAAGATTCGTGGAGACCGAGCTCACTCCCGGATTCCGTCCATTGCAGCGATTCATAGAAAGGCTTTCCTTCCTGCTCGGGGAAACCCTCGGCGGGGAGGCCGAGTTCCTTTATTAAGTCACCCAGTGAAATCGACTCCCAGCCGTAAATCGGCATGCGGACGTCATTGAATACGTTATATCGGAAATCACGCTTCACAACTTTTCCCTCCCGGACAGTAATGGTGGTGAGCCATGAAGATCCTGCCCAAGTGGCACCGGAAACCTCGTAGCGATAATTATTGCCACTGGCATTCCTGAAATCAAGCCAGGTTTTGTAACTCCGTTCAAACCGGCTTTCATGTTCAATATGACTTTTTTCGCAGGCGTTAAAAACTGTGGTGGCCAATAAGGCGAGTAGGGTATATACTTTATTCATGGTTGGAGTTTTACTGGTTAACGCGATGGACTGTGTTTTCGCTACAGCCCCTGTCAATCCTCGCTCATACATGGCTTTGATGCGAGGAAAAGGTTATCTTTGCCCGCATGAACGAAAAACTGTTGGCCAGAAGCGGTGGCAAATGTGAACTCTGCGGAAATGATACGGAAGTGGTGGTGTATAACGTGCCACCCGACGACCGTTCGGACAATGAAATAGCGGTATGCCAGTCGTTGCTTGCCCAGATTGAGGGGCAGGAGCCGTTAAACGCCGAAGACTGGCGCTTCCTTCCCGAGGCCATGTGGAGTGAGGTACCTGCGGTGCAGGTGCTGGCGTGGCGGATGCTCAATCGACTGAAAGGTGAAAGCTGGGCGGCTGATGCCCTTGACATTCTTTACCTGGATGAAGATACATTGGCGTGGGCCGAAGCGGTGGCGGCGCCCGAAGAGCCGGGCGAAGTGGTGGTACATAAAGATGCATTCGGCAACATTTTGCAGAACGGAGATTCAGTGGTGCTCACCAAAACGCTTGATGTAAAAGGCAGTAGCATCAGTGCCAAGCTGGGTACGGTCGTTAGGAACATCCGATTGGTGGAAGATAACCCCGAACAGATTGAAGGCCGGGTAGAAGGCCAGCAGATCGTTATCCTCACCAAATTCTTGCGCAAGCAGGGTTAGCCGGTCTGAATTGTAATCATTATCCGGTGTACCAGCGCATCGCAATAGATGAGATTAAATTCAAATAAGTCCTCGGGTTGGTAGGCTTTGGCAATTTCCGACCGCAGCATGGCCTTGGCGCGCAACAGACGGACCTTGACATTGGGTTCGCTGATACGCAGGAGTTCCGCGGTCTCTGCAACGCTATGTCCATTAGCCTCGCGCAACACAAAGACTTCCCGGTAGGAAAGTGGAATCCGGATAAGCGCTGATTCCAATATGTGGTTAAGCTCCCTGTTCATAACCGTATAATTAGTGTCCATCTTATTGCCCGCTGCAAATAGCGGGATAGGGTGGTCTTCCGGATGTTCCTGTAATTCCCATCCCGCTTGCCTGTGCTTTTTCTGATTTAATTGATAGCAGCCATTCAGCATGATGCGCGAAACCCATGTTTTGAAGGATGCGCGGTGTTCAAACTTCTGCAAGTGAAGGTAGGCATTTACAAACGCTTCCTGCATCAGATCTTCCGTGTCTTCGTGGCTATACCGATAAGAACGGCCAATTTTGTACAGGTAACGGTCGTACCTGCGGATGATTATTTCGAATAGCGCCTTATTGCCCGCAAGGATCTGCTCAATCAGGAGATCATCGGGCATCTCTTTGTAAGTTTCCAAGAAGTGCCGCATAAAAACATGAATTTACTTGCCCACCCAATGGAGTATGCAATACTGCCAAAAGTTACAATTGGGCGCGAAATAAATGTTGTAACCGTTTGTACCGTCGACCACTCTATCCGGGTAGTAACTAAAATCAAAAATACAATGAAAAAAACAAAGAAAAAGTACGGTAGGTACGTAGCCTTGTCTGTTGCGCTCTCGTTGTTGGTTGGCACCATCGGCGTTGCCCAGGAATCAACCAAACTCTCAGACCCAGAAGTCGCCCATGTGGCGGTTGTCGCCAATCAGATCGATATCGACTACGCGACCATTGCCACAAAAAAGTCGAAGAACGCTGACATTCTGAAGTTTGCAAAGACCATGGCAAATGATCATGAGGCCGTCATCAAGCAAGCTGCCGAGCTGGCCAAAAAGCTTGGTGTCACGCCCAAGGACAATGCCGTCAGCAAGCAATTGCTGGAAGATGCCAAGAAAAAGCAAAAGGAACTGAATGGCTATTCGCGTGCGGCATTTGATCAGGCTTATATCGATAACGAAGTAGCGTACCATAAAGCGGTAATCGGTGCCGTGGAGAACCTGTTAATCCCCGAGACAGATAATGGCGAGTTGAAAGCTTTATTGGAGAACGTCGTTCCGGCACTGAAGGCGCACCTAGCGCATGCTGAAATGGTTCAGAAAGAGTTGACGTCGAAGAAATGAACAGGTGGATTGGTGTGTTCGGCTGGTTCGCATTCGCGGTTGTCGCCGGATGGCTGGTCGGCGGTTGCCAACAGGTGCGGCACCAGGCTGCTGCGCGGGTTGATGTTTCACTTCGGCAGATGCAGTTCGCACCTGCGGAGGTGCGTGTGCACGCAGGAGACACGGTGGTGTTTACCAATAATGACATCGTGACCCACGACGTTACCGAGGAGACGGCGAAATTGTGGACTTCGGGACCACTTGTCGTCGGCGAATCGTTCGCATTTGTTGCCCAGAAGGATGTCACCTATTACTGCAGCATCCATCCCATCATGAAAGGCAAGATCACCGTCGAATAGTAGCAGATACCTGTGCCACCTGCCCAATGGGCGACACAGGTATCTGTTTGTCGTGTTCCGTTATGTGCCCGTTAGCGGGTAGGACTAAATCTGCTCCAATGTGTTTCGGTCATTGTCTGGTGAAACAATAACACAACACCAGCTCACGGAAGGCCACATCATCGGCCTTGTCAAACTCCATATGGATAGGCACCATATACACCGGCAACCCAGCCAGTAAGCCCGAAACCGCCGGATCTAATAGCCGCTGGGCATCTTTTTCCGTGGTAAGGATCAATTTACGAGGATTTGGCATAGCCTCGAAGCGCTGAACAACCTTTTGGATATCTGCGGTGGAATAGTCGTGGTGGTCGGCATAACGCATGGGCACGATTTCCGACACTTGTGACGACACGTATTGGTAAAGCGGTAGGGGGTTGGCAATCCCCGTGAGAAGCAGTACGGATAAATCGCTGTTCAATGTACCTACACCAGATTCCTCCACTCGTAAAGGCGTAAGAGATCCATAGCCGATGCCTGCGAAAAAGATAGGTGCACCGCTTCTGCTTGATAACCGCTGGCGGATACGTTTTTTTTCGGCTTCCGTTGCATCGGTAGGCGTTTTGGTAACTACCATCACATCCGCACGTCTACGTTCTCGGAAACAATCGCGGTAATTGCCAGCGGGCAGCAGCCACGTCGGATTGCTCATCGCTCGATAATCGAACAGCAGGATAGCCAGCCCCGGTCGTAATGCCCGGTGCTGGTAGGCATCGTCGAGAATGATGGTATCGTGACCGGTTTTAATTAATCGCGATACGCCACCCACGCGGTCTTCATCCACAGTAACTGTAATTTCGGGAAACTTCCGTTTGAACTGGAGCGGTTCATCACCGGTGCGGCGGGCGGTATCATGGGGCATCACCTCCAGAAACCCATGGGTTTTCCGACCATAGCCCCGGCTGAGCGTGGCTAAGCGCCCATGTGAAGAAAGCAAGCGGACAAGGTACTCCGTCATCGGGCTTTTCCCGGTGCCACCGACGGCAAGGTTGCCAACCACGATAACCTTGCGATCAAAAGACACGGACCGCAGCCACCCCCAATCGTATAATCGGTTGCGCAGCCAAATCGCCAATCCGTAAAGTAGCGAGAACGGTAACAGGAGCGCCCTTAGATAAACCATCACTGGCAAAAGTAATTCATTTTGCCTACATTCGTGGTCAAAAACAGATGGATGTATTGGTCGTTGCAGCCACGGAAGCGGAGATTAATCCGTTCCTCGATTTGCCAGCAGGGCAACGAGCGGGTTTCGATACGCTGATTACAGGCGTGGGCATGGTAGCCACAGCGCTCGTACTGGGTGAGCGGCTCGCCCGCACTTCGTATCGCCTGCTGCTCAATGTGGGTGTAGCGGGTAGTTTCGATCGATCTATCCCGCTAGGGGAAGTGGTATGGGTGGTGCAGGATACCCTCTCCGAGCTGGGCGTGGAAGACGGCAATAGGTTCATCGATAGCGAAACATCCGGGCTGGCGCCATGTACATTCCATAGTGAACATCGTCATGCGGCCGTCAGTAGCCTACGCCAGTGCCGGGGGATTACCGTAAATACGGTGCATGGCGATGACCCGACCATCGGAAGGGTGGTGGAGCGGCTATCGCCCGATGTAGAAAGCATGGAAGGGGCAGCGGTATTCCAAGCGGCGCAGCATTTCGACATACCCGTACTTCAGGTGCGCGCCATCTCCAATTACGTGGAGCGCCGCAATAAGGCCAATTGGCAACTGGCACCGGCTATCGCAAACCTGAATAACTGGCTGGCGGAGTTTGCGCAATTTTGACAGAAACGGGTTCAGAAATGTCG
>Ga0182739_1001064_pt1 | contig 30249 bp, 29 predicted proteins | sample eDN5th30CBELigBY_FD_128873 | JGI IMG/M metagenome (GOLD analysis project Ga0182739, IMG submission 128873) | Enriched backyard soil microbial communities from Emeryville, California, USA - eDNA 5th pass 30_C BE-Lig BY (version 2) (version 2) | ecosystem: Environmental > Terrestrial > Soil >... | reverse complement strand
TAAAAGCCGCTTTTTGGCCCAAAATGGGTTTCCTCGGGCGTCCGAATCTCGATTCGGCCTTCCTCGAAAGCCCCATTTTTGCCTCAAAAATCGTTCTTTTATTCATCCTTCAAAATTCGTAAATACACCCTAAGCCTTGAGAGCTCGCACAATCTCTTCCACCGCTGCGGCCAGATCGTCAACAACCGTCGCGTTTTCGTCGGTTAGCAAGGCAGCTTCGCGGGTTCCAAAACCGGTACGCACAAGGATCTGGCCGATGCCGGTATCGGCCCCGGCGCGGAGATCGCTCCGCCGATCGCCGACGATCCACGCCCGCGTCATATCGAGAGGGAGTTGCTTTGCGGCGCTGCGGATCAGTTCCGCCTTGTCGGTAGAGAGCGTATTCCAGCACGGGAGGACGGAAGCGTCCCCCGCCCCTCTGGTGTAGTAAACGGCGTCGAGCACCGCCCCTTCGCGGGCGAGAAGCTGATGCATCCGGTCATGGACCATCTGGACGACACCACTGGTCACATAACCCGAGCCTATACTCGATTGCGAGGTGGCGACGACGGCCTGAATACCGTTTTCATTGAGGCGGCGAATGGCAGCGGCGGCTCCGGGGATCAGGCGCATCGCTTCCGGGCCGGTCGTGTAGCTGGGGAGATCGTTGATCACGCCGTCGCGGTCGAGAAAAGCGACCGGGGCCGGTGCGGCCGGCGGCTGGGAAAAGGTCTTGAAGGAAACCTCCTTCGGGGTGATTTCGTAGAGCCGCCACGGGTGCGGGGTTTCGCAAAAGGCGGGGGTGATGGCGTATTGTGTGCGTCCAAAGCTGCTGAGCGGCGTCCCCTGATGGAAATGGCCGCCAAGGCAAAGAACGACCTTGCCGGAATCCTCTATCTCCTTCTGAAGAAATTCGTACTCCGGATAATGGTAGGGATAAGTGGTCTCCGGGATGGGGGCGAGGAGGTAATGTTGCAGGTGAATCTGGGGGGTCGCGTCGTCGTCCTTCAAAACCGCCTTGAAGCGATCGCGTGACGGTGTGAGACGGCGGGGGGTGTGGCACTCCTGTTCGTAATCGGTAAAGCTGACGACGCGGAACCCGCCGTGCATCTGGATCGGCTCCTCGTTGCCGAAGACTTCGGCGAAGAGCGCCGGGTGATCGTGATTGCCCGGCAAAACGATGAATGGCAGGCCGGTCGCTTCGAGTTGCCGACGGATCTGTTGATAATCGGCACGGGCGGCCTCAAGCCACGGGTCATTGCCTTCCGGCATGGAGAAGGGGTGCGGCGCCCCGTCGACCAGAAAGAGCGGTACATCAAGGAGATCGCCGGTGATCACAAGCAAGTCGATCGCCTCGCGGTCCAGTCCGGCAAGTGTCCTGGCAAAAGCCGTGCTGCGGGAACGCCGATGGCCGCGTACCGAAGTGCCGGGAAGGGAATGGCGGAAATGGAGATCGGTGAAATGTGCGAGGCGGAGAAAAGGAGTGTTGGAAGCCATCTAAAAAGATATTTTATGGAATGGGCGCCCGGCTTCAATCAAAATGCTGGGGCAACGGTTCATCAGGAGTTGACCCCGGGAGGAGAGGAGGGGTTCCGTACAGGACGCGGGTGAGATAAAGGCCGTGCGCTTCCGCCGCGAAACTGGTTTTGGGCCGGTCGGGACCGGGCGGGGCGGGGGTGAGAAAAGCGTGGAGCCACTCGGGCGGAGCCTTTCCCTGTCCGCAACGGACGAGCGAACCGGTCAGGAGGCGCACCATCCGGTAGAGAAAGCCGTCGCCTTCAAAAGTGAGGGTGATCAGCCCGCCCGTCCGCCCGGTGATCGCGATGCGGCGGAGGGTGCGGACCGTGTCGGAGTCGTTTCCACCTCTGCCCCGGTTGGCGGCGAAACCGCCGAAATCGTGCGTCCCCAGCAATGGCTCGGCGGCGGCGCGCAGGAGCGCAAGGTCGATCGGCGCAAAAAGGTGCCACGCCCGCCCGATCTCCAGCGGCGGGAGGACCGGCCCGTTCCAGATGCGGTAACGGTAGATTTTGCCCGTGGCATCAAAGCGGGCATGAAAGCGGGGGGCGCTCCAGCGGCATTTCAGGAGGCGGATCTCGTCGGGCAGGCGGCGGTTGACGGCGGAAAGCCATTTTTCTGGCGGCAGCCGGTCGGCGGGCAGATCGACATGGGCGACCTGCCCGAGTGCGTGGACCCCGGCGTCGGTCCGCCCGCTTCCGTGGAGATGGACCGGCGCTCCGGTCAGCTCCGCGAACGCGTGCTGGAGATGATCCTGAACGGAGTTGCCCTCCTTCTGGCTCTGCCAGCCGCAGAAGGGCCGCCCGTCGTAGGCGATCAGGAGCCGCAACCGGCGCACCCCGTCGCTCATGGTTCCCCGAACATCGGCCCGTGGCGCAACGCCTGGGCGTCGAGATAACCTTGCAGGATGATCTGCGCCGCCACCTGATCGACCACCGCACGGCTTTTCTTCTCGTTGCGACCGGCGGCGTGGAGCGAGCGCTGGGCGGCCACGGTCGAGAGCCGTTCGTCCTCAAAGATCACCTCGCACGGGAGCAACTCCTGAAGCTTCGTGGCGAAGGTGCGCACTTTTTCGGCGGCGGGGCCGTAGCTCCCATCCATGTTGCGGGGGAGGCCGACGACGGCCGTGGTCACTTTTTCGCGCTTCATGATGCCCGCGATCCGGTGAATGGCGCGCCCTTCCTTGACCTGGATCGTCTCCAGCGGATGGGCCAGGAGCCCGAGTTCATCTGAAACGGCCAGGCCGATGCGGGCTTCGCCGACGTCGATCCCGAAAATGCGCTTTGTCATGGGAAAAAGGTTGGATTACTGGCGGACGTTACCATTGCCGGGAGCGGGCCGCCAGTCTGCAATGATATTTCTCTTGATGAAATGTTGATTTCGAAATAAGAAATAATGCTGTCCACTCTTCAACCCGAAATGTCTTACACGTTTAACAAATCCAAAGAACTCTACGATCGCGCCTGCGAAGTCATCGCCGGGGGCGTCAACAGCGGCATCCGCAAACTCGAGGTTCCCGTACCGATCTTCTTCACCCACGGCAAGGGAAGCCGCCTCTGGGATGAGGATGGGAACGAATACATCGACTACCAGACCGGCCAGGGGGCGCTGCTTTACGGCCATGCACCCGAGGGGCAGGCGGCGGCGATCGGCGAACAGGCCAAAAAAGGAACCCACTGGGCCGCGCAGTCGATTCTGGAAATCGAAGTGGCCGAACGGCTTTGCCACCTGGTGCCGAGCGCGGAATATGTCCGCTTTAGCAACTCGGCCACCGAAGTGGTCAATTCCGTCTTCCGTCTCGCGCGTTGCCATACCGGCCGCCCGTTGATCCTGAAGTTTGAAGGCCACTACCACGGCTGGGGCGACGAAGGGCTCGTCGGGTTCGGAACGCCTCCCGACAAGTGGGGCGACGCCGAAAATCCGGCCAACCTCCACCCGAGCAAGGGGGTGATCCCCGAAGTGCTCGACCATTTTGTCGTCGCGCGCTGGAACGACATCGAACACCTCCGCCGCCGCGTCGACCAGTACCGGGGGCAGATCGCCGCCATTATTTTTGAACCGGTGCTCTGCAACACGAGTTGCATCGAACCGGTGCCGGGCCTGATCGAAACCATTCGCGAACTGTGCGACCGCGACGGGATGCTGATGATCGCCGACGAAACGATCACCGGGTTCCGTTTCGGACCGGGCGGCGCGCAGAAGCACCTCGATTTTGTCCCTGACCTGACCGTCTTCGGGAAGGCGATCGGCGGCGGCGTGCCGTTTGCCGCGATGGCCGGGAAAAAAGAGGTCTTTGAGAAGATCATTTCGGGCGAAGTGGTCCACGCCGGGACGCTCAACTCGAACCCGCTCTGCCTGGCCGCCAGCAAATGGTGCCTCGATGAACTGATCGCGCTTGGCGACTCGCATCCGCAGGAGATTCTGGAGCGCGGCAGCCGCCTGATGGCGGAACTCCGCACGCTGGCCGACAGCCACAACATCCCGCTCCGCCCGCAGGGGCCGGGGCTGGTGTTCCATACCATCATGCTCAAGCCGGGAGCCGCCGAAGGCCGGGTGCTCGACTACCGCGATTATGTGGCGCGGCACGACGCCCCCCGCTGGGCTCATCTGCGCCGCTGCCTGCTGGAGGAAGGGGTCCGCGCGATCGAACGCGGCCTCTGGTTCCTCACGCTGGCCCACACCGACGCCGACATCGACGAAACGCTCGAGCGTTCCAGGCGTGCCTTTGCCCGCCACGCTCAGGAGTGGGAAGCCGCCAAGGGTTAAAAGAACTCGACCATGAAAAAACCCCCGGGTGCGTCTGCCCCGGGGGTTTTTTCGTGGGAAGTCTGGCGCGGGAGCGCCCCCCCCCGGAGAAAACCACGGAAGAGAAATCGACCCCGACGGGGTCGAAGAGAGAGAGGAAGATCGTAAACCGGGGGGGCGCTACATTCGCAGAGCGCAAAAAAGCTCCCCAAAACCGGCCGGAAACCGGCAAACCGGCGACTCTAACCGAAGGTCAGCTTGGTCACCCCCGAGGCTCCGGCGGCGTTGAGGACATCCATGATCCGCTCGTGCTGGGTGTCGGGCGTCGGGCGGATGATCACCGGGTCCTTGTCGCCAAACTGGTCGATCGTGTCGCGGAACCATTCGCGGAAACCGTTGAGCTGCTTGTCGGTGCCGTTGGCCATGACGCGGTTGTTGATCAAAACCGAACCATCGCTGTTGATATCGACCATGATCGGGGTCGTCGGCGGGGCGGAGCGCGGACCGGCGGCGGCCGTTCCCCCGGGGAGGTTCATGCTCAATTCGCGTTCGACGACCTGCGAGCCGGCGCTGGCCATGAAGAAAAGCATCAGCACGAAAACCACGTCGACCATCGGGGCGATCTGGAACCCGACATCTCCATCTTCTGAACCTACGGAAGCCATGATTAAAACCTTGGAATCAAACTACTTTTTTTGGGGTGGAAACACGAGTTGGATGGCCGGAAGCTGCGGTACGGAATCGGGGGTTCTAACCGCCTGCGGGGACATCCTTGTCGACGACCGAGAAGGTGACGTTGGCAATGCCCGCGTCGCCGACGGCCTTGAGGATCTGGCGCATGTACTCGTAACGGACGGAACGATCGGCGCGGATCAGCACCCGCGTCTGCGGGGTTTTCATGAGGCTGTCCTGCAGGAAGGGAATGATCTCGTACGGGGTGCCGTAGCGGACGTTGTTGATTTCCACCGTCCCCATGTTGTTGATCGGAGCCCAGGTGACGTTGACGATGACCTGCCCGGCGTTGTCCTTGGGAGTTTTGGCATCCTTGGCTACGGGAAGGCTGATATTCCGGTTGCTTTGCAGCACTTCGGTCGAACTGATCGACATAAAGAAGACGAGCAGCACCAGAAGAATGTCGATCATCGGAGCGATCTGAAACTCCGGATCTTCCTCGGGAGCATTGCGCATCTGGGCGCGCATCTTGTCTGCTTTATTGGGGAGGGACATGCTGAGGTGAGAAAGGTTGGGTCAATCGGCTTTCACTAAAAAGACAATCCAAAGAGTGCCTGCTGATCGTCTCTCTCCGCCCCGGGCTCGTTCAGGAAACCGCCGGGCGGAGGGAAAGGAGCACCCTGAGGTGGATTTTAGGAAGCCCACTGAAGGGTGGCTCCGCAGTGCGGGCACGGGTTCTGTCCGGCGCTGACGGCTCCGTTGCAGACGGGGCAGTTGGTGGTCAGCGAAACGGAAACCTTGCGGGACTGGCGGGCTCCGGGAGCGCTGCCGGCGGCTCCGGCGTTGAAGTTTTCACCGATCTGGAGACCGGAAAGTTCGTCGTAGGGAAGGTCGCGAACGAGGCTGTTGACCACGTCGTCCCCGTGGACGATCACCATCTGCGAGCGGTTGCGGAAAACGTAGTAGGCGACGAAGGCGGGAATGGCGATGAAGAGACCGCTCGCCGTCGCCAGGAGAACTTCCCCGATGGAGGTGGCCAGCGCGCGGGGATCGGCGATCCCCTTCTGACCGAGGACGGCGAAGGCGCCCATCATCCCGATGACCGTTCCGAGCAGCCCGATCATCGGCGAGATGACCCCGATGACCGAAAGGTAGCTGTTGCGGGTGCGCATGCTGGTCGCTTCACGCAGGCCCTGTTCGGAGATCGCTTCTTCCACGGCGGCCTTGCCGCGCCCGAGGCGGGAGAGGGCTGACTTGAGGACGTTGGCGACGTAGTTCTTGTTGGCGTTGCAGATTTCCCATGCTTCCTGGTAGTTCCCGGCACCGACGGTGTCGTGAAGAGCCTGGACCAGGGGCGGCGGCGCGATCTTGTCGTTGCGCAGCGTCAGGATGTTCTGGATGACGAAGGTGACCATGACGATCGAGGTCAGCAGAATCGCGATCCAGATCATGATGATCAGCGGGCCGCCATGAAGGATGGTGCCGATGATGGTGGTCGGGTGATCATCCGCGGCTACGGCGTCCACCGCATCGGTGGCTTCTTGCGCGTATCCATGACCGGCGAAAAAGAGAACCAGGCCAAGAACGAGAAGGAACGGGAGGAACTTACGGATTTTCATGGAACGGAATGCAGGGATCAAGGGCTTAAAGGGACACTAAGGTAAGGGGATTGGTCAAGGGAGAAGATCGTTTTTCTTATCTTTGCGCAAAGGGCGCTTACGGCACCTTGGCACCGTGCTCCTTGCGGAGCGCGTCGGCCCGCTGTTGCGCGGCGGCGACGGCGGTGTTGTCGTGATAGAAGAGGGTCACGGTACGGAGGTAGTTTTCCAGGGCGGCGGGGTAGTCGTTTTCGGCTTCATTGACCTGCCCCAGCAGATAAAAAGCCTGGCTGTAGGTCGTTGTCAAGTTGGCCGGAGGTTGTTTCTCGGAAAGCGCCTTGGCGGTCACCGGTTCGAGCTTCGACTTCGCCTGTGCGTAATCCTTTTTGGAGAGGGCGATCCGCGCCAGGCCGACGTCGGACTGCGGTGAACCGCCGCCCTGATCGCCGTAGGTTTTCTGGAAATCGAGGTACGCCTTTTCAGCTTCGGGAAGCTGGTTGAGCGCGACGTAGATGTCGCCGAGCCGCCCGGTCGCCTCCCGCGCCCAGTCGACGGGGAGTCCCTTGAACTTGTCGACCAGCGCCTTGGTGGCGGAGAGCGCCTTCTTGTAATCCTTGGCGTCGTACGCCTTCTGGGCCTGGGCGAACTCCGGCGGGGCGGCCATGGTGATGCTGGCGATGTTGCGCATCGGCACGCCGATGCTGCCCGCGCCGACCTGGATCTGAAGGTTGGAGCCGGAGACTCCGACGATCTTGACCTCCTGCGTACGGCCGTCTTTAGTGGTGACACGATCTTGAGCCATGGCGCCCGGGAGGGCCAGGGACCACCCGAGTGCCACCGCAAAAAACAGTTGATGGGGAGAAAAGCTGCGTCTTAGCTTCATTTTTTCGCGAAACAAGCTAAAGAAAGCTTTCGACGAAATCAACAGCAACCCGCAAACATTTTTTCCCCAACCTTTTCCAATGGTCACTCTGCTACGAAAATATCAGCAAACGTTGATGCTCATCACCACGATCATCATCATCATCGCGTTTGTCTGGCTCTACAACGGCACGCAGTTTGACAAGCTCGACGCCGACAAGGCCTACCGGATCTACGACCGGACCCTTTCGCAGCCCGACGTGGAGCGGACCGCGCGGCGCTTCCGGCTCGCGACCGAGTTGCAGCTCAACGATCTCGTCTACGGGCTGGTCGGCAACGCCTTCACGCAGGACCAGGCGATGGAGAATTTCGTCTGGAACAGCTACATCGTCGAGCACGAGGCGAGGGCGCTCGGCATCACGCCGACCGACGCCGAAGTGGTCGAGGGCCTGAGAAACCTGGCGGCCTTCCAGACCAACGGGCAGTTTGACCCGATCAAGTACCAGCAGTTCGTCCAGGACCTCCTGATGCCCAACGGCTTTACCGACGCCCAGCTCGAGGACCTGGTGCGCGACGACCTGAAGGTCAAAAAGCTGATCGGACTGATCGGCGGTTCGGTCGATGTCACCCCGGCGGAGTTCCGCAATCTCTTTACCGAAACCCACCAGAAGAACCACGTCTCGCTCGTCCATTTCCGGCGGGCGGATTTTGCCTCGCAGGTGACGGTGAGCGACGAGGAGATCCAAAATTATTTCGAAACGCACAAGGCGACCTTGCTGACCGAAGAAAAGCGGGCGGCCAGTTTTGTGAAATTCACGGTCGCCGAGACCGGCAAGGAGGCGTCGGAAAAGGAGAAGGTGAAGGCGCTCCAGAAGGAGGCCGACCGCGCGAACGAGTTCACGCAGGCGCTCCTCAAGGAAGGGGCGAAGTTTCCGGAAGTGGCCAAACAGTTCGGGTTGACGCCGGAGAAGACCGTCCTTTTTGCCCGGAACGCACCCCCGGCGGACCTTGCCTCCATCCCGCAGGTGGCGACCGCGATTTTCGCGCTTTCGGCGGATGAACCATTCAGCGAGCCGGTCTCGGCCGACGGGGCGTTTTACATTTTTCACCTCGACGAAGTGGTCGCCCCGGAACCGCTGACGCTGGAGCAGGCGCGCCCGCGCATCGTGGAGAGTCTCCAGCGGGAAAAGGAGCAGAACGCGCTGGTGAGCCGGGCCAACGAAGTCCGGGCGCAGATCGTCCGCGAACTCAAAGCCGGGCGTTCCTTTGAGGAAGCCGCCCGGGCCGCAGGGGTGCAGACGGAGGCTTTCCCGGCGTTCTCGCTCGGGGAACCGGTCCGCGACCGCCCGGAGGCGCAGCAGGTCGCCGAACAGGCGCTCGACCTCGCCGTCGGCGGCTTGAGCCGGTACACCCCGACCGCCGATGGAGGGGTGCTCGTGTATCTCGACCGGCGCGATCCGATCGACGAAGCCAAACTCGCCGAAGAGCAAAAGAGCCAGCTTGAACTCCTGCGCGATTTCCGCCAGAAGAACGCTTTCCAGGCCTGGTTGCAGGTCCGCCGGGAAGAAGCCAACATCCGCAACCTGCACCCGCGTCGTACCGCAGAGGACGAAGGGGCCGATCCGGCCGCCTGAAACTTTTTAAGAATGCCATGAGCCAGCCCGCACCCGAGATTCCGCCGGAGGTCGAAGAACTCTTCGACGACGCCAATGGCGACCTGGCGCTGGGCGAACTCGACGCCGCAGTGGAAAAATACCGCCGCTGCACCGAACTGGCCCCCGACTACTTTGACGCCTGGCACGCGCTCGGGATGGCGCTGATGAAGACCGGGCGCTACCCGGAAGCGATCGAAGCCGGGCTGAAGGCGGTTGCCCTCCATCCCAACGACCAGTTGGCATGGTCGAGCCTCTCGCTCTTCTACGTCCGCAACCACCAGGTCCCCGAAGCCGAAGCCGCCGGGGCGAAGGCGCGGGTGCTCTCCTGGGGCGGCAAGCTCAAGGGGAGCGGGTAATCCGCCACGGCTTGGCCGGAGGGCTTTTTTGCCGCCGTGCCAATCCCTTGCCTTGAAGCCCGCCGCCGCGCCTGTTATGAGAGGAAGGGAAGTGGAAAGGGCGACCCTGCCCGGAGGAGTGAGGGGGACCGGCCCCGACAGCCGCTCCCTTTTTGATTTTTTCCTTTATGGCCAAGACTTTTTTTATCACCACCGCGATTGACTACACCAACGCCGCGCCGCACATCGGCCACGCGTACGAAAAGATCCTCGCCGACGTGGTGGCCCGTTACCATCGGCTCAAGGGGGAGCCGGTTTATTTCCTGACCGGGGTCGACCAGCACGGCCAGAAGGTCCAGCAGACCGCGCAGAAGGAAGGCAAGGAGCCGGCGGTCTTTGCGGCGGAGGTGACCGAAAAGTTCACCGCGCTCTGGAAAAAGCTCGGGCTTTCGTATGACCGCTGGGCCGCGACGACCGACCCGCTCCACCAGCAGGTCGTCCAGGCGATCCTCTCCCGGCTTCACGAGGCGGGGGCGATCTACAAGGCCAACCACGCCGGGTTCTACTCCGTGCGGCAGGAACAGTTTCTGACCGACAAGGATCGCGGCCCCGACGGCGCGTTCGGCCCGGAATGGGGCGAGGTGACCGAGATCAGCGAAGAGAACTACTACTTCCGCCTCGCGGAACACCGCGACTGGCTCCTCTCGTACATTGACCGCCATCCCGCGTACGTCACCCCCGGCTTCCGGCAGGTGGAACTCCGCAACGCCGTGGAACGGCTCTCGGGCGATCTCTGCATCTCCCGGCCCAAATCGCGGCTCGCCTGGGGGATCGAACTCCCGTTTGACACCGACTACGTCACCTACGTCTGGTTTGACGCGCTGATCAACTACGTCAGCTTCTCGGGCTACGGCGATGCCAACCCGCGCGAGGGGGTCTTCGGCCAGCGGTGGCCCGCGCTGCATGTCATCGGCAAGGACATCCTGGTCCCCGCCCACGGGGTCTACTGGCCGATCATGCTCCACGCGCTCGGTTTTGGCGACGAGGAGATCCCGCCGCTGCTGGTCCACGGGTATATCAACCTTTCCGGGGCCAAGATGAGCAAGAGCACCGGCAACATCGTCGACCCGGACGCGCTGGTCGACCGATACGGCCCCGGCGCGCTCCGCTACTACCTGATGCGCGAGGCGGTCACCGGGCAGGATATGGATTTCTCGGAAGACCGGCTGGTGCAGCGGTACAACACCGACCTCGCCAACGACCTCGGCAATCTGCTCAACCGGACGCTCAACATGGTTCACCGCTACCGCGACGGCGTGCTCCGCAAGCCCGCCGACGAACTGCCGCTGGCCGCGACGATCCGGCAGAGCGTACAGAAGTACGTGGAGCGCTTCGACCAGTACCAGGTCCATGCCGCGCTGGAGGCCGCCGGAGAGCTGGCCCGGGCCTGCAACGGCACCATCGAAAGCGAAGCGCCGTGGAAACTGGCGAAGGAAAAGACGCCCGAGGCCGCCGCGCGGCTCGAAGCTGTGCTCTACCATCTCGCGGAGGCGCTGCGGGCGTTGTCGGTCCTGATCGCCCCGGTCCTCCCCGACGCGGCGGCGGCGATGGCCGCCCAGTTGAACCTGCCGCAGGCTCCGCCTGCGCTGGCCGATCTTTTGAACCCGGGCGGCGGCCTTCCCGACGGCCACCGGCTCAACCAGCCGACCCCGCTCTTTCCCCGTATTGAATCCGACGCACCAACTGCCTGAAAATTTTCCTGTGAGAACGCTTCGCGAACAATATTACGATATCGAACGGATCATCGAATTTGACTTCGTTCGTGCCACCGAACATGCCGCGCTCAACGCCATCCAATGGCTCGGGCGCGGCGACAAGAACGCCGCCGACGCCGCCGCGTGCGATGCCATCCGGGGGATGTTCGACCTGATGAACATCTGCGGCGAGGTGGTCATCGGCGAGGGGATCAAGGACGACGCGCCGGGGATCTTCAAGGGCGAGCAACTCGGCACCTGGGCCCCGGGGACGCTCCGGTTCGACCTCGCGCTCGACCCGATCGACGGGACGACCAACATCTCCAAGGGCGCGCCCAACTCGATCGCCTGTCTGGTCGGTGCGAGCCCGGAGGAGGGGGTCCACCAGGCGCTCAAGGATATTCCGGCGTTTTACATGATGAAGCTCGCCTACGGCCCGAAGGTGGTCCGTTACATGGAGCGGACCGGCGTCGAGACGATCAGCATCAAGAACGGGGTCGACGAGACGATCTATTCGGCGGCCCGCGCCCTGCGCAAGCGGGTGCAGGATCTGGTGATCCTCGTGCTCGACCGCCCGCGGCACGAGCGGCTCATTGCCGAAATCCGCAAGACCGGCGCGGCGCTCCGGATGTTGGGCGACGGCGACATCACCGCCGCGATCGCTCCCTCCATTCACGACAGCGGGGCCGACCTTTACATGGGCATCGGCGGTTCGCCCGAAGCGGTGCTCGCAGCGGCGGCGCTCAAGTGCCTCGGGGGCGACCTTCAGGCCATGATGTGGCCGCGCGACGACGCCGAGCGCAAGGAGATCATCGCCGCCGGGTATGGCGACGACCTCGGCCGCGTTTTTTACGCTGACGACCTCGCCCACGGGCAGAATATTATTTTCTGTGCGACCGGTATCAGCGATAGTCCGATGTTGAAGGGGGTGCAGATCCGCAACCATACGGCGACGACGCACTCCGTCCTGATGCGCGCCAAGAGCAAGACGGTGCGCGAAATCACCACCCACCACGATTTGCGCTCCAAGACGATCCACCTCCGTTCCGACCGCCGTGAACACCGTTTGTAATCCAGCAGCCACCACTGTGAAAGCCACCGAACCCTTCGCTCCCGGGGTCGCCTCCCGCGCCCCGCAGGCCGTTTCCGCAGAGGAGGAGGCTGCGGCCCTGCACCGGTTCCGCAGCAAGGCCGTCCGGCTGCTCAAGGCCGCGAAACAGGAGGCGGCGATCCTGCGCGGGATGAACGATGATCTCGAGTCGATCCGGGTGGATCAGCTCGCGATGTTGCGCCGCGAGATGGGCGGAAAGATCGACGAACTGGTCCGGCTTTTTGTGGTGACCACCGGGGAATCGCTCGCCGAACTGCAAGCCGCCGCGCAGGCATGCGACCATCGCCGAGTGGCCGCGCTGGCTCACCGGATCAAGGGAAGCGCCTCCAACTTTGGCGCGGTGCGGATGATGGCGATCTGCGAACGGCTCGAAACCTCCCCCGCCGGTGAGGCCGGGTGCGAACCGGCGGCGCTGGTGGAACTGCTCGCAGGGGAATATCAGCTTGTCAGCCGGGCCTTGGGGCGGTAGTTGTTGGCGTTGTGGCGATCCCCGCCCGCCGGAGAGGCACCGTGTCCGGTCGTGCCTGCCGTTGAGGGAAGGGGAGCGTTCCTCCCCATTCCCCCCAACGTCATGGAGATTATCATTGCCGAAGATGACCCGGTAACCCGTGCCCGATTGACCCTGATCCTCGGCGAGCTGGGACATCAGGCCCGCGCCTATCCCGACGGGCGCGCCGCATGGGAAGCCTTCCAGCAGAAACCGGCGCGGGTGATCATCAGCGACTGGATGATGCCCGAAATGGACGGGCTCGAGTTCTGTCGCCAGATCCGCCGCGCTTCGGGGCTCGACTACGTCTACTTTGTCCTCGTCACCGCATTGCGCACCGAGGAGGTCGATTACGACCAGGCGACCGAAGCCGGGGTCGACGACTTTCTGGTCAAGCCGATCGACCGCAGTTCCATCGGCCGGCGGCTCTACGTCGCGGCGCGCATCCTTCAGTACACGGTGCAGATCCGCCAGTTGAAGGACCTCCTGCCGATCTGCATGTACTGCAAGAAGATCCGCAACGACCGCGACTACTGGCAGAGCATCGAAAACTACATCCACGAGGAGACCGGCGTCGATTTCAGCCACGGCATCTGCCCGCAATGTTACGACCGCTACATCACGGAGCCGGCCGTCGACGAGTAGAAAAGTCGTCTGCGCGACGGCAAAAGATTGCTTTCGGTGGCCGATCGGGTTCATCATCGACCGTTCTTCCCCGGGTTATCCAAGCTTATGTTAACAGCAGATGAAGCACTTGAACGCCTTAAGGAAGGCAATCGTCGTTTTGTAGAGAGCGCCAAAGGCAACCAATGCATGACGGCCCAGACCCGCCCGTTCCGGCTGGGGCAGAAACAGGACCCGTTCGCGATCATTCTCGGTTGTTCGGATGCGCGGGTCCCTTCGGAGATCGTTTTCGACCAGGGTCTGGGCGATCTTTTCGTCATCCGGGTCGCCGGGAACATCGTCGCCCCTTCGCAGGTCGGGAGCGTCGAGTTTGCCGCCATCCATTTCAACACCCGCCTGGTGGTCGTGCTCGGCCATTCCGAATGCGGGGCGATCCTCTCCACCATTGAAGCGCTGACCAACCCCTCGCCCAAGGACCAGGGGAGCCTTCCTTCGATCGTCAGCCGCGTCCGCCCCTCGGTGGAAGCGCTGCTCCATACCGACCTGCGCAACAACCCGGAAAAGCTCGTCCACAAGGCGGTCCGCTCCAACGTCCGCGCCTCCGCGAGCCATCTCCGCTCCGGCTCGTCGCTGCTCGAGCGGCTGGTGATCCACGACGGCCTCAAGGTCGTCGGCGCCGAGTATTCGCTCAAGACCGGCGAGGTCGATTTCTTCGACGTCCCGTAATTTTTCGGGGCATCCATTCAAGCCACCGGGGGAGCCATCTCCCCGTGGCTGGAGCAGTTTCAGCAATTCTATAGCCGCTGTCTTACGGCGGCGAAAGCTGCCATGCCGAGTTTCGAGCTTGGACTGTGTTGATCAACACAGCCGCTGCGCTCAAAGCCTCAGCCTGTCAGCCTTCGGCGCTCGTCATCCAGCGGCTATACTTTTACTGAAAATGCTCTACTCCGCGATCTTGAGCTGATCGAAAAAGAGCTGGTCGTCCCTGCTGCCGCCGGGCAGGGAGATGATGAGGCGGTTGTAGTTTTTGGCGGCCCAGGGGACGCTCTGATCCTTCACGGCGGCGATCACCTTGCCGTCGTGGCGGACGCTCAGGTCGTAGAGGTGCCCGTCTCCGTGGAGGCGGAGCGTAAAGTGGTAAAAGACGAGCGGTTCGGTCGGGAGCGCTTCGCGGCTTTCCGGCGCGGGAACCGGGGTGCGCTCGCTGCCGTGGCCGTGATAAACTTGGAAGAGGCGCGACGCCTTGGTTTCCTCAAAGAAGCCGATGCCGACACGAACGCCGCTCTCCGAATCAGCCGCCGACCCGATCTGGAACTGGAAAAGCGGAAAGTCGGTCTTCGCCTCGTACGCCATCTCGAACTCGACGGTGAAGTTGAGGAGCGGCTTGGGATCGCGATGAAAAATAATGCCGGTGGCCGGTACGCTCCCGGCGCTCGGGCGGATGAGGTGGAGCATCTGGCTGCCCCCGGCGGCGGCCAGCGGTGCGGCATCGCTGGCGACGATGGTGCAGAGGGCGGTCTCGGTTCCATAGTTGGCCGACCAGTCGTTCTGTTCGTGGATTTCGCCGGGGGTGAACTCCTCGAAGCCGGTTTCGTAGAGAGTTTCGGAGCGGGCGGTTGCCACCCACGCCAGCACCAGCGCGAGGAGGACGGAGAGGAGCGATTTCGGAATCATGGCTATTTCGCAGTTTGAGTTGAAGGCGAAGGGAATACTTCATCCCTGGAGGAAAACGCTTTCAGGGTGATGCGGTAGCGGGCGGACTCCGCAGGAGCGAGGAGGCGCGGGGAGTGGATCATTTCCAGCGTGGAGCGCCGGTCCCCGGGTTTTCCGGCCTGCCAATGGTAGAGCATCCCGTCGGGGGCAAAGGTCTCCCGTTCACTTTTCATGAGAAGCGTCTCCCCGCTTTCCGGGGCGATCATCGCGGCCCACGGCTCGGCAATGGCGAAGAAGCCTTCGCTTTGGCGTGTCATCACCTCCTGCGGGCCTTCCTTGGGCAGGCTGGCGGTCCTGCGGCCCTGGATGAGGTCGCCGCCGCGTTTTCCCGGGATGAAGAGGAGGCTTTCGCCGTTGGCGTTCACGAAACGCGGGATGTTGGGGATCAGGTGCGCCCAGTAGCCGAGCGTGGCCGGGGCGCTGCCCGCGTTGGTGATGGTGATCTCCTGTGCAACGGCCCGGCTTCCGTTGTGGAGGGTGACCCGGCGGACCAGTTTCCAGCGCCCGGAAACGCCGGTCATTTCGAGCCCGATTTCCTCGTCGGTTTCCGAAACGACCCGGGTCCGGTACGGCGCGGGTTCCGGAGCGCGTTCGCCCCAGAACCAGTCGGTAAACCCGGCCTGGTTCGAGATGAGGGTGGGCGGGAGCAGGCGGGAGTGCCGGATGAAACTTTCCTCGATCGGTTCCAGGAACTCCGCGTCGCCCTTCTTGAGCCGGAAGGAGTGGAGCCGCCCGCCAAAGCCGAGCACTTCGACGCGGACGAGATCATTTTCCAGAACGAACTTTTCCCCATGGGGCGTCCCGACGCGGGAGAGTCGACACCGGGCCCAGGCCGGCGTCTGCGCCACGCCCATCAACAAAGCCAGAGACAGGGAGAGCCATTTCATGACGTTGGCCATTATTCAATGATCTTTCCGTTCATCTGGTAATGGTCGAGCATGTCGCGCCCGATCCCCCAGGTGTTGACGAATCCGGGCCGGTAGGGAAAGCGTTGGTCGAGCAGCCCGAAAAAATGGTCGAGCAGTTCTCCCGCATCCTTTGGAGTGGCGTAGGTGATCCGGATTTCATCCGGGGAGGGCACCGAAACCTGGCCACGGCTGTCGGCGGTCCGTTTGAAAACGATTCTTGGACGCCCGGCATCAGCCTCTTGTGGCGAGACAAAGGGGACCGGTTTCACCTCCGCGTTACCGAGCACCACCCGCCCGCAGAAGAGGAAGTAATCGCGCAGGCGGCGTTTCAGTTGCGGTTCCTCGGAGGGAAGGACGATTTCGAAGGCCGGATGCGCGGTTTTGTCAAAAAACGGCCAGTTGGCGAGTGTTTCCAACCCCGGCCCCGCCCATGCGGCCTGCCATTCGACCTTGACGTCAAACGCCTTCTCCCCGGAGACGGGCAGCCCGATCCCCTCAGCGGTTTCGTCGCCCTTCACGCTTTGGCCGTTGACCACGAGGCGCGGCGTTTCCCAGCCGGGAAGCCTGGGAAAGAGGATCTGGTCGGTTTCCGCGAGCGGACTGGAGGGTTCGACCCGCAGGGTCAGTGTTCGCCGGGTTGGGGCATCGGTCCATGCCGTGGTCACCCTGCCCGTGAAACTTTTGGGGAGGGCGGCTGCGGCGTCGAACAAGGCCGGAACGCGCGAAGGGAGATCGGTCGAAATGACGGTCTCTCCGTTTTCCACGCGGGCCGTGAGCGGTTCGCTCCGGTGAAGGGCCGCCCAGACAAACGGCGTCTCCCCGATCCGGGCATTTTCGATGCGGAAGGTGATCGGCTCGGGTTCATCGTACGGGTTGCCGAAGAAAAGGCGCGTGCCGGCTCCCTTGCCGTAGCGCGCGAGGTGGAGTTCCTCCTTCGGGAAGTGGTGCCTGATCGGGACGACCGCCTGCCAGCCGCGCTGGAAGGTGTCGGTCATCATCGGCAGGGTCTCCATCAGTTTTGGCGCGCCGAACTCCATCACGAGCGTCGGGTAGGAGGCGTATTCATAGGAGGCAAAGATCACGTAATCAATGAGGCCCTTCATTGTCTTGATAAAGTCGGCCTGCGTCTGTTGCCGCCAGTTGGGAACCGCGTAGCGCTGGTAGGCCCAACCGGCCCACCAGGTCATCGGTTTGCGCCCGAGGATGTAGCGGGCGAGCGGGATGTTCTTCGCGTCGGGATGGTAGGGAGGCCCTTCGAACATCCCTGCGTCGTAGCGTGCGGTGACGGTAAAGGTCTGCCCGCCGGTTTCGGGATTTCCCACCACGGCGATGTGTTTGGACGGGTCGGCGCGCAGGGGGAGCGTGTGGAGGTAATCAATGAACTTCGCCACGCCGACTCCCTGGTCGATATAGAGCCCTTCCTCGTCGTAGGCGCGGATGGCGAGCGGCTTTTTCGTGGCCGGTCCCCGGTACTTCGGGCCGCCCCGGGCCACGTCGAGCCCGATGCCGCCGATGTTATACTCCCGCGCGATCCGGGCGAAGTCTTCCTTCAGAACCTTTTCGTAACTCGTAAACCATGGCAGGACCTTGACTTCCTGATCCCATCCGGTGACCCACCGGGTCCGCCGCCACTGGAAGTTCGGGTCTTCAATGGCGGCGTCCGGGTAGCGTTCGTTGGCGAGTTGCTCCTCGACCCAGACGCCCGCCGGGATGTGGAACATCAACCCGTGAAAATCCTCATGTCGGTTGAAGTAGTTCTTTCGCAGTTCGAGAAAGCGTTCGCGCGGCATTTTGTCGAACGTGAAATGTTGGCCGATGACGGTCGCTTGGATTTTGGCAAAGGGAATGTGGGGCTGGTATTCCCAGAGGTCTTCGTGGCCCCAATGGTCGCCCGTCCGCTTGAAGGGGGCGTAGCTCCAGTCCCACGTCGTATGCATCCTCCGGAAAAACTCTTCCGGCGTCCCTCCCGGGATCTTGTCTTCGGTGATGCGCGATGCCCAGTATTGGGCCGATGCGCCATAGATGGCGGGGTTGACGTCGGGATTGGGGGAGTAAATCTCCGGAAAGGCGTCGTGCAGCCGCTGGACCACCTCGCGCTGGCCTCCGTAGCGGATCGGAAATTCCCCGAAGAGGAAGGTGACCGTATCGCTTTGTCGGGACGCGAGAACGAGCCGCGTGGCGCAGACGATCGCGCGCGTTTCCCCGCCGGGCCGGTACTCCGCGCGGAGGTAGGAGCGGAGTTCGCCCGGGTCGAGCCCGACCATCAGGGCCTCCTTTTCCCCATAGGCGGCCGACCAGGGGGCGAGCCTGCGGATGTTGGATTGCAGGAACGGCTCCTGGAGGTCGGCCAGGGCGCGTTCCGTTGCCGAGCCGTCCCAGTAGATCGTCAGCGGTGCCTGCGCGGGAAATTCCCAGCGCAGCGACGGTTCGAGGCGGCGTTCCTCCTGCGAGTCGTTGGTAATGGTCAACTGACAGAGCCGGAGGTCCGCGCCGCGCCCGACCAGCCGCCATCGGGTGGTGATCCCGTCGGCGGAATGGGTTCCGCTTTCGGCTCCGTCTGCCGGGGCGAGCGGGATCTCGCGTTCCGTCAGCCCTTCGTGCAGGCGGAGGATCAGCGTTGCGCCGGTTTGCGGCGATTTTTGGAGGAGCGGCGTCGCGCCAAGCGGCGATAAACCGGCCAGCAACAGCACGGGAAGAAGGCGGAGCAGGGTCATGTCAGGTGAAACATCAGAATTTATGGAAGGGTCCAGCGGGCGAGGTCGTGAACGCCCGAGCCCGAAGCCGAGGGAACCGGCCCGGGGAGCCCGTCGGCGCAAATGCCTTCCCCGTTGAAGGTGACGAAATTCCCGCAACCGCCGTGGCGTGGAGCGAGATCCTTGCTCCAGAACCGGGCCGTGTTGCGCAGGATGGGCGCGCGGGATTCGCCGAGCAGGATTTTCTCCCCGGGGTTGGAAATGTCCTTCAGGAGCAGGCGTCCGTGCTTTCGCTGGAAGGCATCCACGGGATAGGCCATGCCGTAGCTGAGGAGCTTGCCGTTCCACATGACCGGCAGGAGGCGCGAACGCTGGAGCGTCGTCTGCTCCTCTTTCAGCAAACCCGGGCAGTAGAAGGAGGTGACCGAGGTGGTATAGGGAAAGATCGTCTGGTACCACCACCTCCACGGATGACGGCTCCGGTCGGCGGCGAGCGGCAGCGCGCCGTTGTGGTCGACCGCATGGTTGCGGATGGCCGCCGCAAGATCCTTCATGCGTGCAAGGCAGAGAGCCTGGCTGGCATCGTGTTTCGCCGCGAGGCTCCCTCCCCACAACAGGAAGGAGGCGGCCAGGCTCAAGGCGATCACCAGGAACAAGGATTTCAGGGGCATGGCGTCAGTCGGGTTTGATCGGGTCAAAAATTTCCAGCCGCTTCAAAAGCCCGGCCGGGGTGATTGCTTCCATATGACCGTCGACAAAAAAGTAGTTACCCTTGCCGAGGTGGCGGGCGGGGAAGCGTGCCTTCCAGCCCGCGCTGCTGTAGAGATACCAGTTTTCGTATCTCAGGCCCGGTTCGACCCCGGGGTCCTTGCTGTCGGCGTGGAGCACGGTTTCGGCCGGACGGGTCACGGTGATCAGGCGGCGAAAGCCTTCATGGTAGCCATCCTTGGTTTCGTCGTAGCTCTGTTTGCCAAACTTCTGGTTCCAGCCATAGCCGACTTCCCCCGGCTTTTCCGGACAGGTGAGCCACTTGGGGATGCTTTCGATCGTACCGCCCTGCTTTCCATTGACCCAGGTGACCTGTTCGCCCGCCATATAGCGCCCGAGGACATCAAACCAGTACCCCTCCTTGCCGCCGGGATTGGCGGATGAAATAAAGCGGCCTCCGCGGTCGGCTGCATAGGCCAGATGGGCCGCCCCGAGCATTTTCAGGCGCGTCCGGCATTCGCTCTCCCGGGCTGCTTTGACGGCACGGTTTCCGGCCGGGAACAACAGGACTGCAAGAACGGCGGTCAGGACGGTCACGACCAGGATTTCCACCACGGTAAATCCCGCTCTTGGCTTGGAAGGAGGCTGGAACATCATCGCGTGGAGAGGTGTGAAAGAGGGTCAGAAAAAACGCCGGTTGCGCCCGCGCCGGACCAGCAGGAAAAGCGCGCCGACCGAGAGTAGGGCGATCGTGCCCGGTTCGGGAATGGCGGCGAAACGAACCCGGAGATCGTTTCCATCCATCTCCCACCCCCCGTTGCCGAAGGTGGCATCAAGGAGATAGCCGGGCGTGGTCACGGTGAAGTTTTCGAGATCGACCGAATAGCTTGCGTAGTTCAACAGGGTATAGGTGGTCTCCTCCTCGCCGCCGCTGAAGCGGAAGGCGACTTCGCCGGCTGTGAAGCTATCGCCACTCAGAAGGTGGACGCCAAGGCCGAGGTTAAAGTCGAGTGTCAGCCCCTCGGCGGCATTGATCGTGGTAATCTGAAGGGTGCCGTCCCCGCCGCCGACTTCAATGATCGAGCGGTCCACTCCCGCCGTGGTTACGCTGCCCCGGATGGAGCCGCCGCCGGAAAGCGTGGCTGTCGTCGAGGTGGTTCCGAGAAAGACGGGAAGTGTTGGATTGCTGCCTTCGTTCCGTTGCAGGATTGCGTTGTTTCCGAGAACCACTCTTCCTTCGTCGAAGTGATGAACGGCCTCAATGCGGTTGTTAGGCGGCGCTTGCCCCCGCTCCTTGTTTCCCAGGTTGATGACCAGCGTTCCCGCACCTTTTTTATAGACCGGGGTGAATCCGAAGCCGTAGTAGCCATCAAGGACAAGGGTTCCGTTTTCCCCGACAATCAGATCCCGCGTCGGGTAGTTTGTGGTGTCATTGTAGGCGATGATCTGATTGGAAAAGGTCGCTTCGGTATTGGCTGCGACTTCAATTTTCCCCTTGAAGACAATATCCATTCCACTGAGATGGAATCCGGTCGCGCCCGCCCCGATGGTGATGGAATGAAAGTTGAATCCGTCTGTCGACTGGTTGATCAGTTGGTCGACATCCTTCGCTATATTGAAGATCAGGGTGTCTGCGGAGAGGCTTCCCGAACCGCTGTAGTTGCCTGGCGAATCGAAGCGTCCGGCCGTTCCATCGCCGTTCCATTCCCGGTCGGCGGCGCGGAGCGGGGAGCCGGAGAGGAGAACGAGGGCGAGTCCAAGCAGGAGGTTTCGGGTCGACAGGCTGGACGGGAGCAGGTTTTGGAGAGGAGTATTCATGGTTTTGGAGGGGGTGGTTGATTAATGAACATTGAGAGGTTCCTTTTTTTGGGTTGTTTGAGCGCCGCACGATTCCCGCACGACCAGTTCGCACGGCAGTTCGAGCGGTTCATCCGCCGGGTGCGGTTTTCCGCGCATCGCCGCGTAGAGGAGTTCGACCGCTTTTTCAGCCGCTTCGCGGATCGGCTGCGCCACGGTGGTAAGCCGCGGGGTGGTAAAACGGCCCATGGCGGTGTCGTCGAATCCGGTGACGGCGAGGCCGTCGGGCGTCGGGATGCCGTGATCCTGACAGGCCCGGATCACGGCCAGCGCAGCGTAGTCATTGGTGCAGACCGCCGTATCAAAGGCTTCATGCCGCGCGAGCAATTCCCTGAAGGCGAGATCGCCCGAGGTGAAGTTCTTGAGTGAAACCGCGTCGTCGGGTTCCCTGGGTGCGCCGCCCAGCACCGTTTCGACCGGGAGGCCCGCTTCCTCAAAGCTGCTTTTGAGGCCGTCGAGCCGTTTGGTGACGGAGGCGAAGCGCAGATAATGGGAACCGGTCAGAAAGGCGACCTTCCGGCGACCTTGTGAAAGCAGGTGTTCGCCCAGAAGCCGGCCGCCATGAAAGTAATCGGTCCCGATCCACGGGATGCCCGGCTCCCGGGTGCCTCCCAGCGAAACCAGCGGAATCCCGGCGGCCTTCAACCGGCGGATGGCTTCCCCGATCAACGGTTCGGCTCCGTCGAGCGATGCCAGGAGCACCCCTTCGACCCGGCTGGCCAGAAGGTAGTCAACCGCGCGGGCGAGCCCCTGCTGGTGCCAGTGCACGTCAAAGGCGATCAGGTCGTGATCGCCTTCCTGGTGGATCGCCTCGGCGGCGTAGAGCGCCCCTTCGGCGCTGGTCTGGATCACGCTGACCGGCTTGAGCATCCCGATCAGGCCGCTCTTGGCACCGCGCAAGATCCGGGCCTGCCGGTTGGGGCGGTAGTTGAGCCGCTGCGCCGCTTCCTGGACCTTGCGCTGCGTCCGTTCGCTGTAACGCTGGTCGCCTCCATTGAGGATGTCCGAAACGGTGTGAATGGAGACCCCTGCATTTTTGGCGACATCTTTGAGTGTGACGTTCATGAAAAGGGAGAAAAGGTGGTTCTGCGGTGTAAAAACATCAATATTCGATGACCCGTTTTGGCCGGAGCGCTTCCTCCGCTGTTTTTCCTAACGTTAGGAATAAAATCACAGCAAGGCAAGTTTTTTTTGAAAAGCCGGGGAACCGTGAAACCCGTCACCCCGGTTCTGGCGGGCGATCCGGCGGGCCGGGGAAGGGGGATTCGGCTTGATGAAGGGACGGTTCTCGCTATCGGGACCGGCTCTGGTGTACGGTGGCCGCTATTGGCATTTGGTCCCGCCTCCTTTTCCATGTCCAGGCAGAAACCGTCCCCGTCATTTTCCTTTTTCCGCTCGCTGCCGGAAGCCCGGCAGCGGATGTTGAGCGAGGTTTCCCGCTGGCGGTGGATCGCCTCCATCCAGCCGCGCCGTGTCGCGACGATCAACGATCCGGCGCATCGGCAATGGATCGCCGGCAAGGGGCACCTCCACAGCCCGGCGCACCGGGAGATCATGCTCACCCTTTCAGGGAACGGGGTGCGGACCGTGGCAGGGAAGGCCTACGTGCAGAAACCGGGGAGCGTTTTTCTCTTCGATTACTATGAGTCGCGCGACTGGAAGTCTGACCCGGCCCGTCGGCAGGGGCCGAAGCTTGTCCTTTGGCTCCACCTTCTTTCACCCCGCCCGACGCTGACCTACAACACCGTCTTTCACGACGAGAAGGGGCGGCAGAGCCGCGAGATTCCCCGGCGGGTGCTGGTGCATGAGGCGATCACCCCGCTCATGGAGGCATGGGACCGCTGCAAGGCGCTTCCCGGCGACGTGATGCAGTGGGAACTCTGCAAAAGCCTGGCGACGACGGTGTTGCTGGAGGTGCTCCGCGTCGCCGAGGTGACGACGAAGGAAAGCTCCGCCCACCAGCGGGAGGTGATCGAACTGGCCCGGCAATACATCCTCGACCATCTGGCGGAGGATCTGCGGCTCGAAACGCTGGCGCGGATCACCGGTTACAGCCCGTTCTTTTTCCACCGCCTTTTCCGCGAACAGACCGGCATCACCCCCAAGGCGTTCGTTGACCGCGAACGGCTCAAGCGGGCGCAGGAGCTTCTGGCGCAGGGGTACACCGTCGCCGCCGTGGCGGAAAGCGTCGGCAGCGCGACGCCGTACGCGTTCAGCCATTTCTTTAAACGGCAGACCGGCTGCGCGCCCGGGCAGTGGCGCACGGTGTAGCAGCACCCTCCGGACCGGCCTCCGCGTCATCTGCGGCGTGGGACGACGCCCTCCCCTGGCGCTCCCGTTACAGCGGCCCGAGCCTTTTGCCCTGCTGCTCGGGCGCGGCGAGGGGGTGGACGATCCCGCCGTCGATGGTGATCGCCTGGCCGGTGATGCCGCCGCCCCACCGGCTTAAAAGCAGGCAGGTCGCGCCGAGCAGGTCGTCCGGTTCGAGGCGGCGGGGGACGCTTTGCCAATTGATGAGGTTGTCGTCGTTCCCGCCGGTTTCCTTTTCAACCCGGATCGCCCCGGGGATGATGCAGTTGACCGTGACGCCGCTCCCTTTGAGTTCATGCGCGAGCGAGCGGGTGACCCCCAGAATCGCCCCCTTCGAGGCGGTGTAGGCGGAGACGCACGCTCCCCCCATGTCAAAGAGGACCGAGCCGGTGAAGAGGATGCGCCCCTGATCGCTGCGGCGGATCACCGGCAGCAGGGCGCGGGTGAGCGTGATCGCGGAGAAGAAGTTGATCTGCATCACCTCATGCCAGAAGGCATCGTCGTTTTTCCCGAACCAGTGGCGCGGGTCGATCGCCGCGTTGTGCAGCACGGCATCGATTTCGAGGCCCGCCCCGGCGATCTCCTGCGCGGTGGCGGCGACGGCCTCGCGGTCACCCAGGTCGCAATCATAGAGGCGCAGTTGCGCCTCGCTTGCACCGAGTTCGGAGCGGATCGCCTCCATCTTTTCGAGGTTGCGGCTGACCGCGACGAGTTCGAGCCCCTGTTCGAGCAGTCCGGGCAGGAGCGCGCGACCGATGCCGCGCGTGATGCCGGTGATCAGCAGGCGGCGGCCGTTGAGGTCGGGGAAACGGAAGGGGGCGGAAGGTTCGGTGCTCATGGTCAGGAAAGGCGGCTGATGCGGACTTCGTTGGGAGCCTGGAACATTTCGTCACGCCACTGCGTGCCGATCCCCGGTTTTTCCGGGACGAGGCAGCGACCGCCCTGGACTTCGATCGGGTCGGTGATCATGGCGGGGTAGGTCACCCGCAGGTTGCGGCGCACCGTCTCCTGCCAGGCGACGTTGCCGCGCGCGATGCCGACCTGAATCCCGGCGAGCAGCGTTAGCGGGCCGGTGCAGTCGTGCATCATCACCGGGAGGTTGTACGCCTGCGCGAGGTCGGTGAGCTTGAGGGTCTGCGAAATCCCGCCGACCCAGGTCGGGTCGATCATGACATAATCCGCCGCCCGTTTTTCGAGGACGAGCCGGTAATCTTCCGTGCCGATCATCATTTCGCTGACCGCGATCGGCACGCCGCCGCGATCGCGGAAGTCGCGGATGGTGTCGATGCAGTCGGGGCGGATGACATCTTCGAGGCAGAGCGGTTGGACCTCGCGCATCGCCTCGGCAATGCGGATCGCCATCGGAAGCTGGAAAAAGCCGTGCCCGTCGAGGATCAGCTCGAGCCGGTTGCCGACCGCTTCGCGCATTTTGAAAAAGGGTTTAAGCCCTTCGTCGATGTCGGCCTGCCGGACAAAAAGGTTGCCGTTCTGCTTGTGGGCGGCGAAATCGAGCGACCAGAGTTTGACCGCCTCGGTCCCTTCGCTCAGGATTTCCTTCGCAAACGCCTCCGGCTCGTGGATCGCCTTCCAGTAGTCGTTATGCGGGTCTTTTTCACCCATCAGCCCGTGGCCGGGCCACTTTCCACCCTTGCGCGCGGCGGGTTGCTTGCCGTAGCCGATGCTGTGGTAGGCGCGCACGCCTTCCTGCGTCCGGCCGCCCAGGAGTTGCCAGACCGGCAGGTTGGTCGCCTTCCCCTTGATGTCCCAGAGGGCGAGGTCGATCGTCGAAATCGCGCGGAGTTCCGCCCCGCGTGCGCCGAAGTTGGCGGCCCGTTCGTAGAGGAAACGCCAGTGGCCTTCGATGTCGAACGGATCGGCCCCGAGGAGCCGGGGGGCCATCCAGTCGTGAATGACCCCTTCGACAGCGGAGGGGATGTAATAGGTTTCCCCCGAACCGGTGATGCCTTCGTCGGTATGGACCCGGCAGTAAAGCAGGCCGTAGTGGGGAGCGCGCGCGGTTTCGATGCTGGTGATTTTCATCTTTGGATGACGCCTTTCATAGCGGAGAGCGCACCGGGGTTCAATGCACGATCTTGCGTTCAAGGTGCCGAATCTTGTGCTCGGACCGAGGAGGAGGCCGGTTTTTCATCCTGCTTGAAACCGGGGGCCGCAACTGGGAAACTCCGGGGATGCAGGAACCGCCGCCCGATCAGGCCCATTGGTCCCGTTTTGCCCATGAATGGGTCCAATGGACGCGCACCCCCAACCACGACGCCTTCTGGGCTTACCGGGAGGCGTTTCTCTCCTTCATCGGCAGGGGGAAGGGTGGGGAGGCGCTGGAGGTCGGGTGTGGCGAGGGACGCATTTCGCGGGAACTGGCGGCGCTCGGCTACCGGGTGTCGGCGGCGGATGTGGCACCTGAAATGATCGAGGCCGCCCGGGAACTGGGCTCTGCCAGCGAATATGCCGTGGCTCCCGCAGCGGCGCTTCCCTTTGCCGATGGCCGTTTCAGGCTGGTCGTCGCCTACAATGTTCTGATGGATGTGGAGGATGTCCCGGCCAGCATCCGGGAGATCCGTCGTGTCCTGCGGCCGGACGGGGAGTTTGTCTTTTCGCTGGTGCATCCCTTTTCGGACCGGGGCGATTTTGACGGCGCGGCGGCGGACGCGCCTTTTACCCTCAAGGGAAGCTATTTCGGGCGGGAGCGTTTCGAAGCGGTCGAGCAGCGCAACGGATTGACGATGCACTTTGCCGGCTGGTCGCAGCCGCTCGAAGCGTACGCCGCCGCTCTCGAGGCAGCGGGCCTTGCGATCACATCGATCCGGGAGCCGCGCCCGGCGATGGGTGAAGGCCGCGAATACCTGGAACGATGGCAGCGCATCCCCCTTTTCCTCTGGGTGAAAGCCCGCCCGCTGGCGGTTGCGTGAAGGAAAGGGGCAGCAGCGATTTTCTCCGGCTCCACGAAGCCAACGTCATTAACTTTGGGCCAACGGCCCAAAATTCCTCAGCCCAGGCCAACGGCCTGGGTACCGGTTACGACCCCCGTCCTACGCCCCAACGGGGCGGGATATCTTTGTGCGGCCACGCCGGAAGATCGCGGTCCTTCAGACCGCATCATGGATCGGGATATCTACCCGGCCCGCTGGGCCGGGCTGAGGAATGGCGGCCCGTTGGGCCTTGAATCAGACTCCTTTTCAGGGGACCCCGGCCGGGCGCGGAGGCCCGCCAATGCAGGTCAAAATGAACGATGTGGGACCGGCGGCAGCGCGTTTTGTCAGCTTGCTGAAAAAAAAATGCTTGATGGAAATTCATCTATCAATTCATATGTCATCAAGATGAACTTCGCCTGAAATGACCGCATCGAAAAAAGATCCCATTTGCAAAGCGCCGGTCTACCGGCAGGTGGCGGCGGTGCTTCGAGCCGAGATCGTGGGGGAGGGGACGCCCGGGCGGCAGCTTCCGACCGAGCGGGAACTGGCGGCGCGGTTTCGCGTTTCGATCCTGACCGTGCGCGCAGCGGTCGGCCTCCTGGTGGAGGAGGGGCTCGTCATCCGCGAGCAGGGGCGGGGGACGTTTGTCCGTTCGGTCGTCCGCTCCCTGGCCGGGACCGGCTGCATCGCCATCGTCCTGCCGGCGGACCCGACGTGGACGGAGGGGTTGATGACCCGGGTCCGGGTGATGCAGCGGCTCAAGCAGCGTCTTCATGAGGCGGGCCGCCGGGTGCGGCTTTATATCGGCGACGACCAACTCCTCGAAGGCGCGGAGGAAACCTGCCTGCCGGAACTCGAGGAAGACGTGATCCGGCACAGGACGGTCGAAGGCCTCGTGGTGATCCCGACCCTCAGGAACGAGGCGGTCGCGCGTGCCGTGCGGGAGCAGGGATTGCCGGTGGTTGGCTACCATCGCGGGGGCGACCTTCAGCCCGATGCCACGGCGATGCTGGATTACCTCGGCGGTCTGCGCGCCGGGCTCGACTATCTCCACGCCCGGGGGCGGCGGCGGCTGGCGGTGATCGGCTGGGCCTACCCGCACGTCCGGGAACGCTTTCCGGAGTTTTTCAAAACGTGGTTTGCGCAGCACGGCCTGCAACTGGTGCCGGAATGGGTGCGGGCCGACTGGTCGCCCGCCATCCGGGGAGCCGGTTGGGAACAGTTCCGCGAGATCTGGTCTTCGCACCGCGAGAAGCCCGACGGGCTGATGGTCTGCGACGACTACCTGCTCGACGATGCCGTCCACGCCATGGTCAGCCTCGGCGTGAAGGTGCCCGGCGAGCTTGAAGTGGTCGGCCAGTCCAACGCGCTTTCCAGAAAGAAGGTTCCGTGGCCGATCGCACGGCTGGAATACCATCCCGATGACCACGCCGAAGCGCTGGCGGAACAATTGCTCACTCTCCTCGCAGGCAAACCGCTTCGCGATCCCCACCGGCTTTTCCCGTTCAGGCTGGTCGCTCCGGAAGGGGCGGCTTTGGACGCCGGTGAAGTATCCATCGCTATCCATTCATGAATCAACCTGACGAAACAACGGCGGCAACGCTTTTTCACCCGGCGGCGTTTGCCGGAAAGGTCATCGGCATCACCGGCGGGGCCAATGGCCTTGGGCTGGCAGGCGTCCGGCTCTTGTCCGGCCTTGGGGCGCACGTTTTTACCGTCGATAACGACAGGGAAGCGTGCCGGAAGGTCGGAGCCATGCTGGAGTCGGCCCCGGCGGAAGGGTTTGCCGTGGAGGCCGACCTTGCCGTGCGGGGCGTGGTGAGCGACGCGATCGGTAAGGCCGTCGCCCGCTGGGGGCGGCTTGACGGGTGGGTCAACAATGCCGCGATCAACCAGCCGCAGCCGTTCGGCTCGGAGTCCGACGAGCTGTTCGACCTCATGTTTGCCGTCAACGTACGGGCGGCGCGGGAAGGGGCGGTGGCCGCGAAGCCGTGGCTGGCGCGCACCCGGGGGTCGATGGTGAATGTCTCCTCCATCATGGCGCTCCAGCCCAGCGGGCAAAGCACCCCCTACTCCATGACCAAGGGCGCGCTGGAAGCGATGACCCGTTCGCTGGCGATCGAGTATGCCGCGGATCGCGTCCGCGTGAATGCGATCCGCGTCGGCCATATCGAGACGGGAAGGGGGGTCCGGCAGTTGGGGCCGGATGCGGAAGCCGAGCGGCGGCTGTGGGAAACGTATTGCCAGATCCTTGCCGAAAACGCCGCGCCGTGGCCCGTGGCGGGCGCTCCGGAAGATTTTGCCCGTGCGGTGGCGTTCCTCCTTTCAGAGGCGGCATCGTACCTGACGGGTAGCATTCTGGCGCTCGATGGCGGCTACTCGGTGTCGTTGCGGCCCCCTCACGATGAACGCCGGGTGGCGGCTTACCTGAAGATGAAAGAGGTCAAGTCACAGATTGAAAATAGTCGGTCACACGATGCAATCACCTGAAATCATAGCTATTGAAGCGTGGGAGGTCGTCGTACCGGTCCGGCGCGACTTTTTCTTCCGCGGGAAGGTCGGGAGCGGGCAGGGGGGATGGGATCGCCAGCCGATCGTTCTCCTGGAACTGCAATCCGCCGACGGGCTCACGGCGCTGGCGGAAGTCCCCCGGGGTGCGACGCTAGCCCGGCTCGCGCCGGAGTTGCCGTGCCTGCTCGGCGCGCCCGCCGGGCTCGCTTCCGGGGCGATGCTGCCAGCCCCGTTGCGCCCGGTGTCGTTTTATGGTTTGCAGACCTTGCTGCCGCCCGCCCGGTGGGAGAACCCGTCGCCGCTGGCGGTGGCCTATGAACAGGCTCAATACCATTTCACGGCCTTGCGGGCAGGGGTCCGGCTGGCCGATCTCTTCGGCGGCGGGGCGATGCGGGAGATGGTGCCGGTCGATTACTGGTGCGGCCCCCAGAGCGTGGACGATCTGGTGCGGCTGGCGATCCATGCCGGCGAACTCGGCTTTCGCGGGATCAAGACCAAGATGACGCTGGAGGACGACCCGGTCCGCGCGGTGGCCGGGATCGCCGAAGCGCTCGGGCCGGACTTCGGGGTGACGATCGACGCCGTGTTCCAGTTTCTTGACTTTGCCCACTGCGGGCGGCGGCTTGGTGAAGTGGCCCGGCTCGGGACCAACGTCCGGATTGAAGACCCCTTTCCCCAGCAACGGCCCGACGAATGGCGGCGCCTGAGGGAAGCGTTTCCGCTGCCGCTGGTCTGGCATGCGCGGGACGCGGCCTGCCTGAACGCCGCGCTGGAACAGGGGAACGTGGCGGATCAGTTCAACCTGACGGGGCGCTCCTTGTCAGAGTTTTTCTGCATGGCGGCGGCGCTGGAACTCCGGGGCGGTTCGGCCTGGCACGGAAGCGGGATCGAACTGGGCGTCGGCCAGCTTTACCGGTTGCACGCGGCGGCGGCCATGCGGTGCGCCGTCCTGCCGGGCGATCTGGTCGGCCCGCTCGTGCGCGAGCATTCGCTGAGCACCGCCCCCTGGAACTATCATGAAGGACACCTCCCGTTGCCCGATGCCGCAGGGCTCGGGGCGGAACTCGACCCCGAAGCGGTGCGCCGTTATCAGCGGGATCACCTCAAGCTCCCTGCCTGAGAGGCTGTGAAAAAAGTCCTTCAAAGGCCATGGAGCACCCCTTTTTGCCTCTAACTGCATTCTTCCTCCCTTCTGTATTCCCTGAATACAGGCGGTCGTCGGAATTTCGTTATAGGCTAAAAATAGGTACTCCGAGGCCATTAAAATCATTTTTTCACAGCCT
>Ga0182739_1001063_pt1 | contig 30262 bp, 28 predicted proteins | sample eDN5th30CBELigBY_FD_128873 | JGI IMG/M metagenome (GOLD analysis project Ga0182739, IMG submission 128873) | Enriched backyard soil microbial communities from Emeryville, California, USA - eDNA 5th pass 30_C BE-Lig BY (version 2) (version 2) | ecosystem: Environmental > Terrestrial > Soil >... | reverse complement strand
CGGAACCCGCAGCGGAACCCGAACCCGCACCCGAGCCGGAGCCTCAGCCCGAACCCGAACCGGCGCCTGAGGCCCCGGCGCCCGAGCCCCCTCCCCCTCCTCCGCCCCCCGCCGAGACCCCGCCTGTGCCGCAGGCCGAACCAGAGGTCGCTCCCGACATCGCCCTCGAGAGGGCACGCAAGGAGCGCGAGGAGAAAGAGAAAGCAGCACAGGAGGCCGCCGAGAAAGCGAAAGCCGAGAAGGCCGAGGCTGAACGCAAGGCGAAGGAAGAAGCCGCCGAGAAGGCGCGAGCAGAGCAGCTCGCGGCGGAACAGCGCGCTCGCGAGAAGGCGGCCGAAGAGCAGCGCCAACGCGAATTGGCGGCCGAAAAGGCAGCGGCGGAGAAGGCGGCTGCCGAGAAGGCAGCGGCTGAAAAGGCGGCGGCTGAAAAAGCAGCGGCGGAGAAAGCCGCTGCGGAAAAGAAAGCCAAGGAAGAAGCCGCCAAGAAAGCGGCCGCCGAGAAAGCCGCGGCAGAGAAAAAAGCCAAGGAAGCAGCCGAGAAAGCGGCTGCGGAAAAGGCCGCGGCTGAGAAGGCTGCAGCAGAGAAAGCGGCTGCCGAAAAGGCGGCGGCTGAGAAAGCGGCTGCCGAAAAGAAGGCTGCGGCCGAGAAAAAAGCGGCGGCCGAGAAGAAGGCCAAGGAAGAAGCCGCCAAGAAGGCAGCCGCCGAAAAGGCCGCAGCGGCCAAGCGTGAAGCCATTCGCCAGGCCATGCGCAGTGATGCGCTGGGTGCCGCCGGCATACCGGGAGGCACCGCAGATCGCAACCAGTCAGGCGGTGGCGGGGACGACAGCGGATACGCCGCGAAGGTCCGCGCATGCATACGACCGCAAGTCATATTTAATGTACCGCCGCGTCAAGGACGGGCTAATCCGACAGTACAATACAGAGCTAATCTCAATTCGAATGGCACGGTTCAAAATGTGATCGTCAAGGGTTCTTCCGGACAGCCGCGTTTCGACGAGGCCGTGAAGAAAGGCATCGAAGCATGCTCGCCATTCCCCAAACCGCCTACTGGCAAGTATCCGTCCTATATCGACGGTGACTACCGAATGTACGATTAACAGGAGATAGTAGATATGACAGCCGTCACTCCAGCCAGGATCACCGCGCCCTCGGCTTGGCGCGCATGGGCTTGCGCCATGCTCTTGCTTGCAGCCAGTCTCTTCGCCCTTCGCCCGGCGCAGGCCCAATTGCGCGTCGACATCTCGGGCGTGGGCGCCACGCAGTATCCCATCGCCATCGCCGACTTTGGGGGCGACGGCCAGGGTCAGGCCATCGGAGAAATCATACGCGCCGACCTGACACGTTCGGGTCAGTTCCGCCTGGTCAATGCGACCGGCGCGAACCTGACGGTGGAAAGCAACGTGGCTTACGACGACTGGCGCAACCGCGGTGCCGATTACCTGGCTTACGGCTCGGTCACGCAATCAGGCGGCCAATACAACGTCAGCTACCGCTTGGTCGATTCTGTGCGCAAGACGCAACTGGATGGCGTCGCCTTTGCGGGAAACGAGAAAGAACTACGTCGCATTTCTCACCAGATCGCCGATCGCATCTATGAAAAAATAACCGGCGTGCGGGGCGTCTTCTCGACGCGCATCGCCTACGTGTTGCAAACGGGCAACAACTACGAGTTACAAATTGCAGACGCCGACGGGCAGAATCCCCAAGTCATGCTGCGGTCGAAGCAGTCGATCATTTCTCCGGCCTGGTCGCCGGATGGCAAGCGTTTGGCTTACGTCAGCTTCGAATCGGGCAAGCCGGTGGTCTACATGCAAACGCTCGCCACGGGACAACGCGTGCCTATCGCCAACTTCAAGGGCAACAACAGTGCGCCCGCGTGGGCCCCGAACGGCCAGCAACTGGCCATCGTCCTGTCGCGTGACAGTATTTCGCAGATCTATACCATCAACGCCGATGGGTCCGGTTTGCGCCGCGTGATGCGTTCGCCGCTCATCGATACCGAGCCGCAATACACGCCCGACGGCGGTTCGCTGATCTTCACCAGCGATCGTGGCGGCAGCCCTCATATATATCGTGTTCCGGTCAGCGGGGGCGACGCACAGCGCATCACTTTTAACGGAAGTTACAATATCTCACCGGCCATCTCGCCCGACGGAAACAACCTAGTGTACGTTACACGTAGAAATGGTGCATTCCGTATCGCAATACAAAACATGGGATCCGGATCAGAGCAATTGCTGACCGCCGGACCTGATGACGAGTCACCCAGTTTTGCGCCCAACGGCATGCAGATTCTCTACAGCTCCGTACAGGGAGGGCGCAGCGTGTTAGCCGTTACTTCAGTCGACGGACGGGTACGCCAGACCTTGTCGGCACTGAACGGCAAAGTACGCGAGCCGACGTGGGGACCATTTACAAACTAGTTTTCAGTGTGACTCTTTTTCAAAGGAACTTAAATGAGCTCGCGCATCGCCAGAACCCTCACAATAGCCACTTTTGCAGCCTCGTTGGCTGCTTGTAGCTCTGTGCCCCTAGACCAGTCTGCAACCGGGGCTGGAGGCGGCACGGGGTCGGCCAGCTCTGGGCAGATCATGGACCCGTTCAATCCGCAAAGCCCGCTCGCCCAGCAGCGCTCGGTCTATTTCGACTTTGACAGCTATACCGTGCCTGATCAATACCGCAATCTGGTCGAAATGCATTCGTCCTATCTCACCGGCCATACGCAGCAAAAAATCCGTATCGAAGGCAACGCCGACGCACGCGGAGGCTCCGAGTACAATCTGGCCCTGGGCCAGCGCCGTTCCGACGCCGTCGCGCGCATGATGACGCTGCTGGGCGTCAACAGCTCGCAAATCGAAGCGATCAGCTTCGGCAAGGAGAAGCCCAAGGCCTTGGGCAATACTGAAGCCGACTACGCCGAAAACCGTCGTGCAGATATCGTGTATCAGCAATAAAATCTGAAGCACTAGTCACTGCAGCGCCGTGGCGGTCCTCCGCCGCGGCGTTTTTACATTAACGGAACCCACTATGAGCGCTTATTCCATGCCCTTGCGAACCGCCCTGCTGGCCGGCGTGATGTCCCTTTCTGCGCTGATGTCCGCGCCCGCACAGGCCTTTTCTGACGATGAAGCCCGCCGGGCCATCCTCGAGCTGCGCGAACAGCTCAGGCAGGTGACTGAACAGAACCGCCAGGCCCGCCTTCAACTGGCCGACCAGATGGAAGCGATGCAGCATGAAATGGCCTCCATGCGCGGGCAGCTGGAAAAACTCAATTGGCAGGCCGACCTGGACAAGCGATCCAGCCAGGATCAATCCGGCGGCCACACCACCCAGGTCGCCGATCCCCAGGAGCAGGCGGCCTACGAGGCTGCGATGGGCCTCTTCCGTAGCGGCAAGTACAAAGAAGCCGCCGATAGCTTCACCACCTTCCTCCAAGCCTATCCCGACAGTCAGCTTGCCCCTGAAGCCCGTTTCTATCGCGGCAGCAGCCAGTACGCAAGCAAGGATTTCAAGGGCTCCATACAGGGCTTGCAGGCCATGGTTCAAGCCACGCCCAAGGACCCGCGCGCGCCCGACGCCTTGCTCGTCGTGGCCGCCAGCCAGATCGAGCTCAACGACATGGCCGGCGCCAAAGCCAGCCTTCAGAAAATCGTGAAGGATTACCCTCAGGCTTCCGCCGCCGAAACCGCCAAGAGCCGGCTGAAACTGCTGCAATAATGCTTTCCGCCGTGCCGGCAGGCGGGCCGGCCTACCGCCAACGGCAGCACCGCCGCAGCCTGTTCATGGCCGCCCTGCTGACGGCAATGCTTGCACTGGCTTGCCTGGACCTGATGTCGGGTGCAACCCGCATCGACGTCCCTGGCTTGTGGCGGTTGCTGCTCTCGACGGGTCCCTCGGACCCCACCATGCAGGCGATCGTCTGGCACGTCCGGATGCCGCAGGCGCTCATGGCCCTGCTTGTTGGCGCCGCGCTGGGGCTTGCGGGCGCCGAAATGCAGACGGTCCTGAACAATCCGCTGGCCAGCCCCTTCACCCTCGGCGTCTCCTCAGCCGCCGCCCTGGGTGCGGCGCTGACGCTCATCCTTGGCTGGCGCGTGGCCGGCATCCCTGCTGATTACGTCCTCGTTTTCAATGCCTTCGCGCTGGCCGTTGCCTGCGCCATGATGCTCGATGCCGTGGCGCGACGCTCCCATATCGGCGCCGCGGCCATCGTCCTGTTCGGCATTGCGCTCGTGTTCACGTTCAATGCCCTCCTGGCGCTCGTCCAACTGATGGCCAACGCGGCCGACCTGCAAGACCTGGTGTTCTGGATGATGGGCAGCCTGGCCCGCAGCGACTGGAACAAAGTCGCGATGATGGGCGCCGGCCTGCTCCTCGTCTTTCCGTTTTCCCTGCGTAATGCCTGGCAATTGACCGCGATGCGATTCGGCGACGACCGTGCCGCGAGCTTCGGCGTGGACGTACAGCGCGTGCGACGCAATGCACTGCTCCGCGTCAGTGTCCTGGCGGCGCTTGCCGTCGCCCTGGTCGGCGTGATCGGCTTTGTAGGACTCATCGCGCCGCATATTGCCCGCCGACTGTGGGGCGAAGACCACCGCTGGTATCTCCCCGCCAGCGCCTGCGTGGGCTGCGTGATCCTGATTGCCGCCTCGGTAGCTTCCAAGCTGATCAGTGACCAGATGATCGTACCCGTGGGGATCGTGACCACCCTCGTGGGCATACCATTTTTTGTCGTGACGCTCATGCGGCGCAGGGTTTTATGAGTACCGCGCCGGCTATGCCCTCTGGCGACGGCTTGGCCGTCCGGGGCCTGTCGTGCCGGCTGGGCACCAACCCGGTGTTGCAGTCGCTGGACCTTCCCGCCCTGCCGCCGGGCCACGTGGCGGCGCTGCTGGGGCCGAACGGCAGCGGCAAGTCGACCTTGCTGCGCAGCATTTCCGGACTGGTGCCCGCCACGGCCAGCATGTTGTCATGGAACGGCGCCGATCTGCGCACTCAGACAGCGCAGGCGCGCTCGAAACATATCCGGTATCTGCCTCAATCGCTGCCTGAGTCGATTCACCTTACCGTGACCGAGGCCGTTCTGGTCGCCCTGCATGCGCACGGCGCCTTGCCGTCGCACCGCGCCTTGGACCGGGCCGATACGGTGCTGCATGAGCTGGGCATCGGGCATCTTGGCCCGGGCTACCTCGATGAACTGTCCGGCGGCCAGCGACAACTGGTGGGACTGGCACAGGCGCTGGTGCGCGAGCCGGCGGTGCTGCTTCTGGATGAACCGCTGGCATCGCTGGATCTGAATTACCAGCATCACGTCATGCAATTGCTGAAGCGCCTCGCGCGCGAGCACCAGCTGTTAATCATGATCGTCCTGCATGATCTGAACATGGCGCTTCGGTATGCCGATACAGCACTATTGCTGCGACGGGGCGCCCTGCTCGCGAGCGGCGCGCCCACCTCCGTCGTCAGTCCCGCGAACCTGGCCGACGCCTTCCAGATCCATGCTCGGGTCGAGTCATGCAGCAAAGGCTATTCCAATGTCGTCGTCGACGACCTGATTCAACTTTAACGCTCGCCATGCCATCAACGCCTGTTTTCCCCCAATACACTGCCACGGTCGACCGAACGCGGGTCCACTATACCCGTGCAGGCAGCGGCCCCATGCTCTTGTTGATCCATGGCTCGCTGTGTGATTATCGCTATTGGCGCTGGCAGCTTCCCGTGCTCAGCCAACAGTACACCGTCATTGCCCCCAGCCTGCCCGGGTATTGGCCCGAGGCGTTGGATCGGGAAGATTCATCCTTCAGTATAGAACGCCACAGTGCGACCATGACGGCCCTCATTCGCCACATTGGCGAGGGACAACCCGTCCACGTGCTGGGGCATTCGCGCGGGGCGCACGTGGCCCTGAATATTGCCTTGGGCGCGCCGGCTCTCACTCGCAGCCTCACTCTTGCAGATCCGGGATTTGGCTTCGACGGCGAATCGGGCGGCATGGCGGTCCATGCCGAAGCCGTGGCGCTGTTGGCGCGTGATGACGTGGAGCAAGCGCTGTCCGTGTTCGTCGATACCGTCAACGGCCCGGGCACGTGGCGCCAGATGGTGAGCTGGTTCAAGGCGATGGTCCGGGACAACGCCAAGACATTGCTCTCGCAAGTCAACGAGCCTCATGCGTCCGTCGATGCCAACCGCCTGGCCGAACTCGACACGAAAACCCTACTGGTCGGCGGTGCGAACAGCCCCGCCCGCTATCACTCCCGGATCGACACACTGGCGCAGGTGCTGCCGCATGCAACGCGACTGAGCATTCCCCTTGCGTCGCACGGGATGAACCTGGCCAACCCGAAGGCCTTCAACCAAGGGGTGCTGGACTATTTGAACGGGGTGGACTGAGGGGCAGCGTCGATGCCCCTGCCGCTTAATGGGCGCGTGTGTTCGCCGCCTTGACGTCGCACTGCGCCGTCGCCTTTTCGTGTGTGCTGAAGGCGAACGCCATGTCGACCTTGCCGCCCACCGCCACCTGGGCAGCGGGTTGTTCGAGCATGGCGTGATAACCGCCGGGCTTGAACTCGAGCTGGCCCATTGCGGGGATGACGACGTCCTGCGTCTCGGACATGCGGCTCATGCCGTCTTTTTCGGTCGTCTGGTGCAGCATGACCATGCCATAGGCGGGCGACGAGGCGCCCGTGAGCTTGACGTCCTGCTGTCCGCTGTTCTTGATGATGAAGTAACCCCCGGACGGTGCCGGCTTCGGCAAGGACCGTATCCAGCACGCGGTCACCGACAGCGTACTGGATGCCGGCATGGCCGCGATGTCGGCCATGCCGGCGTGCGCCGCCATGCCCCCGTGCGAGGCCATATCCCCATGCGCTGCGTGCCCCGTACCGTGGGCCAGACAGACAGTGGTCGTGCTGCCCAGCGCCAGGATACCGGCAAGTATCACTTTTTTCACGATTGTGTTCCTGTTGATCTGTTGTCAATGTGCATGCATCTGCCCATGCACGCCCGAGTGTACTATGGCGTTTGTCGTCCCACTTGCTCAACCACACCATGACCGCTCTTTCTGCCGACGCAACGCCCCGGATCACTGTAGAACGCTTCAAACAACTCCTGAAGGAACAGCATCCATTCGCATCGGTGCTCGAGGTCGAGATCCTGGAGATAGGCTACGGGACCGCTCTGTTGCTGCTGCCGGATCGCAGCGCGCACCAGCGACTCGGCGGCATCATCGCCGGGCCCATGCTCATGGGACTCGCCGACCTCGCCCTGTATGCCGCCATCGTAGGCGCCACCGGCAATACGGCAGCCGTCACGGCCAGCCTCAGTATCAACTTCCTGCGCAAGACACCGCCCGGCGGCGTCCTGGCACATGCGAACATTCTGAAAACAGGGCGACTGGCTGCCGGCGAGGTCAGCCTCACACCTCGTACGGGCGGCGAAGCCGTCGCGCACGCCATCAGCACATGGTCGCTGCCGCGTACCGCCAGCGCCGAACCGACAACGCTTGACGCCTGAGCGATAGCCCGCGAACCGGGCAGGCATCGGAAGGCGCCGTGTCGCTCAGGCAAATGAAGCGAGATGCTCGACGAGCAGTCGCCCCGCCGGGGACAATTGCGCCTTTTGCCTGAAGCAAATGGCAAAGCGCCGCTGCGCCCAGGGGTCCAGCAAGGGAATCACGCGCAGTCCTTGCGCCTGCGCGTAGGTTTGAACGACTTCGATGGGCACCACGCTGATGGCAAGATTAGCCAGAACGACCCGCAATACGGCGTTCAGGTTCGATACGAACACGCGTTCGAGCAACGGCTTGCCGGCCAGCGTCGCCTGCCGTTTCAGCATGGCGTGAACGGCACTGGTGGGCGACAGGCTGACCTGCTCGTAGTCCAGCGTGGCGGCGAACGGCAGTTCCCGATGAGAAGCCAGGGGATGATCGGGATGCACGACCACCGCCAGGCGATCGCTGCGATAGGGGGCCTTTTCCAGTCCCTGAAAGTCGGCAACGTCCCAGCATATGCCGACCGACGCAAGGCCATCCTTGATGCCGCGCACCACCTCGACACTGAGCCGTTCCTCGATATCGATCTTGATATTGCGGTAATCCGGATTCTGAAGGAACAAGGCCAGGTCTTCCGCGAGCGATTCCGCCAGGACGGACGCCGTCGCGAAGACACGCACCTGACCCTCGACACCGGACGCATACGACGCCATGTCGCGATGTATCCGGTCGGCGCTGGTAAGCATGCTGCGCGCGTGCTCGAGCAGCGTTTCGCCGGCAGGCGTAGGTTCAACACCGTGGCGGCGCCGGATCAACAAGTCGACCCCTAGCGTCTCCTCCAGGGCGGCCATCCGCTTGCTGACCGCCGAACCGACGATATTGGACTGTTCACCGGCGCGGGCGATGCTGCGCGCCTCGCACACCGCAACGAACAGGCGCAACGAAGTCAGGTCGAGATTGCGCATGCGGCCTCCTTGGGAAGGTCTTTATCTAGATGTTCCATTTTGGAATTTATGCAGTGCCGGAATAGCGCTGGCGATATTAACGAGAATATCTAGAATAACGGTATCTACGGCTATCGGTCCACCCAATAATGTCCCACGCCAGCACTTCACCCTCATCGATGCCCAAGACGGACTGGCCGCCACGCGCGATCGTCCGGGAGGTCGGGCTCCGTGATGGACTGCAAAGCATCCAGCGCATCCTGCCCACCGATCAAAAGCGGGAGTGGATACAGGACGCGTACGATGCCGGCCAGCGGGAAATCGAGGTCGGCTCCTTTGTTCCGGCGCGCCTTCTGCCGCAACTTGCCGATACCCGGGAGCTGGTCGAATTCGCCAAGACGCTGGACGGACTGATGGTTTCCGTACTTGTGCCCAACCTCAAGGGCGCCTCGCTGGCGATGGAAGCCAACGCTGACCTCATGATCATCCCCCTGTCGGCCAGCCACGCTCATAGTCTGGCCAATTTGCGCAAGACCCCCGACGAAGTGGTGGCCGAAGTCGGCCGCATCCGGGCAGAGCGCGACGCCGGCGGCTCGCGGATCATAATCGAAGGCGGCGTCGGGACCGCCTTCGGCTGCACCCTGCAGGGCGAGGTGCAGGCCGCCGAAGTATTGCGCCTCATGCAGGCCTTGCTGGATGCCGGCGCCGACCGCGTCAGCCTGGCCGATACCGTCGGTTATGCGAACCCCGCCATGGTGGATCGCCTTTTCGATGCCGCCCTGCGCATTGCCGGCGACAAACTGTGCTGCGCCCATTTCCACGACACGCGGGGTCTGGGCCTGGCCAACGCGCTGACCGCGCTGCGACTGGGCATCACCCGCTTCGATGCTTGTCTCGCCGGCATCGGCGGCTGCCCGCATGCGCCCGGGGCGAGCGGAAATATTACGACGGAAGACCTCGTCTTCATGCTCGAGAGCATGGGCATTTCGACGGGCACCGACCTGAAACAACTGCTGGCGCTACGCGAGCGGCTGGCCAAGTGGCTGGCTGGCGAGACGCTGCAAGGCACGGTCTGGCGCGCCGGCCTGCCCCTTCATTTCGTGTCGCCGTCGCGTCGCGAAGCCACCCCTCACTGATCTACCGCGTATCGACATGCCTCATTCTGAAAACGCCGCCATGCCGGCCCCCCTTGCAACCACCGACGCCTCGCCGGGCCCCGCGACATCCACCCGCCGCCTGCCGCTGACCGGCTTGCGGGTAGTGGAATTCACCCACATGGTCATGGGGCCGACCTGCGGCCTCGTGCTCGCCGATCTTGGCGCGGAAGTCATCAAGGTCGAACCCGTCGAAGGCGACCGGACCCGTCATCTGCTGGGGGCCGGCGCAGGCTTCTTCCCGATGTTCAACCGCAACAAGAAAAGCATTGCCGTCGACCTTCATACGCCTGAAGGCGTCGAGGTCGCACGCAAACTGGCTGCCAGCGCTGACGTCATCACCGAAAACTTTCGTCCGGGCATGATGCGCAAGTACGGCCTGGACTACGCCACGCTCAGCGCGAGCCAGCCGCGTCTTATCTACGCGAGCCTGAAGGGCTTCTTGCCAGGTCCTTACGAACTGCGCACGGCGCTGGATGAAGTCGTGCAGATGATGGGCGGGCTGGCCTACATGACCGGCCGGCCCGGCGATCCGCTGCGCGCAGGCACCAGCGTGAACGACATCATGGGCGGCATGTTCGGCGCAATCGGCATCCTGGCCGCGCTGATCGAGCGCGGCATCACGGGCAAAGGCCAGGAAATCGAATCCGCCCTGTTCGAGAACAATATCTTCCTGGTTGGCCAGCACATGCTGCAGTACGCCATTACCGGTGTGCCGGCAGCGCCGATGCCGGAACGGATTTCCGCCTGGGCCCTGTACGACGTGTTCACGGTCAAGGATGGCGAGCAGATCTTTCTGGCCGCTGTCAGCGATGCCCAATGGAAGGTATTCTGCAAGGCCATGGGCTTCGACGATCTCCTGGCTCGGCCGGAACTTGCGACCAACAACGACCGCGTACGTGTGCGGGATGCCTTGCTCACCGATCTGCGTGCGCGGCTCGTGCGCTACACCGCAACGGAACTGGCGGCCATCTTCGAGCAGCACGGCCTGCCCTTCGCCCCCATCGTCAAGCCCGAAGAGCTGTTCGACGACCCGCACCTGCAGGCGACGGGCGGACTGGCAGAGGTAAGATTGACCGACGGAGAGCGGGCCGGCCAGACGACGCGCGCGCCCTTGCTGCCGCTGCGCATGACAGGAGAGCGGCTGGGAGTGCGCAACCAGCCTCCGGCGCTGGGCCAGGACACCACCGAACTCCTCGCGGGCCTCGGCTACGCCACCAACGATATCGAAGCCCTGCTGCGCCAAGGCTCCGTCGCCTGATTTTCCCCTGCAACACATATCAACAAAGACCGGAGACATCCATGAAAACCTATCCACACGTCACCCGCCGCCAGGTACTGGCCGCAATCGGGGCCTCGGCGCTTTACGCACCGTTCTCGTCCTGGGCGCAGAGCGACCGGCCCGTCAACCTCATCCTGCCGGTCGGTGCGGGTTCAGGCGTCGACACCATCGTGAGGTCGGCCTCACAGGCATGGTCCCAGGCCCTGAAGCACACACTGGTCATCGAAAACAAGCCGGGCGCTGGCGGCATCGTGGGCACGCAGGCACTGGTCAAGGCGCCCGCCGACGGCTATACCCTGGGTGTCGTCTCCAACAACCATGTCATCTACCCCAGCGTCTACAAGTCCGTTCCGTTCGATCCGATCGCCGACATCACGCCGATATCCGTGATCGGCTCGACGCCCTTCCTCCTTGTCGTCAATCCAAAGAAGGTGCCTGCAAGCAATGTGAAAGAGCTGGTTGCCCTGCTGAAGAAAAGTCCCGGCGACTATACCTTTGCGTCATCCGGCAACGGGACGGTGCTGCACCTGGCCACCGAGATGTTCGTCGACCAGGCGGATGTGCAGGCCAGGCACATCCCCTACAAGGGCGTAGGCCCCATGCTCACGGACATCATCGGCGGGCAGGTGGACTTCGGCATTTCGTCGCTTCCATCGCTTCTGGGCCATATGAAGAGCGGCGCCCTGCGCGCCCTGGGCGTATGCAGCAAGGAACGCATCGCAGCCCTGCCCGATATGCCGACCATTGCCGAACAAGGCCTGCCCGACTACGACATCAAAGGATGGTTCGCCGTGATCGGCCCGGCCAAGCTGCCCGATGACAAGGTCCAGGAAGTCTTCGCCAGCGCATCGGCCGCCTTCACCGACCCGAAGGTCAAGGAAAGCATGGCCAAGCAAGGCAACACCATACACTTGATGCCTCCGGCTGAAACCGCCCGCTACTTCCGCAGCGAACTGGCCAAGTACGCCACAATCGTCAAGAACGCGGGCATGGAGCTGAAGTAAAGGCACGCCCGACTTGCACTACCATGCGGGGAAGACTAACTGCGCAAAAGGAAAGCCATGCAATATCGCCGACTGGGCTCCAGCAACCTGAAGGTATCGGCCCTGTGCCTTGGGACCATGATGTTCGCCGACCAGACCGACTTTGACGAAGCCCAGCGCATTGTCGCGTCGGCCCAGGACCAGGGACTGAACTTCATCGACACGGCAGACGTCTACAGTCGGGGCGCGTGCGAAGAAATGGTGGGAAAGATCCTGCGCGGACGCCGGAACGACTGGATCCTTGCCACCAAGCTGGGCAACAGCATGAAGTCATTGCCCAACTATTCCCACTACTCGCGCCGGTGGATGATGCAGGAACTCGACAACAGCCTGCGTCGGCTGGCAACCGACCACGTCGACATCCTGTACCTGCATCGCGATTTCCATGAAGAGAATCTGGAGGAGGCGGTACGGACCCTGGGCGACATGATCACGGCAGGCAAGATCAGGGCGTACGGGTTGTCGAATTTTCGCGGCTGGCGCATCGCCGAAGTGATTCGCCTGTGCGAAAAAGCCAATGTGCCGCCCCCCGTCGTTTGCCAGCCGTATTACAACCTGCTCAACCGGGGACCCGAGGTCGAGATCCTTCCGGCCTGCGGTCACTATGGCCTGGGCGTCGTGCCCTACAGCCCGATCGCGCGCGGCGTGCTGACGGGGAAATATCAGCCCGGCACCCTGCCCTCGGAAGGGACCCGTGCAGCCCGTGGGGACAAGCGCATACTCGAAACCGAGTTCCGCGAGGAATCCCTGGTGATTGCCCAGCGGCTGCAACGCCATAGCGAAGAGCGCGGGATCAAGCTGGCTCACTTCGCCACGGCCTGGGTGCTGGCGAACCAGCACGTCAGTGCCGTCATCGCCGGGCCCCGGACGCTGGCCCAGATGGAAGATTATTATCCCGCGGTCGATGTGCAGATCGGCCCCGACGATGAAGCGCTGGTCGACAGCCTGGTCACCCCGGGGCACGCATCGACGCCGGGGTACAACGACCCCAGCTATCCTTTCTTTGGCCGCTAGGCCGTATTACTTGCTGGTCGGCAGTTTGCCGGCCACGCCCTCGACGTAGTAATTCATCTTGTTCAGGCCGGCGTCATCCAGCACGCCGGATTCCAGGCGCACCTTCCCCTCGTTGTCCTTGAGCGGGCCGGCGAACGGAGCCAGCGTGCCGGCGACGATCTCGGCCTGCTTGTCGAGCACCAGTTGCTTGAGCTCCGCCGGCACCGCAGGGCCGAAGCCTTCAATGGCGGCCATGCCTTCCTTGATGCCGCCCCATGTGCTGTCGGACTTCCACGTGCCGTTCAGGACATCCTGCGCTTCCTTGGTGAAATACTTGCCCCAGTGGTGCGTCACCGCAGCGAGCTGGGCATGGGGTCCGAACCTCTTCATGTCGGAGTGATAGGCCACGGCATACTTGCCTTTCTCTTCGGCGGCCTGCACGGTGGCCGTCGAGTCGGTATGATGCGTGACCACGTCGGCGCCCTGCCCGATCAGGGCCAGCGCGGCGTCGCGTTCCTTACCCGGATCGAACCAGCTGTTCACCCAGATGACCCGGACTTCGGCCTTGGGGTTGACGCTGCGCATGCCCCGCGTAAAGGCGTTGATGCCTTGCAGGACCTCTGGAATGGGGAAGGCGCCGACGTAACCTGCCACGTTGGACTTCGTCATCTTGCCTGCAATGATGCCGGCCAGATAGCGGGCCTCGTAAAAGCGCGAATTGGTTGTGGCCACGTTGGCGGCCGTCTTGTATCCGGTGGAGTGGACGAACTTCACGTCCGGAAATTGCCTTGCGACCTTCAGCGTCGGATTCATATAGCCGAACGACGTCGTGAAGATCAGCTTGTTGCCCTGTTGGGCCAGATCCCGGATGACCCGCTCGGCATCGGCGCCTTCGGGCACATCTTCGACATAGGTCGTCTTGACCTTGTTGCCCAGCGCGGCTTCCATTTCTTTGCGGCCGGTATCCTGCTGCCACGTCCAGCCCGCTTCCCCGATGGGGCTCACATAGACGAAGCCGACTTTCAGCGGCTCTTGGGCGCCGGCAGCGGCCGACATCGCCATCGCGGGCACCGCCGCCATCACGCACAAGGCCTTGCGTAGGAAATTTGCAGACATGATCATCCTCAGGTATTGGGGTTGAAGTTTTTTCCAAGTGAAGCAGGCATGTTGAGCCTAATCCAGCTTGCATTACGAGAAATAAGGACCAGCACGAGCACCGTCGCAAGATAAGGCAGCATGGACAGGAGTTGGGATGCAATGGGCACGCCAAGCGCTTGCATATGATAGGTAAGAATCGTGATTCCACCAAACAGATAGGCCCCGGCCAGCACCCTTGCGGGACGCCAGGTCGCGAAGGTGGTCAGCGCCAGCGCGATCCAGCCCCGCCCGGCGACCATGTCTTCCACCCACATGGGCGTATAGACCAGCGACATGAAGGCCCCCGCCAGGCCGCAGCAAGCGCCTCCGAACAGCAAGGCCGCAAGCCGGATGCGGCGTACGTCATAGCCCAGCGAATGCGCCGATGAAGGCGATTCGCCCACGGCACGCAGTATCAGCCCGGCGCGGGTCCGGTTCAGGAACCAGATGATTGCTGCACAAAGCACCAGCGAGAAGTAGACCATCGGATGCTGGCGGAACAGGGCCGTCCCGAGCAGCGGAATGTCCTCGAGCAGCGGTATGCCATAGCGGCCGCCCTGTAGGGTTTCACCGACATAGTCGATGCCGATATAGGCCGACGCCCCCGCGCCGAACAGCGATAGGGCGAGCCCCGTCGCCACCTGATTGGCACCCAGCCAGACCGTCAGCCAGGCAAAAAAACCGGCCAGCACCATACCGGAGATCGCGCCAGCCATGAAGCCGACGGCGACGCTGCCGGAATGCAAGGTGACGGCAAACCCGATGACGGCGGCCACGAGCATCATGCCCTCCGACCCCAGGTTGATGACACCGGATTTTTCGTTGATGAGCAGGCCGAGGGCAGCCAGCATCAAGGGGGTGCCCGCATTGATGGCCGAAGCCAGGAGAGGCGCCAGTGCGTCCATCATCGTCTCCAGCGCAAGCGGTTATGGATAAGGACGTCGCAAGCAAGCAGCGAGAACAGCAAGATGCCCTGGAAGATGCCGGTGATGGCGCTCGGCATGCCCAGGCGGCTTTGCGAGAGTTCCCCGCCAATATAGAGCAACGCCATGATGAAACTGGAGAAAATCACACCGACGGGATGCAGGCGTCCCACGAAAGCGACGATGATGGCGGCGAATCCGTAGCCGGGCGACACCGACGGCGTCAGCTGTCCGATGGGTCCCATGATTTCGCACGCACCTGCCAGGCCGGCCAGGCCGCCCGACACCAGCATGGTCACCCACAGCGAGCGGCGCGCCGAAAATCCTGCGTAGCGGGCGGCAAGCGGCGCCATGCCGCCCACCTGCAGCTTGAAGCCCGAAAAGCTGCGCGACAGATACAGCCACCCGATCAACGACGCCGCCAACGCAAGGATGATCCCCAGATGCAGGCGCGTGCCCGGTAGTACAGTGGGAAGCAGGAAGCCATCCGAGAACAGACGCGACTGCGGGAAGCCGAAACCATCCGGGTCCATCAGTGCACCATGCACGAGGTAACTGAGCAGCAGCTCGGCAACGTAGACGAGCATGAGCGAGACGAGGATTTCGTTGGCGTTGTAGCGGTCACGCAAGAAGGCCGTGATGCCGGCCCATAGCATGCCGCCGGCGGCGCCGGCGATCAGCGCCAGCGAGATGAGCCAGAAGCCCCCCTGTGCCGTTTCGTCATCGAAATAAAGCACCACGGCGCCTGCCGTGATGGCGCCCAGCACTAACTGCCCTTCTGCGCCGATGTTGAAGACATTCGCGCGGAAGCACATGGCCAGTCCGACGGAGATGAGCAGCAAGGGCGCCAGCTTGACGCCGACCTCGGACCAGCCGCGCAAGTCCTTGATGGGCTCCAGGAAGAACACGGCGAGGCTGGCCAGCGGGTCCTTGCCGACCGCCATGAACAGCAGAAGGCCGCACGCCATGGTCAGCAGCACGGCCAGCACGGGCGACAACCACGACATCCACACGGAGGGGTGGGCGCGGGGTTCAAGCTTCAACATGCATACGCTCTGCTGTGGCGTTCGAGACGCCCGTCTGCCCCGGCCAGAGGCCGCTCATCCATTGCCCTATGAGGTCCATATTCGCTTCAGATCTTCTTATTGACGGAGACACCCTGCCCTTGGCCATGACAATCAGCCGGTCGGCGATGTCGAACAGTTCGTCGAGTTCTTCGGAGATCACCAGGACTGCGCAGCCTGCGTCACGCAATCCCATGAGTTCGGCGCGTATCTGCGCGGCAGCGCCGACATCGACGCCCCAGGTGGGTTGGGCTACGAGCAAGAGGCGGGGCTGGCGCAACACCTCCCGGCCGATGATGTACTTTTGCAGGTTGCCGCCAGACAGGCTGGCCGCCGCGGCATCCGGGCCCGCGGCCCTGACGTTGAATCGCCGGATGATATCGGTGGCCAGGCGCTGTATGGCCTTGTAGCGAATGAAGCCCCTACGCACCGTACGGCCCGACTGATGGGATAACAGTATGTTCTGCGCGAGCGTCAGTTCCGGCACGGCGCCTCGGCCCAGACGCTCTTCCGGAACAAAGGCGACGCCGCGCGCCCGGCGCCACGCTGCCGAGCGCCGGCCTATTGCCGCGTCGTCCAGCATGATGGCATGCGGCGCGGCCCGGGTATCCTCACCTGACAACACGGCCAGGAGTTCCTGCTGGCCATTGCCCGACACGCCCGCCAAGCCAACGATTTCCCCGGCGTGGACATCGAAGTCGATGTCGCTCAGGCGCGTGGCAAAGGGGTGGGCCTTTTCAAGCGACAGCTTGCGCACCGACAGGACGCGCTGCCCGGCGTCTTGCTCGTGATGGGTAATGGCAGGCGGCTCGGCACCAATCATGAGGCGGGACAAGCTGGAGTCGGTCTCCTGGCGCGGATCGCATACGCCCGTTACCTTGCCGCCGCGCATCACGGTACACGTATGGCACAGGGCTCGTATCTCGTCCAGCTTATGGCTGATGTAAAGGATGCTGCAGCCCTCGGCGGCCAGTTGGCGCAAGGTCTCGAACAGCTTGCCGACCGCCTGCGGCGTCAGCACGGACGTAGGTTCGTCCAGGATAAGGAGTTGGGGCTTGCCCAGCAAGGCACGCATGATTTCGACGCGCTGGCATTCGCCGACAGACAAGGTATGCACATGGCGCTGAGGCTGGAGCTCGAGTCCGTATTGCTGCGCCGTGTCGGCAATGCGCCGTTCGAGTTCGTCGAGACGCGTATCGGGAGGCAGGCCCAGCGCGATGTTTTCTGCGACCGTCAGGGTGTCGAACAATGAAAAATGCTGGAACACCATGCCGATGCCGAGATCGCGTGCCGCGGCAGGATGGGCAATATTCGTTTCCGTGCCGTTCCAGTAGATATCGCCTTGGTCCGGCTTGATGACGCCGTAGATGATTTTCATCAGGGTCGATTTGCCCGCGCCGTTCTCGCCCAGCACCGCATGGATCTCGCCCGGCTGGACGACCAAGTCGACCTGATCATTTGCCACGACTGCCGGATACTGCTTGGTGATACGCTTCAACGCGAGACGAGGAGTCATGTCATTTATCGTTCAGCCGCGGAAACGGGCAGTTCTGCTTTCCATCTGAAAATTCTACCGTCAATCCCCAGCACGATCGGGCGGGGATTACCCTAGGCGATTCCGCGCCTGCGCGGCGCGGCCGGCACTGACCGATTGATGCCACCCCGTGAGGGCTGCTATTCTAACCTGTGCCCCCGCCCACGACGAGAGCTCATGAATAGCGTCGACATCGCTTCCAGCATCTGGATGACTATCGTGCAGGAATTCTCCGACATACCGGATGCGTCGGAGGCCACCCGCATCGTATTGCGGCTCACCATGGCCAGCCTGCTGGGCGCCGCGATTGGCTACGAGCGAGAGCTACGCGGAAAGGCGGCGGGGCTGCGCACGCACATGCTGGTTTCACTGGGCGCGGCGATCTTCGTGCTGGTCCCCTTGCAAAGCGGCATGAAGGTCGAGGATCTTAGCCGGGTCATGCAAGGGGTCATTGCGGGCATCGGCTTTTTGGGCGCGGGAGCCATCATGAAGCTCAGCGACAAACGCCGAGTCAAAGGGTTGACGACGGCCGCGACCATATGGGTCGCCGCAGCCATCGGCATCGCCGCAGGGGTCGGCCGCGAGGCGACGGCCGTCGTCAGCACGTTGGCCGTGCTGTTCATCCTGGTGATCCTGGGACGCATGGAAATCGCTATCGACGACATGCGTGACGAGGACACCACGCGCAACGTCGCCCAGCCACCGCCCGACACGCCCGACAGGCCCGACGACTGACCGGGCGGCGATCCGCGACAGCCCTAGGGCAAGCGCGCTCGATGCCGGTCAGGGCTTCGGCTGCTCCGAGGGCCAGTTTTCGCGTTCGGCCGCAGAGGGCTTCTTGCCCTCACCCGTCTTTTCCTTCGCCTCGGACGTCGGCTTCTTGCTCTCGCTATCGGACTGTTTGCTGTCGGACCCCGACTGCTTCCCGTCGGAAGCGGACCCGCCGGAAGCAGTCTTGCCCGGCGGCGGCGCCTTGGGATCTGCTTGTGCCCTGGCTTCCAGCGAGGCGCAACCCGCCGACTCGTCGGTGCCGACGTTGAGCAACGGCAGCAGCGCCGCAAACGGCGTAGCGATAATGCCCAAGGCCACGGCCGCTCCGGCCCGCGCCATGAGCGGTCCCGGCTGGACGCCGACATCCGGATCCTTGAACGTACCCTTGGCGTACAGGGGCGAGCGCAGCGTGAAGATGCGCACCGTCTTGTTCGCGGGCCGAATATCCAGATCCATCACTTCGGTGTTGAGGTTGATCGTTCCGGTGATGTCGACGATGGTGTCGTCCGTTTCGAGCCGGAATGCGCGCGCGTTCATGAGCCCGTTCTTGACCCCGAAATCGGCGGCGAGGCAATTAAGCACGATCTGCTCGTCGCCGAATATCTTGACGAGCACCGCGTTCGCCACGTTCAGCCCGGCCGCTTCAAGCAGGAACTGGCTGATCGTACCGCGACTGACCAGGGCCTTGACCTCTCCGTTGCTGTGGCCCAGAAGTTCGGCGATGGAGTTGCCTCGACCGGTCAGCTCGGCGTCGCCGTGCACTTCCCCGAAACTGGCGTTCATGCTCTCGGCGCCCGGAAACAGCTGCTTCATCTTCAGATGCCGGGCGGCGGTCTTGAGCTCTGCTGCTATCTTATCCGACCTGCCGTCCAGTTTGATGGTATTGCGCAAGTTGCCGCCGGCCACGCCGAAGTTCAGCGGTGTCAATGTCAGCACCTTATTGTCGAGCTTGACGTGGGCTTCGATATGGTCAAGGGGCAATGCCTTCTCGCGCAGGATCCTCAGTCCCTTGAATTGCACGTCGGCATCCATCACGCCCCAAGCCTTGGTATTGATCGGCGCGACGGGCAGCGCTTTGCCCGCCGGTTGCTTGGCGGCCTTCTTCTTGTCGTCCTTGCCTTTGACGTCGCTGGTCTGGACACCGATCAAAGGTCCGAGGTCCTTCAAGCGCAATTGCTCCGACTCGACCTCGCCCGTCAGTAACGGCCGCGGCTTGCGCAGCTGATATTCAAGCGTTCCCCGGATATCGCTTTCGCCCACCTTGCCCTTGAAATCCTCGTAGCGCCAGCGATCGTCATCGCCTTCCAGCAAGCCGATCAGGTGTCCTTCGGTGCTATAGGGCGGCGTATCCGGCAAGGCGATGCCCACCAGGGGAAGCAAGTCCGCCATGGTGTCGCCGGCGAGCTTGAGGCGCACATCCAGCGCCGCCAGTGCCTGCGGCCGGGTCACCGACCCTTCCAGCGCGATGACGGTCGACCCCACCTTCATTTCGCCACGCAGCGGGAACGGGTTGCTTCCCTGGCGCAGGGAAAGTATGCCTCCCGTGCTGCCTTCTCCCGATACTTCGGCTTCGTTATAGGTTCCGCTGGCTTTCCAGCCCATCCCATAACCTTCCGGCGTCGTTGCCTCCAACGTATCGAGGTCCGCCTTCATGTCCAGCTTGCTGGTTGCATCGATCACCTGGGCATGGACGCTCTGCAATGAGATCTTCTGCAGGTCGAATTTCCAGTCCGACGGCGTGTCGTTCTCGTCCTTCTTCTTGAAATCCCAATTGGCCGTGCCGTCAGCCTGGCGCTCGAGCAGCACATTGGCTTTTTCTACCTGAAGATCGGCGATCTCCACCGTTTTGCCCAGTAAGGCCAGCGGGTTTACAAGGACGGTCAGGCTCGACACCTCGGCCATGCTCTTGCCTTCGGCAGGCCCGGCTGGATTCCCTACCACGACGTCCTTGGCGGTTATCTCCGGCCAGGGTATCCAGCCACGCCAGCCTTTCGCGGTATCGCTGCGGATCCAGTCGACATCCAGATCGCCCTTGATGGCAACCGGCCGATCGGCGGCCTGGCTGGCTTGCTGATTGATCCATGGGCGGACGTAGTTCCAGTCGAAGGTGGCCAGCAAGGTAAAACACAACGCCAGCACAGCCACCAGGCCGAGGCACACCCACAGGATTATTTTGAGAGAACGCGGCATGTCCGTCACTCCGTCGTATCGCCAAAGGCAGAGTTGCCGCGGACGCCGCTACCCCTGGCAGGGACGAGGCAGTCCGCCGCAAGAAACCCCGGGATACGTCGGTAACAGACAGCAGAGAGCAGCCTGTTCGAGCGGCTACAGGAGGCTTGCCCGGAGCTCCGCAGGTTCCTTAGCAGACAACATGCCCGGCGGTACGTCGAAGACCGTCTTGGCGCCCGTGGAGCCGGCCTGGCTGAGCCTGAAGACCGCACGTGCGTAGGCAACGAGCACGGAAGAAGTGAATTCCGGATTGCTGTCCAGTTTCAATGAATACTCGATGACCTGGCGCGTACCAGTGCCGGTTGTTCCGCTGCGGATGACAAAGCCGCCATGCGGCATTGCGGCATGATCACGCCGCAATTCTTCTTCGGTGATGAAATTGACGGTCGTATCGTAGTCGGCGAAGTAATCCGGCATGGTGACGATGGCTTGCCGGACTTCGTCTGCGTCGGCGCCCGCGTTGAGCACGACAAAGCACTCGCGCGTATGCTTTTCCCGCGTGGTCAACGTGGGTTGCGTTCCGCTACGCACGCGTTCCACGGCGTCGGGCACGGGCAAGGTGTATTGGACGGCGGCCTTGACGCCGGGCACCCGGCGTACGGCATCGGAATGTCCCTGGCTCAGCCCCTTGCCCCAAAAGGTATAGGTTCCTCCCTGAGGCAGTATGGCTTCCCCATACAGGCGGTTCAGGGAAAACAGGCCCGGATCCCAGCCTACGGAAATCAGCGCGGTGGTGCGGGCGGCTGACGCGGCCTTGTCCACGGCAGCAAAATAATCGGGAATCCTGGCGTGCGTATCAAAGCTGTCGACGATATTGAACAGCGCCGCGAGGGCCGGCCCTTGTTCCGGCAGGTCATTCTTCGAGCCGCCGCACAAGATCAGCACATCGATCTCGTCCTTGTAATCGCCGATAGACGCAAGTGGCCGAACAGGCACCGCACTACCCTGCGGTTGCACGGATGCCGGATCGCGGCGGGTGTAGATGCCCGTCAGCGCCATGTCGGGGTTCTGGGCGATGGCCATTTCCACGCCTCTTCCCAGGTTGCCGTACCCGGCTATGCCGATCTTTATTGCTGTACTCATGTATCGTCCTTCAATTCAGGAAAGTCCGGAACAATTGTAGCGAGACATTGCATCGCCTCGCGAAAGCCGAACGCAAAAAGGGGCTGCCCGGTCGGGCAGCCCCCAAGGTACAGCGGCAGGCGTAGCGGCGCGAAGCTTAGGCAGCCGCGGCCTCGACGGGGGTCGCGGCATCTTCCTCGTCGGTGACCGAACTGCGTATCAGGTGATCAAAGGCGCTGAGCGCGGCCTTCGCCCCTTCGCCCGCGGCGATGACGATCTGCTTGTACGGCACAGTCGTGACGTCGCCCGCCGCAAAAACACCCGGCAGCGAAGTCTGGCCACGGGCGTCGACCTCGATTTCGCCATGCTTGGACAGCGCCAGCGTGCCCTTCAGCCATTCCGTGTTGGGGACCAGGCCGATCTGCACGAAGACGCCCTCGAGCTCGACCTGGTGGAGTTCGCCGCTCGTCCGGTCCTTGTAGGACAGGCCATTGACCTTCTTGCCGTCGCCATGGATCTCGGTCGTCTGGGCCGAGGTAATGACCTTGACATTCGGCAAGCTGAGCAGCTTGCGCTGCAGGATGGCATCGGCACGCATGGCTTCACCGTACTCGATCAAGGTGACATGCTCGACGAGTCCGGCCAGGTCGATAGCCGCTTCCACGCCGGAGTTGCCACCGCCAATCACGGCAACGCGCTTGCCCTTGAACAGCGGGCCATCGCAGTGCGGACAATAGGCAACGCCGTTGTTGCGGTACTCGCGTTCGCCCGGCACATTGATTTCGCGCCAGCGAGCGCCTGTGGCGAGGACCACGGACCGGCTTTTCAGTACGCCGCCATTGGCCAGCTTCACCTCGACCAGCTTGCCGGGGACCAGTTCGGTCGCCTGCTGCAGGTTCATGATGTCGACGTCATACGCCTTGACGTGTTCCTCGAGCGCAGTCGCAAAGCGCGGACCTTCGGTTTCCTTCACGGAAATGAAGTTTTCGATGGCCATCGTATCAAGCACCTGGCCGCCGAAACGCTCGGCCACCACACCCGTCCGTATGCCTTTGCGCGCCGCATAGACGGCAGCCGCTGCACCGGCAGGGCCACCGCCGACGATCAGGACATCGTAGGGATCCTTGGCGCTGAGTTCGGCTGCCTTGCGATCCGCCGCGCCCGTATCCAGTCGCGCCAGGATTTCTTCGACGCTGGAGCGCCCCTGCCCAAAGACTTCGCCATTCAGATACATGGTCGGCACGGACATGATCTGGCGAGCCTCGACCTCGTCCTGATACAGGGCTCCGTCGATGGCCACGTGCTGGATGCGCGGATTGATGATGGACATCACGTTGAGCGCCTGGACCACGTCGGGACAGTTCTGGCAGGACAGCGAGAAATAGGTCTCGAAACGGTAATCGCCGTCGAGATTCCGGATCTGTTCGATGACGGCTTCATCCAGTTTGATGGGATGGCCGCCTACTTGCAGCAGCGCCAGGACCAGGGAAGTGAATTCGTGGCCCATGGGAATGCCGGCAAAGGTAACGCCGACATCGGTGCCGCTGCGTTGAATGCGAAATGAAGGCTTGCGTGCATCGGCGTCGGCACGCTCCGTCAGTGTGATCTTCCCGGACATCTGCTCGATCTCCTGGAGTAGTTCGCGCAGTTCCTGCGACTTGGCGCTGCCGTCCAGGCTAGCCACGATCTCGATGGGCTGCACCACCATTTCCATGTAGGACTTGAGCTGATTCTTGAGATTTGCATCTAACATGACGTATCCACCTTCATTTTTGATAAGAGGAATTTGAGGAGGCTGCCGCCGGGCTTGTGGCCCGGCGCAGCGCGGACTGAACGTACCTGCTTATCGCAAGCCTAGCGGTACTTAGATCTTGCCGACGAGGTCCAGCGAAGGAGTCAGCGTCTTGGCGCCTTCTTCCCATTTGGCCGGGCACACTTCACCGGGGTGCGCAGCAATGTACTGGGCAGCCTTGACCTTGCGCAGCAATTCGGTCGCGTCGCGGCCGATGCCGTTGTCGTGCACTTCCATGACCTTGATTTCGCCTTCGGGGTTCACAACGAACGTACCGCGCAGAGCGACGCCTTCCTGTTCGATCAGGACTTCAAAGTTGCGGGCCAACACATGGGTGGGGTCGGCGATCATGGGATATTGCACCTTGCCGATGGCCTCGGATGTGTCGTGCCATGCCTTGTGCGAGAAGTGCGTGTCCGTCGAAACACTGTAGATTTCGACGCCCAGTTTTTGGAACTGAGGATATTGCTCTGCCAGGTCTTCGAGCTCGGTGGGGCAAACGAAGGTGAAGTCGGCTGGGTAGAAAACGAACACGGACCACTTGCCGGCTACGGTCTCGTCGCTGACGTCGACGAACTTGCCATTATGGTAGGCGGTTGCTTTGAACGGTTTGATTTGCGTATTGATCAACGACATTGCGCATTCCTTTTAAAGGGTTGGAAAACTGAGTACGAAGTCAGTATAGGCCGCGCCTATCGATTTGTAAAATTGATTAATTCAATTCTACGAATAGCTTTAGGCTATCGAATAAGGAAAAAAAAACGGCCGCTACTTCAGGGCAAATTCTAACATGCCGGCCTGCATCGAGCCAGTGTCGCGTGACGAATCTTGGTCGACTAAATGAAGATGAGAACGTTTCTCATTATTTATTGTAGAATTCGAGACTACCTTTTCTGACCCGACACCTTTTCGCAGCGGCCATGCCTCCCACCCCTCCTTCGCGGCGTTCATACTGGCTTAAAAAGCTGCATCAATGGCATTGGATGAGCGCGGCGATCAGCCTTGTCGGCATCCTGGTGTTTTCGGCGACAGGGCTGACGCTGAACAATGCCGCATGGATCGATGCCCAGCCGGATGTCACGCATGAAACCGCGAGTCTCCCGCCCGCCCTGGTGAAAGCGCTGGAACCCGCCACGCAACCGGCCAACGCGCCGCTACCTGAACCGGTTGCATCATGGCTCGAAGGCCACCTCGACATACAGCTTCAGGGCCACAACGCCGAGTACTCCAGCGACGAGATCTACGTGTCCCTTCCCGAGCCAGGCGGGGACGCCTGGTTATCGATTTCACTGGCCGACGGCCAAGTGGAGTATGAGCGCACGGCCCGCGGATGGATCGCCTATTTCAACGACCTGCACAAAGGACGCCACACCGGCGTGGCATGGAGCTGGTTCATCGACTGCCTGGCGTTCGCATGCATCGTCTTTTCCCTGACCGGGCTATTCCTCCTTCACCTCCATTCCGCGAAACGTGCGTCGACATGGCCCCTCGTCGGGCTGGGGTTGATCGCGCCGCTCATCGTCATGCTTCTTTTCCTTCACTGACCTCATCATGAAAAAAATGCTGAAACCCGTCTTGGCGGTGCTTGCGTCCGGTCTGTTCGCGGGACGTGCGCACGCCGCGGACATGACCGTGACGCTGACCATCCCCAGGGTCGACACCGCGGAATACCACCGACCCTATGTCGCAATCTGGCTGGAGGATGCCGCCCGCAAGGACATACGCGACATCGCGGTCTGGCACGAGCGTGACAAGGCCGGCGGGGAAGGAAAAAAATGGCTCAAGGACTTGCGCCAGTGGTGGCGCCTCAGCGGGCGGGCTCAGGACGAACCCGCCGACGGCGTGAGCGGCGCAACCCGCGCGTCGGGGACCCATACCGTGCGTGTTCCGGCAGACAGTGCGGCGCTCGACAGCCTGGCTCCCGGCGACTATCGAGTGGTCGTCGAAGCGGCGCGCGAGAAGGGAGGTCACGAACTCGTGCGACTGCCGCTGACATGGCCGCCCACCGGCCCGGAAACCGTCCAGGGCAAAGGCAGCCATGAACTGGGCAGCATCGGCGTCAGCCTCAACCCGTAAAGTGCAGCGACGGTTTCTCTTCTTCCCCGACATCCGGCGCAGGCCGGCCACCTGGAGTCCATATCACATGAATCACCTTGCATCCCGCCTTTTGGCGATTTCCCTGCTCGCTCCAGCGTGCGCCATCGCCCATGACGCATGGATACTTCCGTCGGCCACCGTACTGTCCGGCGATGAGGCATGGATCACCGTCGATGCTGCCGTCGGCAACGACAAGTTCTATTTCAATCACCGCGCCCTTCCTCTGGCCGGCCTCGACATCCGAAGCCCGGACGGCAAGGAGGTCATGCCAGAAAACAGTCACGCGGGTCATCTGCGCAGCAGTTTCGACCTGAGGCTCACCGAGGCCGGCACGTATCGAATCGCCGTGGTCAGGAACGGTGTATTCGCGCAATGGAAGGAAAACGGAAAGACCAAGCGGTGGTTCGGTACAGCCACCGACGCAGCCGCCCACATACCGGCGCAGGCCACTGACCTGAAAATACAGGAGCGCAGCAGCCGTGTGGAGACGTTCGCCACCAAGGGCGAGCCAACGCCGCCCGCAACGGTGCAGGACGGGATCGCGCTTAGCGCAGACGGCCACCCCAACGATTTATTCACCGGCGAAGAGGCCGGGTTCACCGTCACCATAGACGGCAAGGCGGCGGCCCGCATACCGGTCGAGATAGTGGCGGAAGGCAGCCGCTATCGCGATGCCCTGGAGTCCATCGCCCTGACGACGGACGAGAACGGCCGATTTTCAGTCAACTGGCCCAAGGCCGGACGCTATTGGGTGTCCATCGAAACCAAGGACGACAAGACCACCGTGCCGCGCGCCTCCGGCCGCAGCCTGGCCTACTCGGCCACGCTTGAAGTGCTGCCCCAGTAAAGACAGAGGCTTGCGCATGCGACATCACGGTTCGAAGCCGGCTCAAGGCGGTCCTGAAGCGCCGCGCGCGCCGACGTCGGAACCCGGCACATCCTTTCGGCTCGCCGGCGAGGCCATGGGGACACGCTGGTCCGTGCTGTACGCAGTCGGATCGGATGCGCGCTCGTCCGCCGCGCTGACGGCGCGCATCCGCGATGCGTTGGACGACATCAACGGGCAGATGAGCACCTGGGATCCGGGCAGCGTGATCAGTCGCCTGAATCAGGCGCCGCGCGGATGGTACCAAGTGCCCGCCGACCTGTTCCATGTCCTGGATCACGCACTCTCGACGGCCAGGGCGTCAGCCGGCATGTTTGATCCGACCGTCGGCGAACTCGTCGACCTATGGGGCTTCGGTCCTCCTGGACCGGTGACCTCGGCGCCGCGGCACGAAGCCATCGTTCAGGCCGTCCAGCGCGGCGGCTGGCACAGGCTGGAACTGAACGCGGGCCACAGCGCAGTATGGCAGCCCGGCGGCTTGCGGCTAGACCTGTCCGGCATTGCCAAGGGTTACGGCGTCGACTGCATCGCCAAAGTTCTCGACGAGTTCGGCGTACCGTCGTACCTCGTCGAAATCGGCGGAGAGCTGAAATCCAGGGGACGGAACGCCAACGGCGAACCGTGGCATGTCGATATCGAGATACCGGACATTGCCGAGAGGCGAGCCCTTCCGGTCACCCTCAACAACGCCGCCCTGGCTACTTCCGGCGATTATCGGCGCTGCTGCATGGTGCGGGGTCGGCGCTATGCCCATACGATCAGTCCGTTCAGTGGTTACCCCACCGCCAACGACCTCGCTTCAGTCAGCGTCGTCGATGCCGAATGCATGTGCGCCGACGCATTGGCGACGGCATTGCTCGGCATGGGGCTCGAAAACGGGTTGGCGTATGCGCGTCGAAACAAGGTCCCAGCCCTGTTCATGCACCGTCAAGCTGAAGACCTGGGCCTGACCTGGACCGACGAATTCCTGGCAGTGGCCGGTTGCGCCGAAGGCGCCAATTAGAAAAGGACCGGAACACGTTGCGGCCCGCGCGCCTTCTGCGCTCACGTGGCGCGCTGGTGCATCTGGAAAAATTGCCAGATCAGGGTGCTGGCTTTCGGGCCGTCGGCACTGTTGAACTTCAGCTTCGGATCGCCCCCGCTCCACGCATGTCCAACTTTCCGGACCATGCATACACGGACGAGTGGCTTGCCGTTGCGTCGATAATCGGTTCGTTCATATTGGCGATCGGTCCCCGGCGCGAGTATGGTCGACTTCGCCGTCGGCCCGCCCCCTCTATGCCTGCTGCCGACCCCGGGGATCGTGTGTGCCGCCCCGGCCGACGACGGCCAGTTCAGATGCAGCCACTGCCGCGCGAGCTGACCGGCGTTGGCGGGCGCCACGACATGGTCCCTGTCCCCGTGAACAATGATGGCGGGCATGCCCGGAAAAGGCTTGTCCGGATCGATCAATCCGTCCGCCAGCTCGGCCACATCACTTCTGCTCGCACGTCGCATGACATGCAGGCCCGCGTTGGCATTCAGGGCATCGCCCAGGACCGCGGCAGAGTGCATGCCGACAGCGGCAAAAACTTCGGGATGGCGAAGCGCGGCAAGGCCTGCCATCCCGGCGCCGGCAGACAGGCCCGCGATATAGACGCGCTGTCGATCCAGCTTGTAGCGGGCCACGAGCGCCAGCGCCAGTTCGGCAATGACGGCCGCCTCGGCCAGGCCATTGTGTGCGTCAGGCTGAAACCAGCGCCAGCAGCGCATCGCCTGCAAGCGCTTCACCTGCTGCGGATAAGCGACGACGAACCCATGCTTGTCGGCCAGCAGGTTCATGCGCGAGCCTCGCGCGATGTCGAGCGCGGTCTGCTGGCACCCATGCAGCATGACGACCAAGGGCATGCCGGCCGAAGAGCCCGGCGGCCTGTACAGGCTGTACGTCAACCGGCCGAGGAGCTCCGACCGGGTCGGCGCCGTCTTGTGAATGTAGCTGCCCCACGTCCCCTTCCCGACCGAGACAGGTTCGGGTCGTGACGCGGCGGCGGCCTTGGCTGTCGAGGATCTCGCAGTCGAGGTTTTGGCGGCTGGCGATCCGAAGACCCACTTCACTTGTGATGCTGCGGCTCCCCGCTTCACGGTCGCCTTCCGCGCCGCCGCCTTCTTGACACGCTTGACGGGCGCCCTTCTTGTCGTGACGGGCTTCACCGTTTTCAGCGCCTGGCGCTGAAGCCGTGCCATGTTCTTGGCTACCGTGAAAAACAGACTGCCCAACTTTCTCGCCATGGTTCCTCGCTTTGTCCAGCGCCCTCCCTTGCCCAATAGGCGCGTGATGCCACGCGCACCGCGCCAAGGCACCGGGCCGTCCTGTTGTACATCCGCAGCCGTCGATTTATATTCTGGGCTTCGGCCGCGCAACGCAGCCCGCCTTTCCACGAATCAGGACTGTCATGAGCACACTCTTTGCCTTCCTACATCATCTGGCGGCCTTTGCGCTGGTGTCCGCGCTGGCTGTCGAATTTGTGCTCGTCAAGGATGCGCCGACAGCGTCGACAGCCCGCAAAATACTGCTTGCCGACTTGATATTCGGGATCTCGGCAGGCGCCATCCTGGTGATCGGGCTCCTGCGCGTCTTCTATTTCGAGAAAGGCGCAGCCTATTATTTCACCAACATTCCGTTTCTCGCGAAGCTGGGCCTCTTCTTCGCGATTGGCATACTGTCCATTTACCCGACCAAGACATTCCTGTCGTGGCGTCCCGACCTGAAGGCCGGCCGCACACCCATCCTGGACCCGGCCAGAATGAAAACAGTACGCAAGACCATCCATTGGGAAATCGCCGCGACGGCATTACTTGTCCTGTGCGCGGCGCTCATGGCCCGCGGCGTCGGCAGCCTTTGAAACAACCGGCTAGACGCCCACGCTGCGCGCCCGAACGAGGACGGCACGACCCGCTCCCCAGCCGCTGACAGCTACGCCGATGCCCAGTGCGGCAAACAGCCAGCCGGCCACGTCATAACCGCCCGTCATGCTGTGCAACACGCCGACCAGCAACGGGCCCGCAGCAGCGAGCACGTAGCCGACGCCTTGCGCCATGCCGGACAAATGGGCCGCCACATGTGGATCGGGTGAGCGCAACACAATCAACGTCATCGCCATTGCGAAAAGCCCACCTTGTCCTATGCCTTGGAACAGAGCCCAAGCCCAGACCGTGGACAACGGAGCAAAAAGCAGGCCGATCAGTGCGAACGAAGCAATCATGGCCAGGATCACACTGAAGGCGCGCTGGTTACGACAGCGCACGGCCAGCGGCGGGACCAGCAGGCAGGTCGCCACCTGGACCATGATGGATACCGACAAGACAAGGCCCGCATCCACGCCATCCAGGCCGCGGTCCCGCAAGATGGGGGCCAACCATCCCATGACGCAATAGGCCAGCGCCGACTGCAAACCCATGAAGAAGGTGACCTGCCAGGCAAGCGGATCTCGCCACAGGCCCGTGACGCGCCGACGGCTTGCGCGACCGCCGCTGCTGCGGACCATGGCTTGCGGCGCCCAGACGAGGGCCACCACGGCGGCCGGTATCGCCCACATCATCAGCCCGGTCGTCCAGGGTCCATCCACGATCCGCATAAGGGGAAAGGTGAACGCGGCGGCAGCCGCAGCGCCCCCGCACAGAGCCATCGTATACAGTCCGGTCATCAGCGCCGACTGCTTCGGAAAATCGCGTTTCACCACGCTGGGCAAGAGCACGTTGGCGGCGGCGATCGCGGCGCCCGCCAGCGCCGAACCGATGAAAAGAGGCGCGATCCCGCCGAGTCCGCGCAAGCCTGTGCCCACCGCAAGCAGAACCATGACGCCCAAAAGGGTGCGCTCGG
>Ga0182739_1001061_pt1 | contig 30270 bp, 22 predicted proteins | sample eDN5th30CBELigBY_FD_128873 | JGI IMG/M metagenome (GOLD analysis project Ga0182739, IMG submission 128873) | Enriched backyard soil microbial communities from Emeryville, California, USA - eDNA 5th pass 30_C BE-Lig BY (version 2) (version 2) | ecosystem: Environmental > Terrestrial > Soil >... | reverse complement strand
TTGCGTGCGCCCGGGACTGCGTCATCGCTCGGGCGTGGACCGACGTCCACTTCCTCCCTCTTCCTTGGCCCGGACGCACGCAAGAACGGCGCGGCCTACCGAGGGATTGATGACACGCCCTAGCGCGCGGCCACCGGCGCGGTGACCAGCGCGGCAGGCAGCCTGCGCTCGCCGGCGAGCCGGCGGGCCTGGTCGAGCGCGGCCTGCCAGGCGTCGATGCGGCCCTGCGCATGGGCCAGGCGCAGGCGCGTCAGCGCGCAGCCGTAGTCCTGCTCGGCCCAGAGCGCGACGCGGCCGGCGATCGCCGCCGCTTCGCGGACGCGACCGGCGTCGAGCAGGAACCGCGTGTAGTCGGCGACGACGGCGGCGATGGTCTCGGCCACGCCCTGCGCGTCGGCCAGTGACAGCGCCGCCTGGAACCGCCGCTCGGCCTCGTCCGCGCGACCGGCGGTCCAGGCCCGGTTGGCGGCGGCCAGACCGCGCAGCGGCATCCGCGGATGCGTGCGGTCGCCCGCCGGAAGCACGTCCCCACCGGTGCCGGGACCGCCCGGCGGGCGACCCAGCGCCTGTTCCAGCCGCGAGCGCAGCACGGCGACGGCCACGCGGATGATGTCGCTGTCGGCGGAGGCCAGCTCGTCCTCGGGCACCGGCTCGAGCAGTGCCAGCGCCTCGGCCGGATGCCCGCGGTCCCAGGCCAGCTCGGCGCGCAGCAGGCGCAGCCGCTCGTTCTCGAACGGATCGGCCGGGGTGCGGTCGTTGGCCGGATCGTCGAGCAGGGCGAAGGCCTCGCCGTGGCGGCCGGCGCGCAGCAGGCCCTGGATGCGATAGAGCCGCACCGACAGCAGCGAGTCCGGATTGACCATGCGCTCGCGCATCGCCCAGGCACGATCGATCGTCGCCATCGCCTGCGCGTTCTTGAGCTGCTGGCGGCGGGCGACGTACAGCGTCTGCAGGTTGCTGATCGGCTCCTGCACCACGCCGAGCGCCTGGAACTGCGCGATCGCCGCTTCCAGGTACGGCTCGGCCTGCGCCGGGTGGCCGCGCAGCGTCTCCAGCGCACCGATGTTGCCGTCGACGCGGGCGACGCTGGCGATGTCGCCGGCGCGCAGGAATTCCTCGCGGGCGATGCCGTTGTCGATCAGCGCGCCCGAATGGTCCTGCAGCGAGATGCGGCTGACGCCGCGCGTCAGGTGCAGGCGCCCGACCAGGATCGCGTCACCGTCGTCGGCATGCAGGTCGATCCCCTCGGAGGCGTAGCGTCCGGCCTCGGCGAACGCGCCGGACCGGATCGCCACCGTCGCCCGCGCGGCCAGCAGCTCGGCGCGGAACACCGAAACCTGGCCTTCGGTATCGGCCAGCAAGGCGTCGAGGGCGGCGCGCGCGTCGTCGACGCGACCGGTCCGGATGTCGACCTCGGCCAGGTGCTGGCGCAGCTTCGGCTCGTCGCGGACCAGGTCGGCATCGGCGCGCAGGATCGCGCGTGCGGCCTCGGGCTCGTTGGCCAGCATCGCGGCGCGCGCGCGCTGCAGGGTCTCGGAGACGCCGGTCGCCTCCGCCGACGCGGCCGGTACGTGCCCGAGCACCGCGCTCAACCGATCCGCCGCGGCGTGCAGCGCGACCACCGGCGAGGCGTCCTCGAACTCGCTGCGCACGGTGGATGCGTCGGCTGCGGTCGCGGTCATGGCCACCCGCCAGCGGCCCGCCTCGCGCGTCACCACCGTCTGCACCAGGATCGCCGCACCGGACAGGCGCTGCAGCGCCGCCCGCACCGGCGGGGCCGCGGCGGCCGCGGTGTCGGCGCCGAGACTGCGCAGCAGGCTGACGGTGGCATCGCTGGACACGACGGCGATGCCGCTGCGCCGCAGCCGGTCGCCGACCAGGTCCATGCCGCCCAGCCGCAACCATGGCTCGTCGTCGGCGGCCGCGACGATCGGCAGCACCACGATGCGCTCGCCGGCTGCGGATGGCGGCGGTACCGGGCGTGGCGCGCGCTGCAGCCAGGCGATGCCTGCGGCCGCCGTCGCTGCCAGCAGCACGGCCAGCGCGATCAGCAGGCCGGTCCGCGGCCGCCGCGCCGGCGGGAGCGCGGCCGTCGCTGCGGGCACAGCGGCGGTGTCGCCATCCGCCGGTGCGGCCGCGGCGGCCGCCTCGATCACGGTCGGCGCCACCCAGCGGTAGCCGAAGCCGGCCACCGTGCGAATCGCGTGCTGGGTCTGCCCGTCATCGTCGATCGCGCGGCGGCATTGCAGGATCAGCTGGCCGAGCTGGACGTCCGAAGCGACGCCGCGCGGCCACAGCGCCTCGATCAGCTCTTCGCGCCCGACGGCGCGCGCACGCTGCTCGACCAGCAGGACCAGGCAGGAGAATGCGCGCGGCGGCAGCGTGACGCGCCCGCCGTCCTTCCAGAGCTCGCGTGCTGCGGGAATCAGTCGATAGGCGCCGAAGCGGAACGCGGGTGGCTGCATTCGTATGCTGGGAAACGGTTCGGCCGCGCGATCGCACGGCCGTTCGCCTCGGATTCTACCTGCTCCGGTCTAGCGGCTCCGGCCGGCTTCGGCCGTGCTGCCGCTCAGGGCGGGCCGCCGCCGCCGGTATGCGGCGTGCGCCACGCGGCCCAGGCCAGTCCGGCCCAGCCGCCGATCAGCGCGAGGCCGCCGATCGGCGTCAGCGGACCGAGTCCGCGCGGCGCGCCGAGCGCGAGCAGATAGAGGGAGCCGCAGAACAGCACGATGCCGGCGGCGAACGCCCAGGCGATCCCACGCACCGCGCGCGCCGGCAGCGCCGGCGCCAGGGCCGCCAGGCCGAGCAGCGCCAATGCGTGCCAGAGCTGGTACTGCACCGCGGTGCCCCAGACGGCCAGCGCATCGGCGCCGAGCAGGCCCTTCAGCGCATGCGCGCCGAACGCGCCGGCGACCACGCCGCTGCCGCCGAAACCGGCCGCCAGCAGGGTGGACATCCGGCGCGGATCGGCCACGCCGCTACTTCTTCTTGGCCGGCGCCGCCGGCTTGGCTTCGACCGGCTTGGACAGGTCGTCGATCGACTTGTCGAGGCTGGCGTACTTGTGCGCCGGCAGCTCGAACGTCCAGCCGGCGAAACGCCGGTCGAGATCTTCGACCTGCTTCTTCAGCTCGGCCAGACGGTCTTCGCGGTCCTTGCCCGGATCGGCGACCGCCGGCGGTGGCGGTGGCACCGCTGCGGCGGCATTGGCGTCGCCCGCCGCGGCCTTGGCGGCGGCGGCTTCGTGCTCGGCCTTCGCCGTGTCCTGGGCAGCCTGGATGTGCGCGCCGGCGCGCGCCTCGTCCAACGACGCGGTGAACTGGCCGTAGTGCTTGCCGCCCTGCTCCCAGGCCGTGACGTCCACCTGCCGTCCGTCGAACGCGACGAAACGCGCCTTGAGCGCCTGCTCCGGCGCCGCGGCGACATCCGCCTTCTGCACGCCGTCGATGCGCAGGCCCGCCAGGCCCGAGGCCGGTGCATTCGCGACGGCGTCCGAGCTGGGCTCGCGTCCTTTCGGCAGGTCGGCGATGCGGAAGTTCGGATCGCTCGCGTTCTCCTTGTAGACCCGCAGCGTCTTGCCGCCCTTGTCGATCGTGACCTCGGCGATCTGTGCCGCCGGAATGTCGGCCAGGTCGCGGCTCAGCCAGTCGCCGGCGTTCTTGTCGGGGGTCAGCGTGCCGCTCGCCAGCCAGCTCTGCGCCTCGTCGGCGCGCCGCACGAACGTCCCGCCGCCGCCCTGCCCGTTGTAGTTGCCGACGATCAGGCGCACCGGCGTCTTCGGGCCTTCGATCTGCACCAGGATGCCCTTGGCGTCGGCGGCGGTCACGTCCTCGACACCGAGCGTCGCGTAGCGGTCCTTGTTGGCGGTCTTGGGCTCGAGCACGGTGGCGTCGGCCAGCTTCAGCACGAATTCGCGCAGCTTGCCGCTGTCGGCCGGATAGCCGTCGCGGCTGGCGACGACCCAGCCGGCGTCCCGGCGCTCGAGCACGGCGATCGGCTGGTTGCCGGCGCCGGTCAGCGTCACCTTGCTGATCGCGTTGATCTCCTCCTTGAGGCCGGGCACGAGCTGGCTGGTGCGCAGCTCGGTGGCGGGCTTGCGCGAATGGTTCAGGCCCACCGCGGCCGCCAGTGCGGCCAGCGTCACCGCGGCGATGATGCCGAGCGTCTTTGCGTTCATCACAGGCCTCCCTGGACGGCGGCGCGCCGCCGGCTGCGGCGCCAGAACACGAAGCCGAGCGCGGCGAGCGTCACCAGCAACGGCATCAGGACGATGTTGATGAGCTTCAGGCGCGTGCCGAGGCCTTCGATGTCGGCGTCGAGCTCACGGCGCACGCTGCGCAGCTCCTTGCGGATCTCGAGCTTGCGCTCGGCGAAGTTCTTGAGCTCGGCCTGCTGCTCCGGCGACAGGATCATCGCCTGGTCGCCGCTCTTGGCGCGCTGCAGTTCGGCCAGCTTGCGCTCGGTGTCCTGCAGCTCGCGCTGGAGCTCCTGCTCCTTGGCACGGAAGCGCTCGTCGGCGTGGCGCTTGAGCGCCTCGACCGTCGTGAACGGGCGCAGCGAGGTCGCGCGGCTGCGGATCGAGATCAGGTCGCCCGAGCCGCTCAGGTTGTCGACCGTGTTGACGACGAAGTCACCGTTGTTGGCGAACGCGTTCATGATGCGCTGGCCGAAGAACTGCTGGACCTGCACCCACATGCGGTCGCCCAGCAGGTCGGTGTCGGCGACCAGCACGATCTGGGCGTCTTCCTTCGATTCGGCCAGGTGCCCCGCCTCGCTGCGCTCGGGGAACGCGGTCGCCAGCTTGCCGCCCAGGCGCGCCGCGATCACGAACGGCTGGCCGGCCGGCTGGTAGCCCTCGAACAGCACGCCGGGATCCTGCATGAAGCGGATCTTGTCGGTGTCCACCGAGGCCGCTTCGCTCGAACTCTGGATCAGCGGCGTCAGCGTGGTCTTGGCGCCTTCGGCCAGCGTGAAGAAGCCGGCCGTGGACACGTTGATCGCCTCCAGGCCCGAGGTCACGACGTCGTCACGGCTGAAGTCGCCGGCGGTGAGGCCGAGGATCGCCGGATGGCGCACCGCCTGCTGGCCGGGGCCGCGGCTGATCGCCAGCGCGCGCAGCCGGTCGATCACGACCTTGCCGGCGTCGTAGCCGACGCCCCAGGCCTTGAACAGCTTGCCCAGGTCCGAGGACTTGTCGGCGAACATCGCTGCCTGCGGGTTCTCCGGATCCTGGCCGGACTGGTCGGCTTCGGCGTTGGGATCGACGAAGACCAGCAGGTGGCCGCCGCGCAGCACGAACTGGTCCAGCGCGTACTGGGCGTCGTCCGACAGCTGCTTGGGATGGACCAGCACGACGGTGCCGATCTCGGCGTCGATCGCCTTGAGGCCTTCCGGATTGAGCGTGCGCAGCTCCGAGAGCTGCTCGAGCTGCTGGGCGACCGCCCAGGGCTCGCGCATCTGGCGCGTGGCGGGGTCGAAGCCGGCGCTGATCGGTAGGCTCGACAGCAGGCCCACCACCGGCTTCTTGGCGGCGCTCAGCTCGTGGATCAGCTTGGCGACGTCGTACTCGAGGAACGATTCCTTGTCCGGCTGGAAGAACGGGATCGTCGCGCGGCCGTTGGTCGAGTTGGTGCCGGCCAGGCCGAAGAAGATCGTCTCCCCGCCGGGGCCGGCCGGGATACCCTGCAGCCCGAACGCCGAGGCGCGGTCCTCATCCTCCGAGAACGGCAGCGGATCGACCACGTCGAGCGCGATCTTGCCGCCGGAGCGCGCCGCCATCTCCTCCAGCATCTCGCGCACGCGCAGGTAGTAGGTGCGCAGCGGGGCCAGGTTCTGCGTGCCCTTGTCCGAGTAGAACAGGTACAGGTGAATCGGCTCCTCGATCGTGCCGAGGATGTTGCGGGTGCCGTCCGACAAGGTGTAGAGCCGGCTTTCGGTCAGGTCCACGCGCGCACCACGGAACAGCGTGTTGACGATCAGCAGCACGGCGACGAGCAGGATGGCGAGCACCACCAGGGCGCCGCCGGAAAGGGTCTTGCGATGGAGCGTCATGTCGTCGGTCCCTCAATCGGCTTTCTTCATCTCGATGACCAGCGCGCTGGCATAGAGCCAGAAGCCGATCATGAGCAGGAAATACAGGAGGTCGCGCAGGTCGATCACGCCCTTGCTGACCGCCGCGAAATGGGTCAGGAAGCTCAGGCCCGCGATCGCGTCCACCACGCCCTGCGGCGCGAACGCACGCACCGCGTCGAGCACCAGCGGGAAGCCAGCGAGCAGTAGCCCGAAGCACACGACCACGGTCAGGATGAAGGCCACGACCTGGTTGCGCGTGGAGGCCGACAGGCACGAACCGATCGCCAGGAACGCACCGGCCATCAGCAGCGAGCCCAGGTAGCTGGCGAAGATGACGCCGTTGTCGGGCGAGCCGAGGTAGTTGACGGTCAGCCAGATCGGGAACGTCAGCACCAGCGCGATGGCGATGAACGCCCAGGCCGCCAGGAACTTGCCGAGCACCGCCTGCCAGGTGGTGACCGGCAGCGTCAGCAGCAGCTCGATCGTGCCGCTCTTGCGTTCCTCGGCCCACATCCGCATCGACACCGCCGGCACCAGGAACAGGTACAGCCACGGGTGGAACGTGAAGAACGGCCGCAGGTCCGCCTGGCCGCTCTCGTAGAAGCCGCCGAGGTAGAACGTGAACGCGCCGGACAGCACCAGGAAGATCACGATGAACACGTACGCCACGGGCGTGGCGAAGTAGCTGCGCAGCTCGCGCTTGAACAGGGTCGTCACGCCGCTCATGCCTGCGCCCTCCGCTCGCCGGTGGCGACACCGCCGGTGATCGTGCGGAACACCTCGTCCAGCCGCCCGCCTTCCAGCGCCAGCTCGCGCACGACGATGTTCTGCGCCTTCAGCACGTCGCTGACCTCGGTGAAGATCGCGCGCCCCGGCTTCGGGAACGCCGTGACCCGGCCGTCCTGCGGGTCGACCTCGATCGCGGCCACGTCGGCGACCCGCGCCAGCGCCTCGCGCGCGGCGTTGACGTCCACCGCGGTCAGCGAGACCGCCTGGTGGTAGCGCGAGCGCGCCTCCAGCTCGGCCGGCTTGGCGTCGGCCAGCACCTTGCCGGCGGCGATGATCACGGCCCGGTCGCAGACGGCGTGGACCTCTTCGAGGATGTGGGTGGAGACGATGATCGTCTTGTCGCGCGCCATGTCGTTGATCAGGCCGCGCACCTCGTGCTTCTGGTTGGGATCCAGGCCGTCGGTCGGCTCGTCGAGGATCAGCACCTTCGGATCGTGCAGGATCGCCTGGGCGATGCCGACGCGGCGCTTGAAGCCCTTGGACAGCGTCTCGATCGGCTGCTCGACGACCCGCTCCAGGTGCAGGCGCCCGATCACGTCGTCGAGCCGGCGGTGGCGCAGCTCGCCCTTGAGCGCGCGCACGTCGGCGATGAAGGCGAGGAACTCGCGTACCGTCATCTCGCCGTAGCTCGGTGCGCCTTCGGGCAGGTAGCCCAGCGCACGGCGCGCCTCGAGCGGCTGCTTCTCGACGTCGAATCCGCAGACACTGGCACTGCCGGAGGTGGGTGCGAGGAAGCCGGCGATCATCTTCATCGTGGTCGACTTGCCGGCGCCGTTGGGCCCCAGGAAGCCGAGCACCTGGCCGGGCTCGACGGTGAAACTGATGCCGTCCACGGCGACCAGGTCGCCGTAGCGCTTGGAGAGTTGTCGGGTTTCTATCATGGTCTGATCGCTCGCTCCGTTCGTAGTGCGTCCCGCCCGTCGCAGCGCTGCAGGGCGCAGCGGACGGCAGTGACCGGCATCCGGCACTGGCCGGAATGGACCGGCCGCCGACGAGCGGCGTGCTTCGGATGCGGGCAGCAGAGGGTGCCCCGCCCGGGCACCTCCTGCGGGCGCCGGAAATGTACAGCAAACGCTCGGGAAAGTTCCCGATTCCGCGCGTGGACCTGCGCCCGCGGCGGTCGGTCGGCGGCGCCGCGGCGCGCGCCCGTTCGATCCGTGCGTCAGTCGCCCGTCGGCTTCCCGGCCGGCGTGGCCGGCGCCGATTCGTCGACCGCCTGCAGCGGCCCCACCGTGGCGGTGCCCTTCCACTGCGCGTCGCGCAGCGCGAAATAGGCCTTGGGATCGGTCGGGTTGACGTCGTCGAGGCCGCGGACGGCCTGGCCGCAGCCGGACTCGCCGATCACGATGTTGCCGATCACGATACCGCCGATGCCCATGCAGTTGCCGCCGCCGTTGCTGACGGTGCTGCTGGCGCTGCGGACGCTGAGGTCGTCGTAGCCGGTGCGCGAGCCGGTCGTGTTGAGACGCACCGAGCCCAGCTCGCCGGCGACGCGGCGCTTGGCGACCGCATCGCCGTATTCGGCCGCCAGGGTCGCGCGGATGCCGTCGGCGCGGGCGCGCTCCTCGGCGGTCAATTGCGCCGCGACGCGATCGCGCGTGGTGACGAAATCCGGATAGTCGCGTTCGGCGGCCAGGTCCATCCAGGCGTAGGCGGTGGCCGCATCCCGGGCGACGCCCTCGCCGTTGAGGTACATCAGGCCGATGCTGAGCTGCGAAGGCTTGTCGGCGAAGCGCGCGCCGAGCAGGAAGAACTTCATCGCATCGTCGTAGCGGCGCTTGGCGTAGGCGTTCATGCCGTGCGCGAAGCCGGTCAGGTCGCTGTAGCCGCGCACCGGGTTGACCCGGCCGAGCTTGGCGACGGTCCGCTCGTACTCGCGCTGGCTGACCGTGACGGTCTGTGATTCATCCGTCTCGCCACGCGCCGCCAGCGGCGTCCAGACGAGCACGGCCGCGATCAGGCCGATCCCGAGAGGCATTCGATGGGTCACGCAGCGGCTCCGTAGGGCAAACGATGGCCGCATGATGCGACCGTGCGCGGCCATCCGCAATGGCACCACCGTGTCGCTATGCGGCGGCCTCCACGCCGCTGCCGCACGCCCGTTCGCCGTCGAACGGCGGCGGATAGCGGCGGCCGGGGCGCAGCGGCCGGAAGCACGGCGCTTCACGGAAGAACGCCGGCGACGGCGGCGCATCGTGCCAGCCCGGAATGCCTGCCAGCGGCAGCGGTCGCAGGTCCTGCGGATCGGCCAGCAGCCGTCCGTCGGCGATCGCCGCCGCCAGCAGCGCCTCCGCCTCGGGCCAGCCGCGCACGATCGCGCCGGTGGCGGGACGCTGCGCCGCGATGCGCTCGGCCGGCATCCGTACCGCCAGCGCCTTGGCGGTCGGCCGATGCGCGTGGCACACGGCATGCTCGAACAGCGCATGGCCGAACACCGTCACGCCGATGCGCCGTCCCCAATCCGGCGCATGCCGGTGGAACAGGCCGGCCCAGTCATGGCGGTCCCAACAGGCCAGCAGATCGTCCCCGGCGATCCAGACCACCACGCCAGCCTCGTCGAAATGCGTCAGCGCGCATTGCCCGCGCGTGCGCTGGCGCGGACCGACCTGCGCGATGTCGGTGACCTGCCGCGCATTGAGCGCCCACTTGAGCGCCGGATGGCGCCACCAGGCCAGGACGTTGAACAGGTCATGCACGCAGTCCGGCCGTGTCGCCAGCGTATCGTGCCGGGCGATGCGCTCCTCGTAGTGCAAGCCGTCCGCGAGCAAGGCCGGCGTCTGCTCGCGAACCGCCGGGCGCGCATAGCCATCGCGCGAGCAGGCCTCGCGCAGGAGCCGGTCGAGCGCGGCGACCGGCGTGCGCGGCGGCGGCAGTTCGCCGCCCCAGGCGGCCAGCGGCGGACCGGCGATCGCCTCGCCCCAGCCGGCGCAGGACTCAGGCACCGGCCAGCCAGCGCAGGACCTGGCCGACCACCCAGGCCAGGTAGGTACCGGTCGCGTAGCCGACGACGCCGAGCAGGACACCGACCGGCGCCAGCGCCGGATGGAAGGCCGCGGCGACCACCGGCGCGGAGGCCGCGGCGCCGATGTTGCCCTGCGAGCCGATCGCGAAATAGAACAGCGGCGCCTTGATCAGCCGGCCGACGATCAGCAGCAGTCCGCCGTGCACCAGCATCCAGATCGCGCCGAGCGCGAACAGCCCGGGGCGATCGAGGATCGCGCGCAGGTCCATCTGCATGCCGATGCTGGCGATCAGCACGTAGAGCAGGACCGAGCCGAACTTCGACGCGCCGACGCCCTCCAGGCGGCTGGCGCGCGTGAAGCTCAGCATCACGCCGATCGTGGTGGTCAGCATGACGATCCAGAAGAACTTCGACGTCAGGCTGAGCCGCGCCAGCTCGGGCGCCTCGGCGGCGATCCAGGCCGAGACCGGTCCGCCGATGGCGTGGGCCAGGCCGGTGGCCGCGAAACCGGTGCCGAGCACCACCATCATGTCGGCCAGCGTGGGGTTGCGGGCGTGCTGGGCGTGCCAGTGCTCGATGCGCCGCTTGAGGTCGTCGATCGCGCGGGTATCGGCACCGGTGCGCGCGTCGATGCGCGCCGCGCGCCCCGACAGGAACAGCAGGAAGGCCATCCACAGGCTCGCCACCAGCACGTCGACGGCGGCGAACTGGCCGAAGGTGGTGGCGTCGACCTGGAAGATCTCGCGCATCGCGACCATGTTCGCGCCGCCGCCGATCCAGCTGCCCGCCAGTGCCGCCATGCCGGCCCAGGTGTCGCCGGCGACGGTATCCGGATCGAACCAGCCGACTACCAGGAACGCCAGCGGCGCACCGATCATCACGCCGACCGTGCCGGTCACGAACATGATGAGCAGCTTGGGCCCGAGGCCGATCAATCCCTTGATGTCGATCGACAGCGTCAGCAGCACCAGGGCCGTCGGCAGCAGGTAGTCGCGCGCCACCGGATAGAGCGCGGCGGCATGGCCGTCGATGATGCCGAGCGTGTTGAACAGCGCCGGGATGCAGTAGCACAGCATCAGCGCCGGCACGACCGAATAGAAGCGCTTCCAGAACGGTGCCGGACTGGACGAGGTCCAGAACACCAATGCGAGGATCGCCGCCACCAGGCCCAGGACGACGCCGTCGTCGGTGATCAAGGCGGCATCGGACGGCATCGGCGGCTCCGGGGGCGACGGGAAAACCGAAGCCTAACCGGATCGGCGTCCGCGGGGCACCCCGAGGGCGTGGACCGGCGTCCACGGCCTCGCTCTTCCTTGTCCCGGCCGCACGCTAGAAAACGGCGCGGCCTGCCGGGGGATGGATGACACGCCCTAGACCAGATCGGCTTCCAGGTCGTGCTCGGAGGCGGCGCGCACGCGCACGCGCGCGAACTGGCCGGGACGCAGCCCGCCGGCGTCGTGGACGTGCACGACGCCGTCGATCTCCGGCGCGTCGGCCGAGGAGCGCGCGATCGCGCGGCCCTGCGACACCTCGTCGACGATGACGTCGAGCTCGCGACCGACCTTGGCCGCGAGCCGTGCGGCGCTGATCCGCGCCTGCATCGTCATGAAGCGCTCGAGCCGCTCCTGCTTGACCGCTTCGGGCACCGGATCGGGCAGGTCGTTGGCCTTGGCGCCGGCGACCGGCGAATAGGCGAAGCAGCCCACGCGATCGAGCTGTGCCGCCTCGATGAAGTCCAGCAGCTCGCCGAACTCCGCCTCGGTCTCGCCGGGAAACCCGACGATGAAGGTGCTGCGCAGCGTCAGGTCCGGGCAGGCCGCGCGCCAGGCCTGAATGCGCTGGAGCACCTTGTCCACCGCGCCGGGCCGCTTCATCAGCTTGAGGATGCGCGGACTGGCGTGCTGCAGCGGGATGTCCAGATACGGCAGGATCCGGCCCTCGGCCATCAGCGGGATCACTTCGTCCACGTGCGGGTACGGGTAGACGTAGTGCAGGCGCACCCAGGCGCCGAGTTCGCCGAGGGCGGCGCACAGCTCGGTCATCCGCGTGCGGCGCGGGCTGCCGCGCCAGGTCCGTTCGGCGTAGCGCAGGTCGACGCCGTACGCACTGGTGTCCTGCGAGATCACCAGCAGCTCCTTGACGCCGCCCCGCACCAGCTTCTCGGCCTCGACCAGCACCTCGTCCACCGGCCGCGAGACCAGGTCGCCGCGCATCGAGGGAATGATGCAGAACGTGCAGCGGTGATTGCAGCCCTCGGAGATCTTGAGATAGGCGTAGTGCTTGGGCGTGAGCTTGATGCCGACACCGTCGTCCGGCACCGGCAGCAGGTCCGTGAAGCGGTCGCGCTTGGGCGGCAGCGCCGCATGGACGGCCGCCAGCACGCTCGAATAGTCCTGCGGCCCGCTGATCGCCAGCACGTCCGGGTGGGTGTCGCGGATCAGCTCGGCGCGCTTGCCGAGGCAGCCGGTGACGATGACGCGGCCGTTCTCCTCCAGCGCCTCGCCGATCGCGTCGAGCGATTCCTCGACCGCGGCGTCGATGAAGCCGCAGGTGTTGACGACGACGACGTCGGCGGCGTCGTAACTCGGGACGATCGCATAGCCTTCCACCCGCAACTGGGTCAGGATGCGCTCGGAGTCCACCAGGGCCTTGGGGCATCCCAGGCTGACGAAGCCGACTTTCGGTGCGTTCTGCACGGTTCCATTCACATTTCTCGAGGGCGCGAAGTTTACACTCGGCGTCGGCCGCGGGGCAGCGTGCACCGAGCCCGCCGGCAACCGTCACCCGTACCGGATGGCCATGCAACGCGCGAGATTCGTGACCGGCTGCTGCATCGCATTCGCACTGCCGCTGGCGGCGGGATCGCAGGCCGCCCCCTCCGTGGCCCCCGACTTCCCCAGCGCCCGCGTGGCGGCCGGCTCGCACCGGATCGCCGAGGACCTGGACGACCTGCTGCAATTCGCCGCGGCCGCATCCGGCGCCACGCTCACCCCCGCCGGCCGCCTGCAGACCGCCTATGCAGCCGCCTACCTGGCGCTGCTGTTCGAGTCGCGTGCGATCGGCGACCGGCGCTGGGCCCAGGTGCAGGCGCTCGCCGAGCGCAGCGGCGACCCGCGCCGGGTCGCCGAAGCCCTGCAGAACCGCGCCGAGATCGCCCTGCAGGCCGGCGACTACCGGCGGTGCGAAGAACTGGTCGGCCGGCTCTCGGGCCTGGCATCGCCCGGCGCCGAGGCCACCGCCGAGCTGTTCCGGGCGGTCCTCGAACGCCGGCAGGGCCGGCTCGGCGGGGCACTGCGGCACGGCGAACGCGCGCTGGACCTGTATCGCCGGCTGGGTGACCGCCTGGGCGAGGCGCAGGCGCTGGCGAACCTGGGCACCGCCATGCGCGACCGTGGCGACTACGCCAAGGCGCTGGACCTGCAGCTCGAAGCACTGGCGATCCGCGAGCGCTACGACGAACAGACCGAGACCTCCTATCGCAACATCGCCCTGATCTACCGCGCGATCGAGGACAGCGACGCGGCCGCCGCCTACTTCACCCAGGCCCTGGACGCGGCGCGCCGGCGCGGAGCGCCGTCGCTGCTGGCACCGATCCTCGGCAGCTACGCCGGCCTGCTCAACGACCTGGAACGCTACGAGGAAGCGTTGGCGGCGGCGCGCGAGGCCCTCGCCATCGACCAGGCCATCGGCAGCCGCCCGTCGCAGGGGCTCGAGCGCCTGGAAGCCGGCCGCGCGCTGGCCGCCCTGGGGCGCCGCGCCGAGGCCGAGGCCGAACTCGAGCAGACGCTGGCGCTGGGCCGCGAGCTGGGGCAGCGCGAGATCGTCGCGACCGCGCTGCTGAACCTGGCACGCGTCGCGCTGGACCAGCGCGACCGCCTGCGCGCACGCGCGCTGCTGGACGAGGCCCTGGCCGGCCTGGAGACCAGCCAGCTCAAGCCGCAGCTCGCGCAGGCCTACGAGCTGCGCGAGCAACTGGCGACGGCCGAGCACGACACCACCGCTGCCCTGCGCTACCTCGGCCGCCGATCGGCGCTGCGCGAGGAAATGCTGGGCGCCCGTACCAGCCGCCAGCTCGCCGCGCTGCAGGTACGCCACGCGCGCCACGAAGCCGAGCAACGCAACGCGCTGCTGACCAAGGAAAACGAGCTGCAGGCCACCCGGCTGCACAACCAGCGGCTCGAGCGCCAGTTCGGCCTGCTCGGCATCGGTACGCTGCTGGTCGTGCTCGGCCTGGTCTCGTGGCGCTACGTGAGCGTCAAGCAGCGCAACCGCCTGCTGGCCGAAAACGCCGGCGAGCTGGAGCGCCAGCGGCAGGTGCTGAGCGACGCCAACGTCCAGCTCGAGCGCCAGGCCGCCGAGCTCTACCACGCCGCCGTCACCGACCCGCTGACCGGCACCCACAATCGCGGCCACCTGCTGCGCGAGCTGAACGAGCGCATCCTCGACGCGCAGACGCGGGAACGCGACCTCAGCCTCCTGCTGATCGACTTCGACCATTTCAAGCAGCTCAACGACCTGCGCGGCCACCTGTTCGGCGACCGCGCACTGGTCGTGGGGGTCCAGGCGATGCGCCAGTGGCTGGAGCCCGGCGACCTGCTCGGCCGCTTCGGCGGCGAGGAATTCCTGATCGTGCTGACCCGCAGCGATGCCGCCGCCGCACTGGAGGTGGCCGAGCGCATCTGCGAGAAGGTCGGCGACGCGCTGCGCGCGCTCGACCCGGACGGCCCGGCGTGCACGATCAGCATCGGCATCGCCAGTCTCGCCCTGGTCGGCAGCTACCGCCTGGAGGCGCTGATCGACGCGGCCGACCAGGCGCTGTACGCCGCCAAGGCCTCGGGCCGCAACCGGGTCATCCGGTATCCGTCACCGACACCGCTGGCGAAGGGCTCGGCGGCCTGAAGACGGCCGCAGGCGCGCTGCCGTGGACCGCGGACCGCCACGCCGCCCGTCGTGGCGACCTCCCCCTTGACCGGGGCCGGTGTTCTGGCGCTGCCGGCGGCTGCGATCAGGCGACCAGGGCGGCCGGCAGGAAACCGGCATTCGGCAGTTCACGCCAGTACGGCGGCTGCGGCCAGGCCGCCGGCTCCTCGCCGTTCAACGCGCGCTGCAGGTCGCGCGGATCGAGCTGCGGGGCGATCAGGCCGGCCAGCGCGGCCGCGTACGCGCGCAGCACGCGGTCGCGCCGCAGGACCAGCCAGGTCGTGCATTCGGGGAACAGGCTGCCGGCTTCGAGCGCCTTGAGATCGCGTGCGTCCTCTTCGGCCAGCGCCATCTCGGCGAAGATGCCGACGCCGAGGCCCGCGCGCACATAGGTCTTGATCAGGTCCGCGTCGCGCGAGGTGCAGGCGAAGTTCGGCACCGCGCCGGCTTCCTCGAAGGTGCGCCGCAGCGAGGATTCGGGCCGCAGCGAGGATTCGTAGCTGACCAGCGGCTGGCCGACCAGGTCCTCGATCCGCAGCGGCCGCTGCAGGCCGGCCAACGCGTGGCCGCGCGGCACGACGACGACGCGCCGCCAGCGGAACAGCGGCACCGCCACGCCGTCGCCGGGCGCCGCCCCGGTGGTGCTGATGATCGCCAGGTCCGCTTCCCCGCGCTCGAACAGGCCCATCACCTGCGCATCGCCGTGCGGCTTGAGGTGCACGCCGATGGCCGGGTACAGGCGCTTGAGCTCGGCGATCGCGGCCGGCAGCACGAAGCGCGCCTGGGTGTGTGTCGTGGTGATCGCCAGCTCGCCCTGGTGGTCGCCGCGCAGGTTGGCGGCGATGGCGCGGATGTTGCGCGCCTCGGCCAGGATGATGCGCGCGCGGTCGATCACCTGCTGGCCGGCCGGCGTCACGTTGGCCAGGCTCTTGCCCTTGCGCGCGAACAGCTGGAAGCCCAGCTCGTCCTCGAGCTGCTTGAGCTGCTTGCTGAGGCCCGGCTGGGTGGCGTGCACGTGCTCGGCCGCCTGGGTGATGTTGAGGCCCGCGTCGGAGATCGCGACCAGGTAGCGCAACTGGGTGAGTGTCATGGACGGTCCCCTTCGATGAAGGCGCGGCTGCGGTGGGGCGGCCCCCGCGCGAGGAAACGCGGCAGGACAGCCACAGGCTGCGCCGCGGCCCGCCGCGTACTCGCGAAGCCAACGCGGCCGATCATAGCCAAAAGTTATTTGGACGTCCATCCGTCCGAACCGAAGTGCTCCTCCGCACTCATTACCAGCGGCGATATAGGTCGTCGGCGCGGTCATTTCCTCGCGCCGGCACGCACGACTAAGGTCCTCGCCATGCAGACCGGTGCGCCCTCCACGCTCTATCCGATGTTCGCCGACCTCGCCGGCCGGACGGTGCTGGTCGTCGGTGGCGGCACGGTGGCCGAGCGCAAGATCGCCGCGCTGGCCAAGGCCGGCGCGGCGATCCGCGTCGGCGCGCCGGCGCTCGACGCGGCGATCGCACGGCGTGTCGCACAGGGCGAGATCGCCTACCGGCCGGGCCGCTTCGAGCCGGGCTGGCTCGACGACGCCTGGCTGGTGGTCGCCGCGACCGACGATCCGGCGCTCAACGCCGACGTCGCGGCGGCCGCGGCGCAGCGCCGCATCTTCGCCAACGTGGTGGACGATGCCGAGCGCTCGAGCTTCCAGGTACCGGCGGTGATCGACCGGGCGCCGCTGCAGGTCGCGGTCTCCTCGGGCGGCAGCGCACCGATGCTCGCCCGCGCGATCCGGGAGCGGCTGGAGACCCTGCTCGATCCCGCGCTCGGCCGCATCGCCGCCCTGCTGGCGCGCAAGCGCCGCGCGATCCGGCAGGGCCGGCCCACGCTGGCCGCGCGACGGCGCTTCTACGAGTTCGCATTGACGGGCGAGATCGCTCGCCTGGTCCGCAGCGGCCGCGAGCACGACGCCGGGCGCGCGGTCGACGCCGCCCTGGCGCGACCGGCGCCGGCACCGGCCGGAAGCGTGGTCCTGGTCGGTGCCGGCCCCGGCGACCCCGGCCTGCTGACGCTGCGCGCGCTGCGTGCGCTCAACGAAGCCGACGTGATCCTGTACGACCACCTGGTCGGCAGCGAGGTGCTCGAACTGGCTCGCCGCGACGCCGAGCGCATCGCGGTCGGCAAGCAGGCGAGCCGGCATTCGGCCAGCCAGGACCGCATCCACCAGTTGCTGCTCGAGCATGCGCGTGCCGGCCGCCGCGTGGTCCGCCTCAAGGGCGGCGACCCGTTCGTCTTCGGGCGCGGCGGCGAGGAGCTGGAGTTCCTGCGCGCGCATGCCGTGCCCTACGAGGTCGTCCCCGGCATCACCGCCGCGCTGGCCTGCGCGGCCCATGCCGGCATACCGCTGACCCATCGCGACCACGCGCAATCGGTGCGGCTGCTGACGGCGCACTGCCAGCGCTCGATCGACACGCTGGACTGGCACGTGCTGGCCGACGACCGCCAGACCCTGGCGATCTACATGGCCGGCGGCACGCTGGAGGCGCTGCGCGACCGCCTGCTCGCCCATGGCCGGTCCGGCGATACGCCGTTCGCCCTGGTCGAGAACGGCAGCCGCCCCGACCAGCGCGTGATCTGCGGGCGCCTCGCGGCATTGCCCGAGATCGCCGCGCGACACGGCCTGCGCTCGCCGAGCCTGCTGATCCTCGGGACGGTCGCCTCGCTCGCGCCGGCACTGGCCTGGCACGGCCTGCCGGTGATCGACGGCGACGCCTGCCCGCATCCCCCGCTCGACGCGGCCGCCTGACCCCTCTTCCCCCAACCGCAAGGAGATTCCCATGTCGCTCAAACTCGGAGAGACCGCTCCGGACTTCACCGCCGAATCGACCGACGGCCCCATCCGCTTCCACGACTACATCGGCAGCGGCTGGGTGGTGTTCTTCTCGCATCCGGCCGATTTCACGCCGGTCTGCACCACCGAGCTCGGCGCGTTCGCCCGCCGCAAGGCGGAGTTCGCCGCACGCAACACGCAGTTGCTCGGCCTCTCGGTCGACCCGCTGGACTCGCACCAGCGCTGGATCAAGGACGTGGAGGAAGTCGGCAACACCACGTTCAACTACCCGCTGCTGGCCGATCCGGACCGCAGCGTCGCCGAGCTCTACGGCATGATCCATCCGGCGGCCGATCCCAAGGTCACGGTGCGCTCGGTCTTCATCATCGACCCCAACAAGAAGGTGCGCCTCACCCTCACCTACCCGCCCAGCGCCGGCCGCAACGTCGACGAGATCCTGCGCGTGCTCGACTCGCTGCAGCTGACCGAGGGGCGCAAGCTGACGACGCCGGTGGACTGGAAGCCCGGCGACGACGTCATCATCGCGCCGTCGGTTTCCGACGAGGATGCGCGTAAACTGCATCCGGACGGCTGGAAGACGCTCAAGCCGTACCTGCGCACGGTTCCGGCGCCTCGCGCATGACGCTGGCGCGGCGGGTGATCGGCGCCACCGCGGCGTCGACGGGAGGCAGTCTGGATACGCGCGAAGACCTCGCCGCCGCGATCGGCCGTACGCCGCTGATCCGCCTGCGCCACGCCTCGGACCTGACCGGCTGCCGCATCTACGGCAAGGCGGAGTTCGCCAACCCCGGGGGATCGATCAAGGACCGCACCGCGCTCGGCCTGCTGCTGGATGCCGAGCGCAGCGGGGCGCTGCGCCCCGGCGGCACGATCGTGGAGGGCACCGCCGGCAACACCGGCATCGGCCTGGCCCTGCTCGGCGCCAGCCGCGGCTACCGCACGATCATCACGATGCCCGCCACGCAGAGCCGCGAGAAGATCGATGCGCTGCGCGTGACCGGTGCCGAGGTGCATCTGGTGCCGGCGGTGGCCTACGCCGATCCGGGCCACTACGCCCACACCGCCCGGCGCCTGGCCGAGGCGATGAACGCACGCGAACCGGGCAGCGCCTGGTTCGCGAACCAGTTCGACAATACCGCCAACCGCGACTTCCACGAGGCGACGACCGGCCCGGAGATCTGGGAACAGCTTGATGGCGAGGTCGACGGCTTCGTCTGCGCGAGCGGCACCGGCGGCACGCTGGCCGGCGTCGGTCGCGCGCTGAAGGCACGCAATCCCAAGGTCCGCATCGCCCTCGCCGACCCGGCCGGGTCGGCGCTGGCCGCCTACGTGGCGACCGGCGAGCTCAAGGCCGAGGGCAGTTCGATCAGCGAAGGCATCGGTTCCAGCCGCGTGACCGCGAACTTCGCCGATGCGCCGATCGACCTGGCCTGGTCGATCCCCGATACCGAGTCGGTGCCGCTGGTGCACGCGCTGATCGCCGCCGAAGGCCTCAACGTCGGCGGATCGAGCGGCGTCAACCTCGCCGGCGCGATCCGCCTCGCGCAGGCGCTGGGCCGCGGCCACACGATCGTCACCGTGCTGGCGGACGCCGGCACCCGCTACCAGGCCAAGCTGTTCAACCCGGCCTTCCTGCGCGGCAAGGGCCTGCCGGTGCCGGACTGGCTGGACCGCGCGTTCCCGCAGGACGCCTGAGCTTTGCCAGCGGCCCCGCTTGCTGGCAGGCTGCGCCCAGGCGGGCCCTGCGCCCGAGACCGCAGGGGGAAACGATGACGCAGCTCGCGGGCAAGGTGGTCTGGATCACCGGGGCATCCGGCGGCATCGGCGAGGCGCTGGCGCTGGCAGCCGCGGCACGCGGTGCGCGGCTGGTACTGACCGCGCGCCGCAGCGCCGAACTCGAACGCGTGCGCGCCGCCTGTCCGCAGCCGGACCAGGTCGCACTGCTGCCGGCGGACCTGGAACGGATCGAGGATGCCCAGGTGCTGGCGGCACGTGCACAGGCGTTCTTCGGGCCGGTCGACATCCTCGTCAACAATGCCGGCCTGTCCCAGCGCACCACGACACTGGAGACCTCGATCGAGGCCTACCGGCGGCTGCTGGAAATCGACTTCTTCGCGCCGGTCGCGCTGACCCGCGCGCTGCTGCCGGAGATGGTCGCCCGCGGCAGCGGCCACGTCGTGGTGGTGAGCAGCGTGTTCGGCAAGATCGCGATGGCGCGCCGCACCGGCTACGCCGCCGCCAAGCATGCGCTGCACGGCTTCTTCGATTGCGCGCGGATCGAGCTGGGCGACCGCGGCATCCGCTTCACGCTCGCCTGCCCCGGCTTCGTCCGCACCGGCATCTCGGTCAACGCACTGGGGCCGGACGGGCGCGCCTGGGGAACGGTCGACGCCGACATCGGCCAGGGCATGCTGCCGGCCACCTGCGCCGAGCGCCTCTGGCGGGCGGTCGAGCGCGACCGCTACGAGGTCGTCATCGCCGGCCGCGAGCGTATCGCGGTCTGGTTCAAGCGCTTCCTTCCGCTGCGCTGGTACACCGCCTTCGCGCGACGGCTGAAGGTTTCCTGACGAACGGCTTCACGCCGGCCGCAACGCCCGGCAGCGCCGGCGCGGGCATCGGTTCCCGGTAGACTGGCGCCATGGTCCGCGCCTCGTCGCACCCCTCCCCCGACACCCCGCTGCGGCACGTCGCCGAGCGCGCGTTCTGCCGCGCCGCCGGCGCACCGCTGGTCGGCGGCAACGCGGTCGATCTGCTGATCGACGGCCAGGCGCACTTCGACGCCTGGCTCGGCGCGATCCGCGGCGCACGCCGGGCGATCCTGCTGGAGAACTACATCTTCCGTGACGACGCGATCGGCCACGCGTTCCGCGACGCGCTGGTCGAACGCGCCGCCGCGGGCGTCGAGGTCCGCGTGCTGCGCGACTGGCTCGGCTGCCTCGGCAACTCGCCGGCACGGTTCTGGAAGCCGCTGCTCGCCGCCGGCGGCCAGGTGCGCACCTACAACCCGCCGGGCCTGCCCGGCAGCGGCAGCTGGCTCAGCCGCGACCACCGCAAGTCGCTGATCGTCGACGCCGACGTCGGCTTCGTCTCCGGCGTCTGCGTCAGCGGCAAGTGGCTCGGCGATGCCGCGCGCGGCATCCCGCCCTGGCGCGATACCGGCGTCGTCCTGCGCGGGCCGGTGCTGCACGAGCTGGTCAAGGCCTTCGCCGCCATGTGGGCGGCGACCGGGACGCCGCTGCCCGATACCCTCGCCGGCCTGGGCGAAGGAACGCCGGCGGCCGGCACGATCGACATGCGCCTGATCGCGACCCAGCCGAGCACGACCGGCGTGTACCGCCTCGACCAGCTGGTCGCCGCGCTGGCCCAGCGCTCGCTCTGGCTCGCCGACGCCTACTTCGTCGGCGTGGCGCCCTACGTGCAGGCGCTGGCCGCGGCCGCGCGCGACGGCGTCGACGTGCGGCTGCTGGTGCCCGGTTCCAGCGACATCGGCATGGTCGCCTCGCTCTCGCGCGCCGGCTACCGGCCGCTGCTGGAGGCGGGCGTGCGCGTGTTCGAATGGAACGGCTCGATGATGCACGCCAAGACCGCCGTCGCCGACGGGCGCTGGGCGCGCGTAGGGTCCAGCAACCTCAACATCGCCAGCTGGCTCGGCAACTGCGAGATCGACGTCGCCGTGGAGGATGCCGGCTTCGCGCAGCGCATGGAGCGGCAGTACGCGGCGGACCTCGCCAACGCCACCGAGATCGTGCTGACGCCGCGCCGGCAGGTGCGGCGGACGGGGAGCACGTCGGCACGGTCGCGCCGGCGCGGCGGACGCGGCAGTTCGTCCCGCGCGACTGCCAGCGCGATGCGCTTCGTCAATACGGTCGGCGCCGCGTTCTCGCGCCATCGCGTGCTCGGCGAGGCCGAGGCCGGCGTCGCGCTGATCGCCGCCGCCGCGCTGGTCGCCTTCTCGGTGCTGGCGATCCTGCGCCCGCACTACATCGCCTGGCCGCTGGCCGCCGTCGGCATCTGGCTGGCCGCGTCGATGCTGGTCCGCCACCGCGGCCACTGGCGGCGGCGATCGCGCCAGGCCGCCGACGCGCCCGACGACGGGCACGACGACGCCGGCTGACGCCCGCAGCCGGCGAACCCCTGCGGCCGGCGTTCAGTCCTTCGGCGGCAGCACGACGATCGTCAGCCAGAAGTTCTCGATGCTGCGCACGACGTGCATGAACTCCTCGAACTCCACCGGCTTGGTGATGAAGCAGTTGGCGTGCAGGTCGTAGGCGCGCAGCAGGTCGCGCTCGGCGCGCGAGCTGGTCAGGACGCAGACCGGGATCTGCTTGAGCTGCGGATCGTTCTTGACCGCGGCCAGCACCTCGCGCCCGTCCAGGCGCGGCAGGTTGAGGTCGAGCAGGATCAGGTCCGGCCGCGGAGCGTCCTCGAACGGGGCCTGCCGCCGCAGGTAGGCCAGTGCCTGTTCGCCGTCGCTGACGACGTTGAGCCGATTGCGCAACCGGCCGTCCTTGAGTGCTTCGCGCGTCAGGCGCACGTCGCCCTCGTTGTCCTCGATCAGCAGGATCTCGACCACCTGCTCCCAGCGCTCAGCGTCGGCGTTCGTCATGGTCCTTCTCCGCAGGCAGGGTGAAATGGAAGGTGGCGCCGTTGCCGGGCTCGGACTCGACCCACATCGTGCCACCGTGTCCCTCGACGATCTTGCGACAGATCGCAAGACCGATGCCGGTACCGGGATACTCGCGCCGGGTGTGCAGGCGCTGGAAGATCGCGAACACGCGCTCGCGGTGCTGCGGCTCGATGCCGATGCCGTTGTCCGCCACGCGGAAATGCCAGAGGTCGTCCTCGCGGACGGCGTCGATGACCACCGAGGGCGGCGCGGCGCCGCGGAACTTGATCGCGTTGCCGATCAGGTTCTGGAACAGCTGGACCAGCTGGCTCGGGATGACCACCACGCGGCAGTCGAGGTCGATCGCGACACGCGCGCCGGCGTCGCGCAAGGCGTCGGTCAGCTGCGACACCGCCTGCTGCACGGCCGCGGCGGCGTCGGTCGGTGCCGGCTCCTTGCCGGAGCGGCCGATCCGCGCATAGGCCAGCAGGTCCTGGATCAGCCGCTGCATGCGCGTGGCGCCGTCCACCGCATAGCCGATGAACTCGTCGGCGTCCCCGTCGAGCTGGTCGCGGTAGCGGCGCGCCAGCAGCTGGACGTAGCTGGCGACCATGCGCAGCGGTTCCTGCAGGTCGTGCGAGGCGACATAGGCGAACTGCTCCAGCTCCGCGTTCGAGCGCTGCAGCTCCTGCGTGCGGCGTTCCAGTTCGAGCTCGGCCTGCCGCCGCCGGCTGATGTCGCGGATGATCGCCGTGATGAACACCTCGCCGTCGCTGATCCAGCGCGAGAACGTCACCTCGGCCGGGAACTCGCTGCCGTCCCGGCGCCGCGCGGTCACCTCGACCGGGTGGTCGCCGAGGCCCGGCTCCATCGGCTGCAGGCCGCGCCGCAGCGCCCGCTCGTACAGCGGCCGCTCGCGGTCGGCGAACAGGTCCAGCGCGCAGCCGCCGAGCAGCGCGCCTTCGGCCGGTGCGCCGAAGCCGTGCTCGGCGGCAAGGTTCATGTAGAGGATGCGCGCCTCGCCGTCGGTCGTGACGATGCCGTCCTTGGCCGTGTCGGTCAGCGCCTTGAGCGCGCGCTGGCTGCGCTGCCACTCCTCGTTCATGCGGCGCGCCATGTCGAGCGCGCGCGCGCGATTGCCGGCCAGCAGCCAGGTGATCGCGAACAGCACGATCGCGGTCGGCACGCCGACGAACAGCACCCGGTCCGCATCGCGCACGCCGCCTTGCCAGGCGAAGCCGGCCGCGGGCTGGCCCTCGATGGTCCACTGCCGCCCCGCCAGGTCGAGCGTGACCTGCGTGACCGGTCCGGCCGGGTCGAAGGTGCCCGCCTCGAACACGCGGCTGGCCGGCGAGGGTTCCGCCGCGTCGTACAGCCGCAGGTTCATCGCCAGCTCGCTGCCACGCACGCTCTGGATCAGGTCCGCGGCGCTGAACACGCAGTAGGTGAACCCGTCGAGCTGCGCACGCCGCTGCGCGGCGTCACGCGGCACCGAAGTCCCGGTATAGGCCGGGGCGACCATGACGAAGCCGGGCCGCCGCGCCGGGTCGTCCTCCTGGATCAGGTCCACCCGCGGCGTGATGCGCACGGCATCCTCGTCGCGTGCCGCGTCCAGGGTCCGCCGGCGCTCCGGTACCGACCCGATGTCGAAGCCGAGCACGCGCCGGTTGTACGGGTCCTCGGGCAGCAGGAACGCGATCGGGAAGTAGTCCTCGCGCGCGCCCGCCGGCCACAGCGCCACCGGCCGCCCTTCCGGGTCGGTCAGCGGCTTCTGGTCCGGATGCACCATCCGCATCGCGAAACCGAACGCGCGGATGCCGGCATAGCGATGCTCCAGGTCGATCGCCGTCGCGAACCGGCGCCATTCCTCGCGCGAGACCTCGCTCGACGCCGCGAACAGGCCGCGGGCGCCGTTGAGCAGGTCGGCGTACTCGCGCAGGCGCACCGTCACGGCATCGCCGATCCGCTCGAGCGCGTGCTCCACCGCCGCATCCCGCCGCGCGCGGTCGGCGTCGACCGAGATCCGCCAGGCCAGCGCGGTCGCCCCGAGCACCACCACCAGCACGGCGATGCTGGCGGCCAGGCCGGCACCGTCCTCGCCCTCTTCCGGTCGCGGGCGGCCGCCGGCCATCAGGCGCGGCAACGGCCGCAGGCAGGCCATCACGGCGACGCCGACCACGATCAGCACGATGCCGCTGGCCGGCCGCATGCGCACGAGCTGGCTCCAGCCCGAGAGCGTCGCCGCCTCGCCGTGCAGGCCGACCAGGCTGCCGAGCGCGCCCAGGCAGATCGCGACCGCGGCGAGGATGCCGATCGCCGCGTGCCGGCCCCAGCGCGCCGGCAGCAGCGCGTCGACCAGCAGCGCCAGGCCGGCGCAGCACAACCCGCCGGCGAAACCCGGGCCGACCGGCTGCGTCAGGCCGCTGCCGCCGATCAGCAGCACCCGCCCCGCGACGAACCCGAACAACTGGTTGACCGTCAGCAGGACGATGCCGAACCCCACCAGCCCGCTGGCGAACCGCCGCCACGGGTAGTGGCTCACCGCCAGGGCCAGCGTCACGGCGAGCACCGCCGTCAACGTGGTCCAGCGCAGGCGCAGCGCCGCAATGTCCCAGGCATGGCCGGCCACCGCCAATGCCACCAGCCCCGCGAGCAGCAGTGTCGTGCAGCCGCGGCAGGCCAGGATGCGCGGCACCGGTCCGCTCATGGGTAGTGGACGGCAGGGTCCGGCTCGACCGATGCGGCGACGCTGGCGGCGAACGCCGCCGCGTCCATCGGTCGTGCCAGCAGGTAGCCCTGCATCTGGTCGCAGGCTTCTTCGCGCAGGAACTCGCGCTGCGGCTCGGTCTCGACGCCTTCGGCGACCACCAGCAATCCGAGCGTGCGTGCCATCACGATGATCGCGCGGACGATCGCCGCATCGCGCGCGTCACCGGGCACCTGGGTCATGAAGCTGCGGTCGATCTTGAGCACGTCGACCGGGAACCGGCGCAGATAGGCCAGCGAGCTGAAGCCGATGCCGAAGTCGTCCAGCGCCACGCTGATGCCGCGCTCGCGCAGCCCCAGCAGCAGGTGCCGCGACTGCTCGCTGTGCATGATGTTCTCGGTCAGCTCGATCGTCAGCGCCGACGCCGGCACCTGGTTCTCGCGCAACGCGCGGTCGATCACGTCGATCAGCGCGCTGCCGCCGAGCTGGTGCGCGGAGACGTTGACGCTGACCTTGAGCGGGCGGCCGGCGAAACTGTTCCAGTAGCCGACCGCCCGGCAGGCGGCCTCCATCACCCAGGCGCCGATCGGCACGATCAGGCCCGACTGCTCGACGATGTCGAGGAAATGATCCGGCGCCAGCAGCCCGCGCTCGGGGTGGCGCCAGCGCAGCAGCGCCTCCGCGCCGACCAGCTGCTGGGACGCGGTGTCGACCACCGGCTGGTAGTACAGCTCGAACTCGCCGCGATCCAGCGCGTGGCGCAGATCGCGCTCGAGCATCAGCCGCCGCCGCGCGGTCGCGTTCATCTGCGCGGAATAGAACTGGAAGGTGCCGCCGCTGGTGGTCTTGGCCTGGTAGAGCGCGGTCTCGGCGCACTTGAGCAGCGGCGCCGCCTCGTCGGCGTCGATCGAATACATGCTCATGCCGACGTTCGCGCCCAGGTAGAACTTCTGGTCGGCGACCTGGCACGGCTCGCGGATGCGCGCCAGCAGGTCCTCGGCGATGCGCGGAGTGTCCATGATCGCGCCGCGGTCGGTGAGGATGGCCGAATACTCCGCACTGCCGGTGCAGGCCAGCAGCATGCCGTCGGGCAGCACCTCGCGGATGCGCAGCACGGCCGCGGCGACCACCTGGTCGCCGATCTCGTGGCCGTGGATCTGGTTGACCAGGCCGACGCCGGACAGGCCGATGCTGACCACGGCGGCGTCGCCGCCGGAGCGGTGGCAGCCGGCGACGATCTGGCTCAGGTTGGCCAGGAACACCTGCCGGTTCGGCAAGCCGGTGACGCCGTCGTGGCTGGCCAGGTAGTCCAGCCGTTCCTGCACCAGCTTGCGCTCGATCGCATAGCGCAGCGTGCGCAGCAGCGCCGGTCCCTGCAGCTCGCCCTTGACGACGTAGTCCTGCGCGCCGAGCTGGATCGCGCGCAGCGCGACGTCCTCGTCGCCGTGGCCGCTCAGCACGACCAGCGGCGTCAGCGGCGTGACCCGGTGCAGCGCCGAGACGGTGTCCAGTCCCTGCGAATCGGGCAGGCCCGGATCGAGCAGGATGGCCGTGTAGCGGCGATCGCGAACCGCCTCGATCGCACCCCGGAGGCGGTCGACGACGTCGATCCTGAGCTCCGGGCCTATCGCGTCGCGCAGCAGCTCGCGCACGAAGCGCGCATCGCCCGGGTTGTCCTCGACCAGCAGCAGCGAAGGCGCCTGCAGGCGCCCCGGCGAGACGCCTTCGGGCAGGCTGACCACCGACAGCCAGAAGTTCCCCACGGTCTGCAGCACTTGCAGCAGCTGGTCGAACTCCACCGGCTTGCGCACGTAGCAGTTGGCGTGCGCATCGTAGGCGCGGCGGATGTCCTCGTCGTCGTCCGAGCTGGTCAGGACGACCACCGGGATGCGGGCCAGCCGCGCGTCGCTCTTGAGCAGCCCCAGCAGCTCGTGGCCCGAAAGCCCGGGCAGGTTGAGATCGAGCAGGATCAGGTCGGGCGCCGGCCGCTGCACGCCGGCATCGCCGCGCAGTTGCACGAGCGCGCTGTCGCCACTGTCGGCGACCCGCAAATGAGTCAGCAGGCGTGCCTGCCGCAGCGCCTCGGCGACCAGCCGCACGTCCCCTGGATTGTCCTCGACCAGCAGGATCTCCAGGGGCCTGCCGCTGGCCCCGGCGACGTCGAAACGGCTGCCCCCCAACGATGTACGTCCAGCCTTGTCGTTCATCGGTCGCCATCTGGCGAAACGCCCCGCGCGTTTCCACTTTATCGCAAAATGTTCGGACCCCCGCAAGCACGCCGGCGATCGCGACGGCATTGCGCGGAGGTTGCCGGCGCGTCACGTGGTAGCGTGACCACCGTTGCCTTCGATACCGAGCAGAACGACGACGTGACCGGGAACCAGGACATCGGCGCCGGCGAGATCCTCTCGCCGACACGCCTCAATCGCCTCGCGCGCGAGCTGATCGAGGCCCGCTTCGCCTCGATCTGGGTCGAGGGCGAGCTCTCCAACGTCGCGCGGCCCTCGTCGGGACACCTGTACTTCACGCTGAAGGACGGTGGCGCGCAGGTCCGCTGCGCGATGTTCAAGCCGCGCAGCACCTGGCTGCCGTTCCGCCCGGCCGACGGCATGCACGTCCTGCTGCGCGGCCGCGTCAGCCTCTACGAGCCGCGCGGCGAGTTCCAACTGGTCGCCGAGCACATGGAGGAAGCCGGCGAAGGCGCACTGCGCCGCGCGTTCGAGGCGCTCAAGGCGCGCCTGTCCGCCGAAGGCCTGTTCGACGCCGCCGGCAAGCGCGCCGTGCCGCGCTGGCCACGCCGTATCGGCGTGCTGACCTCGCCCAGCGGCGCCGCGGTCCGTGACGTGCTCAGCGTGCTCGGGCGCCGGTTCCCGCTGGTGCCGGTGGACATCCTGCCGGTGCCGGTGCAAGGACCCGAGGCGGCGCCGGCGATCGTCGCGATGCTGCAGGCCGCGGCGCGGGCCGGACGCCACGACGTGCTGCTGCTGACGCGCGGCGGCGGCTCGATCGAGGACCTGTGGGCCTTCAACGACGAGACACTGGCCCGCACCTTGCGTGCCAGCCCGATGCCGGTCGTCGCCGCGATCGGCCACGAGACCGACTTCACGATCGCCGAGTTCGCCGCCGACCTGCGCGCGCCGACACCGTCCGCCGCCGCCGAGCTGCTGGTTCCCGACCGGGCCGACCTGGAGCGCGCGCTGGCGCGCCACCGCCTGCAGTTGCAGCGGTGCGTGCGGCTGGCGCAGGAGCGCCGGGCGCAGCGCCTGGACCAGTTGTGGGCACGCCTGCAGGCGCAGCATCCGCGCGCACGGCTGGCACGCGCGCGCGAACGGCTGGCGCTGCTGCGGGCGCGGATCGTCCGTGCCGCGCAGCGCGACGGGGAACGCCGTGCCGGCCGCCTCGCGCGGGCCGCCGTCGGCCTGCGCGCCGGCCATCCGCAGCAACGGCTGCTGCGGGCCGCCGAACGCAGCGCCGGCCTGCGCGAGCGGCTGCGCGCCGCCACCGGGCAGGCGCTGGAACGCCGGCGCCGGCTGCTGGCCGAGCTGGCGCGCACCCTGCACGCGGTCAGCCCGCTGGCGACGCTCGAGCGCGGCTATGCGATCCTCGACCAGCCGGCGACCGGCGGCATCGTGCGCTCGGTCGCCCAGGTGCGGCCGGACGACCGTGTGCGGGCGCGCCTGGCGGACGGCCTGCTGGAACTGCGCGTCGAGCAGGTCCGTCCGGCGGCGGTGAATCCCGACCGTGGCGAGGAACAGCGATGAAGACCTCCTATCCGTACTGGCTGGCCGGCGAGCCCCGGCAGCCCAACACCGATCTTGCGATCACCGACAAGTACTCCGGCGAGGTCGTCGCGCGCGCCGCGCTGGCCGACGCGGCCGCGATCGATGACGCGATCGCGGCGGCGGTGGCGGCCGAGCGGCCGATGCGCGAGCTGCCGGCGTACCGCCGCCAGGCCGTGCTCGAGCACTGCATCGCCCGCTTCCGCGAGCGCAGCGACGAGCTGGCCGAAGTCCTGTGCATCGAGGCGGGCAAGCCGATCCGCGACGCCCGCGGCGAAGTCGGCCGCCTGATCGACACCTTCAAGGTCGCCGCCGAGGAAGCCGTCCGCATCGGCGGCCAGACGCTGGAACTGGCGATCTCCGAGCGGGCGCGCGGCTACCGCGGCTTCACGCGGCAGGTACCGGTCGGCGCCTGCTCGTTCATCTCGCCGTTCAACTTCCCGCTGAACCTCGTCGCGCACAAGGTCGCCCCGGCGATCGCCGCCGGCTGCCCGTTCGTGCTCAAGCCGGCCAGCCGCACACCGCTCGGGGCGCTGATCATCGGCGAGGTCCTGGCCGAGACCGACCTGCCGGCCGGCGCCTTCTCGATCCTGCCCGCGCACCGCGACGGCGCCGACCTGTTCACCACCGACGAACGTTTCAAGCTGCTTTCCTTCACCGGCTCGCCGAAGGTCGGCTGGGACCTCAAGCGCCGCGCCGGCCGCAAGAAGGTCGTGCTCGAACTCGGCGGCAACGCCGCCTGCATCGTCGACGCCGACCAGCGCGAGCGCCTGGACGCTGTGGTCGACCGGCTGATCTTCGGCGCGTTCTACCAGTCCGGCCAGAGCTGCATCGGCGTGCAGCGCATCCTGGTCCAGGCCGATCTCTACGATGCGCTCGCCGAACGCTTCGTGGCCGCCGCCGAGCGCCTGGTCACCGGCGATCCGCGCGAGGAGCAGACCTTCATCGGGCCGATGATCGACACCGGTGAAGCCGAGCGCCTGCAGCAGTGGATCGAGGAAGCCGCAGCGGGCGGCGCGCGGCTGCTGTGCGGCGGCCGCCGCGACGGCGCCATGCTCGAGGCGACCGTGCTCGAGAACGTCGATCCCGGCGCGCGGATCAGCCGCCTGGAAGCGTTCGGCCCGGTCGCCCTGCTGCAGCCCTACCGCGATTTCGACGAGGCGCTGGAACGCGTCAACGCCAGCGACTACGGACTGCAGGCCGGCGTGTTCACGCACGACCTGCGCAAGGCGATGCGCGCCTGGGACGTGCTGGAGGTGGGCGGCGTGATCGTCGGCGACGTGCCGAGCTTCCGCGTCGACAACATGCCGTACGGCGGCGTGAAGCAATCCGGCCTAGGCCGCGAGGGCGTCCGCTACGCGATCGCCGACATGACCGAGACGCGCCTGCTGGTGCTGCGCGACGCGCCGCACGCGCATTGACCGGTCAGCGCCCCGAGGCAGAATAGGTTCTTCGCCCGCTTACGGGATTCGATCGCCTGCTGTTGCTGTTGCTGTTGCTGTTGCTGTTGCTGTTGCTGTTGCTGTTGCTGTTGCTGTTGCTGTTGCTGTTGCTGTTGCTGTTGCTGTTGCTGTTGCTGTTGCTGTTGCTGTTGCTGTTGC
>Ga0182739_1001059_pt1 | contig 30324 bp, 25 predicted proteins | sample eDN5th30CBELigBY_FD_128873 | JGI IMG/M metagenome (GOLD analysis project Ga0182739, IMG submission 128873) | Enriched backyard soil microbial communities from Emeryville, California, USA - eDNA 5th pass 30_C BE-Lig BY (version 2) (version 2) | ecosystem: Environmental > Terrestrial > Soil >... | reverse complement strand
TTGCGTGCGCCCGGGACTGCGTCATCGCTCGGGCGTGGACCGACGTCCACTTCCTCCCTCTTCCTTGTCACGGACGCACGCAAGAACGGCGCGGCCTACCGAGGGATTGATGACACGCCCTAGAGCCTGGTTGAACCGGCGCCGCCGGGCGCCCGTGTCCCGGCGTGTCACGGCCGCTCTGGCATCGGACGCCGGCGCTGCCGTGCCCGCACCGGGCTCTGGCATTCCACGGCGTCACCTGCGTTCAATTCACATGCGCACGATAGATGCGCATGCCGCGAGGCGATCATGGGAGAACGACTCATCGAACCCCTGGGCAGGCGTATCGCCCGGTTCCTCACGCAGCGGTCGCCCGGCTACCGGCCGACGACCCCGAGCGATGCGCAGGCGCTGCGGCACGCGCTGCACCCGGCCGACATCCTGCTGGTCGAGGGCGACACGCGCGTTTCGGCGATCATCAAGTACCTCACCCAGTCCACCTGGTCGCACGCCGCCCTCCACGTCGGCCCGATCGCCGGCCGCACCGAGCCGGACGGCGAGCCGCACGTGCTGGTGGAGGCCCTGCTGGACCAAGGCGTCGTCTCCGCGCCGCTGTCCAAGTACCGCGATTTCCATACCCGGATCTGCCGGCCGGTCGGCCTCACGCCGGAAGACCGGGACACGGTGCGCCGGTTCGCGATCGACCGCATCGGCCTGGAGTACGACATGAAGAACCTCCTGGACCTGATGCGCTATCTGGTACCGATACCGGTTCCGGTGCGCTGGCGGCGGCGCATGATCGCCCTGGGGTCGGGCGACCCGACGCGCGCCATCTGCTCGACGCTGATCGCGCAGGCGTTCGAGTCGGTTCGCTACCCGATCCTGCCGAAGATCGAGCAGGTGGCGCCGCAGGGCGAGCAGCGCGCCCGCGGCCGGCACGCGCAGCGCGAAGTGCTGCACATCCGTCACCACTCGCTCTACGCGCCACGCGACTTCGACCTGTCGCCGTATTTCGCGATCGTCAAGCCGACGATCCAGCACGGCTTCGAGTACAAGAAGCTGCTGTGGGGCGACCCCGAGCCGGCCGCCGGCCCGGCGCTGGCTGACGCCGGCGCACGGCAGGCTTGAGCGATCGCGCCGGCGCGGGGCCGGGCACCGCGCGCACCGGCGCACCTTGCGCAGGGGGCGGATCGCCACGCCCCGGCCCTGCCCAGCGGCCGCCGCGAACCCGGGGACGAGACCTGCGCCCCCGTTCCTTTCCGCCGGACCGGCCGCCGCGCCTTTCCTTTCGACCGAAGGTCGTGGAAACATGCACGCCGCATCGCATCCGCGGACACTGGATGAAGCCGGATCGCCGCCCATCGGCCCGGCCCCCTCCAAGAACCGCCACCGCCCTGGTCGACCGAATGTCCCGAGCCACCGATTCATCCGAAAGCACCAGGAGCGCCAAGGGCCTGGAGCAGCACACGCCCTTGATGCGCCAGTACTTCACGGCCAAGGCCGAGCACCCGGACGTGCTGCTGTTCTTCCGCATGGGGGACTTCTACGAGCTGTTCTACGACGATGCGCGCAAGGCCGCGCGCCTGCTCGACATCACGCTGACCCAGCGCGGCGCCTCGGGCGGCGCGCCGATCCCGATGGCCGGCGTGCCGTACCACGCCGCCGAAGGCTACCTGGCCAAGCTGGTCAAGCTCGGCGAGTCGGTCGCGATCTGCGAGCAGATCGGCGACCCGGCACTGGCCAAGGGCCTGGTCGAGCGCAAGGTCGTGCGCATCGTCACGCCCGGCACCGTGACCGACGAGGCCCTGCTGGAGGAACGGCGCGACAACCTGCTGCTGGCGATCGCCGCCGGCAGGACCGGCTATGGCTTGGCCTGGGTCGACCTGACCGCCGGCCGCTTCCTGCTGGCGGAGGTGGCCGATGCCGAGGCCCTGGCGTCGGAGCTGGCGCGGCTGCAACCGGTGGAGACGCTGGTGGGCGAGGACGTGGCCTGGCCGACGTTCGTGACCGCCCTGCCCGGCCTGCGCAAGCGCGCGCCGTGGCACTTCGATGCCGAGACGGCCCGCCGCGAGCTGTGCCGGTTCTTCGGTACGCGTGACCTGTCGGGCTTCGGCGCCGATCGCCTGTCGCTGGCGGTCGGCGCCGCCGGCGGCCTGCTCGGCTACGTGGAGGAAACGCAGAAGGCCGCCTTGCCACACCTGACGGGCCTGGCGACCGAAAGCGCGAGCGAGACGATCGCGCTCGATGCCGCCACGCGGCGCAACCTGGAACTGGACTGGCACGCCTCCGGCAATCGCGAGGCGACCCTGCTCGGTGTGCTCGACACCACGGTGACCCCGATGGGGGCCCGCGCGCTGCACCGCTGGCTCAACCGCCCGCTGCGCGACCGCACGACGCTGGAGCGCCGCTACCACGCCGTCGGCCTGCTGCTCGACGGCGCCGCCGAACGCCTGCGCGACGAACTGCGCGGCATCGGCGACCTCGAGCGGATCCTCGCCCGTGTCGCGCTGCGCTCGGCCCGCCCGCGCGACCTCTCCACGCTGCGCGACGGCCTGGCGCGCACGCCGGTGCTGCGCGAGCGCCTGGCCGGCATCGACAGTCCGCTGCTGGCGGACCTGCTGGACCGTCTCGGCGAGCATGCCGGAACCGCGGCCCACCTCGCCGTGGCGATCGTCGAGCAGCCACCGGCGCTGCAGCGCGACGGTGGCGTGATCCGCGCCGGCTTCGACGCCGAGCTGGACGAACTGCGCGCGCTGGCGACCAATGCCGACCAGTTCCTGATCGACCTCGAGGAGCGCGAGAAGGCCGCCACCGGCATCGCGACGCTCAAGGTCGGCTACAACCGCGTGCACGGCTACTACATCGAGATCAGCAAGGGCCAGGCCGACAAGGCGCCGACCCACTACACGCGACGGCAGACGATCAAGGGCGCCGAACGCTACATCACCGAGGAACTCAAGGGATTCGAGGACAAGGTGCTGTCCGCGCGCGAACGCTCGCTGATGCGCGAGCGCGCATTGTACGAAGCCCTGCTCGATCGCCTGGCCGAGCAACTGGCCGCGCTGAAGTCGGCCGCCGCCGCGGTGGCCGAGCTGGACGTGCTGGCCGCGCTGGCCGAGCGCGCCGATGCGCTCGACTGGAACCCGCCCGAGCTGGTCGACGAACCCGGCATCCACATCGAGCGCGGCCGGCATCCGGTCGTCGAGCAGGTCCGCGACGAGCCGTTCGAGCCGAACGACCTTCGCTTCGACGATGCCCGCCGGATGCTGATCGTGACCGGCCCGAACATGGGCGGCAAGTCCACCTACATGCGGCAGAACGCGCTGATCGTCCTGCTCGCCCACATCGGCAGCCACGTGCCGGCGGCACGCGCGGCGATCGGTCCGATCGACCGCATCTTCACGCGCATCGGCGCCGGCGACGATCTCTCGCGCGGCCAGTCGACCTTCATGGTCGAGATGAGCGAGACCGCCAACATCCTGCACAACGCCACCGCGCACAGCCTGGTGCTGATGGACGAGATCGGCCGCGGCACCAGCACCTACGACGGCCTCGCGCTGGCGCAGGCCTGCGCGACCCACCTGGCGACCGTCAACCGCGCCTTCACGCTGTTCGCGACCCACTACTTCGAGCTGACCCAGCTTCCGGCGCAGCACGAGGCGATCGCCAACGTCCACCTCGACGCGGTCGAGTACGGCGAGCAGTTGGTCTTCATGCACGCCGTCAAGGAGGGGCCCGCCAACCGCAGCTTCGGCCTGCAGGTGGCGGCACTGGCCGGCCTGCCGAAGGCCGTCATCGCCGACGCGCGGCGCGTGCTGCTCGGCCTGGAGGCGGGCGGCCACCCGGCGCCGGCCGCCACCCCGGCACAGGCGGCGGCGTCGCAGCTGGGCCTGTTCGCCCCGCCGCTGCCGTCGCCGATCGAGGAGACGCTGCGCGCGGTCGACGCCGACGAGCTGACGCCGCGTGCGGCACTCGACCTGGTCTACCGCCTGCGCAAGATGCTCTGACATGACCGCGCAGAGCGAGCGCGTGGCCGCCGCCCTGGCGGCCGAGGACAGCCGGCGGCTCGACGGCGTGGACCTGCTGCGCGGGCTGTCGATCCTGCTGGTCGTCGTCCATCACCTGGCGCTGCGCATTCCGCTGCGCGACGGCTGGCTCGAGACGGTCCTGCCGCGACGCTTCCTCGGCACGCTGATGTACAACGGCTACGAGGGCGTGTTCGTGTTCTTCGTGATCTCCGGCTTCCTGATCGCCGGCAATGCGATCGCGCGCTGGGGCAGCCTCGCGCGCATCGATCCGGGAACGTTCTACGCCCTGCGCGCCGCGCGCATCCTGCCTTCGCTGGTGCTGGTGGTGGCGGTCCTGAGCGTGCTGCACCTGGCGGGCGTGCCGTTCCACGTCATCGACCGCGAGGGGCAGTCGCTCGGCCGCGCGATCCTCGCCGTGGCGGGCCTGCACCTGAACTGGTACGAAGGCCGCACCGGCTATCTTCCCGGCGGCTGGGACGTGCTGTGGTCGCTGTCGATCGAGGAGGCGTTCTACCTCGCTTTTCCGGTGGTCTGCCTGCTGCTGCGCCGGCAAGCGTTGCTGGTCGCGGTGCTGGCGGTGCTGGCACTGTCGCTACCCTGGACGCGTGCCGCACTGGTCGGCAACGAGATCTGGCAGGAAAAGGCCTACCTGCCGGGCATGGCGGCGATCGCGGCGGGCGTCCTCGCCGCGCTGGCCGCGGCCCGCTGGCCGCGGGTGCCGCGGGCGCTGATGATCGCGCTGGCCCTGCTCGGCAGCGTGGGACTGGCTGCCACGCTGCTGTTCGGCTACCTGCTCTGGCCGCTGCTGCGGGACGGCACCGTGCTGGTGCTGACGCTCTCGACCGCGAGCCTGGTGCTGGCGCTTTCCTGGGAGGCACGCACCGGCGGCGCGCGGCCCCCGCGCGGGCTCGGCTGGCTGCGGGCGATGGGCCGGCGCAGCTACGAGATCTACCTCACCCACATGTTCGTCGTGTTCGGCGTGGTCGCCGTATTCCAGGCGACCGGTGCCGGGACGTACTGGGGCTTCCTGTGGCACCTGCCGACCTTGCTGCTGGCCTGGGCGCTGGGCGAGCTACTGGCATGCGCCTGGTCCGATCCGCTCAACACGCTGCTGCGGGCGCGCTGGCGGGCACGCAACGCCACCGGGGTGCCGGGCCCGGCGGCCACCGGCGAAGCGGCAGCTGGAAGCGGACCGAGCAGTAATGGGATCATCGCCGCTTCGCCCGTTCCGGAACCCGCAGGCCCCCGCGCATGACCCTACGCGATACCCACAGCCCGGCCATCGGGAAGAGGCCGCGCCGGCCGATCGGGCTCCCCGTCCGCGCCCCGTCTCCCGTGCAGGGCCTCTGACGTGCGTGCCGACATCCTGGCTTCCGCACCGGCATCGTCTCACCGCTCGGAAATAGGCTCGGCCTACATTCCGCACATCGACGGCCTGCGTGCGGTCGCCGTGCTCAGCGTCATCGTCTACCACCTGCAGAAGACATGGCTGCCCGGCGGCTTCGCCGGCGTGGACGTCTTCTTCGTGATCTCCGGCTTCGTCGTCAGCGCGTCGGTCAGCCATTGGAGCGGCGGGTTCGGCGGGTTTCTCGCCTACTTCTATGCGCGGCGCCTGCAGCGGATCGCGCCGGCGCTGATCGCCTGCCTGCTCGTGACGGGCTTCCTCTGCGTCCTGTTCGTACCCACGGCCTGGCTCAGCACCGCCGTCGAAACGACCGGCCTGCGCGCGTTCTTCGGCATCAGCAACCTGTTCCTCGCGAGCCACAACGAGAACTACTTCTCCACGATCTCCGAGTACAACCCCTATACCCACACCTGGTCGCTCGGCGTCGAAGAACAGTTCTACCTGCTGTTTCCGCTGCTGTTCTTCGCCTGGACCCGCGCCGGGCGCTGGCGCGCGGCCTGCACCGGCGTGTTCGCACTGGCGGCGCTGGCCTCGGTCCTCCATGCGCGTCACCTGGCCACCGCCGACCCGGCCGCCGGGTTCTATCTGACCACCACGCGCTTCTGGGAACTGGCCGCCGGCGTGCTGCTGTTCCAGTGCCTGCACCGGACGCCCTCGACGGCACCGGTGTCGACGCTCGTGCGGCACGCGACGACGCTCGGCGCCTGGCTGTCGCTCGGCCTCCTGATCGCAGGCCTGGTGGTATCCAAACCGGCTACGTTTCCATTCCCGGGCGCGATGCTGCCGGTGGCGGCGACACTCGGCCTGCTCGGCTGCCTGCACGTCGCCGGCGGCAGCTCGCCGCTGCGCCGCCTGCTGGCGAGCGCACCGATGGTCTACATCGGCAAGCGCTCCTACTCGCTCTATCTGTGGCATTGGCCGATCTTCGTGCTGCTGCGCTGGACCTTGGGCCTGGAAACGCCCAACCAGCTGATGGCGGCGATCGTCGCGACCTTCGTGGCCGCCGAGGTCTCCTACCGGGTGATCGAACGCCCGTTCCGCTACGCCGCCTGGCTGCGCCGCTGGCCGCGGCCGGGCATCATCGCGGCCGGCCTGACGATGATCGTCTCGGCCTGGTGGCTGTCCGATCGCGTCACCAGCCTGCGGCCGCAGCTGTCGCTGAGCACGGTCAGCCGCCACGCGGAGGACTGGTACACCGGCTACACCTGGGCGGTCCCCGAGCTGCCCGGCTGCGTGCTCGACCTCAAGGACGACAACAACCGGCCGGCGCCGGTGTGGATCCTCACGCGCCGCGACTGCCCGGACCAGCCGGTGTCCGGCCGCACGGTCTTCGCGATCGGTGATTCGCACGCGATCTCCTACTCGGCGATGCTGAGCGAATACGTGCTGCGCACCGGCTCCACCGTCCTGCTCTACCCCAACGTCGGCTGCACGTTCGCCAGCCTGCAGCCGCATCGGGAAGCCGGCGCCTGCCCGGCCCAGGGCAAGACCGCGGTCGAGGACATCCTCGCCCGCGCCAAGCCGGGCGACGTGCTGTTTCTGGCGGCGCTGCGCATCACCCGGCTGAGTACGCCGCTCGGACTCCAGAACGAGCAGGAAGCCTGGCAGACCATGCTCGGCGCCGACTACCTGCAGCGGCGGCGTGACGCCGAGCAGGACCTGGTGGCCCTGCTCGAGCCGGTCATCGCGCGCGGTGTCCAGGTCGTGCTCGAAGCCCCGAAACCGCTCCTGAGGGTGTCGCCGTTCCGCTGCGCCGATTTCTTCAATGCCGGCAACCCGGTCTGCCGTCCCGGCATGGCCGAGCCGCGCGAGCGGCTCGAGCGCTATCGGCAGCCGGTGCTCGACAGCTATGCGCGCATCACCGCCCGCCTGCCGTCGGTGATCGTCTGGGATCCGTTCCCCCTGCTGTGCGAAGCGACGATGTGCCCGGCCCTGCGCGACGGCCGGCCGCTGTTCTTCGACGGCGACCACCCCAGCGCCTACGCCAATCACATGCTCTACCCGTCGTTCGAGGAGAGGATTCGCCAGCCGCCGGCACCGGCCGAGCCGACGGAGGGCGAACGAGGATGAGCATCGCCGCGTTCGTCGCCGGCCTGGCACTGGGCCTGATGCTGATGCATCTGGCGCAGCTGCGAGGACGACGACGACCGGCAGCGGTTCCGGCGACCGCACCGCCGGCGCTCGAAACACCGGCGTCTCCGGTGCAGGTCACCGAGTCCTCGTCGCGCGACCGCCTGTTCGAGCTCAAGCGCCTGATCGATGCGCAGGACGAGCGCATCCAGCGTCCGCAGCATCTGCATGCGCTGCCCGAGTTCCGCGAAGCGGCCGCGCTGATGGCCTCACCCGAACTGGCACGCAGCGAATGGCTCTCGCACCTGGGCAGCGAGGGCTACGTCCTGGGCTGTGCGGCCGCGGCCGCCCTGCCCCAACGCGAGGACGTCGATCCGGAGTGGTTGCTGGGCGCGATGCCGCAACTGGGCGGCTATGTCCTGCATTTCGTGCTGGACTACCTGCAGACCCGTGCCGATGCGGCCAGCCTGCCGGCCCTGCTGCTGCACGCCCGCGACTACTGGTGGGACTACGCGCTGTTCCGGTCCCGGTTCCGCGAATACCTGCAATGGGCGGCCCGCCACGCCCCGGGGCGCTTCGAGGACAACAGGCTCGACGAGATCGACGAGACCGCGCTTGCCACGATCGAGGCGGTGCTGGAGAAGTTTCGCGAACCGGCGCTGGCCGACCCGCTCGCGCAGATCGCCGCCGCGCGCGTTCGTCATCGCGAAAAGCGCATCCTCGGTGGTTTCGGCCGCATCGCCGGCGCGGCCACGGCGCCGACCCTGCACGCGGCGCTGCGGACATTGCAGACGCAGACCTGCGAGAAGCTGCTGGCAGGGCGTTCGATCGTCGCCACCGGCGAACACGGCGTCGGCAAGACCGCAATGGTGGATGCGGTGGTCGCGCGATTGCGCGAGGCCGGCTGGCTGATCTTCGAGGCCAGCGCCGCGGACATCCTGTCCGGCCAGAAGTACGTCGGCGAGCTGGAAGGCCGCGTCAAGGAAATGCTTTCGCTGCTGAATCGCCCCAAGGCCCTGTGGCGCACGCACGACCTGCTGGACCTGGTGCTCAAGGGGGCGACCACGCAGGACCCGCGCGGCATCCTCGATCTAGTGCTGCCCGCGCTCGAACGCGGGCAGTTGCTGATGATCGCCGAGGCGCCGCCCCGCGTGCTCACGCAGGCACTGCTGGCCAGACCCGCCTTGCGCCGGCATCTGGACATCGTCCCGGTGGCGGCGCCGGATGCCGATGCGCTGCAGGCGCTGGCGATGACCTGGGCGCAGGAGAAGGCCGACCTGCTGGGCCAGCCGGTCGCGGACGCTGCCACGCTGGCCGAGGCGGCCCGGATGGTGGCGCAGTACTTTCCCGACACCCAGGAGCCCGGCCGCCTGCTGCGGGTGCTCGCCGACGCGCTGCAGCACAGCCTGGAGCGGACACCGCCCACCCTGCCCCTGTCGCGGGAAACCCTGCTGGCGGCGATCGCCGGCCGCAGCGGCGTGCCGCTGGACATACTCGACGATGATCGCCCGCTGGACCTGGAAGGCGTACGCGCATTCTTCTCGGCCCGCGTGCTCGGCCAGGACGAAGCGGTCGAGCGGCTGGTCGACCGGATCGCGATGCTCAAGGCGGGCCTGATCGACCCGGGGCGCCCGATCGGTGTCTTCCTGTTCGCAGGGCCCACCGGCACCGGCAAGACCGAGCTGGCCAAGGCGCTCGGTGAGCTGCTGTTCGGCGGCGCCGATCGCCTGCTGCGGCTGGACATGAGCGAGTACGCATCCGAGGATTCCGCGTGGCGTCTGATCGCGGAAGACGACGCCCGCGGCGGCGTCCGCTCCCTCACGGCCCGAATCCGCGAACAGCCCTTCTCGGTGGTCCTGCTCGACGAGTTCGAAAAGGCCCATCCCAAGATCTGGGATCTGTTCCTGCAGGTGTTCGACGACGGTCGCCTGACCGACCGCGGCGGCAATACCGTCGACTTTCGCCATGCCCTGATCATCCTGACGTCCAACGTCGGCTCGACGCTCTCGAGAGGAACCGGACCGGGCTTCGTGGCGCGCGCCGGCGAGTATTCCCGGGGCATGGTCGAGAAGGCGGTCTACGAGACCTTCCGCCGGGAGTTCCTCAACCGGCTCGACCACATCGTGCTCTTCAAGCCACTCGACCGGACGCTGATGCGCGGCATCCTGCACAAGGAGCTCGACCGCGCGCTGACCCGGCGCGGCCTGCGCAATCGCGATTGGGCGGTGGAATGGGAGCCGTCGGCGATCGAGTTCCTGCTCGATCGCGGCTTCACGCCCGACCTGGGCGCCCGCCCGCTCAGGCGCGCGATCGAGCAGTACCTGCTCGCGCCGCTGTCGCGCAGCATCGTCGAGCAGCGAACGCCCCAGGGCGACCAGTTCCTGTTCGTGAGCAGCAAGGGCGACCACCTCGATGTCCGGTTCATCGACCCGGATGCGCCCGCCGCCGAGCCCGGACCGCAGGCCGATCCGGGCGAGACGCCGGATCTGCGCCGATTGGCCGCAAGAGCCGGCGAATTCGCCGATGCGCCCCGGCATCTGCGCGAGCACCACGCGCGCATGCTGGCGCGGGCCGCTGGCGCGGCCTGGGTCGAGGCGCGCGAGGGCGACTACGCCCGCATGGCCGATGCCGGCTTCTGGAGTTCGCCCGAGCGCTTCGAGGTCCTCGACAGGATCGAGCGGCGCGACCGCGTGGAGAGCGCGCTGGCGAGCACCGGCCGGCTGGTGGAGCGGCTGGCGACGACGACCCGTGCGGAGCACGCGGAGCGGCTCGCGCAGGGATTGTTCCTGGCCGACATGGCGATGGACGATCTGGAAGAACAGCGGCCGCAGGACGCACTCGTGGAGATCTTCGCCGGCGACGGCGAGCGGATGCGCGATGCGGTCGCGATCCGCTCGTGGTGGCGCACGCTGCTGGCGATGTACGTCAGCTGGGCCGAACGCCGGAACCTGCGGATCGAAGTGCTCGCGCAGGATGCCGACCGGCCGTACGCCTGGCTCGCGATCACGGGTTTCGGCGCGCTGCGCACGCTCGAAGCGGAGAGCGGACTGCACGTGCTCGAGTACGAGCAGGACGGCGAGACGACCTCGCGCCTGCCGCTCCACGTGATCGTCCGGCCGGACCGCCCCGGACACCGCCGCCACGCACCGGCAGCGGTCGCCGACGGCCAGCGCGTCGTCAGGCGCTATCGCCAATCCCCGTCCGCGCTGGTCCGCGACTCGATCCGGGGCTGGCGCACCGGCCGGCTGGATCGTGTCCTGGCGGGTGATTTCGACCTGATCGACTGAGCGCCCGCGCGCTGCGCGGATGACCTCACCTGACCGCGGCGCCGGTGCGCAGGCGGCGCCGACCCGTGCGGCCCTTGCGATCGACAGTGCCTATCGATCGATTCAATAGAAACAACTTCACGCTATCGCGGCACCCTCGTACAGTTCGTCGCGTCCCCGCCCGCTCGAGAGCACGCCATGACGAAAACGACACTGACCACCGCCGCCGGCCGCCCGGTGGCCGACAACCAGAACAGCGAGACCGCCGGCCGTCGCGGCCCGGTCGTCGTGCAGGACTTCTGGCTGATCGAGAAACTCGCCCATTTCGACCGCGAGCGCATCCCCGAGCGCGTGGTCCACGCCAAGGGCTCGGCCGCCTACGGCACGCTGACGATCACCCACGACATCACGCGCTACACCAAGGCTGCGCTGTTCGCCGGCATCGGCAAGAAGACGCCGCTGTTCCTGCGCTTCTCGACCGTGGCCGGCGAGCGCGGCGCTGCGGACGCCGAGCGCGACGTGCGCGGCTTCGCGATCAAGTTCTACACCGAGGACGGCAACTGGGACCTGGTCGGCAACAACACGCCGGTGTTCTTCATCCGCGATCCGCTCAAGTTCCCGGACTTCATCCACACGCAGAAGCGCGACCCGCGCACGAACCTGCGCAACCCGACCGCCGCCTGGGACTTCTGGTCGCTGCACCCGGAGTCCCTGCACCAGGTGACGATCCTGATGAGCGACCGCGGCATCCCGGCCAACCTGCGCCAGCAGCACGGCTTCGGCTCCCACACCTTCAGCTTCCTCAACGCCGCGGGCGAGCGCTTCTGGGTCAAGTTCCACTTCAAGTCGCTGCAGGGCATCGCCAACCTGACCGATGCCGAGGCCGCGCAGGTCGTCGCGACCGACCGCGAGAGCTCGCAGCGCGATCTCTACGCGGCGATCGAGCGTGGCGACCATCCGCGCTGGCGCATGGCCGTGCAGGTCATGCCCGAGGCCGACGCGACGACCTACCGCTTCAACCCGTTCGACCTGACCAAGGTGTGGCCGCACGGCGACTACCCGCTGATCGACGTCGGCATCCTCGAACTCGACCGCAATCCGGACAACTACTTCGCCGAGGTCGAGCAGAGCGCGTTCAATCCGGCCAACGTCGTGCCCGGCATCGGCTACTCGCCGGACCGCATGCTTCAGGGCCGCCTGTTCTCGTACGGCGACACCCATCGCTATCGCCTGGGGATCAACCACGACCAGTTGCCGGTGAACCGGCCGCGCTGCCCGTACCACACGCCGCACCGCGACGGCTCGATGCGCGGCGACGACAACGGCGGCCTGCTGCCCGGCGGCGCGGCGGTGCCGAACTACCAGCCCAATTCGTTCGGCGGCCCGGTCGACGCCCCGGCCGTCGCCGAGCCGCCGCTGGCCGAGGCGTTCGGCGGCACCGTGGCGCGCTACGACCACCGCGAGGACGAGGACTACTACAGCCAGCCCGGCGCGCTGTTCCGGTTGTTCACCGCCGACGAGAAGGCGCGGCTGTTCGCGAACATCGCCGCCTCGATCGGCAGCGTGCCCGAGGCGATCCAGCGCCGGCAGATCGCGCACTTCACCAAGGCCGACCCGGCCTACGGTGCCGGCGTGGCGCAGGCGCTCGGCCTCGCGATCTGATCCGCTCGGACGCGCGGCGGTTCGGCTTGGCCGCATCCGCTGCCGGCCGGTCGTCGAGAAACGACCTGGCGCGATCCATGGACGGATCGCTCGCGGAGCGACGACGCAAGCCGTCGCTCCGCGCAGTGGGTGGCGCGACTCTGCCGCGGCCGTGCGGGTCGAATAAGGACAGGAGCGCCCTTTTTCGACATCCTGCTAGGATGCCGCGACCACCCGCCGGGAGCCCCGCGTGATCCCATCGACCGCCGTCAACTACTGGCCGCTGCTGGGGGTCGCGATCGTGGTGGCCGGTTTCGCGCTGCGCCGCAACCCGGTGCTGGTCGTCATCGTCGCCGGCCTGGTCAGCGGCCTGGCCGCCGGCTTCGGCCCCGGCGAGCTGCTGGCGCTCCTGGGCACCGCCTTCATCGAGAACCGCGCGCTGCTGATGTTCCTGCTGACGCTTCCCGCCGTCGGGCTGCTGGAGCGGTACGGCCTGCGCGAGCGCGCGCGCGACTGGATCGCCGGCTTCCGCCGCATGAACCTGGCGCGCTTCCAGATCGCCTACCTGGCGGTGCGCCAGCTCACCAGCATGGCCGGCCTGACCCATGTGGCCGGGCACGCGCAGACCGTGCGGCCGCTGGCCGCCCCGATGAGCGAGGCGGCCGCCGAGCGCGAACTCGGCCCGCTGTCGCCCGCCGAACGCGACCGCGTGCGCGCCACCACTGCGGCCACCGACAACATCGGCCTGTTCTTCGGCGAGGACGTGTTCGTCGCGATCGGCGCGGTGCTGTTGATCCAGGGGTTCTTCGCGCGCAACGGCATCGTGTTGGAGCCGTTGACGATCGCGCTGTGGGCGCTGCCGACGGCGCTGGCCGCCTTCGCGATCCACGCGCTGCGGCTGTGGCTGTTCCGGCGTGCGCTGCTCCGCAGCCGCAGCACCCAGGCGGCGGCCGATGCTGCGGATTGAGTACCTCTACGCGCTGATCGCGGCGCTGCTCGCCTGCACGGCGCTTTTCAACCTGCGCGAGCGCCGGTTCGCGATGGCCGCGTTCTGGGTGATCCTGGCGGCGCCGTTCGCGCTCGGCGACACGATCCTGGCCGCCGCGCGCGACGGCTTGGCGTGGCCGTCCCAGGCGGCCGGCATCGGCGTCATCGCGCTGGGGCTGCTGGCGGCCGGCGGCCGCCTGGGGAGCGAGCCCGACACGGCCGAAGCCGCGGCCGAGCGCCGCGCCGCCGCGCGACGCCTGGGCAACCGGCTGTTCTGGCCGGCGCTGTCGATCCCGGTGCTGACGCTGGCGCTGTTCTTCGGCGGCGGCCACCTGGGCTGGAACGGCCGGCCCCTGCTCGATCCGAAGGCCCTCACGCTGAGCGCGCTGGCGATCGCCAGCCTGATCGCACTCGGCGCCGCCCTGCGCGTCACGCGCGCACCGCCGTTGCAGGCGCTGGGCGAGGGCCGCCGGCTGGTCGACGCACTCGGCTGGGCGATCCTGCTGCCGATGGTGCTGGCGACGCTCGGCGGCGTGTTCGCGGCGACCGGTGTCGGCGAAGCGGTCGCCGAACTGATCGGGATGGTGATTCCCACCGGCAACCGGATCGCCTGCCTGCTCGCCTTCGCGTTCGGCATGGTGTTCTTCACGGTCATCATGGGCAACGCCTTCGCGGCATTTCCGGTCATGATGGCGGGCATCGGCCTGCCGCTGCTGATCCGCCAGCACGGCGCCGACCCGGCCCTGCTCGGCGCGGTCGGCATGCTGACCGGCTACTGCGGCACCTTGCTGACGCCGATGGCCGCCAACTTCAACATCGTGCCGGCGGTGCTGCTGGAACTGCCGGACCAGCACGCCGTCATCCGCGCCCAGATCGGGACCGCGCTGCCGCTGCTGGCCTTCAACATCGCGCTGATGGCCTGGCTGGTGTTCCGCTGATGGCGCCGCGCCAGGCCAAGGCACGCACGCCGGTCCGGCAGCCACGCGTGCTGCTGACCGGCTTCGAACCGTTCGACGGGGAGCACGCCAATCCGTCGCAGCAGATCGTCGAGCAGCTGGACGGCCGGACGATCGCCGGCCACCGGATCGTCGGCGCGGTCCTGCCGGTCACCTTCGCGCAGACGCAGCCGCTGCTGCAGCAGTTGCTGGAGCGTCACCGGCCGCGCCTGGCGATCGCGCTCGGGCAGGCCGGCGGCCGCGCCGAACTCTCGTTGGAGCGTGTCGCGATCAACCTCGTCGACGCGCGCATCGCCGACAACGGCGGCGCGCAGCCGGTCGACCAGCCGGTGATCGCCGGCGCGCCGCCGGCGTACTTCTCGAGCCTGCCGGTCAAGGCGATCCTCGCTGCGCTGCGCGATCGCGCGATTCCCGCCGCGCTCTCGCTGAGCGCCGGCAGCTACGTCTGCAACCAGGTGTTCTACCTCCTGGCGCACCTGCTGGCGACCGCCCATCCGGACACGCGCGGCGGCTTCATCCATGTGCCCTGGCTGCCCGCCCAGGTCGTTGCCCGCCCCGGCCAGCCGAGCATGGCGCTGGCGACGATGACCGACGGTGTCGCCACCGCGATCGCCTGCGCGCTGGCGACCGAGCAGGACCTGCACGTCCCGGGCGGCAGCACGCACTGAGCGGCGGCGGCGTGGCAGGAGGAATGGCCGCCGCGGGGCGGCCCGATCCGCCGGCGCGGATCAGTCGAAGCCGCCCTTCATGATCTCCTGCGAACTGATCCGGTAGATCGCGTCGCCCGCGGTGTGCGCCACGTAGAGGTTGCCGGCCTCGTCCTCACCGAAGCCCGAATAGGTCCCGTAGCCGTCGGCATCGTCGCGCCAGACCGACACGTCCCAGGCGTCGCCGGCACCGGGCTTGGCGAACAGGATCTCGCTGGAGCACGAGTCGGCGAACAGGTACATGCCCTGCAGCGCGCGCACCGGACCGCGGAAACGGAATCCGCCGGTGATCGCGCAGCGGGCTCCGGCACGCGCGTAGTCGATCACCGGGAGCACGTTGGGCGGCAGCGGCGGCTGGCAGATGTTGGCGGTGTTGAACACGCTGGTGCCTTCCATGCAGCGCCAGCCATAGAACAAGGGCTCCACCGAACCGGCCCGGCGCAGGTCGATCTCCTCGCGTACGAACTGGCCGACGTCGCCGATCCACAGGTCGCCGGTGGCGCGATCGAAGCTGAAGCGCCACGGATTGCGGAAACCGTGCAACCAGATCTCGTCGCAGGTGCCGGCGCTACCCACATGCGGGTTGTCGGCCGGGATCGCGTACTCGGCGGCCGCGCCGGCGACGCTACCGCACATTTCGCCGGTGGCCGTCGCACCCCGCCGGTCGACGTCGATGCGCAGCATCTTGCCGCGCAGGAAATACTGCGGCGTGGCGCTGCTGCTGCCGCAGCTGGCCGGATTGGCATCGGCCGGCTTCTTCCAGAGGCATTCGGCGAAGCCGTGCGTGCCGTTCTGCTGCCCGCCGTCGCCGGTCGACATCACCAGCATGCCGTCCGGGGCGAAATGCAGGTCGCCGCCGAAGTGCGCGGCGCCGTTGCTGGCCAGCCGCAGCACCAGGGTCGACGCGGGATCGGCGACGTCCGGATCGGACGAGACGCGGTAGCGCAGCAGGACCTCGTCCGGCGAGGTTCCCAGCCGCGGATCGGACGCCGGCCGTACCGCGGCGACGTAGAACTCGTCGTTGTGCGCCAGCCCGGGCCGGCCAAAGTTCGGATGGAATGCCAGCCCCAGCAGGCCGCTGATGCTGTCGAAGCTGACCGGGACACTGACGAACGGCGTCGGCGCCACCGACCCGTCACGCCGCACCACGTGCACGCTGCCGCGCTGGCTGACGACGAACAATCGGCCACTGCCGTCATGCGGCGCGCGCACCGCGACCGGATCGGGGATGGTGCCGCCGACGCGGACCAGATCCAGGTCGGCCGGCGCCGTCTGCGCCGGAACCGTCGCCGGGCAGGCCGCCACGGCAGCCAGCACGATCCACCTTGCCACTTTCGCCATGGGCTGTCCTCCCCTGCCGCCGTAGCCGGCGGCCCGGGTCGATGCTACGCCCGTCCGCGGCGGTCCGCGCGACCGGCCGGCCGGCGGCTGTACGGAACGTGCGCCGCGATCAGCAGCCCTGGTCGGCCGCGGGCTGCTCGCTGAGCTCGACGACCAGCTCGCCGGTCGCGGCGTACGGCAGCTTCACCTTCATCGGATCGGTCGAGTAGTAGAACTTCCCCTTGCTGGGCGCGCTGAGCTTGCCGCGCGCCGTCGCGTCGAAGGAGGTCCCGACGGCCTTGGGTGTCGTCGCGATGGCCAGGCGGCGCACCTTTTCGAGGTTCACGCAGGCCAGCAGGCGCGTCGGCTTGAACGGGCGGATGTCGATGTAGAGCGGATCGACGTCCTTGGTCTCCAGCACCTTGTCGCGATCGTCGAGCAGGTAGAGGACCGGCTTGAACACGGTATTGCCGCGGCCACGGTCGTTGGGAACCGCACGCACGCGGATGCGCAGGGTCGCGTGCGCCACCTGGCGCGGCAGCTCGACCACGCGATAGCGGCTCTTGCCTTCGGGAAAGTCGCGCTCGAACGACGCCTCGTCGATCCGGAAACGTTCCGGCCGGTCGAAATCCAGCTCGATCGCCTCGTGCGGCGCCGTCGCCGACAACGGCGTGTCGTCGGCCTTGGCCCCGAACAGCCGGTCGCGCCACTCGACGAACGGGTTGGCCGCGCAGGCGGCGACGCCGATCGTGAAACCGGCCAGGGCGAAAGCAAGAACGAGGACTCGACGCAGGTGCACGGCGGTATCGAAGAAAACGTGACGGACGACGATGGGTTCCACCGCCGGGCGGTGATTCCGGGTGTCGGCACTGCAACGGTGGCCGTGCGCGACAGATCCACGGAAGCCTGGCGACCGATGCGGGCAGCCGCCACGAAGCCGGCAGGGTAGCCGCGCAGACCCCGCGACAGGCTGAACGAGCGGCGGACGACCGCGACGCGGAACAGCGCGACTAGGGCTGGGCGCCCTGCTGGCGCAGATCCACGCCGTCCGTGTCGACCGCCTCGATCTCCAGCGCACGCGCGATCGAGCCCAGCGCGCGAAGTTGCGCCTCGCTGGCCTTCTTGCTGCGCTTGAGCACGATCGTGCGCAGGCCTTCGCTGCTCTTGAGTTCGCTGAGGTAGCCGTACAGCTCGGCCTTGCCCATCGTGAAGCCGCTGACCGAGAACCTGTCGTCCCGGGCCGGTTCCACCGACAGCTTGCCGTCGCGGACATCCTTCGCCAGCACCGGCAGCGCCAGCAGCAGCGTGGCCATGACCACCAGTACCTTGCGTACGAAGCGTTTCATCTCGATCCCCTTGAGGTTCACTTCGACCGGCTCTGGACGCGGATCTCGCCGGTTTCACCCTTCTGCTCGACCCAGGCGCGGAAACCGAGCTCGTGGGCGACGCGCATCAGGGCCAGGATATGCGCATCGGTGACCTTCTGCTTCTCGCCGCGCTTGAGCAGCACCGACTGCAGCGACAAGGCTTCCTCCTTGCGGTAGCGCATCGCGTCGCGGAGCGCCTCGGCGGTCAATGGCACGCCGCTGTAGTCGAACTGGCTGTCCTTCTCGGCCAGCAGGACCACGTCGAATTCGGCCGGGATATCCTCGCTGCGCACCAGTTCCTCGTTGCGGGCGCCGCCCAGGCAGGCGGCCAGCGACAACAGGAGCAACGCGAGCGGAACGAAGCGCCAGCGGCGCAGGGCAACGACTGAGGACATTTCGCGGATCTCGGGCACGGCGGGCGGGAACCGGAAGCCTACCACCGGAATCAGGTTCGCGGCAGGGTCACCCCGCGCTGCCCCTGGTACTTGCCGCCGCGATCGCGGTAACTGGTCTGGCAGACCTCGTCGGATTGGAAGAACAGCATCTGGGCGACGCCTTCGTTGGCGTAGATGCGTGCCGGCAGCGGCGTGGTGTTGGAGAACTCCAGCGTGACGTGCCCTTCCCACTCCGGCTCCAGCGGCGTCACGTTGACGATGATCCCGCAGCGGGCATAGGTGCTCTTGCCGAGGCACACCACCAGCACGTCGCGCGGAATCCTGAAGTACTCCACCGTCCGCGCCAAGGCGAAGCTGTTGGGCGGGATGATGCACTCGTCCGCTTCGATGTCCACGAAGCTCTTCGGGTCGAAGTGCTTCGGATCGACGATCGTCGCGTTGATGTTGGTGAACACCTTGAATTCGCGCGAGCAGCGTACGTCGTAGCCGTAGCTGGACGTGCCGTAGCTGACGATGCGCTGTCCGTCCCCGTCCTGCTTGACCTGGCCCGCCTCGAACGGCTCGATCATGCCGTTCTGCTCGGCCTGGCGGCGAATCCACTGATCGGACTTGATGCTCACGTTCGCTCCGGCGGGGACAAAGACCGGCAATGGTACGGCATGCCCGCCGTTCGCAACCAACCGGCTTCAGGGGTCGCGGCGAAACGGGCAGAGGAAGGTCCAGGCCGTGGCGATGCCGGCCGCGTCGTAGACGTGCCCGCCTGCGAACTCGGCATAGGCCAGCGTATCGCCGGCGGTCCAGCCGGCCGCGAGGAAGGCCGTGCGATCGGCCTGGGCGTACGGCAACAGGCTGTCGGACTGCCCGATGCGGATCGCGACCGGCACCCGGACCGGCGCCGTGGCCGGATCGCAGTACGGACCGATGTAGTCCACGCACTGGATGCGTGCCGCCGCGGCCACCGCGTAGGCGGAGAACGCCTGGTAGTGCCGGTTGATCGGCGTGAGGTTGAGGTCGTGCATGACCGCGCCGCCGGCCGAGTAGCCCCATCCGTACACACGCAGGAGGTCGATGTTGTAGGCAGCCGCCGCATCCGCGATCGCCGCGGCGACGACGTCGTAGTCCGACGGGCCGCTGCCGTCCACGTCCGGCGCGAGCCATCCGCCCTGGCTGCCGCCGGCCACGGGCGCCAGCACGACCACCTGCCCGGCATCGGCTGCCGGCGCCCAGGCCATCGCCAGGGCGGTGGCCGCGGCCGCCGCATTGCCGGGACCGGCGGCGCCGTGCAGCGCCACCACCAGCGGGAACGCGTGGCCCGGCCGGTAGGCGGCAGGCAGGTACAAGCGATAGCTGCGGCTGCCGACGCCGGGCACCGATACCGTGCGCGTGACGGCGCCGGGATAGCTGCCGCCGGAACCGCCGGAGGGTTGGCGCAGGACCGCCGGCACCGCGTCCAGGCCGTCGACGAACAGCGCATCGGGGTGCGTGCAGATCCAGCCGGGCAACCGCGCCGCCGCAAGCGGCCCGGCGGCGAGCGCGATCGCGACCGGCAGCGCCAGCGCAGGCAGGCGCGGCAGGGCGTAGCCGGAGCGGTCGGTCCTGGCAGCCACGACCGGATCGCGCCCCGGCGCCGTCGATCAGCGCGACTTGCTGCGCAAGCGCGCGACCAGCGCCTGCAGCGTGCCCTGCGACTCGTCGGAGAACCAGCCGTCGACGAATGCCTCCACCGGAAACGTCGCCAGGTCCGCGAAGGCGGCGACCAGGTCGGCACGCGCCAGCCGGCGGGTCTCGGCCATCGCGCGCGGCGGCAGCTGCAGCAGCTCGCCGAGCCAGACCAGCGCCCGCGGCACGACGTGGTCGACGTCGACCAGTTCGTCGACGAAACCGATCGCCTGCGCCTGCTCGGCCTCCAGCATCGTCCCGGAGACCATCAGGCGCTCGGCGCGATAGGTGCCGACCAGCCGGCGCAAGCCGACCTGGATGCAGTCGGGCACCGACAGGCCGACCTGGACCTCGTTGAGGCCGATGCGGTACGGACCACGCGCCATGACGCGGTAGTCGCAGAACATCGCCAGCACGGCGCCGCCGGCCGGACTGTGTCCGGTCAGCGCGGCCACGCTCGGGATCGGCGAGCGGGCGATCGCCGCGCACAGGGCGAAGAACTCGGTCCAGAACGCGTGCATCGCCGCCCGGTCCAGTGCCAGCAGGGCTGGAACGTCCAACCCGGCCGAGAACATGCCGGGCGCGCCGGACAACAGCAGCCCGCGCGCACCGGACGCGGGCGCCGCCTCGATCGCTTCGCGCAACCGGCCGACCAGGGCCGGATCGAGTGCGTTTACCGGCGGACGGGCGAGGCGAAGTTCACGGACGGAGGGGTGGTCGACGATATCGAGCATGGCGGTGCGTTCATTCCTCGGTAGGCGTCCAACTGTAGCGCAGCGCGTAGTCCAGCGTCGCCTTGCCGCCCTTGGGAACCTCCACCGCGAACTCGAGCTGATTGACCGTCTGCCGCGCCGGCTTCTGGCTGGAACTGACCAGACTCCAGGTCCGCCAGCGGTTGGGGTACGCACGCACCGTCACCGTTCGCGCGACGTCGCCGCTGTTGGTCAGCGTGACGCGGAACCCCTCGTCCATCGTGCGTCCGCCGCGATCGACGCTGAACGCCGTGCGCTCGCGCTGGCCAGACAGGTCGAAGGCATTGCCGAGCGTGATCGTGGCCGGCAACCCCTTGGCGGTGTCGTCCAGGCGCGCCTCGGCGAGCAGCTCCAGGCTGCCGTCGCGATCGCGCGTCAGCACGCGCAGCGTGCCGGCCGGCAGGTTCTCGTCGGCGACGAAGCGCAGGCTGCTGACGACGCGCGACGCCACCGGCGCGCCCTCGTAGTCCGCGGTCAGCAGCGGCTTGGCCGGGAACCAGGCATTGCCGACGTCGAACAGCCAGCTGCGCTGGCAGTTGAGCGTGCGCGGCGCGTACAGCGGCACCTGGGTGACGCTGGCGTCGGGAAGGTCGAGCGCACCGTCGATGACGTAGCTGCGGTAGTCACCGAGCGCAGCCTGCTCGGGCAGCGATTCGGGTGCCGAGTCGCGCGCCATCATCGCCTTCATCGCGAACGGCTGGGGGCCGCCGCCGCTGGCGATGTTCGGCTCGCCGGCGATCAGCTTGAGGCGTGCGCCCTGGTAGTCGCGGCCGCTGCGGTTGGCGATGCTGGCGAGTGCCTCGAGATTGAGACTGCAGCCGCTGCCGTCGGCCAGCGTCGCCGCATAGGCCGCGCGCCAGCCGAGGCCCGAGGTCGGATACGTCAGCGCAGCCAGGGTGTTGCCGGCACTGCCGTCCACCACCAGCTGCAGCGTGCTGCCGGGCTGGCCGGTGCGATCCAGGAAGCGCACGGCGGCGTACTCGCGTAGGTAGCGCATGTCGCCGCTGTCGTCGCGCACCGTCAGGCCGTTGCCGTCGACCCCGACCAGCACGCCGGTGACGATCGCGCTGCCGTCGGCGCGCTGGATCTGCACGCGCTCGCCGCGGTGCGCCGCCAGCGTGCCGCCGTCGCCGGCCGAGAGCACGCGCTGGGCCAGCACGCGGCTGCGGCCGAGGTCGAGCGCGACCGCTTCCGGATCCAGCGTCGTCGGCAGGCCGCCGAGCGACAGCGACTCGCGGCCACCGCTCAACGAAATGCTGCGGCGCTCGTGCACGACCGCGTAGCCGTCGGCGACGGGAGAACCGCCCCCCTCGAACAGCGCACCGCCGCTGTTGCGGTAGATCGTCAGCCCGACGCTGTCGGCGGCGGCCGCCGGAACCACGGCGGCAAGGGTCAATCCAGTGGCGAGCAACGTGCGGTGCATGGTCGCGTTTCCTTGGGGGCTGCGTCAGGCGGGCTATGATACGGGGCGCTCAGGAGATACCGATGAATCGATTGCAACAATGCATGACGGCCGTCGCGGCGCTATCGTCGCTGTTCGCCGGCAGCGCCTGGGGTGCCGGCCGGCTCGACGTCGAGGCGGGCTGGATTCGTCCCGCGCCGCCGGGGGTTTCGATGCTGGCCGGCTACGCGCGGCTGCACAACAGCGGTGATGCGCCGCTGCGCGTGACCGCCGTCGAAAGCACGGCGTTCGGCGCGGTGTCGATCCACGAAACCACGCTCGTCGATGGCGTATCGCGCATGCGCGAGCTGGCCGGACTGTCGATCGACGCCGGCGCAAGCGCGACGCTGGAACCGGGTGGCAAGCACCTGATGCTGATGGAACCGGCGCAGTCGACCGAAGCCGGTGGCAGCGTCCGGATCGTGTTCGTGCTCGACGACGGCAGCCGCGTCCCGGCCGAGTTCACGGTCGCCGATCGCGCGCCGGCGACGGGTCACGGTCACGCCGACCACGACCACGCCGGCCACGCGCACTAGCCAGAACGCGTTCTACCGGCCCGGCAACCGCGCGAGAACCGCACGCCCGCGCGCGGCGGGCTTCAGCCGTCGCGGCCGGCGCGCTCGCAGGCCGTGAGGATCGCCGCCGGCAGCGGCGTCGACCGCCCGTCGGCCGGATCGATCCAGACCACGACGACGTGGCCGTCGACGTACAGCGTACGGTCCGCGCGCGCCACGATCCGGTGGCCGATCGTCAGCGAGGAGCGGCCGACGCGCTCGCAGTACAGCTCGACGTCGATCTCCGCCGGCCAACCCAGCTGGCGCCGGTAGTTGATCTGGATCGCGGCCACCACCGGCATGCTGTGCTCGTCGAACCACGGCCCCTCCACCCCCGACAGCCAGCGCAGCCGCGCTTCCTCGAGGAAGGTCAGGAAATTGCCGTTGTTGACGTGATTGAAGGCGTCGAGGTCGCGCCAACGCAACGCGATTGGAAATGCGCCGAGGCAGGTACCGCCCTCGCCGCCCGTCTCCGCACGGCCGGCGGGTGTCGGCACGGTTTCCGGCGGGGGCGGCTCCGCCGGCGCCGCGGCCGGCTTCTTGCGGGATCGATTCATGCCTTCTTCTTCCTCTTCGTGTTCTTGGCACCGGTGGCGCGTGCGCCACGACCGGCCGGCGGTGCGACCGGCGCATCGAGCACGCGCGCCAGGAACCGGCCGGTATGCGAGGCCGGGTTGGCGGCGATCGCCTCGGGCGTGCCGGCGGCGATGATCGTGCCGCCGCGGTCGCCGCCCTCGGGACCGAGGTCGACGACCCAGTCAGCGGTCTTGATGACGTCGAGGTTGTGCTCGATCACGACCACGGTATTGCCCGCCTCGGTCAGGCGGTGCAGCACCTTGAGCAGCTGCTCGATGTCGTAGAAATGCAGGCCGGTGGTCGGTTCGTCCAGGATGTACAGCGTGCGCCCGGTGTCGCGCTTGCTGAGCTCGCGCGACAGCTTGACGCGCTGCGCCTCGCCACCGGACAGCGTGGTGGCGCTCTGGCCGAGCTTGATGTAGCCCAGTCCCACGTCGATCAGCGTCTCGAGCTTGCGCGCCAGCGTCGGCACGTTCTCGAACAGCTTCATCGCGTCCTCGACGGTCATGTCGAGCACGTCGGAAATGGTGCAGCCCTTGTAGAGGATCTCCAGCGTCTCGCGGTTGTAGCGCTTGCCGTGACAGACATCGCAGGGCACGTACACGTCCGGCAGGAAGTGCATCTCGACCTTGATCAGGCCGTCGCCCTCGCAGGCCTCGCAACGGCCGCCCTTGACGTTGAAACTGAAGCGTCCGGGGCCGTAGCCGCGCGAGCGCGCCTCGGGCACCTGGGCGAACAGCTCGCGCAACGGCGTGAACAGGCCGGTATAGGTGGCCGGGTTCGAGCGCGGCGTGCGGCCGATCGGCGACTGGTCGATGTCGACCACCTTGTCGAACAGCTCCATCCCCTGCATCTCGCGGTACGCGGTGGCCTTCTCGTGCGCCCCGTTGAGTTCGCTCGCGGCGAGCCGGTACAGCGTGTCGTTGATCAGCGTGGACTTGCCCGACCCGGACACGCCGGTGACCGCCACGAACAGCCCGGCCGGGATCTCCAGGTCCACGTTCTTGAGGTTGTTGCCGCTGGCCCCGAGCAGGCGCAGCATCGCCTCCGGGTCGGGCGTGCGCCGATGCGCCGGCACCTCGACGCGGCGCTCGCCGGACAGGTACTGCCCGGTCAGCGAGCGCGGTGCGGCGAGCACGTCGGCCAGCGAGCCCTGGGCGACCACCTCGCCACCGTGGACGCCGGCACCGGGGCCGATGTCGACGACGTGGTCGGCCACGCGGATCGCATCCTCGTCGTGCTCGACGACGATCACCGTGTTGCCGAGGTCGCGCAGGCGGTTGAGCGTGCCGAGCAGGCGCTCGTTGTCGCGCTGGTGCAGGCCGATCGAGGGCTCGTCGAGCACGTACATCACGCCGACCAGCCCGGCGCCGATCTGCGAGGCCAGGCGGATGCGCTGGGCCTCGCCACCCGACAGCGAGTCGGCCTGCCGGTCGAGCGTCAGGTAGTCCAGGCCGACGTCCACGAGGAAATGCAGGCGCTCGCGGATCTCCTTGACGATCTTCGCGGCGATCTCGCCGCGCCAGCCGGCCAGCGTCAGCGCCTGGAAGAAGCCCAGCGACTGGTCGATCGGCAGCGCCGTGAGCGTCGGCAGGTTGCGATCGCCGACGAACACGTTGCGGGCACTGCGGTTGAGGCGCTGGCCGCCGCAGTCCGGGCACGGCTGCTCGCTGACGTACTTGGACAGCTCCTCGCGCACGGCCGGCGATTCGGTCTCGCGATAGCGGCGCTCCAGGTTCGGGATGATGCCCTCGAAGCGGTGCTTGCGCGTCACCGTGCCGCCGGACTCGCTGAGGTAGCGGAAACTGATCGGGTCGTCGCCCGAGCCGTACAGCACGTGCTGGCAGATCGCCGCCGGCAGCTCGTCCCAGGGCGCGTCGACGTCGAACCGGTAGTGCCGCGCCAGCGACAGGATCATCTGGAAGTAGTAGGCGTTGCGCCGGTCCCAGCCGCGCACCGCGCCGGCCGCGAGGCTGAGCTGCGGATGGACGACGACCCGTCCCGGATCGAAGAACTGCGTCACGCCGAGGCCGTCGCAGGCCGGGCACGCGCCGACCGGGGAATTGAACGAGAACAGGCGCGGCTCCAGCTCCGGCAGCGCGTAGTCGCAGACCGGGCAGGAAAACCGCGAGGAGAACGTCGTCTCGGCCGACCCGCCGTCCATGTCGGCCAGGATCGCGATGCCGTCGCCGAGGCGCAGCGCCGTCTCGAACGACTCGGCCAGCCGCTGCTTGAGGTCCTCGCGCGGGCGGAAGCGGTCGATGACCGCCTCGATCGTGTGCTTCTGGCGCAGGGTCAGCGGCGGCACCGCGTCCAGCTCGTGGACCACGCCGTCGACGCGGGCCCGCACGAAGCCCTGCGCACGCAGCTGCTCGAACACCTGGACGTGCTCGCCCTTGCGCTCGCGGATCACCGGCGCCAGCAGCATGTAGCGCCTGGCGCCATCGAGCGCCAGGGTCGCGTCGACCATCTGGCTGACGGTCTGCGCCTCCAGCGTGATGCCGTGGTCGGGGCAGCGCGGCGTACCGACCCGCGCGAACAGCAGGCGCAGGTAGTCGTAGACCTCGGTGATCGTGCCGACCGTCGAGCGCGGGTTGTGGGAAGTGGACTTCTGCTCGATCGAGATCGCCGGCGAGAGGCCCTCGATGTGGTCGACGTCGGGCTTCTCCATCACCGAAAGGAACTGGCGCGCATAGGCCGACAGCGACTCGACGTAGCGGCGCTGGCCTTCGGCGTAGATCGTGTCGAACGCCAGCGAGGACTTGCCGGAGCCGGACAGGCCGGTGATCACGATCAGCTTGTCGCGCGGCAGGTCGATGTCGATGTTCTTGAGGTTGTGGGTGCGCGCACCGCGGATGCGGATCGTGTCCATGGCCGGCTCGGGGGGAAGGCGAACTGGGCACTATAGCGCGCAGGCGGAGGCGACGAACCCCGTGACGGACGGCCCGATATCAAGGGCCGGCGCCCCGATCGCGCCCGGTTGTTCAGCTTGAGGGCGCACCTGCGGCGGCTTGACGCGACCGCCCGCCCCGGCTATAGTCGGCGGCCGATTTTTACCGGCGCTTCGCGCGTCGGCGGGCAGAAGTCAGAATAACTACAGAGGCATTGCCAGCATGTACGCAGTCATCGTTACCGGCGGTAAGCAGTACCGCGTGGCGCAGGGCGAGACCCTGCGCGTCGAGAAGCTCGTCGCCGACGTCGACAGCACCGTCGAGTTCGACCAGGTGCTCCTGATCGGCGAAGGCGAGTCGATCACGATCGGGGCCCCGCTGATCAGCGGCGCCAAGGTCGCGGCCAAGATCCGTTCGCACGGCCGCGCCGACAAGATCCGCATCGTCAAGTTCCGTCGCCGCAAGCACCATCGCAAGGAGATGGGCCACCGGCAGCACTACACCGAAATCGAAATCACCGGCATCACCGGCGCCTGAGGAGAGTCTAGTCATGGCACACAAGAAAGCTGGCGGCTCTACCCGCAACGGCCGCGATTCCAATCCGAAGTACCTCGGCGTCAAGATCTACGGCGGCCAGGCCGTCAACGCCGGCAACATCATCATTCGCCAGCGCGGCACCAAGTTCCACCCGGGCACCGGTGTGGGCCTGGGCCGTGACCATACGCTGTTCGCGCTGGTCGACGGCGTGGTCGAGTTCAAGGTCAAGGGCGCCGAGAAGCGCAAGACCGTCAACATCGTCCCGTCCGCCTGACGCCGGCCCCGCCGCCTCGCGGCGGGCCCGACATCGCGAAGGCCCCGCTACGGCGGGGCTTTTCGTTTGTACGGCGCGACCGCCCGCCGGCACGCGGCGGGCCCGCCGGCAACCTCCTCTTTCCGCTCCCTGCAACGGTGTCTCATGCATTTCGTCGATGAAGCCACGATCCGCGTCATTGCCGGCAACGGCGGCAACGGCTGCGTCAGCTTCCGGCGCGAGAAATTCATCCCGTTCGGCGGCCCCGACGGCGGCGACGGCGGCGGCGGCGGCAGCGTCTACCTGGTCGCCGACGAGGGCCTCAACACGCTGGTCGATTTCCGCCACGAACGCACCCACCGCGCCCAGCGCGGCGAGAACGGCATGAGCCGCCAGATGAACGGCAAGGCCGGCGCGGACAATGTCATCCGCGTGCCGGTCGGCACGGTCATCTACAACGTCGCGACCGACGAGCAGATCGGCGACCTGACCCGGCACGGCGAGCGCCTGCTGGTTGCGCGGGGCGGCACCGGCGGCATCGGCAACGTCCACTTCAAGAGCTCGGTCAACCGGGCGCCGCGGCGCGCGACGTCCGGTTCGGAAGGCGAGGACCGCGAACTGCGCCTGGAGCTGAAGGTGCTGGCCGACGTCGGCCTGCTCGGCTTCCCGAACGCCGGCAAGTCGACCTTCATCCGCGCGGTCTCGGCGGCGACCCCGCGCGTGGCCGACTATCCGTTCACGACGCTGCAGCCGCACCTGGGCGTGGTACGCATCGATACCGACCAGAGCTTCGTGATCGCCGACATCCCGGGCCTGATCGAGGGCGCGGCCGAAGGCGCGGGCCTGGGCGTGCAGTTCCTCAAGCACGTCGCCCGCACCCGCCTGCTGCTGCACCTGGTCGACATCGCGCCGCTCGACGGCATCACCGACCCGGTCGACCAGTTCCGCACGATCGAGCAGGAGCTTGCGCAGTTCGATCCGGAGCTGCTGCAGCGGCCGCGCTGGCTGGTACTCAACAAGGCCGACCTGCTGCCCGAGGAAGAGCGCGCCAAGACCGCCAAGGCGATCGTCCGGCGACTCAAGTGGAAGCAGCCCTGGTTCGTCGCCTCGGCGATCGGCCGCGACGGCACCTGGCCGATCTGCCTGGAGATCCAGCGCTTCTTCGACGAGCAGCGCCGCGACGCGCTCGATGCCGCCGACTGACGGACGGACGCACCCGCCCCCGCGCGGCGCACAACAAAAAAAGCCGGCTTTCGCCGGCTTTTTCGTTGCTGCTTCGTCCCGGACTCAGCCCAGCGCGCGGATGTGCGCGGTCAGGCGGCTCTTGTGGCGAGCGGCCTTGTTCTGGTGGATCAGGCCGCGCGCGGCATAGCGATCCATGATCGGCTCGGCGACGCGGAACGCCGCTTCGGCGCCGGCCTTGTCCTTGGCGTCGAGCGCCTTGACGACCTTCTTGATAGCGGTACGCACCATCGAACGGGCGCTGGCGTTGCGCTGACGCGCCTGCTCGGACTGACGCGCACGCTTCTTGGCGGACTTGATGTTGGCCACGGATGGTACTCCAGGAATCGGGGCAAGAAAAAAGGCGTGGGATTATGAAGCCGCTGGCCGCAACGGTCAAGTCGCAGGCCGGAGACGGCCGCGGGGGATTGGGGACGCGCAGGTAAAAGCCCGATACTAGCCGCTTGGTTTTCGCCTCCCGGGCCGGGGATCGCCCGGCCATCCGCCGACACTGTACCCGTTCCCGTCGGCAGCGGCCGGCCTTCATTTTCCATTCGCGTAGCGCCGATGCCTCCAACTCCCAGCCTCCTGCGGTCGATGCTGAGCTTCAGCGGCGGCACCTTCGTCTCCCGCGTCCTCGGCCTGGTCCGCGAAATGGTCATCGCCTGGACCTTCGGCGCCAATGCGACCACCGACGCGTTCTGGGTCGCGTTCCGGATCCCCAACTTCATGCGCCGCCTGTTCGCCGAGGGTTCGTTCGCGGCGGCGTTCGTGCCGGTGCTGACCGAGGTCAAGGAGCGCGACAGCGCCGAGGCGCTGCGCGAGCTGATCGCGCGCACGGCCGGCACGCTGGGCGGCATCCTGCTGGTCGTCACCGCACTGGGCATCGCCTGCGCCGAGGGGGTGACGCGTGTCTTCGCACCCGGCTCGATCGACGATCCGGCCAAGCTGGCGCTGACCGCCGACCTGCTGCGGCTGACGTTCCCGTACCTGCTGTTCGTCTCGCTGACGGCACTGGCCGGCAGTGTGCTCAACAGCTTCCACCGCTTCGCGCTGCCGGCGCTCACGCCGGTGATCTTCAACCTGTGCATGATCGCCGGCGCGCTGTGGCTGGCGCCGCGGATGGACGTGCCGATCATGGCGCTGGGCTGGGCGATCCTGGCCGCCGGCGTGCTGCAGTTGCTGTTCCAGCTGCCGGCGCTGCGCCGGCTGAACCTGCTGACGCTGCCGCGCTGGGGCTGGCGCCACCCGCAGGTGCAGCGCATCCTGAAGCTGATGGTGCCGACCCTGTTCGGCTCGTCGGTGGCACAGGTCAACCTGCTGCTCGACACGCTGATCGCCTCGTTCCTGATCACCGGCTCGCAGACCTGGCTGTCGCAGACCGACCGGCTGCTGGAATTTCCATTGGGCCTGTTCGGCGTCGCGCTGGGCACGGTGATCCTGCCCTCGCTTTCGCGCCACCATGTCGGCGACGACCCGCTCGGCTATTCCAAGGCGCTGGACTGGGGCCTGCGCACCGCGCTGCTGATCGCGCTGCCGGCGATGCTCGGCCTGGTGCTGCTGGCCGGCCCGATCGTCTCGACGCTGTTCCAGCACGGCCGTTTCGACGCCCACGACGTGCGCATGGCGTCCCTGTCGCTGTCGGCGCTGAGCTTCGGCCTGCCGGCCTTCGTGCTGGTGAAGGTCCTGGCACCGGCGTTCTATGCGCGCCAGGACACACGCACGCCGGTTCGCGCCGGTGTGGCGGCGATGGTCGCCAGCATGCTGCTCAACGTCGTCTTCGTCGGCCTGCTGCTGGCGCTGTGGCATGCGCCCGGCGACCTGTCCGACGGCTGGCTCGCGGCGCTGGAGCGCGTACCCGGCCTGCACGTGGGGCTCGCGCTCGCCAGCGCGCTCGCCAGCTATCTCAACCTGGCCCTGCTCTGGCGCGCGCTGCGCCGCGAAGGCCTCTATCGCCGCCAACCCGGCTGGGGCCGGCACCTGCTGCGACTGGGCCTGGCCTGCGCCGCGCTGGTCGCCGTGCTCGTCGGCGGGCTCGTCGTCTGGAACGACTGGACCGCCTGGCCGGCGGCGACCCGGCTGCTGCGTCTTTCGATCCTGATCGTCGCGGCAGGCACGGCCTTCGTCGCGACGCTGTTGGCACTCGGCCTGCGCGTCCGCGACCTGCGCGCACACTAGGGCGTGTCATCAATCCCCCGGTAGGCCGCGCCGTTCTTGCGTGCGTCCGGGACAAGGAAGAGGGAGGAAGTGGACGTCGGTCCACGCCCGAGCGATGACGCAGTCCCGGGCGCACGCAAGAGCGGCCCTACGGGTTGGCCC
>Ga0182739_1001058_pt1 | contig 30330 bp, 28 predicted proteins | sample eDN5th30CBELigBY_FD_128873 | JGI IMG/M metagenome (GOLD analysis project Ga0182739, IMG submission 128873) | Enriched backyard soil microbial communities from Emeryville, California, USA - eDNA 5th pass 30_C BE-Lig BY (version 2) (version 2) | ecosystem: Environmental > Terrestrial > Soil >... | reverse complement strand
GAAGCCGAGGCGGCGGCAACGACGTGCTCGGCGCGGTGCTCGGGGGGATCGTCATCAACTCGCTGCTCGGCGGCGGCCGCTCCTCCGGCGGCCGTAGCTCGGGCGGCTTCGGCGGGGGCTTCGGCGGATCGCGCGGCGGCGGCAGTCGGCGCAGCGGTGGCTTCAGCTCCGGCAGCTTCGGCGGCGGGGGGACCCGGAGCCGCCGCGGAGGGGGACGCTTCTGACCGGCCCCGACCCCCGCATCCACGATCGCATCCGCACTCCCCGACCACACGAACCGTCCCGATAGGAAGGAAATCCCGATGGCAAAGCAGTCCATCTTCGGACGTATCTCGACCCTCATGAAGGCGAACATCAACGCACTCCTCGACTCCGCCGAGGACCCGCAGAAGATGCTCGATCAGCTCGTCCGCGACTACACGAACTCGATCGCGGACGCCGAGTCGGCCATTGCCGAGACGATCGGCAACCTGCGCCTGCTAGAGCGCGACCACCAGGAGGACGTGAAGGCCGCGACCGAGTGGGGCAACAAGGCCCTCGCCGCGAGCAAGAAGGCCGACGAACTGCGCGGCCAGGGCAACACCGCCGACGCCGACAAGTTCGACAACCTCGCCAAGATCGCGCTGCAGCGTCAGATCGGCGAGGAGCAAGAGGCCGCGGCGATCGCGCCCACGATCGCGGCGCAGACCGAGGTCGTCGACAAGCTCAAGGACGGCCTCAACGGCATGAAGCAGAAGCTGGAGCAGCTGAAGTCCAAGCGCTCCGAGCTGCTCTCGCGCGCGAAGGTCGCCGAGGCGCAGACGAAGGTACACGACGCCGTCAAGTCGATCGACGTCCTCGACCCGACGAGCGAACTCGGTCGCTTCGAAGACAAGGTGCGCCGCCAGGAGGCCCTCGCGGCCGGCAAGCAGGAGCTCGCCGCGTCGACGCTGGACGCGCAGTTCAACCAGCTCGAGGACATCGGTCAGCTCACCGAGGTCGAGGCGCGCCTGGCCGCGCTCAAGTCCGGTGCGCCGGCTCCGGCGATCGAGGCCGGGTCATAGCATCCACCGATCCCTCACCGGGAAGCGGGCGTCGTCTCTGCGGAGGCGGCGCCCGCTGCATTGTCGCGCGGTTCGCACGTGCGGGAAGATGAGGGGATGACCCGGTTCATCGTCGCCCCGCAGTGGCAGGGATCCCCATCGACGCGCGCGATGCAGTTGGTCGACGGCGCGGCGGCGATCGCGGAGGATCTCCCCCGGTCGGTCACCACGATCCTGGAGGCCCCGCACGAAGCGGGCGACGCGCTCGGCGGCACGGTCCGCCGCCTCAGCGCGCTACAGCAGATGCGCGAGCGCCTCGACAACGCACTCGCCGACACCGGCACGGACCCCGTCCTCGTCGTCGGCGGCGACTGCGGCGTGTCCGTCGCTGCTGCCGCCCACGCGGCGGCCCGCGCTGCCACGACCGGCGAGCGCCTCGCGGTGGTCTGGGCCGACGCGCATCCGGACCTGCACTCCCCCGACTCGTCGACGTCGCATGCCTTCAGCGGCATGAGCCTGCGGGCGATCCTCGGCGAGGGACCCGAATCGCTCCGGCTGCCGCCGGGTACGGTCGCGCCGACCGATCTCGTGCTGGTGGGTGCGCGGGCGATCGACGACGCCGAAGCGGAGTTCATCGCGCTGCACGGGATCCGCACGATCGCCGCGGATGCGCTCAGCGACCCGCACGCGCTCGCGGACGCCGTGCGGGCGACCGCGGCGACGGCGGTGTTCGTCCACGTCGACGTCGACGTGCTCGATCCCGACGAGATGCCCGGAGTGAAGAGCCCCGAGCCCTTCGGCGTGCGGCTGGCCGACCTCGTCGGGGCGCTCAAGGAACTGCGCGCGGAGGTCCCCGTCGTCGCATCCGCGATCACCGAGTTCCTGCCCGCCTCGCGCGACGCCGCATCCGCTGACCTCGGCACGATCCTGCGGATCGTCGGGGCTCTCGCGTGAGCCCCGACGCTCCCCCGCCCGGGTGGCGCGAGCGCGCCGCGCGGGCGGTGCGCCGCGGTGAGCGGATCGACCGGTTCATCCCACGCATCCTGCTCGACTCCCCGATCAGCCGGCTCGGCTACCTGTACGGATGCGTCGTGGGCTGGGTGTGGGGGACGCTCTGGAGCACGGGACGCGTGGAACGCCACAACGGGCTGTGGGTCTTTCGCGGCATGCCCCCGTGGACCTTCCCCCGCGGCGGGGTCTGCGTCGGCGGATGCTTCCTCACCGGCACCGGGCCGCTCGACGCACGCGTGCTGCGCCACGAGGCCGTGCACCGGGATCAATGGCGACGCTACGGGTTTCTCATGCCGGTGCTGTACTGGCTCGCCGGGCGCGATCCGCTGCGCAACCGCTTCGAGATCCTTGCCGGCCTCGAAGACGGCCGCTACGTCCCCCGCCCCCGCCACCGGTGATCGAGTAGCCGCGCAGCGGCGTATCGAGATCCCGCACGACGCCGGTGGATGTCCCGGAGCCACCACCGCCGGAGGTGATCGTCTCGATACGCGCCCTGCGGGCGCTACTCGACGACCGGGGAGGCGCCGCTCCTCGACGACCGGGGAGACACCGGAGTCAGCGGGTCAGGAGGCCGAAACGCTCGGGGGTGTGGATGGACGCGGCGGGCACGCCGAGCTTCCCCGCGAGGTGGTCGACGATGTCGGCCGTGCCGAGGAACCCGCCGAGCAGAGACACGGTCGTGCGCTCGAGCGGTTCGAGCGACGCCTCGTCGCAGAGCATCTCGTCGGCCCACGCGGTGACCGCACGCGTGAGTGCGACACCGGACGCACAAAGGTGGCCGGTGCCCGGAGCCCCGGAGCGCTGCGACCGGTCGAGCCAGGTCACGATCATGCGGCTCGGCACGTCGAGGTCGATGATGTGCGACGCATCCGGCACTTCGATGAAGACGCGACCCATCGAGCACAACGGCAACGTCGTGAGGAGCGCCTCGAGGTCGGTCAGCGAGGTCTCGTCCGCCGTCACCAGGTGCTGCACACGCGGACGCCGCGACGACCGGCGGGCCGAACCAGCCCGTCCGGTGGCGACAATCTCACGCTGCGTGCTCTCCATGACAGTCCCACTATACCCCCACCTGAGGCATGCCTTACCTCAGTCGGTAAAAGCGTCAGCAGATAAGGATGCGGCGCAGTTCGACGATCTCGTCGTCGGCCAGTCCGTGCGCGCGGAGGAACTCCACGGGGGCCCCGTAACGTACCGTGAGGTCTTCGAGGAGCGCGCGCATGACCGGTGCCGGCGAGCGGGTTGCGAGCTCCTCGACGGTCGTCGAACTCGGGATCAACCGTTTCAGGCGCTGCACGATCGCCCGGTTGCGCTCCTCCGGCAGGAGCGACTCGGTGCGGGCGTAGTCGGTGATGACGGCGTCCTCGTCGACGCCGGCCGCGGCGAGCGTGAGCGCGACGGTGACACCCGTGCGGTCCTTCCCGACCGTGCAGTGCACGAGCACGGGCTGATCGGCCAGCACGGCCCGCACGACGTCGACGACCCGGGAGGCCGAATCCTCCACGATCGACGCGTACAGTCCCTGCAGCGTCACGCTCTCGGCGAAGAAGGAGTCCACCGAGCCGGCGAACAGGGGCACGCGCACGACTTCGGCCTCCCCCGCCGGTGAGGGCGCCCAGCGCAGTTCGTCGTCGTCACGCAGGTCGACGATGCGGCGCAGTCGCAAGGCGGCGAGCGCGCGCAGACCGTCCGCATCCGCGCCCGCGAGCGCTCCCGAGCGGAACAACACGCCCGATCGTGTGACCGCGTCGCCCGCGCGCAGTCCCCCGGTGTCCCGGAAGTTCAGGACCCCCGAGATCAGGGACGCCTCGCTCACGGCGTGGTCGCCGCCAGCGGCGGCACGGGGTAGCGACCGGCGATCGCCACCCGGTTGAACGCGTTGATCGACACACTCAGCCAGCTGACCGCCGTGTACTCCTTCTCGCTGAGCACGGCACCGACGCGGTCGTACACGTCATCGGGGATCCCGCCCTCGTGGATGAACGTGAACGCCTCGGCGAGTTCGAAAGCGGCGCGTTCGCGCTCACTGAAGACCCCCGACTCGCGCCACACCGGCAGCTGGCCGAGCACGTCGGCGCTCACCCCCGCGGCGAGGGCGCCCTCGACGTGCACCCGCGCGCAGTAGGCGCACCCGTTCAGCTGCGACACGTGCAGCAGGATCAGCTCCCGCATCCGGTCGTCCACACCGTTGGCGCGGGCGACGGTGCCGACGGCCTTCGAGAACGCCGCGAGGCTCTTGTACGCCTCCGGCTCCGAACGGGACAGATGCACGCGCGCCTGGGTCATACTGCCAGCGTAATGACGGCGGATGCGGGTGGCACCCGCGGCGGTCGCCGCGCAGCATCCGGATCTCGTCCGCGCCGTGGTCGTCGTCGACATCACACCGGGCATCGACAGCGCGGGGCCGTCGGAGTTGGGCAGGTTCTTCGCGGGTCCGAGCGATTGGGCGAGCCGTGACGAACTCGTCGACCGTGCGCTCGCCTTCGGGCTGGGCGGGTCACGACGGCAGGCGGAGCGCGGCGTCTTCCTCAACTCGCGCGTGCGGCCCGACGCGCGTCGAGTGGAAGCACCACTTCGCGCGACTCGCGAACGGTCTCGCCGCGCACCCCGAGCAGGCCGCCGTCGTCGCCCAGCAGCAGGCACAGCTCGCCCCTGTGCTCTCGGCCTCGGGCTGGGACGACCTCGCCGCGATCGGCGCGCCGCTCACGCTCGTGCGCGCGACCGACGGATACGTGTCGGAGGCCGCCGCGGCGGAGTTCGCCCGGCGGCTGCCCGGAGCATCCGTGATCGAGGTGAACGCCGGCCACAACGTGCAGGAGTACGTCCCCGCCGAACTCGCCGGGCTGGTGCGCGGTATCACGGCGTAACCGTGACGCCGGACGCACGCACGAGACTCTAGGCTGGTACCCGCTGAACACGCATTGAGAGACACGCACCGGGACTCAAGACTCGAGCCGTCGGTGCAGACCTGCCCCCCGCGCGTCCTCGCACAGCAGCCGGATGCCGCGGCACCCGAAAGGACCCCCACATGCTCCGTCGTTCTGCACTGTTCGCCACGGCTGCGCTCGCCGCCGCTGCCCTGGCGCTGACCGCGTGCACGGGGTCCACTCCCGACCCGACCCCGACGGGTGAGATCGATCCGGATGCGACGCTCGTCGTGGGCATCCCATTGGAGCCCACGAACCTCGACATCCGCGTGACGACGGGTGCGGCGCTGGAACAGTTGCTGATCGACAACATCTACCAGGGGCTGGTCACCCGCGATGCGGAGAACGCCGTCGTCCCGGCGCTTGCGAGCGAATGGGACGTCGCCGAGGATGGCCTCACCTACACGTTCACCCTGCAGGAGGGCGTCACCTTCCACGACGGCGCCGCGATGACCTCCGCCGACGTCGTCGACTCGCTCACGACCGCCAAGGACGATGAGACGATCCAGGGTCATGGCGACCTCGCGGCGGTCGAGACGATCACCGCCCCCGACGCGCAGACCGTCGTCCTCACCCTCTCGGAACCGGACATCAACCTGCTCTTCAACCTCACCGGCCGTGGCGGTCTCGTCTTCAAGACCGGCGACACGACCGACCGCAAGACCGCCGAGAACGGCACGGGACCCTTCACGCTCGGTCAGTGGCGGCAGGGCGACAGCATCACGCTCGAGCGCTACGCGGACTACTGGGGTGAGCCAGCCGGTGTCGCCGAGGTCGTCGTGAACTACATTCCCGACTTCTCCGCGGGCGTCAACGCCGCCCTCGACGGCAGTCTCGACGTCCTGACCGCGGTCGACCCGAACCTCTCATCGCGGTTGGACGACGTCAACGGCTTCACGCTCGTTCGGGGAGAGACCACCGACAAGGGCACGCTCGCGTTCAACCAGTCCCAGCCGCCGTTGGACGACGTCCGCGTCCGCGAGGCGCTGCGACTCGCCGTCGATCGGGAGGCCCTGACCACGACGCAGGGATCGAGCGCTCCCCTGTACGGTCCGATCCCCGAACTGGACCCCGGATACGAGGACCTCTCCGACGTCGTCGACTTCGACATCGAGCGCGCCAAGGAGCTGCTCGCGGAGGCCGACGCCGAGGACCTCGAGCTGACGCTCACGATTCCGTCGGTGTACGGCTCGACGATCCCGACGTTCCTCGTCTCCGCCTACGACGCGATCGGCGTCACTCTCGCGGTGAAGTCCGTCGACTTCCCGACCTGGCTCACCGACGTCTACACGAACAAGGACTACGACCTCAGCTTCGTGCTCCACGTCGAGTCGCACGACTTCGGCAACTTCGCGAACCCGGAGTACTACTTCACGTACGACAATCCCGAGGTGCAGTCGCTGTACGCGGATGCTCTCGCGACGACCGATCAGGAGGAGTCCGCAGCCCTCCTCGCCGAGGCCGCTCGGATCGTCTCCGAGGACCACGCCGCCGACTGGCTGTACATCGCGCAGACGATCACGGCTATCGGCCCCGGTGTCAGCGGATTCCCGGTGAACTCGATCAACGTTCGCTTGAACCTCGCTGATGTGACAGTATCCGGGGAGTGATCCGCTACGCGCTGACGAGGCTGGCCCTTCTGGTTCTGGGCCTCCTCGTCGCCAGCGCGATCATCTTCCTGACGCTGCGGGTCCTGCCCGGCGACATCGCCCAGATCATCGCGGGCACGAACGCGACGCCCGAGCAGGTCGCGGCGTTGCGCGAGCAGCTCGGGCTGAACCGGCCGCTCATCGTGCAGTACGGCGAGTGGATCGGCGGGCTCTTCCGCGGTGACCTCGGCGTGTCGCTGCAGACCGGGCGTCCGGTCGCCTCCGAGATCGCCGAGAAGTCCCAGGTCACGGTGCCACTAGGCATCCTCTCGCTCCTCATCGCCCTCGTGATCGCCCTTCCCCTCGGCGTGCTCTCGGCGATGCAGCGCGGGCGCGCCGGGGGAACCGCGATCAGCGCGACCTCACAGGCACTTGCGGCCGTGCCCGTCGTGTGGGCCGGCATGATGCTCGTCGTGGTCTTCGCCGTGTGGCTGGGCTGGCTCCCCGCGCAGGGCTTCCCGCGCACGGGATGGGCGACCCCTTGGCTGGCCCTGAAGGCCCTCCTGCTGCCGGCACTCACGATCGGCGTCATCGAGGGGGCGATGCTGCTGCGGTTCGTGCGTTCGGCGACCCTGCAGGCGGTCGGGCAGGACTACGTGCGCACCGCCGCCGCGAAGGGTCTCACCCGCAACCAGGCGCTCATCCGTCACGGTCTGCCCAACGTGGGGCTCTCGATCATCACGGTGCTCGGCCTCCAGGTCGCCGGGATCATCGTGGGATCCGTCGTCATCGAGCAGTTGTTCACGCTGCCGGGCATCGGGCGGATGCTGGTGTCCGACGTCGGCGCCCGCGACCTACCCAAGGTACAGAGCGAACTGCTCGTGCTCACCGGCTTCGTTCTGCTCGTCGGATTCGTCGTCGACCTCGCGCACCGGCTCATCGACCCCCGACAGCGGGAGGCGGCATGAGAGCGACATGGCTGGGACGCCTCTGGGCGCTAGGAACCGGGAAGTTCGGGATCGTCGTCGTGCTCCTGGTACTCGCCACGGCGCTGCTCTCCGCATTCTGGACGCCCTTCAACCCCAAGACCGTCGGCGTGGGCGCACCCTGGCTGGGTCCGACCTTGCCGCACCTGCTGGGCACCGACAACCTCGGCCGCGACATCTTGAGCCTCGTCATGGCGGGGGCGCGCACGACCGTCTTCGTCGCCGTCGGCGCGGGCGTCGTCGCCACCCTCGTGGGCGTGTCGCTGGCCGCCCTGGGTGCGCTGACCGCCCGGTGGGTGCGCGAGTCCGTCGCCGTGCTCGTGGACATCCTGATCGCCTTCCCCGTGCTGCTGATCGCGATGATGATCTCCGCCGTATGGGGCGGGTCTCTGTGGGTCGTCATCTGGTCGGTCGGGATCGGGTTCGGCGTGAACGTCGCGCGGGTGACTCGCCCGGAACTGCGACGCGTGCTGCACAGCGACTTCGTCCTCGCCGGACGGGCGTCCGGACTCACGCCGTTCCAGAATCTGTGGCGGCACCTCCTGCCCAACGTCGCCCCCGTGTTCATCGTCCAGCTCTCGTGGGGCATGGCCGTGGCCGTGCTCGCCGAGGCGGGGCTGTCGTATCTGGGGTTCGGCGCACCCGTGACCGAGCCGAGCTGGGGCGTGCTGCTCGCCGACCTCCAGCGGTACATCACCGTGCATCCGCTGTCGGTCCTCTGGCCCGGGCTCGCCATCACGGTCACGGTGCTCGGCCTGAATCTGCTCGGTGACGGTCTGCGTGAGGCGACCGACCCGACGCTGCGCCACCACGGCGGTTCTGCCCGTGCGGCCCGCACGCACGTGCCGGAGGTGGTCGCGTGAGCCTGCAGGTGCGCGATCTCGCGATCGATGTCGACGGCCGCCGCGTCGTGGACGGCGTCTCGTTCGACGTTCCGGACGGGGCCCGGCTGGGCCTGATCGGCGAGTCCGGTTCCGGGAAGTCGCTCACGGCGATGGCGATCCTCGGACTCCTGCCGGACGGCGCGACCGCGACCGGCAGCGTGCGCTGGAACGATCGCGAGTTGATCGGACTCCCCGACCGCGCACTCGCCGAGCTGCGCGGCGACGAGATCGGCATCGTCTTCCAGGAACCGCGCACGGCGCTGAACCCGATCCGGACGGTGGGTCGCCAGATCGCCGAATCCGTGCGCATCCACGAGCGCGTCTCCCGCACGGAGGCCCGCCGTCGCGCGATCAAGCTGGCCGAGCGGATGCGGTTGCCCGACCCCGAGCGGATCGTCGGCCGCTATCCGCACCAACTGTCGGGCGGACAGCGTCAGCGGGTCGCGATCGCGATCGCGCTCGCGTGCCGCCCCCAGTTGCTCATCGCCGACGAACCGACGACCGCGCTGGATGTGACGATCCAGGCCGAAGTGCTCGAGCTGCTTCGCGATCTCGTCACCGACCGGGGGATGTCGCTCGTGTTCATCACGCACGACCTCGCGGTGCTCTCACAGATCGCGACCCACGGGGTCGTGCTCGAAGAGGGGCGCGTCGTCGAGCAGGACACGGTCGCGCAGCTCCTCACGCATCCCTCCTCTCCCGTCACCCAGGGACTGCTGCGCGACGCATCCGCGACCCTGTGGCGGCCCGCCGGCGTCCACGACCACCTCGATGATCTCCCCGCCGGTGATGCCCGCATGGGAGGTGTGTGATGACGCCGCTCGTGCGCGCCCGCGGCCTCACCCGCCGATACTCGCTTCCCCGCGAGACGATGTTCGAGAAGCGTCGGTTCATGACCGCGCTCGCCGACGCCGACCTCGACGTGCGCGCGGGCGAGGCGGTCGGGATCATCGGTGAATCCGGGTCGGGCAAGTCCACGCTCATCCGCCTCGTGCTGGGGCTCGACACACCGACGGACGGCATCGTGGAGGTCGGCGGTCGCCGTGTCGACGCGACCGCATCCGCCCGCTCGCTGCACTGGCTGCGGCGTGAGACCGGCGTCGTGTTCCAAGATCCGTACGCCTCCCTGGACCCGCGGATGAGTGTCGGGCGCATCGTCGCCGAACCGCTGTGGGCGCTCGGGATCGACGGCGATCGGCGCGGACGCGTCGCGGAGGTGCTCGCGCAGGTGGGCCTCGAGGCCGACATGGCCGAGCGCTACCCGCACGAGTTCTCCGGCGGCCAGCGTCAGCGGATCGCCCTGGCCCGCGCGATCGTGCACCGCCCGCGACTACTCGTGGGCGACGAGCCCTTGTCGGCGTTGGACGTCACGGTGCGCGCGCAGATCCTCGATCTGCTGCGTTCCCTGCGCGAGAGCGAGGGCATGGCGCTCGTGCTCGTCTCGCATGACATCGGCGTCGTGCAGAACCTGTGCGACGAGGTCGTCGTGATGAAGGACGGCCGGATCGTCGAGGAGGGTCCCACCGAGCGTGTGCTGCTCGAGCCGCAGGTCGCCTACACGCGGCGGCTGCTCGCGTCCATCCCCACGATCGAAGCCTGACGCCGCCCCGTGGGATGTCGGATGCGCGGCGTACCCTCGGTGGCATGAGCAACGACCGGCAGGCACCCCCACGGCACGGAACCCACCTTCAGGGGATCGTGCCGCCGTATCTGCTCGCGCGCATCGCCGAGACGGCTGCGCCCCGCTTCCCCACCGCCGCGCGCGCGGCCCGGCAGACGCTCGCTCTGGGTCGGGTCGCACAGCGCGGCTCCCGCGCCCGGCTGGATCTGTCCGTCGACGACGAGGGCGACCTCGTCGCCGAGTTGACGGATGCTCCGGATCGGACCATCAGCGACGCGCAGGGCCGCGAGGAGCTGCCGGGTGTCGTCGTGCGCCGCGAAGACGATGCACCCGTCGCCGACACGGCCGTCAACGAGGCGTTCGACGGGTTGGGAGCGACGTTCGACCTGCTGCTCGACGCCTTCGGCCGCAACTCCCTCGACGACGCGGGGGCGGCGCTGGAGGCGACCGTGCACTACGGACAGGACTACGACAACGCGTTCTGGGACGGTGAGCGGATGGTCTTCGGCGACGGCGACGGCGAGATTTTCACAGGTTTCACCGGCTCGGTCACGGTCATCGGGCATGAACTCGGGCACGGTGTCGTCCAGCACACGGCGGAGCTCGTCTACGAGGGGCAGTCCGGCGCACTCAACGAGTCGGTCGCCGACGTCTTCGGCGCTCTGACGGAGCAGCGGCTGCTCGGTCAGAGCGCGGAGGAGGCGTCATGGCTCATCGGTGCCGGCATCTTCACGGACGATGTGGAGGGCCGGGCGCTGCGCTCGATGATCGAGCCGGGCACCGCCTACGACGACGACGTGCTCGGGAAAGACCCGCAGCCCGGGCACATGCGCGACTACGTCGACACGACGGCGGACAACGGGGGCGTGCACATCAACTCCGGCATCCCGAACCGTGCCTTCGCGCTCGCCGCGACCGCCCTGCGCGAACCCGCGTGGAAGCGGGTGGGAACCGTCTGGTATCGCGCCCTCACCGGTCCTCTGTCGAAGACTGCGACGTTCGCGGAGTTCGCGGATGCCACGATCGCGGCCGCCACGGAGGAGTACGACGAGTACGGTGAGGACTCGGAGGTGACCGCCGCCGTCCGCGACGCGTGGGCGGCGGTGGGCGTGAGAAACGATGGGCGACCGGCACACTGACGACACGCGGGACGACGATCGCGCTGGGGCGCCCGGCGATCGTGCCGGGGAGCCCGCTGATCGCGTCGGGGAGCCCGGCGATCCCCGTGCCGATGTGTCCGGGGTCATCGTCACGGTGACGCGTTCGGGTGGCTTCGCGGGTCTGACCCGTCAGTGGCGCGCCGAGCCTCCCGCGGCGTCGACTGAACGCTGGATCGCGATGATCGATCGATGCCCCTGGGACGCGGCGCAGTCCGCGCCCGGCCCCGGTGCCGATCGGCTCGCCTGGTCGATCCACGCGTGCACGCCCGTCGCTGATCGCTCTGCCGACCTGGCCGAGACGGCCCTCACCGGACCCTGGCGGGACCTCGTCGACGAGGTCCGCTCCGCCGCATCCGCCCGAGAGCCCTCCAACTGAGGTGAGAAAGAACCCGAATCAGTACGGCGCAGACAGCCCTGGGATACCGCGGTTGCCTGCGAGCCATCGTCTGCCCAGCTCACCGGCCGTCTCTGCAACCTGCGCGTCCAGCGGATGCCAGTCGAGTGCCGCCAGCAACGCGCGGGTGCGGACCTCCTCTGTGGTCCGCATACCCGCGAGCACCTCCAGCCGGGTCACCTCGCTGGCGTGAAGCGGGCCGTCCAGGCGAGCTTCTCGGAGGACGGCCGCCGCGGCGGCTTCCCCACGGAGTACATGATGTATGCGACATCACCTCGTCAGTTCACGCCTCTGTTCAGCGAGCGTCACCTCCCCGCCCGAACAGCCGCCGTCGGCGTCGGGTCGGCGGGAGGTGCTTCTGCAGGTAGATCGTGCCCAACCAGCGTCCGAACTTGAAGCCGACACGACCCATGCGGCCGACCTCGACGAACCCGAGCTTTTCGTGCAGGGCGACCGAAGCCTCCGCGCCGCGGTCGCTGATGACCGCGACCATCTCGCGCACGCCCGCCTCCTCGCTGGCCGCGATCAGGGCCTCCAGGAGCGCCCGACCGAGACCCTTCCCCGTCGCGGCCTGACCAAGGTAGATCGAGTTCTCGACGCTGTACCGGTACGCGGATTTGCTCGACATCGGCTGCACGAGCGCGTATCCGAGGATCTGCCCCGTGGGCGACTGCGCGACGAGGAACGGCATCCCGAGCCGCTTCAGATGCTCGAGCTTCTCCCGCCACTGCGCGAGCGACCAGCGCTTCTCGTCGAACGTGACGACGGAGTTCGTCACGTAGTGGTTGTAGATCTCGCGGATGTCGGGGACGTCGGCGAGTTGCGCGGGGCGGATGACGAACGAGAAGGGCCGCTCCGGCTCGACCTGGCGTCGCAGGTGGCGGGGCAGACGACGTCGCCCGGTGTTGTATCCCGTCTCGTCGCCGTCACGAGTCACGTCGGCAACTCCCAATCGACGGGTCCCGCGCCCTGCTCCTGGAGCATGGCGTTCGCGCGGGAGAACGGTCGCGAGCCGAAGAAGCCGCGGCTGGCTGAGAGCGGAGAGGGATGCGCGGACTCGATGATCGGCGTCGCCCCGAGCATGGGGCGCAGGTTCGCCGCATCCCTCCCCCACAGAATCGCGACGAGCGCACCCGACCGCTCGACAAGCGTGCGGATCGCGTGCTCCGTGACCCGTTCCCACCCCCAGCCGCGGTGCGAGGCCGGCGCACCGGGCGCGACCGTGAGCACGCGGTTCAGCAGCAGAACACCCTGGTCGCTCCACGCAGACAGATCGCCGTGCGCGGCCGGGGCGACCCCCAGATCGTCGTGCAGTTCCCGGTAGATGTTGGCCAGGCTGCGCGGGAGCGGCCGCACGTGCCGGTCCACCGCGAAGGAGAGGCCGATCGCGTGCCCGGGCGTCGGATAGGGGTCCTGCCCGACGACGAGGACCTTGACCGCGTCGAGCGGACGTTGGAACGCGCGGAGCACGCGATCCCCCGCCGGCAGATAGTGCCTCCCGGCGGCCGTCTCGGCGCGCAACCGCTCGCCGAGCGCAGCGATATCGGGCGCGACGGGCTGCAGCGCCCGCGCCCAGCCCGGGTCGATGAGACCCGCATCCGCCAGTTCTGTCAGCGTCATAGCCATGCCGGCAGTCCCCTCACTCGCGACCACACCTCACTCGCGCACCGTCACTCGCGGACCGTCACTCGCGGACCGTGAGCGGCCCACGGGCGAGCAGATGCTGCGCAGACTGGGCCACCGGGCGCATCGTGATGAGGTCGAGGTTGACGTGACCCGGCGCGTTCAGCGCGTAGGCGATGACGTCGGCGACGTCCTCCGCCACCAGCGGCGCGGCGACGTCCGCGTAGACCTTCGCGGCGGCATCCGGATCACCACCGAGGCGGTTGAGGGTGAACTCGGGTGTGTAGACCATTCCCGGCGCCACCTCGACGACGCGCAGCGGTTCACCGTTGAGCTCGAGCCGCAGCGCGTGCGCGAGCATCGACTCACCCGCCTTCGCCGCGTTGTAGCCGCCCCCACCGGGGTACGCGGCCTGCGCAGCCGTCGATGTGACGAACAGCAGATCCGCGTGACCGTCGGCGGACGCCGCGCGACGCAGCTGCGGCAGCAGCGCGGTCACGGTGCGCTGGGCTGCGAGCACGTTGATCTCATACATACGCAGCCACGCGTCGGGGTCCCCGTCCTCGACGCGGTCGGCGCCGATCGCGCCCCCCGCGACCTGCGCGAGCGCGTGCACGGGGCCCGTCTGGTTCAGCCACTCCGCGAGCGCCTCGACGTCGGCCGCCTGCGTCAGGTCGGCGGCGAACGCCGCGATCCCGATCTCGGCCTCGAGCGCCGCGAGCCTGTCGGCCCGACGGGCGACCCCGACGACGTCCCACCCGCTCGCGCGCAGCGCCCGCGCCGTCGCCTCGCCGATCCCCGAACTCGCTCCTGTCACCACTGCACGCCTGGTCATCCCTTCACGGTACCGGCGCGGACGTGCGGGACGCTCCTCGCGGTGTTACGTAACATTTCCCGCACGTTGTTGACACCGACGGGGTTGCCTACTCTCAGGTGAGGCACGGCGGCCCGAGCGCCGGCGAGAGAGCAGGAGCAGAGGACATGTCCGCACCCGAGAACTGGCGTTTCGAGACCAAGCAGATCCATTCGGGCGCAGCGCCCGACCCGGCAACGAAGGCTCGTGCGACGCCGATCTACCAGACCACGTCGTACGTGTTCGACAACGCCGATCATGCCGCGAACCTGTTCGCTCTGGCGGAATTCGGCAACATCTACACCCGCATCCAGAACCCCACCCAGGACGTCGTCGAGCAGCGCCTCGCCGCGCTCGAGGGCGGCACCGGCGCGCTTCTGCTGTCGAGCGGGCAGGCCGCATCCACCTTCGCGATCCTCAACATCGCCGAGGCGGGCGACCACTTCGTCTCGTCCTCGTCGATCTACGGCGGCACCTACAACCTCTTCAAGTACACGCTCGCCAAGCTCGGCATCGAGGTCACGTTCGTCGAGAACCAGGATGACCCCGAGGAGTGGCGCCGCGCCGTCCGCCCCAACACGAAGGCGTTCTTCGCCGAGACGATCGGCAACCCGAAGATCAACGTCCTCGACATCCGCACCGTCGCCGACATCGCACACGAGGCCGGTGTTCCGCTCATCGTCGACAACACGATCGCGACGCCCTACCTCATCCGTCCGTTCGAGCACGGCGCCGACATCATCATCCACTCGGCGACGAAGTTCCTCGGCGGGCACGGCACCACGATCGGCGGCATCATCGTCGACGGCGGCACCTTCCCCTGGTCGGAGCACTCTGACCGCTTCCCCGGTCTGACCACTCCGGACCCCTCCTACCACGGTGCTGTCTACACGCAGGCGGTCGGCGACGGGCTCGCCTTCATCATCAAGGCGCGCGTGCAACTGCTGCGCGACCTCGGTGCGGCGATCGCCCCGCACAGCGCGTGGCTGCTCATCCAGGGCATCGAGACGCTGTCGCTGCGCATCGAGCGGCACGTGCAGAACGCCCAGGAGATCGCGGAGTGGCTCGAGAACCACGACGACGTCGCTTCGGTGAACTACTCGGGCCTGCCGACCTCGCCGTGGTACGCCGCGGCGAACCAGTACGCGCCGAAGGGTGTGGGTGCCGTGCTGTCGTTCGAGCTCAAGGGCGGTGTCGAGGCAGGTCGTGAGTTCGTCAACTCGCTGTCCCTGTTCAGCCACCTGGCGAACATCGGCGACGTTCGTTCGCTCGTCATCCACCCCGCGTCGACGACGCACTCGCAGCTCACCCCCGAGCAGCAGCTGACCTCCGGTGTGACGCCGGGGCTCGTGCGCCTCTCGGTCGGGCTGGAGAACATCGACGATCTCAAGGCCGACCTCGACCAGGCCCTGGCAGCGGCTCGCCGCGTGACGGAGTCCGCCAGCGCCTGAGCGAATCGACTCGTCCGTGCAGGACGATCCGGATGCGTCGGACCCACAAGGTCCGGCGCATCCGTCGTCTGCGGTGGCTCGGGTCCCGGTCCACCCGCCTCAACGGTGAGTTGCCTCACTTTGTTGTCTCGGTGGCGTGGACCCAGCAAAGTGGGGCAAGTCAGCGGTGAGGGGGGCACCGGAGGCGGGCATCCGCACCGCCCATCGAACCGACGGGCTCCCGTAACACGTTCGCCCCGGTCACGGGGACCCGGGAGAATGGATGCGTGGACTGGCAGATCTCAGAAGACACCGTGCCCTCGGCACCGGTGACGGCGAGTGATGCCCGATTGCTGCTCGGTCGCCCCCCGGCGACGGGGGCGTGGCGCGACGGGGACCCGGTAGGCGATCGGCAGTTCGCCTCGTTCGGGGCGTTCCGCACCGAGAGCGGCCAGGAGCTTCCCGGCATTCGGATCGCCTACGAGACGTGGGGGCAACTCAACCCTGCCCGCGACAACGCGGTGCTCATCCTCCACGCGCTCACCGGCGACAGCCATGTGCGAGGAACGGCCGGACCGGGACACGCCACCGCCGGCTGGTGGGAGGACATCCTCGGCCCCGGCGAGGCCATCGACACCGACCGCTGGTTCGTCGTCGCCCCCAACATGCTGGGCGGATGCCAGGGCTCGACCGGTCCTGCCAGCATCGCCCCCGATGGCTATGAGTGGGCATCCCGCTTCCCCTACCTCACGATCCGCGACCAGGTCGCCGCACAGGCGCATCTGGCAGATGCGCTCGGGATCGAACGCTGGGCGGCCGTCGTGGGCGGGTCGATGGGTGGGATGCACGCGCTCGAGTGGGCCGTCGGACTTCCCGACCGGGTGTCGCGCCTCGCCGTGCTCGCGGCCCCGCCCGTGAACACGGCCGACCAGATCGCGCTGAACTCCGTGCAGTTGGAGGCAATCCGCATCGACCCCCGTTTCGCCGGCGGCGAGTACTACGACTCCGGTGACGGCGACGGCCCGCACCGCGGTCTCGCACTGGCTCGCCGCATGGCCCTGTTGAACTACCGCAGCCCCACCGAGCTGAACCAGCGGTTCCAGCGCTCGTGGCAGTCCGGGGTGAGCCCGCTCGGTCTCGGCGGGCGATGGGCGGTGGAGAGCTACCTGGACTTCCACGGGAACCGCTTCACCCGCCGTTTCGACGCGAACAGCTATCTCGTGCTCGTGGAGGCGATGAACTCGCACGATGTCGGACGCGATCGCGGCGGCGTCGAAGAGGCCCTGTCCCGTGTCACCGCGACCGCGCTCGTGCTCGGCATCGACAGCGACCGCCTCTTCCCCGTCGAGGGGCAGGAGCGCATCGCCCGAAGCATCCGCGACACCCTCGATGAGACGGCGACCGTCATCACGAGCGACTTCGGCCACGACGGCTTCCTCATCGAGACCCCGGTCGTCGGCGCCCACCTCCGCCGGCTCCTCGAGTCCTGACCCCGCCCCGACCAGGCCAAGGGCGGGCGGGGGTCAGGGAGCGTCGAGGGCGCTCTCGAGACGTTCGAGCTTGGCGTCGAGTTCGCCGGTGTAGCCGGGGCGGATATCGGCCTTGAGCACGAGCGACACGCGCGAGCCGAACGGCATGACGGCCTCCGTCGCGCGGCGGACGACGTCGAAGACCTCGTCCCACTCCCCCTCGATCTCCGTGAACATCGAGCTCGTGCGGTGCGGCAGCCCCGACTCGCGCACGATGCGCACGGCGGCGGCCACGGCATCGTGCACGGAGCCGTCCGCGCGACCGGTGCCGCTGGGAGCGACGGAGAAGGCGATGAGCATGGGGAACCCCTTTCGACGCGGGCGGGAACGACCCCAGGTTACGCGGATGCGGGTATTGCGGCGTCCGAGCGCGGCCGCCCACGGCCGATCCGTCCAGGCGCGGGGACGCGCGCCACTACGGCCACGGCGAAGACGAGCAGCACGATCGACAGCACGTTGCGGAGGGTGAGCAGGAGGACGCCGTAGGGCACGGCGCTGAGCACGGCGCCGTAGAAGAGCGGATAGACCAACTGGGTCAGCCCGATCGTGAGCGCACCCAGAAGCGCCGGGAACCATGCGCGCGTCCGGTCGACGACGATCCAGAACACGATCGGCGCAAAGAGCCACGTCATGAACTGCGGGGATCCGACCTTGTTCACCACGATCAGCGTCATGACGAACGCGAGGGCGAGCGGCGGCGCCAGGCGGACGAAGTGCGCCCCGCGCCAGCTCTTGTACCCGCCCAGCACGAGGACGCCTGCCGCGGCGACGACCAGCAGCGGCGTCATCAGTGCGCTCAGGACGTCGGCGCCGGGCCCGTCGACCTGATACGTCAGGATGTCCTGCGAGTAGTACGGGTGTGATCCGGGCATCCCGAGCATCGCACGCCACAGGTAGAACGTCGCCACGGGCGCCTCGACCTGCAGCCCGCGACCGGTCTGCTCCCCCACGAACCCGAACAGGTGCTCCGCCCCGCCGAGCGCGACGACGACGAGCATGACGGCGGCGCTCACGGCAACCGCCGCACCGAGAACGAGCATCCGCCGCCGTACGGCCACGAACGCGGTCGCGAGGAGCGCCACGGGCCACACCTTGATCCACATCCCCACCGCGAGCAGGACCGAGGCGATCGCCGGACGGCCGGCCAACCAGAGCAGCCCGAGGATCGCCAGCGGCACGGTGATCGCGTCGATGCGATACATCCCGACCGGCCCGAGCAGGACGATCGCGACGAGCCAGAACCACGCCGCCGCGGTGCGACCGCGGGAGTGTCCGCGCCCGATCAGCACGGCGAACGCGATCGCGTTCAGCACGATGACCAGCAGCGCCCAGGCGACGAGGTAGCCACCCACCCAGGACAGCGCCTTCGCGAGGATCATCGCGACGAGCGCGAGGTGCGGATACACGAACGGCTCGGTCACGCCGACCACCCGGGCACCGGTGACGGCGTTCGTCGCCCACGGTTCGTAGACGATGTACACGTCGCCCATCGTCGCGCCCGGCATCGCCCAGCCGAGGGCGGCGACGCCGACGTGGACGACCAGAAACGCGATCCACAGGACGACGCGTGCTCTCACCCGCACATCCTAGGGCCGCAACATCTCCGTTCCATGGATGCGCAGGAGCGCCCCGATGACCCGCGGCACGGCGTGCGCGACCGCCAGCGCCGTGATCGGGTGGCCCAACCCCTCGCAGACATCGAGGTCCGCGGCCGTCGCCGCGGCCTCCGGGTCGAGCTGCCCCGCCGCGACCCGCCCCGCGGCCCCGTGGATCCACGCGCCCGTCGCGGCGAGACGTGCGAGCCCCGGAGCCGCCGCATCCGGAGCCTGCGCGCCGTCGGCGGCGACGATCGCGCCGATGATCCCCGCCAGCACGTCCCCGGTCCCGGCCGTCGCCAACCACGGCGTGCCCGCTCGCACCGACAGCACGTCCCCGTCCGCCGACGCAACGAGCGTCCGAGCACCCTTGAGCAGGACGGTGCCCCGCAGCAGTGCCGCAGTCCGAGCGACGGATGCGGGGGTGTCCGCCGCATCCGCATCGGCATCCACCCCGTCGTCCGCACCTCCCTCACGACCCGCACCGAGCCGCTCGCGCAGCCGCGCGTACTCGCCCGCGTGCGGCGTGACGACCACCGGCGCGCGTCGACCCGGTTCCGCGGCAGACCCCACGAGAGCGAGTGCTCCGGCGTCGACGATGACCGGTGCATCCCCGTCGAGCAGTTCGACGAGCGCCCGCTCCTCCTCCCGAGCGCGCGACGCGGCGACGGTTCCCGACCCGATGACCCAGCACTGCACGCGACCCACCCCGAGCACGGTCTCCGGGCGCCGGGCGATCACCTCGGCGCGCGCAGGCCCCGCATAGCGAACCATCCCCGCGCCCGCCGCCCAGGCGCCCTCGACGCCCAGGACGGCGGCTCCGGGATACTCCGCCGAGCCGGTGCGCACACCGACGACACCGCGGGAATACTTGTCGGATGCCGCGGTTGGCATATGCAGGTACCGCGCCGCATCCGCGGCGGTCCATTCCCGAGGGTCGCGCATGAGGTCACGCTACCGCGGCCCTGCCCGTCCGACATCGACGAATCCGGAGCATCCGTGAGCATTCTCTTCAGCCCCCTGACCGTCCGCGACCTCACGCTGCGCAACCGTCTCTGGGTGGCGCCGATGTGCATGTACAGCGCGGAGGACGGGATGCCCGGAGACTGGCACCACGTGCACCTCGCGCAGTTCGCATCCGGCGGTGCGGGGCTGATCATCGCCGAGGCGACCGCCGTCGTGCCCGAGGGGCGCATCTCCCCGCGCGACACGGGACTGTGGAACGATGCGCAGCGCGACGCGTGGGCTCGGATCGTCACCTCGATCCATGAGCGCGGGGCGGCCGCCGGCATCCAGCTCGCCCACGCGGGACGCAAGGCCTCGACGTGGTGGCCGTGGGCGGAAGGTCGCCGCTCGGTGCCGCTCGACGACGGCGGATGGCAGACGGTCGCACCGTCGCCGATCGCATACCGCGGCTATGCGGAGCCGGAGGCGCTGGATGCGGCCGGTATCGACGCGATCGTCGAGGCCTTCGCGGCCTCCGCCGTACGCGCGGTGGATGCGGGTTTCGATGTCGTCGAGATCCACGCGGCGCACGGGTACCTCCTGCACGAGTTCCTCTCCCCGCTGAGCAATCAGCGCGACGACGAGTACGGCGGATCACTGGAGAACCGGGCACGCCTGCTGCTGCGCGTCGTGCGTGCCGTCCGCGCGGCGGTGGGCGCGGCGCTGCCCGTCTTCGTGCGGTTCTCCGCGTCCGATCTCGCGGAGGGCGGCCACACGGTCGAGGACACCGCGACCGTCGCCGCGTGGGCCGCGGAGGCCGGTGCCGACCTGTTCGACATCTCCAGCGGCGGTCTCGTCGCCCACCAGCACATCGAGGTCGGACCGGGCTATCAGGTGCCGTTCGCCGCGCACGTGCGACGGGAGACCGGACTCGTCGTGACGGCGGTGGGCGCGATCACGGACGGTCCGCAGGCCGAGGCGATCCTCGAGTCGGGCGACGCCGATGCGATCTTCGTCGGCCGCGAGTGGCTGCGCGACCCGCACCTGGGTCTGCGCGCGGCGGCCGAACTGACCGCCGCCGGACTCACGGCCGACGTCGACTGGCCCGTCCAGTACGCCCGCGCCCGCTGGAACTGACCCGTCCCGCAGAGCCGACACGAGCCGGCCGAAAGCACCTCAGCGGCGTCGCGTCGCGTCCTCCACCTCGCCGACGAGTTCCTCGATGATGTCCTCGAGGAACAGCACGCCGGTCGCCGTCCCGGACGTGTCCCGCACGCGCGCGAGGTGACGTCCCGCGCGGCGCATCATCGCCAGCGCATCCTCCAGGTCCGTCGTCTCCTGCACCGGGATCAGGTGATGGATGCGCTTTGTCGGCACCTGATCGTCCAACCGAGCATCCGGAGCCTCCGCCGCACGCAGGATGTCCTTGAGGTGCACGTACCCCACGGGATCGTGCTCCTCGTCGACGATGACGTAGCGGGAGAAGCCGTGCTTGGCGACGGCCCGCTCGATCTCCAGGGGCGTCGTCGTCTCGGGCAGCGTCACGAGCTGAGCGAGCGGCACGGCGATGTCGCTGGCCTTCTTGTCGGTGAACTCGACCGCGGCGGCGACCGTGCCCGACGTATCCTCGAGGATGCCCTCGTGGGTGGACTGCGTCACGATCGTGGCGACCTCGTCGAGCGTGAAGGTCGAGGCAGCCTCGTTCTTCGGCTCGACGCGGAAAGCACGCAGCGTCATGTTCGCGATCCAGTTCAGGCTCACGATCACGGGGTAGAACAGCTTCGACACCCAGACGAGCGGTCGCGCCAGAATCAACACGGCGCGGTCGGGGATCGTGAACGCGAGGTTCTTGGGCACCATTTCGCCGAAGACGACGTGCAGGTACGACACCACGAGCAGCGCGATCACGAAGGCGATCGTGTCGATCGCCCCTTCGCTCCAACCCGTGAACTCCAGCGGGACGGCGAGCAAGTGGTGGATCGCCGGCTCCGAGACGTTCAGGATCAGCAGCGAGCAGATCGTGATCCCGAGCTGACAGGTCGCCAGCATGAGGGTCGCGTGCTCCATCGCGTACAGCGCGACCTTCGCGGCGCCGGAACCCTTCTCCGCGCGCGGTTCGATCTGCGAGCGTCGCGCCGAGATGACGGCGAACTCCGCCGCGACGAAGAAGGCGTTCGCCGCGAGGAGCACGACAAGCCAGACCAGACCAGCCCAATCGCTCACGAGACACCCCCTTCCTCGGCGATGCGGTCCGCGACGATGCGCTGCGCTCCCGTCAACTCGTCGGGCGTGATCGGGTCGGCCGTGAAGCGGATGCGGTCGATGCGGCGTCCGTCCATGCGCTGCACCGCCAGGACACCACCCTCGACACGCACCTCGTCACCCGCGCGCGGGATGCGTTCGAGCTCGCTCATGATGAAGCCGCCGACGGTGTCGTAGACATCGCCCTCGGGCACGACGACACCCGTGCGGTCGGCGAGCTCATCCGGTCGCCACTCGCCGGGGAAGGTGATCGAGGAGTCCTTGAGCCGCACGACACCCGCACGACTGCGGTCGTGCTCGTCGACGACCTCGCCGACGATCTCCTCGACGAGGTCCTCCAGGGTCACGATACCGGCCGTTCCGCCGTACTCGTCGACGACGATCGCGAGCTGATAGCCGCGTGCACGCAACTCGGAGATGAGTGCGTCGATGTGCACCGTCTCGGGGACCCGCAGCGGTTCGGTCGCGAGCGCCGCGGCCGGCACATCGGCGCGGCGGTCGCGAGGAACGCTGACGGCCGCCTTGAGGTGGACGACGCCGGTGATGTCGTCGAGCGTGTCACCCGCGATCGGGAACCGGCTGTGCCCCGTCCGTCGCGCGATCTGGACGACGTCGTCGGCCGATGCATCCGCCGGCAGACAGTGCATGCTCGGTCGAGGAGTCATGACATCCGCCGCCGTGAGCCGTGAGAACAGCAGCGTGCGGTTGAGCAGCGATGCGGTGTCCGCCTCGAGCAAGCCCGCACTGGCGGAGCGACGGACGAGACTGGACAGTTCTTCCGCCGTGCGCGCCCCGGAGAGCTCTTCCTTGGGCTCGATGCCCATCGCCCGCAGGATCGCGTTCGCGGACCCGTTCAGCACGACGATCGCAGGTCGGAACACCGCGGTGAAGGCCGTTTGAAAGGGAATCACGAGCTTCGCCGTCTGGCGCGGCAGCGCAAGGGCGAAGTTCTTCGGGACGAGCTCGCCGATGATCATCGAGAGGATCGTCGCGACGGTCACGGCGACGACGACGGCGACGGGACTGACGACGCCCTCCGGCAGCCCCCAGGCGGCCAGCACGGGACGCAGCAGTGTCGACAGCGCCGGCTCCATCGTGTATCCGGTCAGCAGCGTCGTCAGCGTGATTCCCAGCTGGGCGCTGCTCAGGTGCGTCGAGGTGATCTTGAGCGCCGCAATGGTCATGCCGAGCCGCGTCTCGCCGCGGTCGCGGCGCGCCTCCAGATCGGCGCGATCAAGGTTGACGAGGGCGAACTCGGAGGCCACGAACAGGCCCGTGCCCACGATCAGCAGGAGCCCCACCCCCAGCATGATGTACTCGTACGTCACGCGTCATCTCCCTTGTAGGAGACGGGTCGGTGGGGCGGGCGTCTGCAACTGGGAGGGTCGTCCATCGTGTCGGCGATTCTAGCAGTGTCGGCCGAACGCAACCGCCGAGACCGCGGGCGGATGCATCGACCGATCCGGACGAGGTCAGGTCACCAGCTCACGGGAAGCGCCTTGCCCTCTTCGTAGCCCGCGGCGGACTGCAGGCCGACGAGCGCGCGGTCGTGGAACTGCGGGACGGTTTCCGCGCCGGCGTAGGTGAACGACGACCGCACACCCGATGTGATCATGTCGAGCAGATCCTCGAGACCGGGACGCAGCGGATCCAGGTAGATCTTCGACGACGAGATACCCTCCGCGAACAGCTCCTTCCGGGCGAGCTCGTAGGGGTCCAGACGGCCGAAGCGTTCGTGGACCGCCTTCGTCGAGGCCATCCCCCACGACTCCTTGTAGGCGCGCCCGCTGGAGTCGGTCTGCAGTTCGCCGGGCGCTTCGATCGTCCCCGCGAACCAGGATCCGATCATGACCGAGGATGCTCCGGCCGCGAGCGCCAGCGCGACGTCGCGCGGGTACCGTACTCCCCCGTCCGCCCAGACGTACGCACCCATGATCCGTGCCGCGTCGGCCGTCTCCAGCACGGCGGAGAACTGCGGACGCCCCACCGCCGTCATCATCCGCGTCGTGCACATCGCGCCGGGACCGACGCCGACCTTGAGGATGCTCGCCCCGGCCAGCACGAGGTCGTGCACACCCTCCGCCGTGACGATGTTGCCCGCCGCGATCGGGATGCGCAGTCCCAGCTCCGACACGGCCTGCAGCGCCCGCAGCATCCCTTCCTGATGTCCGTGCGCCGTGTCCACGACGAGGACGTCGACTCCGGCGGCGGCGAGCGCCTTCGCCTTGCCCGCGACGTCGCCGTTGATGCCCACCGCCGCGGCGACGGCCAGTCGCCCGGAGCCGTCCACGGCCGGGCGGTACAGGGTCGAGCGCAGCGCGCTGCGCCGCGAGAGCGTGCCCACGAGGTGTCCGTGCCGCAGGACGCATACGAGGTCGGCGTCCGCATCGACGATGAGGTCGAACGCCGCACGCGCATCCGTGATGTCGTCGGCCTCGAGCGACGGCGACTCCGTGCGGGCGATGTCGCCCAGACTAGCATCCGGCAGCGCCGTCGCGAGCCGCGTCGCGGGCACGATGCCGCGGATGGCTGCCGCCGCGATGACCGGCCCGGCCCCCTCGGCCACGACGATCCCGTGCCCCGGCACGGCCGGCAGCAGGCGCAGCGCGTCGGCGACCGACGCATCCGGGGGCAGCACGAGCGGCGTGTCCCACGCGACCGGCTGATCCTTTACCCAGCGGATCGCCGCATCCAGCTCCTGCAGCGGCATGTCCTGCGGCAGCACCCCCAGTCCACCGCGGCGGGCCAACGTGGCGGCGAGCCGCGCACCCGTCACCGAGTTCATGTTCGAGGAGACGAGCGGAATCGTCGCCGGCGTGCCGTCGCGCGGTGCCAGATCGACCTGCAGGCGGCTGGTCACCGCCGAGCGCCGCGGCACGAGGAACACATCCGAATACGTCAAGTCGACCGTGGGTCGTTCACCCGAGAACTCCATCCCTCCAAAGTAGTCCGATCGACTGCGTCCGACCTCGGTGCGTCCGGGGTCCGCGCTCGGAATCTGGGATACCCTGGATAATCGTGCGCGTGAGCGACGAACCGCCCCGCGTTGACGTGTCTTCTGCGACGAAAGTGGGCGAGCGAGCGTGTCGAGTCAGGTGACCGGCGTCGGGACTTCGAGCGAGGGAGAGTTCGGGGCCAACGAGTGGCTCGTCGACGAGCTCTACGAGCAGTACAAGGTCGACAAGAACTCCGTGGACAAGGCCTGGTGGCCCGTGCTGGAGGCCTACCATCCCGTGACGGTGACGGATGCTGAGGGCGCCGGCACCGCGGCCGCTTCGGCCCCCGCGGCTGCGGACGCGGCACTCTCCGCGTCGGCCGCGTCCGCCCCCGCGGCAGCGGCAGCGCCGGCTGCAGCGCCCGCGTCGGCCGAGGACAAGCATCCGGTCACGGCACCACTACCGGTGATCGGTGCGCAGCCGGTCGCCCGCACGACCGCGCGTCCCGCGGCCGCACAGCCGATTCCTGCTCAGGCGCCCGCGAAGGCCGCGCCCGAACCCAAGCACGAGGCCGAGTCGGCCGAGGACACCGTCGTACCGCTGCGGGGTCTGCCGAAGACGCTCGCCGCGAACATGGACGAGTCGCTGACCGTCCCGACGGCGACGAGTGTGCGCACGGTGCCGGCGAAGCTCATGATCGACAACCGGATCGTGATCAACAACCACATGTCGCGCACCCGCGGCGGCAAGGTGAGCTTCACGCACCTGATCGGTTGGGCGATCATCCAGGCGCTCAAGGAGTTCCCCAGCCAGAACGTGTTCTACGCCGAGGTCGAGGGAAAGCCCTCGGTCGTCGCCCCCGCCCACGTGAACCTGGGTATCGCGATCGACCTGCCCAAGCCGGACGGGACCCGTGCGCTGCTCGTGCCGAGCATCAAGCGCGCCGACACGATGACGTTCGGTGAGTACCTCGCCGCCTACGAGGACCTCATCACGCGCGCCCGCGGCAACAAGCTCACCGCTGCCGACTTCCAGGGCACGACGATCTCGCTCACCAACCCCGGCGGCATCGGCACCGTGCACTCGGTGCCGCGACTCATGAAGGGGCAGGGATGCATCGTCGGCGCGGGCGCCCTCGAGTACCCGGCCGAGTTCCAGGGGTCGAGCGAGAAGACGCTCGTCACGCTCGGCATCGGCAAGACGATCACCCTCACCAGCACCTACGACCACCGGGTCATTCAGGGTGCCGGTTCGGGCGAGTTCCTCAAGAAGGTGCACGAGCTGCTGATCGGGCAGCGCCACTTCTATGAGGACATCTTCGCGGCCCTGCGCATCCCCTACGCCCCCATCCACTGGGCCAGCGACATCAGCGTCGATATCGCCGAGCGCATCGACAAGACGGCGCGCGTGCAGGAGCTCATCAACTCGTTCCGTGTGCGCGGTCACCTGATGGCCGACATCGATCCGCTCGAGTACGTGCAGCGCACGCACCCGGACCTCGAGATCGAGACGCACGGGCTGACGTTCTGGGACCTCGACCGCGAGTTCGTGACGGGCGGCTTCGGCGGCAAGCGCCTCATGAAGCTGCGCGACATCCTCGGCGTGCTGCGCGACTCGTACTGCCGCACGATCGGTCTCGAGTACATGCACATCCAGGACCCCGAGCAGCGCAAGTGGTTCCAGGACAACGTCGAGGTCAAGTACCAGAAGCCGGGCCACGACGAGCAGCTGCGGATCCTCGGCAAGCTCAACGAGGCCGAGGCGTTCGAGACGTTCCTGCAGACGAAGTACGTCGGACAGAAGCGCTTCAGCCTCGAGGGCGGCGAATCGCTCGTGCCGTTGCTGGACGAGGTCCTGCAGGGTGCGGCGCGGGCCGGTCTGGAGGGCGCCGCGATCGGCATGGCCCACCGCGGCCGCCTCAACGTGCTGACGAACATCGCCGGCAAGACGTACGGACAGGTCTTCCGCGAGTTCGAGGGGTCCGTCGCCGTGGGCAGCAAGAGCGGCTCGGGCGATGTCAAATACCACCTGGGCACCGAGGGCACTTTCGTCGCCGACAACGGCGCGGAACTGCCGGTCCTCCTCGCCGCGAACCCGTCGCACCTGGAGACCGTGGACGGCGTGCTCGAGGGCATCGTGCGCGCGAAGCAGGACCGACGCCCGATCGGCTCGTTCTCGTGGCTGCCGATCCTCGTGCACGGCGACGCCGCGTTCGCAGGTCAGGGCGTCGTCGTCGAGACGCTGCAGATGTCGCAGCTGCGCGGCTACCGCACCGGCGGCACCGTGCACGTCGTCGTCAACAACCAGGTCGGATTCACGACGACACCGCAGGACGCGCGCACGTCGGTGTACGCGACCGACGTCGCCAAGACGATCCAGGCGCCGATCTTCCACGTCAACGGCGACGACCCCGAGGCGGTCGTCCGCGTCGCGCAGCTCGCGTTCGACTACCGTGAGCGCTTCCACCGCGACGTCGTCATCGACCTCATCTGCTACCGCCGTCGCGGTCACAACGAGGGCGACGACCCGTCGATGACGCAGCCGCTCATGACCAACCTCATCGAGGCGAAGCGCTCCGTGCGCCGCCTGTACACCGAGTCGCTCGTCGGCCGCGGAGACATCACCGAGGAAGAGTACGAGAAGGCCAAGGACGACTTCCAGAACCGGCTGGAGATCGCGTTCGCGGAGACGCATGCCGCCGAGACCGGCGCCCACGAGATCGCCGTGGCCGCGCCGCAGCCGGACCTGGCGTGGGGCGCCCCGGAGACGACGGGCGTGAGCACCGAGGTCGTCCAGCTCATCGGCGACGCATTCGTGAACAAGCCCGAGGGCTTCACGGTGCACAAGAAGCTGGATCAGCTGCTCCAGAAGCGCCTCGACATGAGCCGCAACGGGCAGATCGACTGGGCATTCGGTGAACTGCTCGCGTTCGGCTCGCTTCTGCTTGAGAAGACGAACGTGCGTCTGGCGGGTCAGGATTCGCGCCGCGGCACGTTCGTGCAGCGCCACGCGGTGCTGCACGACCGCGCGAACGGCCAGGAATGGTTGCCGCTGAGCAACCTCGGCGAAGACCAGGGCCGCTTCTGGGTCTACGACTCACTCCTGAGCGAGTACGCCGCGATGGCCTTCGAGTATGGATACTCGGTCGAGTCGCCCGAGGCGCTCGTGCTGTGGGAGGCGCAGTTCGGCGACTTCGGCAACGGTGCGCAGTCGGTCATCGACGAGTACGTCTCGGCCGCCGAGCAGAAGTGGGGTCAGCAGTCCGGCGTCGTTCTCCTGCTCCCGCACGGCTACGAGGGCCAGGGGCCGGACCACTCGTCCGCGCGGATCGAACGGTACCTACAGCTGTGCGCGCAGGACAACATGACGGTCGCTCGCCCCTCCACCCCGGCGTCGTACTTCCACCTGCTACGTCGTCAGGCGTATGCGCGCCCACGCCGTCCGCTCATCGTCTTCACGCCCAAGGCGATGCTGCGCCTGCGCGGTGCGACGAGCCCGGTCGAGGACTTCCTGTCGGGACGCTTCGAGCCCGTGATCGACGATGTGCGTCCCGGCATCGACAAGTCGGCGGTCAAGCGCGTCCTGTTGCACGCGGGCAAGATCCACTGGGATCTGGTTGCCGAACTCGAGAAGAATCCGAACCCGGAGATCGCCCTGGTGCGCCTGGAGCAGTTCTACCCCGCGCCGATCGAGGAACTCAACGCCGTCATCGACAGCTACCCGAACGCCGAGCTCATGTGGGTTCAGGACGAGCCCGAGAACCAGGGCGCGTGGCCGTTCATCGCGCTCGAGGTCGTCAAGCATCTGCACGGTCGCACGATCAGTCGTGCGTCACGGGATGCGGCGGCGTCGCCCGCGACCGGTTCGCCCAAGGTGCACGCGGTCGAGCACCAGGCGCTCATGAAGTCCGCCCTGACCCTGTGATCCCCCACCGGTGATCGAGTAGCGCGAACCCCCCACCGGTGATCGAGTAGCCGCGGAGCGGCGTAGAGAGATCAACGCCCCCGCAGTCGTTCGTCCCGGGACCCACACCACAGCAGTCGTCCGTTTCGATACGCGCCCTCCGGGCGCTACTCAACGACCGGTGGGGGGCTCAATACCAGAGGGTGAGCTGCGGCGTCGCCGTCGGGGCGAACGCGGCGTCGACGGCGGCCAGCGACGCCGCGTCCCCGACGATGCGACCGGCCGCACCCAGGGTGGACGCCGACACGCCGCCGAGCAGGATAGAGGCGAGCGACCCCGCATCCATCACGACGTCCGGTGCGGTCGAATCTTCCACCGGCGTCACAGTCGCCACGCCATCGGCGCCGATCTGCAGCTGCCACCTGCCGTCCGCGAACCCGAGCGGGTCGGTGATGCGCAGCGTCGATGAGAGGCGTGTCCGGTAGGTGCGCGCGGTCAGCACCGCCGGCACGTCGAGGATACGCAGCCAGTGGTGGTCACTCTCCCGGATGATCGCCGCACGCTGATCGGCGATCATCCATCGCAGGGGCTCATCCGTCGAGCGCAGGTCGGCCTTCACGATCGACACCAGGTCGTGCTCCAGCACGAAGCGCCACAGCGCGGCGTACGCGTCGCCGTTCTCGGCGAGCAACGTCGTGACCGTCAGCGTGTGCTTGGAGTAGTCCTCGCCCTCTTCGGACAGCGTGAACGCGACCGCACCGCGCACCTCCCCGGCGTCGTCGCGATACTGCACGGCACGGATGCGGCGACCGCCCTCTTGGCCCGGCGCAAGCCCGGCCGTGCGACGCCAGAGCCCGGGCCATCCGTCGACCTGACCCGGACGAGTGAGGCGGATGCGGTCGTGTAGCGTCGCCAGGACGTCGCGCAGCGTCTCGCGGTCGATCGCGTCGACCCGGCCGCCGGGGCGCGGCCCGATCCACCGCGCGCGCGCCGTCTCGATCGTCCAGTCCGTCACGTATACGGCGGGCGAGAATCCGAAGCGCCCGTATATCGTCGCCTCCGACACCGTCAACCCCGCGATCGCGACACCCGCGTCGGCGGCCGTGCGCAGTTCGCCCTCGATCATGGCGCGCGCAATGCCGCGGCGCCGGTGCGTGGGTGCGACGGTGACCGCGCTGATCGCCCACATCGGCACGACGGCGCCGGGCTCGATCGTCAGCTCGGCGACCCAGGAATCGACGGTGGCGACGGGTGTGTCGGGCTGTGCGGATGCACGGTCGTAGATCCCCGTCATCCGCCGATACGACAGGCCGTCGCGGGAGGAGCCGATCTGCTCGTCAGTGGACTCCTGCCCGAGGAAGCCCCGATCGACGGCCTGGACGAAGTTCGGGAACTCCGCACCGTCGGGGTCGACGCGGCGGTACTCGAGACCCGCGTCGGCGAGACTCGCGGTCGAGACGGGGTCGAGCGGGAGGGTACGTGCGTCGGGAGAATCCATGCGTCCAGGCTAACGACCGCCGGTCGTTCCGGAACGAACCGACGAGACTCACGAAAGATGCCCGCGAAACGCCTTCGGTGCCTCAATTGAGATTGCCCGCGAAACGGTGACCGTGATGGCATGGGAAGTGAGCTGTCGATGCGGTCACGGGCGGAGATCACG
>Ga0182739_1001055_pt1 | contig 30389 bp, 16 predicted proteins | sample eDN5th30CBELigBY_FD_128873 | JGI IMG/M metagenome (GOLD analysis project Ga0182739, IMG submission 128873) | Enriched backyard soil microbial communities from Emeryville, California, USA - eDNA 5th pass 30_C BE-Lig BY (version 2) (version 2) | ecosystem: Environmental > Terrestrial > Soil >... | reverse complement strand
GTTTCCGGATGCTGCTCGACAGAAGAATGATGTTCCAGATCGATCAACAGCTTTAACGTGTTCCGAATCGCCGACGAATGCTTTTGTCCACGTTGCCAGCCACGTTGCCAGCCACGTTGCCAGCCATGGGACCGGGCTTCCTGATCGAGTTCATTCCCGGCAACCATGAACAGTTGCTGGTCCTCTGGAGAAATCAGATCACAGGGTGTCACTCCTATTGTGTGCTGTCTGATCGGGAATGTGGGATCGTTTTTTTTTGAGTCCGCAGTTGCATTCGCAACTTGTGTGTGTCCGGGAGACGTCTCCGGAACAGTGACTCGAAAGGCTGTCGAACCATTTCCCGGCAGCACCTCGGCCAGATAATTCAGAATGGAACGGAGAGTCGAAAAGTGGGTCCGCGGTTGTCCCTTCGCGACGACGGCCGACAACTCGAACTGTTGTTGAACTTCACCCAGCAACTGGGCCTGCTTGATGCTGTCAATTCCCAGATCCCCTTCCATGTCAGCATCCAGATCGACCACCTCCGGGGAATATCCGGTCTGATCCACAACCAGGTCGATCAGAAACCGTTCTATGGATGCCAGATCCATTCCTGTCGGAACACCGGCAGCGGGAGCAGCGATGTCCGGAACACTGATGCCCGGAACACTGATGTTCGGAACACCAGCGTCTGAAGCCGGCTGGGGCCTTGAGAGTTCGGGGGGGGAAGAGATCGGTTGTACGGCATCACTTTGTGAGGTTCCATATTGCACACCGATGGCAGCAATTTCATTGAGCGTGTGCAGGTCGGACAATGTTATTCCGGATGGAGCGATCGAGAGTTCAAAGCACTCCGCAAGTTCTCCGACGACTTGTGCTTTCTTGATACTGTCAATCCCCAGGTCCGCTTCCAGGTCCGCATCGAAGTCAATCACCTCCGGCGAATAGCCCGTCAGATCGATAACGACCGTCAACAGGAAGTGGCGCACTGCGGCCAGAGTCGGCCCGCCTGTCCTGCTGGTCGATTCAATCTCGATCTCGTCACTCTGCAGACTGCTTTGAGAGACGGCAGCCAACATCGATGCGGGCTGTTGAGAATTCGAATTGGACTTCGTCTTGGGCTTCGTTTGCTCGGCCAGTTCCCGTTTCGCACGAGCTTCCTGTTTCTCCTGACGAAAAGAACGGTGAAGATCCACGATCTCCACATCATCCGTGATTGGGGCATTTGTCATTGAGGCATCTGTGATTGAGGCCTGATGAAAATTCGTGCGATGCTGTTCCACACGTCGTGTTGAGACGGGCACAGCAGACACCAGGGCCGTTGGTTGACCGGCCGATTTGAGAGTTGGTTCTGCCCTGACAATTTCCATGGCAGCCTGTCTCAGCAGCAGGCGTTCCGCATGACTGCGTCCGGGAAGATCAAGGCTCAGGCAGAGCGCACGATCTCCGGCAATTTCTGTATTCAATCTGCTGAGAATCTGGTTCGGCCCCACTTCAATGAAGACCGTGACATCATCTGACAACAGGCGTTCGATCGAAGCAGCATACAGGACCGGCAATGTCATCTGGGTGATAAGCGTCTGCTGTAGCTCTGCGGGTTCCGACTGATAGCGGGCCATCGTTGTCGAGAAATATCCACATCTGGGAGGCAGGAAACGCTCATGGGCATACGTCTCTTTCAAGATCTGTTCCGCGCCGGCCAGCCGTGCTGTGTGGAAGGCGACCGGGACAGAAACCGGGACCGAAGCGAAGTTGGCCGCCGTCAGTGCTTTGCGAACCAGATTGACGTGATCGCAGTCTGTCGCAATCACGGTTTGCTGAGGGGCGTTGTAATGCGTGATCGTGGCGGGCAGGTTCTCCTGACGGATGACGGCATCGACTCCGCTGCATGTTCCTCGCACGGAGAGAAGCTGACCTGTTTCACGCACAGTCCGGACGACGGCATCCGCCCGGGCTTTCACCATTCGCAGCACCTGCGAGGATGTCAGACTGCCAGCGGCGGTCAATGCGGCAAAATCACCAAAGCTGTGCCCCAGCAGCACATCCGGGCGTAGCCCCTGTGCCTGGAGTTCGGCGGTAAAGGCCAGGCTCAGTCCCAGCACCCAGAGTTGATTCCACCAGATGTCAGACATCTGGTATGGAGTTGTCGCCTGGAGTTGTTTTGTGAAGGGTTCGAGTCCGATCTGACCCAGTTGCTGGTCAAGATCTGCCAGCGCGGCTGTGACAACGGGGCTGGCCTTCACTGCATCCGGGATGCCGGCATACGGCACGCCCTGCCCGGGAAAGACCCAAGCCACTCGAGACACTGTCGGGCGGGTCTTCCATTTGATCGCCCGTTCCGTTTCAAACACGCCGCAGGTTCGACTCCTGGACCAGTTTCTTCGAAGTGCTGCCAACCGGTCTTTCAGTTGTCCTGCATCTTCCGCCAGGATGGAGAGACGATGCGTCTGCGGTTCATCATAGTTCTGAACAGGCTTTTCAAACGCGGCTTGTGGCTGAACGATGGCAGCATCGAGGCAGCTTAATAATTGGGCTTCGGTCTGTCCCTGAAAACGGAACAGACGCAGAGTCTGCAACCGGCCGGAAGTTCCGGATTGCCCAGCGGGAAATGTCAACGGATTCACAGATTCGATTCCTGAACGCACATCGTCTTCAACATGATTTTTAATATTGTTTGTGGTCATTGGCGGCAGCGCGGCGGGTGATGATGTTGCTGAGTTTCCAGCCGTTTGATCTGATGTTTTCCCGGCAGGCATCTGTCTGCCGGTCTTTTGGAATGTCGCAGATCGACTCTGCACCTGATAACATAAACCCTCTTCCGTACAACTCATGATCCAATGGCGCTGTGGAAGAGGTTCTACGGGAAGAGATTCTACGGGGGGGAGTTCGGATTCCCATTGAATCGTCTGCTTGACCAGTTGCACAAGGGAGTGTGCTCCGGTGAGATATCCAATCTGGCGGACCAGTTCGCAATCCTGATCCGAAGTCATGGTGATCCCAGTCTCTGTCTGTCGGAACGTCCAATGAGTTTGGATGTCGTCAATGATCCCGAAGACAGGATGCCCTGCCTGCTGCGCTGTGCTGAGGCGTTCCAGCAGCAGAACGACGACTCCTTCTCCCGGAAGAATCTGACTGCAGTCTTCGGGAATTTCTTTCGCCTGTCCGCTACGGAGGAGTTTCCCGGTCAGGTCGAGTTGTTCGAACTTGTTGAGGTCCATGGCCCGATCCGCGGCACCACAGACAGCCACGTCCCAGGTCCCTGCCCGCAGTTGATCGACAGCCAGGTTGAGTGCTGCAGCCCCGGATGCATCATCCACATCCAGGGCACAGGCCCCCCCCATCAGGTCGAATGTTTTCGCGATTCGTGAAGCGAGTGTGCTGGCTGTGAAACTGCCTGTTTCATCCAGCAATGCTGGCCGGGCCTTCAAGACCAGTTGTCGATACTGCTGCAGCAATTCGGCAATTCGGACATCTGTCACGCCTTGTTGTTGCAGCTCTTGTTGCAATGCGAGTTCGATTTCCGGCAATCGCAATCCCAGTTGCAGTTGATTTCCAAAGTCCCCGCTGAAAATCGTGCCGATGACCACCCCGGTTTTCTGACGATCGATGTTCCAGCTTCCGTGATCCATTTCCTCCATCGCCTGTGTCACCGCATCCAGAAGTAACATCTGCAGCGGATTGGCCTGTTGCACCTGTTTGGGGGGGATGCGGTAGCGCTGTGAATCGAAGAGGTAGTCCCGGATGAATCCTCCTTGTGCGTGGGGAGTTCGAAACGATCCCCTGTCCGTACCGGGTTGAACTCCCAGTCCGGCACGCCAGCGATCAGGGGGAGGAGGACCGATCATCGACTTGCCACTTGCCAGCAGTGCTTTGAATTGTGCCATCTGATGTGCACCGGGCAGCACGACACCTCGTCCCACAATGGCAATTGGTTCGACAGATGTTGATCGGGACAGACTGTCCGGGCTTGTGGCGGTCTGATTTGTAGCGGTCTGGCTGGTGAGTGTGGGTATCGTTGTCGTGTCTGCTGGAGACTCCTGCACGAGAAGATGTGCATTCAATCCACCAATGCCGAAAGCGGAGACCGCTGCCCGTTTCACGTTTCGTTGAGCCCGCCAGGGACGCTTCTGGTCGACCACTTCTATTGTGCGTGCGGACCAGTCAAAATTCCGATTTGGCTTATGGAAATGAAGGGAAGCGGGAATCTCACCCTGCTGCATGGCGAGCAGAACTTTGATCAAACCAGCCACGCCAGCCGTCTCCAGCGTATGCCCCAGATTCGATTTCAAGCTTCCGATCCACAATGGGATGGTTGCCCGGGAGTGTTCGGCCTGGCGAATCGCGTGCAAGGCGTGCAATTCTGTGGCATCTCCCAGTTGGGTGCTGGTGGCATGAGCTTCCAGGTAATCAATGGAAAGGGGCGGTTCCTCGGCATAGGCACGACGAATTGCCAGTTCCTGCCCTTCTGCACGTGGCGCCCACAGCGACTTGCCTCGTCCGTCTGAAGCGATTCCCAACCCGGAGATCAGTCCGAGAATGGGCAGTTGCAGACGTTGCGCCGTCGCCTGCGGAACAATCACCACGGCGGCATAACCTTCGGAGCTCACCAGTCCGCTGGCAGCCTGGTCGAAGGGAGCTGATCCCGTTTCACTGCAAGCCTGAGATTGTGAAAACAGAATCAGATTATCAACGCTGTTTGTTGTCGCTCCCCCGACAATCGCCGCATCAATCCGTCCCAGCCGAATCGCGGTGATGGCCTGTTGCATGGCAAAGAGAGAGGAAGCACAGGCTGCATCGCAGACAATTCTCGGTCCCTCAAAACCAAGCACACTGGCCGGGAGAGCCGCAGCGCGATATGCCTGAAAAGTCGGCACTTTTCCAGGAGCCCGACAAGGACGCGACATACGTACCTGTTTCGTGACCGCGCCCAGAATATCCGTTCGCGTTGCTGGAGGGAGTTGCTGAAAAATCGGCAAATCGTTAAGGAAATCCAGCCCTTCCTCGATCTGCGTTGCCAGGGCTAAATCGCCTCCCTGCTGGGTGGCCCCGGAATGACCGACAAAAACTCCGGTTCGTTTCCATGCTGGATCTTGAGTCTGAAATCCCGCTCGCTTCCATGCCCGTACAGCCACTTCGCAAAATCGCAAATGAACCGGATCGATGGATTGAGCGGCTTCCGCGGAGAGCCCCAATAGAGAGAAGTCAATGTCTTGCTGCGGGACGGTGCCCCCCAGTTTCGTATAAGTTCGACCCGCCTGCCCACGACGATGATCAAAATACAGATCTGCCCGCAGGCGATCTGCCGGCAGCTCCGCAATGCCACTTCGTCCGGCAAACAGCAACTGCCGAAACTGCTCCAGGTTCGCCGCTCCGGGAAGACAGCAATCCATCCCCACGATCGCCAACGGGGGAAGATCGTTGTGATGGTTCAGCATGGAGATTCACCTTCCGGATCGAAGTGAGAACCGGATTGATTTCCCACATGAACATTGCGAGCCACGGCAGAATCCACTTGCAACAAAGTGTGATCAGGATGAATGAAGGGCGTTGATGAAGTCGAGGAGATCGCTGAATCCGACAACGGGGAGCGTTGCTGTTCTGGTGACTCCAGATTGATATCACAGTCCCGACTGGTCACGCGACTGGTCACGAGAATAGACAGAACCTGCTGTAAGATTTCCTGCAATGATGATTCTTCAACGCCGGACACGGCATTTTCGAACAGGACTCGGCCTTCAACACAGGCCTTCGAGAGTTGCAGAGACCCGTGAATCAGTTGATTCCAGGTTCGCGCAGAAGCATAAATGGATCTGTTTGAATTGGCTGCTCCTCCCGATCGAATGCTGAGTGTACCGGTCTCACTCAAAATCAATTGCCAGTCTCCTCCCCCTGACCCCGATAGTGTCAGTCCAATACATTCAACAGGTGCCGAGACAGCATCAACATCAGCCGGAAACATTTTCTGCAAGGATTGCCAGCGTGATTCTGCCTCTGATTCATGGATGCGAGACGCAGGCCGTACATGGTCTTTTTCTGTGCCTCGTTCTGTGTGCAGCAGCAGTTGTTGTCGGGCCAGATCCTGCAGCAACGTGTGATTTACCTCCGGACAATCCGCTTCAGTACAAACGTGCAAGGCGTGTCGCAATTGTGCACGGTCAAATGTGGGATCATCACGAAAATAAGGCGTAAAGGTTTCGACAAACTGCTCCACGACAGTCCCCAGCCCTCCCAGGTCTTGCAGAACCAGTGGTTGTTGTAATGGGGAATCACCAGCTGGAGACAGCACATCCCAAAACGCCGTCAGGAGATCCAGAACCGTCGTTCCCTGTTCCTGTGTGAGGTGATAAGTGCTGCCATGCAAATCGGGTCGTCTCAGGATCTGCACGATCATGCGTGAGACCCAGGTGGCTGGCACAATATTTTTTCGTTCAACTCCGGACAGCCCCAGCGCCTGGAGCAGTTTTTCCGGCGGCGGCAATTCACCCTGCCGGGAGAGTAACTGCAGGAGACTGAAGACCAGATAGACAGTGCGATCCCCCAATCCCGAAGAGAGACGACTGGGATCAATCACGATGGATGGCCGATAAATTGTCAGCGAGTCCAGCCCCGGCAATGATTTCAGGTCTTCCTCAGCTCGAGATTTGCTGGCTTCATAATCATTGGAAAACAATTGTCCGGCAGCCCCATCGGTTTCCAGGATGATGCCTTCCCGAACTCCGCAGACATAGGCGGATGAGATGTGATGGAACTCGCGAATTCCCCGTGCAAGGCAAAATTCTGCGAGGTGCCGCGTCCCCGCGACATTGGTTCGAAATGGTTCGTTGTTCGAATGGGTTTCCGCAGGCCGAAAAGAAACGCACGCAGCACAATGCAACACTCGACGACAATGATTTTGAACCCAGCGTTGCTCCGCGATGGAGAGTCCCAGATCGGGTTTCGTCAGGTCGCCCTGCAGGATGACAGGGCGTGGAAATTGACGCTGCAACAGATGCTCTGCCCAATGCAGTTGCCGGTCGATTCGTTGCCGACCCTGGAGGTCTCGCGCGGGCCGAACAAGAACCGCCACGGGCAAACGTGCACGCATCAGGTCTCGCAGTAGAATCTGACCAATTAATCCAGTACTGCCAGTGATGAGCGTGTACCCGGTCTCCTCCATGAATGTTGTCATTCCCGTGCAAGTGAATTCTTCAGGAGCCCGGTGAAAGTCGGAGTGAACGTGCTTCGGTGGCGACTCACAGCAGATTTGGGGATCTACTGCTGTGAAGCGGTATTTGTGAACCCGAATTTCATGCTGACAACGCGATCCAACCCCATTTTGGGTTGTCGTTGTCGTTGAAGTCTAGGCTGTCGTTTGACGAAATGCATCAATAAGCCGTGAAAAACTTCATGCATCAACGTTTCTGAGAGCAAGGGGGCCCTGCCGGGGGACGATGGCCTGCCGAGAACGCATCCATTCCGTAAGGCCGATTCGTCGTTTCCCTGTCGTTGTTTTCGGAAACAACGGAATGAGCTGGACTTATTCTTTCACAGTCTGGGCGGCAGCGGACTGCAATCGATGCAGGAGTTCCATGGCCTCCGTGCGCAGGACGGCATCCCGGGTGGATGTTGAAACTTCCTGGATCTCTGCAGCAAGTGCGGCCTGTTCTGCCGCTGAGAGTTGCGGCTGTAACTGAGAAACAGCCTTAATGGAATTCAACAGCATCAGCATGCGTTCAAAATAAATGGCTTCCTGTTCGGTGGTCGTCACGGTGGAGGGGTTCAGCTTCCAGTCCGCAGCTTCCTGAAAAAGTTCATGAAAAACGGGCAGGCCGTTCGCCTTTCCATTCCGCGCGAATCCAATGGCAGCATTGGCCCGTACCATCTGATCAGGATCTTCCAGTAGCTCTGTCAGCCGCTGGGTGGTGGCCGGAGTCGGAATCAGTCCCAGGTCGAATGCAGCCTGATGACGAAACAAAGGGTCTCCTTCTCGCGAAATCTCGATCAATCGATCGATCAGCCTGGAATTCTGACGCAGTGCAGGGTTCTCCCCCAATGTGCCAGCCAACATGGCCAGGCCGATCAGAGAATGCTTGCGGACGTCGTGATTGCGGTGAGATTCCATTCCGGACAGCAAGACCGGCAGGATCTGATCGGGAACCTGCATGCGCCCCAATGCTTTAGACGTGAATTCAATTTGTTTGAGTTCTTCTTCACTGGGAGACTCCCGTTCGATCAGCTCTTGGTACAGACCAGCCAGGGCTGCGGCAATTTCCGGGCGTTCCGCCAGATGTTGCCCTTTGGTGCCGCGTTGAGCGTCGGCATCCAGCATTTGCGCCAATCCCAATGCCCCCCGCCAACGGACGTGTGGATTTCCACTTCGGACATCCGTGGTCAGTTGTCGCCAGTCCATTTCTTGTGAAGCAACTTTGCCAAACAGGGAATAGACCCCCACAATTGCCGCCACGATGATCGCGGGAACCAGAAACAACTGAACAATCATTCCCGCTGAAGGAGGTTCGACGGGAGGCAGTTCATCCGGCAGATTGATCTGCCGCGGCACGTCGAAATGATCGCCCGGGGAATCTTCCGGGGCTGACTGGTTCGCATCCGTCATGACGGGGTCACTTTATTTCAGAATACAGATCACGAGCGAACCCGCCCGTCGGAACGTCTTGCCCGTCAGGAGTGATTCCTGATCGTGGGTCAATCGATCGTCAACTTTTCCTGCCCTCTTTTACAACTCGTGCTCCGTCAGGGCTTGATTTGAAGGTCCGTGATCGCGAAACGTCCTCCGTTGTCGGGCTTTGCATTGTGCCCGGCACTGCTTGCGTCCTGCTTCGCGGCATTCAGCAGTTCATCAATCGAAACACGTTCACCACAGAGACCGGGTTTGACTCTTACAGGGTTTGACTCTGATCCATACTTGAGTTTAAGTCTGCCCCACTGGCGGCTTCAAGACACTCGTCCATTCTCACATCGATTTCCAATGTCTGAAAACGGGACGGATCTCGGTATTTCCCAGACGGGCTCGCAGAGTGGCGAAGAATTGGCAAGGTGCCGGCTTGGTTGGCGTGAAGGAGATCGTGTCTGCAATGGGTCGAAATCTGTGGCGTAGCGTCGTTTCAGCCGGGTTCGCAGAAATCTTGAAATTGCACGTTGTCCTCCACTCAGAAAATTTTCGTTGAAACACAGAAATGTGATGAGAATCAGGATGGAAGCGGCAAATGCCAACCGATTCCTGGCAGATCCGGATGTGGCGATCACTTCCAGAATGGACAGGACACCCGGTCCGGATTTCGGGGCCACTTTTCTCGGGATAGGAACTCTCGAATCGTACTCTTGCGAATCCTTCAATAGAATCCGCTCTTGTCCTGCCGGCAGAGTGTGGAGTTCCGAAGTTGTGATCCGCTCCAGGTAGTCGGGATCTGCCTGCAAAGCCTGGGCCACCAGAGTCAGATGGATGACTTCCTGTTCAAGTGTTCTCAATTCCTGCTCGTTGCGGGCATATCGACGATGCTGACGTTCGACATCAAGCCATCGGGGAGTGAGGACCAATGCTCCCATCAGAATTGCAGAAAGCCCGAGACTCATCCAGAAGAGGCACGAAATCAGCCAGGCTTTCATACCGGGCCTGTCACAAAAAACAGGGCGAGCGGGCCGGGATTCCATGGGCTGGTTCATTTTTCACGCCCTGGACAAATGTTCCTCTTCAAGACCAAACCGGTCTCGTGTTTCATCGATTCCAAAATTTGGGGTAGGTCTTCACGCAAAGTCCAATAACGGAGGACGTTTCGCGATCACGGACCCCAAATCCAAGCCCTGACAGGGCACTAGAGCGTTTTTGTAAATCTTGTGGCGCGCTTGCCTCGCGGCATTCCGTCTTTCATCAGGTGAAACCCTTTCGACGCGGGCACATGAGAGACCAAACTGGTCTAGCGGGTTTTGGGGAGAATCGGGCGCTGGACAGAGGTTTCGCGGCGGATGCTTGCTGGCGGAGACTGTTCGGGGTTGCCATATTTTTCATTCAGCACCCCATCCTTTTCAACATTCTTCAGCAATGTCTGCTCGAGTTCGCTGTATTCGGCAAACAGGCGATGCCTGAGCCCATCCACATCTACCAATAACTGATTCCGGGCATTTTCGAATTTGCGTAGTGATTCAACCAGGCCATCTTTCACTTCGTCCTCGGCCTCCGGAGAAGCTTGTGGATTCCCGTTGAGCTCGGCCAGACGCTGATCAAGCGTGGCCTGGGAGACCTTGACCATTTCTTTGCGCGTGCTCAAGACGAGTTGTTGGTCCACCAGCATGGCATCTGCAGTGTCCTGCTGTCCTTGCAGGGTGGCCGCCGTGGTCAGCCAGTTGGCCGGTAGATTATTGCGCACGTGATAGGTTCCCCGCGGCCAGCTTTCGATTTCCTGAGGATATGGGGCTCGGACCAAGCGAGCAATCGCCTGAGTGGGCCGGATGTCCGCAATCAGAAATGCGCCGAGATACTGCGAGCCATCCGCCGTCTCTGCAAAGACGTAGACCGCCGGGTCCACCTGATATTCCGGGCCACGTTGCGGCAAACCGGAACTTGCTCCCACCTGTAATTCAACGGCTCCCGGAGTTCCCGCCTGCGGACCAGAGTTGGGAGCATTCCAGACGTCTCCCCAGGAACTCACCAGAACCTGCCGTTTCTCTTCCAGCGTACGCACTCGCCGTTGCACATCGGCAATCTGCTGGATTCCCTGTTCGACCCGCTGCTGGCGGTCTGCCACATCCTGCAACCAGCGATGCCGAACGTCCAGAGTCATGGTCGTGAGCACCAGCGATGCCGGGATCAATAAGATCACGCACAACCAGAGGAGCACCTTCCCCAGGATATGCATGGCGAATTTCCTTTTTCGATTGAATTTTGTGAGTTCAAAACCAAAGCACCGCAGCCCGCATGGAGCACCGGTTGCGTTCGATTGACATCGACATTCCGCGTGTCGAATCCGCACATCACCGAAAAACTACCGATTTTAACGATCCAGACAGTTAAAATCCTAAGCCCATTCGCCCTCACCGGTCAAGAAGCGCCCCGAAAATCGGCTTGTCTCTGAAGATTTTCAGGGAGAGAGAGGACCGGTCGTACCGAATGCAGCGGAAGAATCCGGGACCAGGGGGAAAGTCTAGACCAGTTTGGTCTATCATGTGCCCGCGTCGAGAGGGTTTCACTTGATGAAAGACTGAATGCCGCGAGGCAAGTTCGCCACAAGATTTACAAAAACGCTCTAGACAATGACGCTGATCTCAAACCCCATCTTTCCGGACAGACTCCCAGACTGAGGAACAACTGCCGCTTTATAATGGGAGATGTGAGTCAAGTAGAATCGCATCGGCACTCAGGTGCCAGTGAAATTCTTTTCGAGCGGCGGGGATTACGATTGTCTGCCCCTGGTTGATATGAAACTCTCCCTGCCGGGCTGTCCCGTTGAGCATCACGAAAACATGCATCGCATTGTCGTTTGCCAGAGTCAGATCCGCAGGTCCAAAATGGCGGTGGACGACAAAATGGGGTGAGGTGACCAATTCTTCTGAATATGGCCGCCCGGGCCATTGCCGGGGCGTAATGGGAAGAATCGGACCCTGGTCGAAATTGGTGGCCGCAATGCCGGCTTCGACATGCAGTTCACGTGGCTGGCCGGTGGCGTCCAGGCGTTCCCAGTCATACAGCCGATATGTGACATCTGACGGCTGCTGGATTTCTGCGATCAGCAGCCCCCCCCCCAGTGAATGGATGGTTCCCGGCTCGAGATAAATACAATCTCCTGGCTGAGCCCGATAGACATATAGACAATCCTCGAAATCTCCGCTCTCCAGGGCGCGACGAAACTGCTGTTCGGAGACCCCTGACCGTAACCCCAAATGCATCTGGCTGGACGAGTCGGCAGCAATCACCACCCAACACTCGGCTTTGCCTGTCCTCCAGACGCCATCGGACATTAGCGCAGGGTCTTTGGGATGCACCTGTACAGAGAGTTGTTGTCGCGCATCCAGAAACTTCACCATAATGGGAAACCGGTCTAGCGATTGATGCCGTCCCAGAAGGTCGACCGGATATTCCTCCATCAGTTTCCGCAATGTCCAGCCAGCAAAGACACCAGATGAAACATGGCTGATATTTCCGGGAAGATCTGAGACTTCCCAGCTTTCGGCAACATCTGGTGCATCGCCGGTTTCTTTCAAAAACTCTTGAGCGAGTCGCGTTCCACCCCATAGGGCCAACTTGAAGATCGGATTGAAAGATAATGGTTGCTCAAGTTTCATGGCAGCTTTAAAAATTTCAGACTGCCCAGGCAGACTGGTGGAGATATCGACAAAAACCAGGTTCAAAGTCAATTCCTTTGAGTGGAAGCCATCCCCGCCAGCACCCCACACGACCAAAGGACTTCGAAACCCATATCATAGCTGAACCAGACCGTTGTCAGTGCGCTTGCCACCGCAATGATCATCGCCGCCATCGAACCCGCTAACACGCCGATCGAACGATCCCAGGACAATCGAATCCCCGTCACAGCTCCCGTAATGAAAAGTAGAGAGAACAGAGATGCCCCAGTCCAGCCAAACCTTAAAATATAAAAGACGTATGCATTGTCTACATATTTTAACGTGTTCCGTGTCGCTTCATCAGCAGGCAGATAGGGGACACGAGGGGGGAACTCACGCAGGGCATCCGAGCCATACCCCAGCCAACCCGCCTGCGACATGGCAGGCCAGTAAACCTGCAGCAATAAAATGCGATGCCGGGAACTGCTCAGCACGACAGCATCCCCATCGAGTTTCAGTTTGGTAACACGACTCTTCTCTCCGCCCAGCTTTTCAATTCTTGAAACCACTCCATTGAAGTCCGTCACGACCCAACCCAGAAACGCCACAAGCAGAATTCCCAGCCCCCAGCGGCACCAGCGAGACCAAATCCCGCCAAACACAGCTGTGAATGCCCCCATTGCTAAGATTGGCCCCCGTGAAAGAGATGAGAAAACGCCGGCGAAAGAAGTGATCAGCGCGCAAACCGCCAGGCTTCGCTGCGCCCCATTCTTCGCCCAGCGAGCCAATGAAATCGACCATGGTGCACAAATCATCACCAATAAACCAAAGTAAATTGGATGCAGCGTCGTTCCAAAAGCCCGCTTGAATCCATAGCGGCTGGCGTCCCGAGGAACACCGTCGATGGGGCGATTGCCGAATATAACTTCCCAGGGATTCACCCCGGAAAACATTTCGATCACACCTCCTGCACTCAGCACAACGACGACTCCACACAGACATGTCGCCAGCAATTCGACCCCCTTGAACGAACGCATGGCATATCGTCCCGCCACGTAGGGAATCGCCCATTCCCCATAAGCTAATAACCCCGCCAAAACTGCATCCCGACCGTGGTAAACATCAGAGGAGACGTGAATGATGACCATGCCCCCCACCAGCAGATCCAAAGATGTCAAAGGCGACCAGACCTGGCGCGGATCTCGTAGAAAAAATGCCACCAAGGCGACAATGGCCACGCAAGTCCTGAGATCCATGGGGATTCCAAAGATCGGAACTTCCAACCAGACCGGTAACACAAAGGTGAGCGCCACCGAAACACCCAACGCTTCGACAGCTCCTCGGCGAGAGAACAGAAGGCCGCCGATCACCACCAGCAAGAAAAAGCAGAATGTCCAGCTTGTTGTGGGTGCGAGCATGAACCACTCTCTTCTCCCGCAATTCAAACGGCGAATGATTGTCCGAGAGCAAGGTCCTCTCGCCTGGACCCGTGATGGGCCTGTTTTGATTGATGAAATACGGAATACCCCGAGGCAGAGCCCGCCCCATACGGGGGCACTCGAGGAATTTCCAACCCTGTTGCGGAAACCAGCTGACCTCTCCTTGCTTCAGTTGGTGAAGGCAATGTATCCTGCTTGGGCAAACTTGGAAACGGAAGTTCTCTGGATGTTTCCAGGATTCAAAAAGATCTAATTTCATGAATCTGCGTAGCGCGCATGGGTCACTTGACTCGGATGGCGGAGATTGTGCCTTAAGCAGCCTGGAGGTCAGGGGCCACGACTCCCCGGTCAGTAAATACTGAAATCGGCGAATGCTGAGAAATTCCTGTTTTCGGGCTGATTGCCAGAGCGAGTTGCTCTCACCTGTGCCCGCGGTGGACGTGTTTTGATTGATGAAATGCTGAACGCCGCACGGCAGTGCCCGGCCCATACGGATGTAAGGCGTTCCAGTGCTTTGTCAATTCTAAAATTTCGGGTCGGGCTTAACGCAAAGTCCGACAACGGAGGACGTTTCGCGATCACGTATCCCAAAACCGAGCCCTGACAGGGCACTAGCTTTATGACGAGATCTCGCAACTTCGAAGGCAAGGATGGAAGTCAAGTCGTGCGAGGCATTCCCCCAATCGCCTCCCCCGCAGAAACACTGCCCGTGGCCGTTTCTGTCATCAAAGCGATCCCGGAGATCGGCGATGAAAATGCGAACAGGCAGTTGCTGGCACGGCACAGCTTATGGGTCGTCATTGGTCGCACAGCAAATGTGGCGGTCGGGGCACTGGCTTCCTTTGTGCTGGTTCGGTTGATGCCCCCAGCAGAATTCGGCCGGTACTCGTCGGTCTTGGCAGCCACGCAATTGCTGGCCATTATCGGGGTTTTTGGAGTGGACCAGGCGATTGTCCGGGAAGTCGGACGACGTACCGGCAGTCCTTCTCCGGTTCCGATTCAGCCCGTCTTGCGGTTAATGGCAAAAATATCCGGCCTGGCAATGTTGGTCTGCCTGATCCTCTCCGCCGTTCTATTGAATCTGCTGGGAAGTGCCCTGATCTCCGCCCCCATGAGCACCGCAATGATGGCGGGAATCCTGCTATTCATCGCAATCCGGATTTCGATTCAGACTGGAGGAGAAGCGTGTCGTGCTGTTGATGACCCCATGACAGCGAATCTGTTTGGAGGTGCCACTCTAGGACCAGTTGCGACCTCTTTTTTCCTGCTGGGGCTGACCGTTGCGACCCAGTTTGCTCGTCCGACCTGGCTGCTGGCGATCTGGATTTATTGGGCTGCATCACTCATTCCCGCTGCCTGGATCATTCGCCGTCTGCTGATCGCTGATCGCCGTGATCCCACCAGGCCGGAACTCCTTCCGGAAATTCCTCTCTCCATGAAGGAGTTTGTTGGAAAATCAATCATTCCACTGTTCCTGATCTCTCTTGTCGCCTTCGCATCATCCCGAGCCGATGTCTTGATGATGAGTTTTTGCAGTTCGCCCGAAGAAGTCGCGATTTACGAAGCTGCCCGACGGTTGACGTTGCTGTTGACGATCCCGTTGGGGTTGGTGAACATGGCTGTCATGACCAGCATTTCCCGGTTGTATGCGGTTGGTAAAACGGACGAACTTCAGAAGATGCTCCGGACGGCATCTGCCTATGCGGCTATTCCCTGCATACTGGCCTGCATTGCATTTTTATTATTTCCCGGAACAATTTTGCGGATACTGTTTGGAGAGGAGTATCGTGTCGCAGCGTCAGTTTTGCGGATTCTGGTTCCGGGGCAACTGATTTTTGTACTCTCCGGCACCTGCGGACTGACACTGATCCACACAGGGCACGCCCGCATCCCGCTTCTGGTGGCCACTGCCGCAGCGATATTTGTGGTCCTGGCAGGCCCACCGGCGATCCACCAGTGGGGGGCTCCGGGACTGGCAGGAGTCATGTCGCTCGCCATCGGATTTGAAAACGCCACAAACTGGTGGTTATCCGGACAAGTGGCCGGAGTCTGGACACATCCCCTGTTTGCCGTTGCTTCTCTAAAATTTTCTCTAAAATAATCATTACTGAAATGTCTTTGCCTAACACCTTTATTATTGGCGCTCCGAAATGTGGAACGACCTCTCTGAGCGTCTACCTGGGCTCCCATCCGCAAGTTTTTGTCTGCACCCCCAAAGAGCCTCAATATTGGTCAAAAGACATTACGGAAGCCGACAACTACGGGCTGCGAAACACAGCAGATTATTTGCAGCTCTTCAAATCTGCAAAACCTGCTCATAAAATTATCATCGATGCCTCAACAAATTATCTCTGGTCAAACGTTGCGATCGATAATATCCTCGAATTCAATCCAGCCGCCCGATTTATTGTAATGCTCCGCAATCCGGTTGATATCGCACATGGCTATCACATGGAAATGCAACTTTCTCTTTATGAAAACATTACTTCATTTGAAGAAGCATGGTCGCTGCAGCCGGAACGCCGGATCGGACGATCAATTCCACCTCAATGCTCAGATCCCCAGAAACTGGACTACGAACGTATTGCCTGCCTCGGAACTCAAGTGGAACGCTTACTTGTGAAAATCCCGACGCAGAATGTCTTGATCCTATATTTCGATGACTTAAAAGTTGATCCTCGATCGATCTACCTGAAGACGCTTCGGTTTCTGGGGCTAGCTGATGATGGACGTATCAGTTTTCCGAAACAAAACCCTTCCAGGCAATTGAGGAGTCCGCGTCTTTCCCGACTTATTTTACGTCCGCCTGGATTTTTAGCAGAGTTCGCGCGGATGACTCGTTCGATTCTTTGGACATTCGGTGTCCGAAATGTTCGTCAAGCACTCTACAGGCTTATCAACCCAGCCAGAGATCGGCCTCCCCTGTCGCTGCCGTTTCGTCAGCAATTGACGAAACGGTTTCTACCCGAGATTCAACTCCTGGAAATGCTCACGTCTCGCGACCTTAGTCATTGGAAGACCTACGGAAATTCTATGCAGATAAATCATGATTCTACTTCCTTCATGACCAATGATTGTTCTAGCTGAAACGTTCTGCACGATGCTTCCCAGCGAATTTACACCTCGATATTTGTTCGACTTAGTTCGGATCGGCCCTCCAGAAGATGGCGGATATGTCGTGCCGCGACGGATAATACCCGCTTGCACCCTGCTCGTAAGTCTCGGGCTCTCAGACGACTGGAGATTTGAACAATCATTCCAACAGATCAGCGGAGCAAAGGTGGTTTGCTACGATCACACTGTTACAGGCAGTTTCTGGGTCAAGGCCTTTGCGATCAACACGCTTGCAGCTCTCGGTGGACGATTCCATCGATTTCGCAAACTATTCGACGTGCTTCGCTATTGCAAATATTTTAATGGGCAGACGGCAATACATTACCAACGGCGGATCGGATATCGCGAGAACGGCGATGAAGACATTGACTCAATTATGAACGCGAATCGAAATGATCGTGTTTTCATAAAAATGGATATCGAAGGATCAGAATACCGGGTTCTGGACCAGCTCCTCAATTATCCTGACAGGATTGCAGGATTTGTAATCGAATTCCATGATACAGATCTATTTTTCGACAGGATCCTCGATTTCCTGCGTCGATCCACGGTCTCTTACTGTCTGGTACATGTTCACGCAAACAATTACTCACAAATTGCGCCAAATGGAATTCCAACAGTGCTTGAATTGACATGGATCGCCATGTCACAAGTCCGCAATGACGACTTCGACCAAAGCCCAAGTTACCCGATCAATGGGCTGGACTTCCCTAACGATCGTTCAAAACCCGATATCCCGCTTAAATTCGAAAGTACGAGTCGTTGGTCAAACTGACCCCAAAAACGTCTGGATTCTCTGTCAATGTCGTCTAATCCTCGGTGCGACGCCATGATTGTTAACGCCCGCTTTCGCCGCCAGTCAATGACAGGCGTTCAACGATATGCCGCTGAAATCTGCAACCGTCTCTGTGACACTGTTACCGAAATCATTCCACCTTCACAATGGGGCTCCGGAATAAGGGGTCATGTCTGGGAACAGATCGTCCTTCCGAGATCTGCTCGACGTAATGTCCTCTGGTCGCCATGCAACTCCGGCCCCATCCGGTGCAGAAACCATGTGATCACCGTTCATGACATGGCGGTGTTTGACGTACCAGAGGGGTTTACTGCATCTTTTCGCTGCCTGTATCAATACCTTCTCCCCCGGTTAGCTCGAAATGCGGCAATGGTACTTACTGTTTCGGAGTTTTCCAAATGTCGCCTGGTCGATGTTACAGGGATCAATCCGGAAAAAATCGTCGTTATCCCGAATGGAGTATCTACAGCATTTCTTGCTGACCGCCAGGAAGATCCGCACCAATCTTCAAATGTGCCCATTGAATACGCCGGGCCATATTTATTGGCGGTCGGATCATTGAGTCCCCGCAAAAACATTTCCGGACTAATAGATGCTTGGAAGCGGCTTTATGCATCTGGAGGAACGAAGACGGCAAAGCTTTTTATTGTAGGTGGTGAATCGCCAGCAGTCTTTGGCAAGAACCTGTTAGTAAATTCTGGTCAATTCGATATCCATTTCTTAGGGCGAGTCGGCGACGCGAAATTGGCGAATCTGTACGACAAGGCGATTTGTTATATCAATCCATCATTCTATGAAGGGTTTGGACTCCCCCTGATCGAATCATTCGCGGCAGGATGCCCCGTTATCTGTTCAGATCGAACTGCCTTCCCTGAGGTCGGAGGCGACGTTGCCGAATACTTCGATCCAGGAAATGTGGATTCAATAGCACATGCCATAGAAGTCGCAATTGACCGATATCAGGATTCAACGATAAGAGCAAAACAAAGTGCAATTGTGAAAGCACGCTCAAAATTATATAGCTGGGATCGCTCGGCTGATGCGGTCAAAGCAGCTCTATCCCAAGTTATTGCAAGAGGTGAATAACTTAAATTGATTTTGGCGTTACGCATCAAAATTAATAATCCAGTTAAATACATGTCAGTTATAATGCGAACCTTTATGTCAGCAAACACTTTCGAGCGTCGTCCGTTTGTATCGCATCGCGAAGAGCTTTCACTGGCAGAGGTCTTTTTTGCCGCGTGGGCGTTGGTGATCCCGATGTCATCGTTTTTGGTTGTTCCCGCGATTCAGGGCACCACCCCAGCGGCCGTCCTCTCCCCGATGGTAGCGATCTGGGCAATTTCATCCCGCAGAGCATGGAGTACGTTGATCGTCGCAGTTTTTTTCTGGACGTTTTTTCTGATTTTCAGCCAAATTGGGATCGGTGCAAATTCCGGAATTCTTCTTCACAATTTGCGTGCCATAGACCCAACGACCCAGGAGATGGGCTACCGAACATCACTGTTCACTCAAACTGCATATCTCATTCCGTGTCTTGCACTTTTTATATTTCTTCAAGACCAGTTTTGCGACTCCTGGCTAAAGTATATTGCGGCAGGAGGATGGCTGTTGGCAGTGTATGCCATTATTGAATGGATTTACTTTATCCTGTATCAGGAACCGTTTACATTTTTGGCGAATAGAACGTACGAATATCGAGGTGAAGAGTATGCCGGAAGTGTTGCACAACAGATATCATTGGGGCCTTTGGCAGCCATGCGACTGAAGGGGTTTACACGAGAGCCCGGATTTTATGCGGCGACAGCACTGCCTTACTTGGCGATTGCACTTAGCACAGGCAGATGGAAGCTATATTTTGTTCTGGCAGTATCGCTTCTGCTTACATTTTCGACGACGGCGTATCTCGGGTTCGTCATTGTCAGCGTCACAACGCTGTTCTACCGTAAGCATTTATTGGTTGTCGATTTTATGATATTTACATTCGCGACACTACTTGGATTGTTTGTCGCAATCTCATACCCTGACGTTTTTGCAGGTATGTTTGCGGAGAAGTTCATAGGAGAAAATATTTCTGGCAACACTCGTATCGGCTATATGCAATACGCGTATTCTTACTTCTGGGACCTTCCTCTGATGTGCAAACTCTTTGGAGTGGGGTTTGGGACCACGTATCTTCCAAGTTTTTCCAGAGTGCTACTCGATATGGGGCTTGTCGGATTGCTGCTATTTGCCCTCTTTGTTTTTTATCCACTTCGGATACTTTCATCAACCGCGTTGAATGTTGGCATCAAGACGGCCCTTGTGGCACTCGCCTTCTTCTGGGCAGTCTCATTTCCTGAACTTTTTTTTCCTACGAACTGGCTTGTCCTTGGTATCGCCTATCATCAAATGCATGACACCCAGCGGCTAACAGCCTGTTGAAAAACATGAACTCTCGGCCAGACAGAAATATCCGGCCCACCTTTCCTAATGATCCAGAAGCTCCCGGTGGCACAGACATTTCTGTCTGTGCATTTTTCAACAGGCTGCTAATGTGAATTACTTGCTGCCATCTTGATTGTCTCGACCTTTTCCTGTTCATATGATTTTACGGATACAGATTCCATGTTTTCGTTCGGAAATCGAAGTGTCAAGCAGATTGTTCGAGCTGCAAAGGGTCGGCAGCATTATATCGCACTGTTTAATATGTGGAAGCTCTATCCGGACTTTGTGAACAGCACTCGCCGGTATCTGACTAGTTACGGCGAGTATCCCTGCCAGATTGCCGTTCGAACCCCCACGGGAGTTGTCCGTCCCACGCTCTTTGTGCGGGATGATATTCTGACCGTTAACGAAATCTTCTGCCGTCGTGATTATCCCTGTGATGAACGTTTGCGAATTGTTGTCGATGTCGGATCGAATATCGGGATTAGCGCTCTCTATTTTTTGTCACGAAATTCGACTTCACACTGTTATCTCTTCGAACCGAATCACGCCAATGTTGAAAAACTAAAATCGAATCTGCAGGGGCTGGAAGATCGATATTCTCTTTCGACCGATGCCGTTTCAGACATGGAGGGGACTGTCTCCTTCGGAATTGAACCGACCGGCCGCTATGGTGGAATTGGACTTCCAATGGAAGAAACGATCCAGGTGAAATGCAGGAACGTTAACGATGTCCTGGAAGAAGTCCTTTCCCGTCACAACGTGATTGATGTGCTGAAGCTGGACATTGAAGGGGCCGAAGTCCGGACCGTGAACGCCATCGATCCAGGGTTCTATTCGCGAATCGACAGAATTTTTCTCGAGGCGAACGTAAAAGGGGAGTTGATTCCATCTGTGTATTTGCAGCAACAATACGGTTCAGTTGTCCAGCTTCAACGAAGATCCGAGTTACGATAGCCCTGCCAGGCGTCCCGCCATGGTCTATCTGCTCTTTAATTATGACAGCGATCAGGAAGAAATCCTCACAACGTGCCGCGAGTTTTACACATTACGGAATATATTCAGGGTGGTATTGCCACTTATCTGGATGCGTTGCTCACAGAGCAGACCCGCACCGACGACTGTGCAGACTGTTGCATTGTCATGTGCCGGCAGCATGCATCGTCGCTTTCGGAGAGGCACAAGTGCAGTCGCATTCTTTATGATTACCATGGACGCAACATTTCCGGGCTGTCGTCTCTCCTGCAGGCCGTTCGATCATCCGTTCGTGAGTTCGAGCCGGATCTCGTCCATTTGCACAGCAGTTTTCCCGGACTGATCTGCCGATTACCAAATGTCCTTCGCCGTTTCCCCGGACGCCGTCAACGACCCGCAATTGTTTACTCGTCACACGGTTGGTCGTTCTTGATGGAGAAATCATGGCTGCATCAGAAAGCTTATGCACAAGTTGAGCGGGTTTTGTCGTGGAACTGCGAGCGAATTATCTGCATCTCGGAAAATGAACGCCGAGCTGCGGTTGTAGCGGGAATTTCACGGCGAAAGTGTCGTCTCGTTCTCAACGCACTTCCAGAAAAAGCCCCTTCGGCCGAACCGATAGCCTTGCCGCCAAATGTTCAGGCTGCAAAATCTCGAGGTGATCTCATTTATCTATTCGTCGGTCGGTATGACCACCAGAAGGGAATTGACCTTTTAGTGAATGCATTTCGGCGACTTGAGGGAAAAAGCCTGTTTCTCATCGCTGCGGGGGGAGGCGTCCTTGAGAATGCAAGCCTCAAGTTCGTTCCACAGACAGCGAATCTGGGATGGGCCACACCAGGTCAGGTCACATTCCTGCTGGATTTTTGCGATGCACTCATTGTTCCTTCCCGCTGGGAAGGATTCGGTCTCGTCGCGGCTGAGGCAGCTCGAGCTGGAAAGGCGGTCATTTGCAGCAGTCGGGGTGCATTACCCGAAGTGGTTGAGCACGGCGTTACCGGTATCGTGTTTGAAGATCTATCCAGCAACGGAATTGCGGAAATTCTCTGTAATGTCGACCGTGACTTGCTGAGCGCGATGGGAGATGCTGCGAAGCTTCGGTTTTCGAAACGTTTTGTTGCATCCAGAATGTTCATGGAAACACAGCAAGTTTATCGTGAAACGCTAGAGGAGCGTGACAGGCGTTTCTGTTGAGATTTAATAAATTCCTTGTAATTCTTCATGTCTGAATACCGTGTGAATGAGTCCGGGGCGAGCCGGATGACGGGGACATTCTCCTCCCGGGTGGAGAAGAGCGATTACAGCATGAATGCGTGCGGGACCATCGTTCCACAACTCGACATCCTGGTTGATTGTTGTCCGTGATTTTCGAGAGAAAGAACAGAATTCATGCAAAAGCAAGCATTAATTACCGGAATCACCGGGCAGGATGGGGCCTATCTGGCGGAATTCCTGATCAACAAGGGATACCATGTTCATGGTATCAAACGCCGCGCATCCTCTTTTAACACGGCGCGGATCGATCATCTTTATCAGGACCCGCACGAACCGGATTGCCGGTTGACATTGCATTATGGTGATTTAACGGATGCTTCGAACCTCATCCGTATTGTCCAGCAGGTCCGTCCGGATGAAATTTATAATCTCGGCGCTCAGAGTCACGTGGCGGTCTCTTTCGAAAGCCCGGAATATACGGCCAACGTTGATGCTCTGGGAACACTCCGGCTTTTGGAGGCCATTCGGATTCTGGGCTTAGAAAATCAGACTCGAATTTATCAAGCGTCGACATCTGAATTATACGGAATGGCAACTCAGTCTCCGCAGGATGAAGAGACTCCGTTTTATCCCCGGTCTCCTTATGGGATCGCGAAGCTGTATGCCTACTGGATGATTAGAAATTACCGGGAAGCCTATGGACTGTTTGCCTGCAATGGCATTCTTTTTAATCACGAATCTCCGCTGCGGGGTGAAACATTCGTAACCCGTAAAATTACTCGTGCATTCGCACGGATTAAACTAGGGATGCAGAAATCACTTTACCTGGGAAACCTGAATGCTCTGCGGGACTGGGGGCATGCCCGTGATTATGTGGAGATGCAATGGTTGATGCTGCAGCAGGAATCGCCACAAGACTATGTCATCGCAACAGGCGTCCAGCATTCCGTGCGTGAGTTCGTGGAATTGGCGGCGCGCCGTCTGGAGATCGAGCTGACATGGCAAGGATCGGGGATCGACGAGAAAGGAATTGACGCAAAGACCGGCAATTGTATGGTCTCCATCGATCCCCGCTATTTCCGGCCCGCCGAAGTGGAATCGCTAATGGGGAATCCAGCCAAAGCACGACGTGATTTAGGCTGGGAACCTCGCATTTCGTTTGAAGAGCTGGTTTTTGAGATGGTTGACGCCGATCTGGAAATCGCCAGACGGGACCAGTTATTACAACAATCGGGCTTCCGGGCAAACCGTCAGCACGAATCGTGAACGGAGATTAAGAAATCCTACTGCTTCGTTTATTCTAAAAATTAACAGCCTGTCGAAAGAGGCACAGACGGAAATGTCTGTGCCACCAGACGTTCGTGTTTTTAACAGGTTGCTAGTGCGTTTTTGTCAGTGTTCTCCTAATTCCACTTCAATATGGTGGTCCTGCCGATCGTCGTAAAGTGGAATTGACTTGTCCTCCAGGCGGACTCCATCGACAGTGACCGACTTCACTGTACGAGCAGGGGCGGGTTGCAGGACTGTGATATGAAAGAATGTTTCCCGATATCGATAATGAAGTTTGAATGACTTCCAGTCGGCCGGCAGACAGGGGGTCAGCATCAGTTTGTCCACTTCCAGTCGCAGCCCCAGCAAAGACTCTACAATCAGCCGGTACATCCAACTGGCAGAGCCGGTATACCAGGTCCATCCACCCCGGCCGGTATGCGGGGACACGGCATAAACATCGGCCGCCACGACATACGGTTCTACCTTGTATTTTGCAATCTGTGACGGTGTTGATCCATGATGAATTGGATTGATCAACTGAAAGAGTTCCCAGGCCCGGTGGTGGTCTCCCAGTTCGGCGAAAGCCATCACGGTCCAGATCGCGGCGTGTGTATACTGTCCTCCGTTTTCGCGCACTCCGGGGACGTATCCTTTGATATATCCGGGTTCCAATGGTGATTTATCAAATGGGGGATCGAACAATTGAATGAGTGCGGCATCGCGCCGTACGAGTCGTTGATCAACGGCATTCATCGCAGAGCGAGTGCGTGCAGGATCACCCGCCCCGGATAGAACAGACCAGCTTTGCGCAATGGAATCGATCTGGCACTCCCTATTACTGGCCGCACCCAGGACGTCGCCATTATCGAAATAGGCCCGCAAATACCATTCTCCATCCCAGGCATGCTCTTCGATGTTTTTACGAAGTTGTGCTGCTTCAAATTCGCATCGATCGGCGAAGTCTGTTTCACCCCGCTGACGGGCTAGAGCCGCGAACAGGTTCAGGTTTTCATAGAAGAAGAATGCCAGCCAGACACTTTCGCCCTGTCCATGTTGACCAACCAGGTTCATGCCGTCGTTCCAATCGCCGCAGCCCATCAGCGGCAGCCCGTGCACACCAAAAGAAAAACTGCGGCGAATCGAGCGGACGCAATGTTCATAGAGTGTCGCCGATTCGGACGAAGTGCTGGGTAAGTCATAATAAGCTTCTTCATGTGGTTGAAGTTCTCGTCCTTCCAGGAAAGGCACGACTTCATCCAGAACTCCCCGGTCTCCCGTGGCCAGCACGTATCGACACACAATCAGCGGCAACCAGAGTAAATCATCGGAAAAATGGGTGCGAACTCCACGTCCTTGCGGCGGGTGCCACCAGTGTTGGACGTCTCCTTCCACAAACTGATGTCTTGCACAACGCAGCACATGTTCCCGGATGAGGTGCGGTTGCGCATGCAGAAGTGCTGCCACGTCCTGTAACTGATCGCGAAATCCGAATGCCCCGCCGGACTGATAAAATCCGCTCCTCGCCCAATATCGACAGGAGAGTGTCTGATAGAGCAGCCAGCCATTGGCCAGAATATTCACAGCCGGATCAGGTGTTTCGACATGCACTGCTCCGAGTGTTCGATTCCAATAGGCCCAGACCTCTTCCAGTGCCTGCCGGGCGGCGATCGGACCGCGGAAACGATGCACCAGTTCGCGGACTTCCTGGATACTGCGTCCGACTCCCAGCGTAAAGACGATTTCACGTTCGCGGCCATCGGCGAGTTCAAAGGTTGTTTGCACTGCTCCGCAAGGGTCCAGCCCCGCCCCGACGTTGCCTGACAGGCGGATGCGCTCCATGGCAGCCGGTCTGGCGGTCGATCTGTTGCGTCCGAGGAATTCTGTCCGGTCACCGGTGAACGTCCGGGACGGGTCGCTGACATCCAGAAAAGCAATGCGATCCGCAAATTCAAAGCTATAAGGATTTCGGGCCAGCAGGGCCTGGGTTTCCGGGTCGATTTCGGTGACGATATGCATTAACCCTTTTGCGCGCAGCTCGCCCAGCACCCATTCACAGTAGGCTGTGGCGGATAATTTACGTGTTCGCCCAGAAACATTCCTGATTTTAAGTGTCGCAAATTTTACCGAAGCATCCCGGGCAACATAAATCCAGAGTTCGGAAAAGATTCCAAACTCGGTTGCTTCGAAAACAGTATAGCCAAATCCATGACGGCAGAGATAAGGGGCGTGCCGTTCTGTCAATCGCGGAACGGGTGACCAGAATTGACCGGTTTCTTCATCACGAAGATAAAATGCTTCGCCGCCCATATTACTCACTGGGTCGTTGTCCCAGGGAGTAATACGAAATTCGTGTGCATTTTCCGCCCAGCTGTAACTCTCTCCGCTTTCTGAGACCACCGTCCCGAACATTGGATTCGCGATAACATTGACCCAGGGGGCTGGAGTTGCTTCGCCGGGGCCCAGTTGGATGACATATTCGTGTCCGTCTGGAGTAAAGCCCCCGAGTCCGTTGAAAAAAACGAGCTCCCGATATTGTTTCTCATGATGAACTTTTCGATCGCGACGCCGGGAGAGATGCGGAATTTCGGGAATTTTCAGCTTCCCGCGCGGTCGCCGTTCCAGTTGCTCGGACAGACTTCCCTCGGTATCTGAAATCACGACTCGAGCAACTGTCTGGAGCAGAATGCGGTCTTCTTCCGAAATTTGTTCGACTCGGCGGATGAAAATCCCGCCGGGATGATCCAGCGTTTCCGCCTCTGTTCCCGAAGAAATCAGGCCGATGATCAAGTCCTGCAACGATTGGCGATATCCATCCTGTTCCTCATTCCAGATCACCAGATCGACGCTCAACCCCTTGAGCCTCCAATAGGCATGTGCCTGCACAAGCTGCTGTAGAAGTTCGATCTTATCTGAACTGCTCAGTCGCAGCAGGACAATTGGCAGATCGCCCGAAATGCCATGTCCCCAAAGTCCGGATTGCCCGCGATGGTTCTTGCTGAGAAGATGTGGTGATGCACGATGAGCGGCATTGGCATAGAGAATGGAACTCGCCAACCGACCATAGAGTTGAGCATCCGCCTCGCTGGCATTGAGTTGCCGCAAGATCACCTGCGCATGCGTCCAGGCCATATCAAAGACACGATCCGCAAGATTCCGGTCACGATATTTATCAATTAAATTAATGGCGGCATCACGAGTTTCCGTCGCGCCGGTGATCACATCCACGCTGAGTTTTTCATCCGGTTGCAATGTGACTTGCATACGTATCGCAACAATTGGATCCAACACGGAGCCGCTGCTATTTGATAAGGGTGCTGTCGAAGACATGGCGGCCGGTGCAGTCACTGTGCGCGATCGGCCAACAAACTTTAGGCGATCCGTTTCGTAAGATGTTTCACCGGTTTGTGCACCCACCACCGCCATTAAATGCAGCATCCAGGGGGGATGTTCGTGCTCGGACCTTGGTCGACGGGTACATAAGATTGCCTGCCGGGCTTTCAAAATCTCCGTCTGCACAAATAAATTCGAAAAGGCTGGATGTGCAGCATCTGCAGCGGGTGATGCCAGAACGACTTCAGCATAGCTGGTCAACTCAATGGTTCGCGGCGTGCGGGACCTGTTCGTAATGGTGGTGCGGCGGATTTCGATGTCATCTTCAGGTGAAACGGCGATCTCCGTATGAATACGAATATCGCCGTCCCGGCGGCGGAATTCTGCCCGAGCCTGAGAGAAGATGGCCTCGTATCTCTTTGCTGGTCGGCATGTTGGCTGGTATGTGGTGGACCAGAACTCGCCGTTCTGCATGTCACGAATGTAGCAGAAAGCGCCGGCCTGATCGCGCGTCGCATCCTCTCTCCAACGAGTGATGGCGAGCCCTTTCCAGGAGCTGTAACCTCCTCCTGAGTTCGTCACCATGACGTGGTAACGGCCATTTGAAAGCAAATGTGCTTCCGGGGATGGAGTCTGTGCTGTCTTAAAGATGCGGAGTAATGTTTCCTGATCGGCGGTGGATTTCCGGGCTCCAGCGACTTCGCTGGAGTGAGGGTAAAACGGGATGACCTTTGGAATACGTTCCTGCAGGATCAGTTCTGTAGCCTGAAATTGCGGGTCAGCTTCAAAACGCCGCTGCATCGGCTTGTTTAATAATAAATAGGCAAGTGAAAGAAAACTCATCCCCTGGTGATGTGCCATATAAGATCGCACAATCGCATACGGTTGTTCGCGAACCACGCGCGACCGCGTATAATCAATGGCTTCATAAAATCCATAAATTCCCGAGAAACCTTGTTCGGCCATCAATTGCAGATTCGCACAGGCTTTATCCGGAGCCACCATTAATGCCATCGCGGTGGCATAGGGGGCAATCACCAGGTCGTCCACCAGTCCGCGCTTAAATCCCAGGCCAGGGACTCCAAACGCCCGATATTGATAATTGAAATGGGCATCCGTCAGGTGATAACCCGACTCCGAAATCCCCCAGGGAATTCCCCGTTGCCGACCATATTCGATCTGACGGGCAACAACGGCCTGATAGGTCTGGTCCAGCAGTGTGTTGGAATAATTGGGCATGACCAGTAACGGCATGAGATATTCGAACATCGATCCGCTCCAGGACAGCAGAATCGGACGACCGTTCGATGTAGTCAGCAGGCGCCCCAGGGCAAACCAGTGCTCCTGCTCCAGTTTTCCCTGAGAGATTCCGATAAAGCTGGCCAGTCGCGCTTCGGATGCCAGCAGATCATAGCATGCTGTGTCTGCCCGGCGTTCGCTGACGTTATATCCAATTGTTAATAGCCTCCGGGATGGGTTATACAGAAAATCATAATCGACTTCGGCAAATTCACCGCAGTTCTGCGCCAGTGAATCGATCAGGTCTAATCTTGACTGGGCGTTTCGGCTTCCCTCGCAAATGGAAGTCCGCAGCTGAATAAGCCAATGCGATAATTCCGATGCCGCATCCTGCTCTGTACTGGAGGTCTGCTCAATCAAAGCATTCAGTCCCGACAAATGCAGTTCCGCATCCGCAATCTCCTGGAGCGTGGTCATGCCATCCAGGGTGATTAAAAATTCCTTCAACTCCCGGGTGCGCTGCTCCGGTTTCAGCAGATGATGTTTCCACAGATGAATGGGAAGTACGGCATGTTCCAGCCAAGGGACGATGTGTGTCAAATCCTGCAGATGATCCTGGACCTGCGATTTGAGATCATGAAGCAACATGAGTTCTTCCAACTCCTGTTCTCTTGGTGGATCGATGGCAAGTTCGGTTAACACCAGTAAGAGATTGCGCAGCTGATCCCGAGACTCGGACAAGCTTTCAGAGACATAAATCCGGCTGCCTTTTTCCGGTAAATATTTCATTAATGTTTTAATACCGAACAAAGAGGGTTTCAGCATCTGAGTGGTAAGACGTCCGTGATTAATTCCGTCCTGGAAAATTTCGCGAACCTGGGCGAAAGAATCCCAAAGTCGGGCGGAGACCAAGGGATGAAACGGTAGCTCCAGCAGGCCACTTCGTAACGTCAGTAGATGCCCCACAAGGTTTCCACTATCGACTGAAGAGACATATCGCGGAATGAGTGGTTGCAGGGTCTGCGTGTCATACCAGTTCAGAAAATGTCCACGAAACCGTTCGAGTTGTGATAACGTCGTGAATGTATTGCTGGTCCGTTCAATGAACCGCCCCGAAGAGATGAGTCCGAAGTCATAGGCGGCCAGGGAAGAAAGTAACGAGACACCGATATTTGTGGGCGAAGTGCGGTGCGCCACCACGGGCACTGGAACTTCCTGGAAATTATCTGGAGGCAACCAGTGATCTTCCGCCCCGACAAATGTTTCAAAAAAACGCCAGGTCTTGCGAACCATTCCGTGCAAGAAGAGTTCCTGTTGCCGGGTGAGTTGCACTTCGTGCTGAATCGCAGGCTGACTGATTCTCCAGGCAATCAGGGGGGCCACCAGCCAGAGCGCCAGCATGGGGGCCGCTGCAACCAGAGAGCTTTGTTGAAACATAAATAACAAAGCAGATGCGACCAATGCGGTTGCGGGTGCAATCCACATGGTTTGCAGAAAACTGGCCAGGCTGTTTTTTGCTGTCCGCTCGGCGTCACTGGATGTTGTCCACTGCAGCAAGTGCCGATGTGTGATCAGCATTCTGATCCACGTACGAAGAATGGCATCCAGACAAACATAGGTTTCATAGGGTAAGAAGCTGAGCGTTAAAAGGGATTGTGCGACACTCAAGCTGAGAGATTGTGCGACTCCACGTAAATGTAATAACCAGGGGACGTCAGAGGCTTTTCGAAAGGTGTTCACCAGCGAGATGCACAAGGCGGGAACGAAGATGATCCCGACGACGACGGCCGTGCATAGCCAGGCCGATGATGACATCAACCATCCCGTGATTAAGAACGTCAACAAGGCCGCAGACGTCAAACTTCTTCGTAGGTTGTCGAAGATTTTCCAACGGGAGAGCAGGCTCAACGGGTTTCGTTGCCAATGCCCGTCGGCCCCTTTGACGACTGGCAGAATCCAGGAGGAGATCTGCCAGTCCCCGCGCATCCAGCGATGTCTTCTTTTCACATCGGAACTGTAACGGGCAGGATAGCTTTCATAGACGGGGATATCGCTCGCCAGCCCCGAACGGGCATAACAGCCTTCGAGCAGATCATGACTTAAGATCTGGTTATCTAAAAAACGATGCTCCAATGTGGCGGAGAAGGTGTCGATATCATAAATTCCTTTTCCAATAAAGGCTCCTTCATGAAAGAGGTCTTGATAAACATTGGAAATCGTACGCGTATAGGGGTCAATTCCTGATTCCCCGGAATTCAGGCGGGCGAACCAGGACTGGCCGGCAGGTTCCAGGCTGGTGGCGACGCCGGGCTGCAGAATACCATACCCTT